>JAAUXT010025590.1_pt1 | contig 26388 bp, 15 predicted proteins | sample 7278171 | NCBI WGS metagenome assembly JAAUXT01 (sample SAMN14350112, study PRJNA611818) | marine sediment metagenome | isolation source: surface marine sediment (1.8m) | place: French Polynesia: Moorea | collected 2018-08
GTGAATCTGACCCCACCAGTTGGTGTGGTGTATCTGGCCCCACCAGTTGGTGTGGTGAACCTGGCCCCACCAGTTTCTGTGGTGAATCTGGCCCCACCAGTTGGTGTGGTGAATCTGGCCCCACCAGTTGGTGTGGTGTATCTGGCCCCACCAGTTGGTGTGGTGAACCTGGCCCCACCAGTTTCTGTGGTGAATCTGACCCCACCAGTTGGTGTGGTGAATCTGGCCCCACCAGTTGGTGTGGTGGACCTGGCCCCACCAGTTGGTGTGGTGGACCTGGCCCCACCAGTTGGTGTGGTGACTCTGATCTCACCACAAAATTGCTTTCCCAGTCTTGAATATGTTCTACGCACGCAATTCGTAGAGTTTTCACACACGAACTTCAGCGAAAGTTGGAGCTGTCCCACCCTGGGGTCGGGAACCGTTTTGCTCCCCACCCTCGCCCCAGTTCTGAACCCACCATGCAGAGAAGCTGGAGCCGACACAGCAGACGCACAGAACTCACCAAACACAGCTGTTCCACTGTGGCTTCTCTTAGAACTGCAGGGACGAGAGGTGCGGAGCCCGCCCGGCGGCTCCAGGGCGAGACGGGGGGTTTAGGCGTCCCTTTGTAGAGGGTGCCCCTGTGCTGACTTGGTTTGGTGGGTGTGGGGTTATTTTTAAATTCAACGAATTTTGTTTCCCACTAAAAGAGCAAAATTGCAAACCATAAATCAGAACAAAAGGGCAACAATGCAGAGCAATCCAATTGGGGTCCGGGGAACGAACATATTTTTTGCGCTGACTCAAACCTGCATACCCCACCCCTGGATCTGTCTTGGATGCACCGCCCCTGGATCTGCGCAACCGCCCGGCATCGAAGAGGGAACGCGTCCGGTGAACGTCATTGGACGGGACGGAAGGCCATTGACATGCGCACTCAGGCCCTCGTGTTGACTCCACTCAATTTGTGGGTCGCGGAAGCCGCGGGGACTCGAGGCCAGGAGAGCCCTTCCCGACTCGCCCGTCCGCGCGGGGTTCCTGACACCAAGGAGCGGAAGAACTGCTCCATGGGAAGAAAGATTTGCGGAAAAGACTCAGGGATGCGCGTGGTTTCCTTGATTGCGGTTGGGTGCGTGATGCTCAGCTTTGACGACGCTGGTTTTGGTGGGCTAAACTTCATTTAGTTTGGGTTTTTTTTCCATTTTTGCCTTTGCTCTGCATGCGTCCCTTGGCTGCTCACAGCCCATGAGACGTGGGATTTGCTGAAACTCCATGATCAGCCTGGACAGGAGCCAAAAACTCAAGCCAAGACGGAATAGTGTGACAGGTAACGTGCACATGGGGATGATCCCTTCAGACCGGAAGTGTTCGTCCAAATCTAAGTTCTGTGGACTAGAAATGGCTTCTTTCAGTGGACCACCCTTGACGTGTAATGTCACTTCAACCCCAGACAGCGAAAATCCACCCTGAAGATTTTGCTTGAAACACGAAACTTCTGTTTGTACCAGTTTGAGGAGGGCTGAAAGGGGTTCTGCGCTGTCCATACGACCTAGTTTCAGCTCAAATTCTCCCCTATTTGTTTTGCTGAACCAGAGGTATGTTGAGGCCAAATCGATCAGAAGAAGAAAAGTCCATCATCAACAGGGCGCCTGAATCAATCAGTTTCCATTGTCAATGTCAAATGTAATTTTGCTGCCACAATAAAAACCTCTGAATTTGCAGTTTTCAGAGAAAAGAGAAATTAACATTCTGAAGTGAGAGAGGTCAACAGTCATCAGTGACTGAATTGCTTGGGAATTGCTGACTGCATCATGCTTGGAGTTCTCAGCAAGTTGCCATGTTTTCAAAATGGAGATGGATGTTGTTTTCAACCCCATCAAAAGTACTTTTTCTGTCTTGGTGACACTGGGAATTCTTGCAAAGGTTTCATGTCAAGTGCCTGTTGGACACAAGAGTGACAGTGCTACGAAGTTCAGACGCTTGTCTATCGGAGACATTCAACCATACATCTGTCCTTCAACCACCAAATCATTTGGGGTTCCACACAACAAAACGTGGCTTGCCTACGTTGTATTTTTCCACAACAGATGCATTCAACATTCTTGCAAGAATAGTCTGTATCAATTTGGAATTTTCACGGTGAATTGTTTGCACAAGTTGCGTGCAAAGAGGTTGACATGTCAAAAGTCACACTTATCACCAAACATTTCAGTTGAGGATGTGTTTGGGTGTGATGGGTGTTCGGGACTGCCTCTGAGTGAGAAAATAATAACCCTGTTTGAATCTTGGACTTTTGCCAAGTATTGTATTCGTGCAGTGTACTCATCCAAGATATTTCAGGAGTATTTGTTTGACAGTGGTTTTCCCAGACTGAACAAGATTGTGACTCAAGACTTTACCATCAGAAAATCAATAATTTATCACTTCTCTGGACACAAACAGCTTGGAACTAATGTCACATTTGTACTGTTCCACTTGTCTGGCCACTGCTCAAGATATGATCCTGGCAAGAAACATGATGAGTTTGTGTGGGTTGATGGCCAATACATAAATTCCACTCTTTACTGCATGACCAGATCCCAGTGGTCAGTCTATTTGGGCAGCCATTTCAAAGTCAAGTTCAAACCATGCAATTTAATTTGTTTTGGGAGGACATCTAGTGTCATCTTTTCTCACCAAGTCATTGACAAGAACTTTATCCAGACCATCACAGATTCATATCACAAACTCACAGATACATCCCTTCAGTACCTGCTATTCTACAGCCTCCTGATCGCTCCTGCAAATCCAAATCCCATATTTGTATCTCACATTTTTATTACTGGACACAGATACCAACAAATACAACTGTTTTTGAAGAAGATTGAGACATTCTTGCTTTCTCCCACTGAAGTGACGAAATATATCCATCATATTAACAAAACAACCATTTTGTATATGAAGTACTTCAATTGCTTTTTCAGTCTATCATACGCCCAATCAAGTTCTATTGCACCCATCAATTTCACGTTTGTGACCATTCCTTTCAAAACAGTTTATCTGCGTGGTGTAAAGTATTTCAATGTATCTTTTGTGTTGGACGATGTTGCAGCCAAACCTTTTCACGCAGCAACACTGATTTCAACTGCAGGAGAAATGTTTGCCACCTTTACCTTCCATTTGTTCAACCAGTCAGGTTTCCATTCCTGTCTTTATGGTGGTGTAACTTTCTATGATGGTCCCTTTTATCACAACACATACAAATTGTGCAACAAACACACACACCACGCAGGGGCTACCTACACAGCAGCATCAAGTGTAACACTCATAGTGACTCACTTGGGCTTCAAGGGATCTCTGAATCTTTCCTACAGTGCAAATCCTGTCTCTTGCCAAGGAATTTTCATAAACTCATGTTTGCGAACTGTACACCCAGAATATTTTGTTTTAATACAGAAAGATATTTACATTTCTCACAAGAAAATGGGTACATCTGTGAGAATGTTTTCCCTGTTTCCTCTGGACAGAGATGACCATGACAAGTGTGCAACATTCCACATTGGAAGTCAGTACCTTGTTGCTGATGGCCAACTTCGAATGACAACATGTACACTCAGGTTCTACTTTGTGCAAAACACCCTTGTCAACCAGGCATCATTGTGGTGTAAAGCAGCACTATTCTACACTAAATACTATGCAGAAGAGTTGGGGCATTTGGTGAGACCATTCAGCAGATGGCGTGAAGCGGAAGTCTTTATGACAACAAACACTCCTGCAAACAGCACTGTGAACTTTGACATTAAAGCAGAGTGTGAGGAAAAATATGTTCATCCAACATACATCACGCGCCATTTTGGGGGTCATGTACCGGAAGAGCTGATTCTGCCAAAAGCTATTTTCAACTTTTGGCTTCAAATACCATCCAAAATTGACAGCACTCACCAGCATTTTAAGTACAATGCTGATTTTTTGTTTGCTCGATACACAAATCAGTTTGATGACATTTTGTACCTGAGAGAGCATGTTCTATCAACCCACATCAGGCTACTCACAGTGACATACCAGGTGTGTGGTGCAAAAGCATCCCTGGCACAACTGCAACTAATATACATTTCAAAGCACATACTTGGAACAGTCATATGCTTGAAGGAAGCAAACAGGGCATTCATTGACCGCAACATGGTTCTCTCCCTCTCCACAACAGGAACATTGAGTCCTAATTTAGGAATGCTAAAGTTTTCTGTGCAAATTTGTCTCAGTATTTTTTGGTTTGGAAATCTTATTGAATGGTTTCCTATCAACTATGATTTTTTGGGCCTTTCAATGTGCCTGTTCCACCCAAACTCAGGAAAACTTAAGCTGGAATGGACTTCTCCCCTGACACAGGCAATGCTGTCAACAGGAAATGGAATTGTACACATTGACTTGTTTGGAAAAATCTTTCTGGCGTCATTGGAATTGCCAGTTGAACTACCTTGCTCAGGGAAATGTTCTTTGACATTTTCGTGGTTCAAATGGCCAGACTCCTTTGTGTCAAAAGACATCGATACCGGATACGAGGATTGGACCAAGCACACCTCAACGCTTCTGCAGAGTAACCCCAGATACACTCTCGCATCAGTGAACCTTCGCCGCTTCTTTCCAATCAATGGGAGAGACGAATACACCTGGCTGGATGCAAATACAATGTGCACAAAGTCAGGGAACTTTCTGCCGAGTTTTCTGTCTCAAGCAGACCTGGATAGCTTTGTGGAGTATGTTGGGCAGTTGGGAACACAGCTGCTGATCCCCACAGTCTTCATAGGCCTCAAAATAAAGGTACAGAAAGGAGGTGATTGTATTCTCAATCTTGATCAGTGTTCTCTTGCTCTTCAAACTCAATCGTTCAAATAACTATAACGGTTTTCACATCGGTGACGCACGGTCATGTTTTTGACGTCGGCGTCAACATTTGACACTGAACCCAATGGTGGAATTTTTGACGTCAGCCCAGAAACGACCGCGTGTCACCAAATATGAAAACACCATATTTGGTCAGGGGCGGTTGAGGCTTTTTTGCTCATTTGCTCTTGGAAATGGTGGCACAGGATGGTGCTTTGCCCTTTTGCTCAAGTCAGGGTACCTGGCAAAAAGACAACAAATGTTTCAAGCAACAACTCCACAGCTGCAGAACAGTTTTGCAGAGCGAGGGAAGTAAACCTTTTCGGGGAAGACCTGGGCTCCAAGCCCTGCCCCAACACCCCCCCCCACACACACACCTACACCTACACCTACACCTACACACAGACACAGACACAGACACAGACACAGACACACACACACACACACACACACACACACACACACACACACACACACACACACACACACACACACGAACCTGCCTGAATGCGCCCAAGGTAAACTACACACAGAGGGTCTGCATTAGATCTACAATAAGACCGACGAACTACTCGTAATCTGGGTATGGACTTCGTCCAGCTCCCCTTAAAAAAATCAACCTGCGTCTGCCGCAGCGAACCGATCAGGTCTCTTCAGCTCACCTCGAAACAAATACAGCGTGTCAATTTTCAGAGAGGAGTCAGACTCAGGTCAAACGAGAAGTTGCGTTCGCCTCGTTTGACATGGAGCCGTGGGTCCCGGACACGGAAACCTCACCAAGGCAAAGTTCCTGCGGTAAATACCGTTTCCTGTGTCTGCAAATGAGGCGAGGCAGGCCTTAAATCCGATGCGATGTTTAATGCATTGACCATTGCCGCCTGCGCTGGGTAGAGATGCTTCTGTATTCCGTGTGGTGGTTCAACCAAAATTCAATTCCTTCAGCGGGGATAATCGTGTTCCCTGTGACCTTCACCGTCCTCGGTGATCGAAATCCGATTTCATGTCGTCCGCACCAAAAGCAGAGAAGTGCTTTGGTTTCTTACGAAGGAAAACTGTTCATGCAGTGAAGTTCCACTCAGAGTTAAAGATCAGACCACGAGTTGCAGATGTCTTTGGAACATATTGCCGTGTGGTGTCTCAGAGAAAAGGAGGGTCAGTTGGAGGCTTCAAAGGGTCATTTTAACTCAAGGCCAGGAGTGAGACCAGAAAGAAAACTACTTTTCTTTGGCAGCCCAGGTTCACGATAAATTTGACAAGTCTGTCTCGTATTCGGACGCGCAGAATCAAGTGCCAAAGCGCACTTTAAATATTTACCAAGCAGCGCTCCTATCGCTCCGAAAGTGGCGTCTCAAATGGAAATAGATCTACCTCTCGACCCCAGACTAAGAACTGCAGGAAATCTCAGCCATAAACCCCTTCACTTCAATCCGCAGCCATTCATCACTGTCAGGACCAGTTGGGTGAGAGACAATGGAAAGGCAGCGGGGGATGTTTGGTGGGAGTCTGTTGTGGGTTCTTGCGGTGGAGAAAATCCATCATTTTGCTCGTGGAACCTAGGGTCGCCCAGACACCTCTGTCTAAATACATTCTGCTTTAGCTTCTGAAGAAATGACAGCAATTTGAGTCATGGATGGATCAGTGTGGCTTGGATTTCGTGTATGTTCTGGATGTATCTTCGGAGCCTGGCGCCCAGAATGGTCGCATTCGACTGCAGAAAAAACTTGCAATGTGCTGTCATATTCTCGGTTGGAAAATTCTTGCAAAGAGGAAATAGCCTTGGAGCTCAATACACTGCAGTGTCAGGTCTCTGAGCATGTTGGGAGATGGAAACAAACCGCACGTAGGTCCCTGCATCAACACGTTGTTGGAGGAAAAGGCCAAACGCGTCACAGCTGTGTTCGGCTGATTAAGAACTTCAACATCACAGAGAAACTGTTCATCCGAAACGTGCTGAAGAAATGACTGTGGATCATTTTGCCTGTTTGACCTTTTGTAAAGTCGTCTCTTGAAATGTGTCCATTTGCGCCTGGACACCATCTTTCACTGGTCTGTGTACATCCAGCTGGAATACTTTGGTAGGATTCGGCCAGTATTTGGAATTCTACCAAAAGCGTGTCAAACCATGAGTAAAATGTTGGATACATTTCAGGCTTTTGGCGAAAGGAATGCGATTGATCTATTCATGTATTCAGCCTGTAGCCGGTTCCCATTGGTACGAGAAGCACATTGCGATACATAAATCGGGTGGATGCGGGGGGAAGATAAAGGGAGAGGCTTCGCCTTTCCTCTACATCAAAACCACTCCAAAATCAATATCATCGAGCCTCGTATTTGTGAGATTTCAAACCTCAAATCACCCCCGTCTGTGTAAAATTTGGGCCTCTTATTACGGGTGACTGGTCCAAAGCCCTAAATCTCTGATTATTCCACCCGGGGAGTCTGAACAGACTGGTTTTGCTGCGGAGAAGAAGTATCGTCTGCACCTTGGTATGTGAATACATTACTCGCATCACTGCAGCCTGGAGAAAAGTTGCTTTCATTTGCATCTTGACTCGTTTCACCGTTTTGGCCAAGAAACCCAGACACCAAAGAAACCAATTCAAGATCTGGTTTGTATTCCAACACAAACGTGGAATGCAAACAAAGACTTGTTGGTGGGGCCTTGAACTGACAGGTGTCGTCCGTCAGAGCAGACAACACTGCGAATACCTTCCTCCAAACTGAGACAACTGTACAGGAAACTCGAACTCACGACACATGGGTATCGGGTGGGCAGAAACATTGACAGAGCACCAGTTGCCATGGACAAAAAAGCCGCCCTTCCACACGTGTGCCAAGACGTTTTACCCTTCCTTTGGTTTCTCATGAATCAGGAGCGCGAAATTCAAGATCAGAAACGCGCATCCAGCGCTGCTGTCGTCGTTGCGTGGTGCATCGGTAGAATCCACCCACCAGGAGAATCAATCCTGCACCCAACATCACAAACAACAGTGAGTAATTGGTTGCAGAAATCCTGCACAATTCAAAGAGGACTTTCCTGCTCTGAGTCCCAGGACTGATGAGCTGTCAAAATCTGCCCGGGACAAGAGACTCCGTCTCCGATCGTTTTGGTGCCGGTTGGAACACAACAATACGAGTACAGGCAACAACGCTCGCAGCACAACAACAGACCCAGTCTCATCGAGCGATCCTCATCACCACAGGCGCTGATAGTCGGCAGAATGGATGTGCCACCGGAAAGATCATTAACTCGATGGAGGTAAGTTGGGCGGGTTGAGAGCTGTGCGGAATGAACCGATGCATCACAGTCAGCGCACAAGGTTTGTGGGGCGGGGTTGACTCAAATAGCCGAATCAGGAAACCTCCGACTTTGTCGCTGGTGCGCGGATGTGCTTGTTATGGATCACCAGACAGTGAGGTCCTTGCTCGCTTTGAACTGCATGGATTGTATTCCCCTCAATCATTCAGCTGTTTCCGTTCCTTGAGGGACAACACATTTGTACATTGAAGAGTACAGGGGAACAGCGTACCACACAACTCACCATATTCTGCGCAGAGGAAGCGTTTCCTCGGGAGGGTTGTCCCTGGACAACTGGAGCCGCAGACGTAATCAGCGCAGCAGCGCCGCCATCGTACTGTGGACAGCTGCGAGGCGGAAAATTACTCAGTTCTCACTCGGTGTGTTTTCATGAAAAACCGTTTTGTGTCAAACTGGGTTGAGAGGAGATCTGGCTCTTCCTTGTTTTCGGCGCCCTGACTGCACTGCATGTTATCCGCTAGCAAATCCGCGTGAAGGCCTTTGAAGTTTTTGGGAGTCTCAAGACAGAGAATGTAATTTGAGGGGACACACTTTGCAGCTGAGCTCGCAATAAAGCCAGTTCTCAAGTTCCAATGTGGTGACGCTTTGGTGCAGAAGGACTGCGAGAAAAACACCTTCGTGGTCTGTGTTGACTTCAGGGGGAACAGAATGAGGTTCGCCGTTGCCCACCGTCGTTTTGATCTGTTTATTTGACTGAACTATCAGACACAGCTGCAAGAAATATTCTTGGTAGCCATTCGCCTTTCACGTTGCTGAGCAAAACTGCCGATTTTGGATGCAGTGCACCACTTGGCACTTGTCGGGCCCCAGACAGCACTCCCAGCTTCTTGTGGCAGGCAGTCTGCGGTTCGAGGAAAGTCCTCAGAGAAAGCTTTTGATTCGCATATTGAAATTCCGTGTAAATTCAATGCTTCATTAGATGTCTTTTTCTTGCTGTTTCTCTCCGTCAATTCCGTTCATTTCTGCACACAATCTTTCGTGATCTGGGCTTTTCTTCATGTTTTCGTTGCTGAAGTTGTGAAAGCCGCAGACATCCGACACATGTTTTCTCTTCTTTTTCCTTCGCAGGTTGCCTGAGTACATCGCATGATGAGAAAGGAAGAATGCGTGTCTTACTGGGCGAAAAGTCTCCAGTTTCGTCCTTTGCGCCAAAATCTTTGATTTCGGTGCTCGACACCCACACGCACAAGTTTGGAAGTTCGTAGCACTTTTTAGCTTCCTTGGAGGTTTTGGCGACACGCCCACCTAAGTGAGACAATGTATCGCGTGTTTCACTGCAGATCGGGATCCTTCACTCAGACAAGTGCCAAAAATTGATCCGAACTGGCGACAACTAGACACCACAGAGTCAATTGCCTGCACGACATGGAGCAAAGTACTTTTCTCCTTCTGAAATATGCACGTTGAATTCGATTCAATCAAATATATTTTTTAAAACTTGCAAAGTTCAGTCCCAGATCAGAAGGAACATGATCATACGGGTCGTTAGTCACAGACACAATGGCGAGTTTTAGCAACCACCGCTTTTCATTCCGTATGGTGCCCCACTTGCCATTTCAGCAGCACAGACAACCAAATTTGCACAACGAGCCAATGACAAGGCACCAAATGACATCTGTTGTCACTGGTCTGACAATTGGAGCGCGTCGGCAGAAGACTGCACGAATCTGCTGAAACTCGCTGTTGTCATGGGCTTTGAGGCAACACCACAAGAGACCAATCTCCATGAGACAGACGCGAGCCCGTTGATCTGAATTTACATGAAAAAGGTGGAAATCAACTGTTTACACAACAGGTCATCTTGGAATCGATACATCCACTCTGACATATCCCGAGGCACAACGTCCAGGGTCGATGCGCAATTCTCTCATGCTTCCGTTATCAATCGGTCCCTCGGGACCGAACAGACCTGTCTGTGCAAAATCAACAGAGAACATGCTGAGCGCCCGTCTGAATCCTTGAGTTTTGTCTTGGACCTGCAGTTCAATGCATGTGGCACACACACACACACACACACACACACACACACACACACACACACACACACACAGAAAGAGAGGGAGAAACAGAGATAGAGACAGACACAGAGACAGAAACGGAGAGAGAGAGAGTCAACTGACGGAAAATACTGCTGAATGTTGCGTGTGATGGAAGAAAGCGTGAGAAGGGCAAAATGCAGTACATGACGACGGGGCAACAAGGTCCTTCGGAAAAAATCCTCATCAATTTTCACTTGCATCACCCTGCAGCTTTTTCCTTCTCAAATTTGACCCACTTTCCTGGCATGTTTATGAGACGCGTCACACGTCTTGAAGTGAATGATTATTGATGATCATTTTTCTTCCATTCTTACAGCCTCAGCTCAAGCCTTGTAGCAGCTTTGGATTTATGTCCACAACTGTTTGTTGATCCTGTGTGTGCAGAAACTGAGATCCACGCCACGGATGATATTAAGTTAATTGAAGTGAGTTGTGCATAATACATGAGCTGCATTCTCTGAGGACTCGAGGCATGTTGTGTTTGGACTCACCCCACCAGGCGAACCGACGCTGACCCGGAGCCAGACCCGCGCGCCATCTGGCCAGGACACGTAATTGTGCGATAAACATGAGGAGTGGACCCACGGGTGCCCCTTTGGATTGGCCCCCTGGTTCCTGAAGGCCCCTCATCGTGTCGTCATGGTTGGGATGAGGCTCTCCAACCAGATCCGACTTTGAAGTACGACACAACTTCCTTGCACATTGCAAAACCTTGTGCAAGCCTCAGAGTTCGATTGCAGCGCAGAGCTGCATACTTGTAAGACAAGAAGCAGAGTAGCGTGTGCGTGCTCTTCCTTGAAGGAAGTTCTCAGTCTCGACACCTGATAGTGCAACCTCAGAACGAGGATCCCTGAACAAGATACGCAGCTTCCCGCAAAAGGAGCGCACAAGCACCACGTGTTCTTCCTTCTGCTTTTCATCCCAACAAACCCAGCTTATTCAGGAATAAAAAAGGCCATTCCTGCACGGACTTTTTCTTTATCGGGCCAATAAAATCTTGGCCATGGTTGTCTTCAAGAACGGGGCCGAGGCTGTTCCTATTGGCCGCTGGTGATCAATATATCCACATCCCTCGTGCAGAAACAATCAATACTGATCTACGGGGAATCCATGCAAATATTTATAATCCAAATGTGTCCAATTGATTCAACAACTGCTGCAATTTTCTCGTTGGTGCAACCAAAATGTCAGAGACAGGAATTGGGACATAGATCTGACATTCAGTTCACGTGATCACACATTTCCACTGACTCACACACTCGCACACTTGGATGAGTGGCTGATGTCCTAAAGTACCTGCACAGTGACTCCGAGTATCAGGTGCACGTGGTCCATCCATATCATCGCGCGGCGTTGGGGTTTGCTCTCTTGTGTTCACTTTGAGATCGAGATTCAGGTGCAGAAACAGGTACGGGGCAGGCTCCAAGCGTTTTGATCTGAGGCCGAAACTGGCCCAAGCAAATAATACCATTTGTGAATGACAACACATGAAATCCCTGTTCATTCCGAATTATCTGCATGAAAATCACTGGAGTCGTCCGCACTCGAAACGGAAGCCTCTGTCTGACTGAGGCAGCCATTGAACGTTGCGTGCAGACACATTTGGGCTGAATTTGAAGTCTCTGCGCAACAGAAGCACAGGAAACATCGCTGAAGTTTCACATGCAAACACAGCACTGATCAATCGGTAATTCACACGAACAAGGCCAGTTCTTGTCACATTGGCTCAACGCACGGACGCATCGACGCTTTGAGAGTGAGTGAACGCTATGCACTCAGTTTCCCCACCCAATCTGGGTGACGCCCATCAATACACGAGACCTACATGCGGCGGCGGAGACGCCTCAGGCGCTTCTGACTCGATGCGTCGAAATCCTTGAGGAAGCGACTGTGAGGAAAGAGCGGCTCTCAGGCTAATTGCTGCCTCTCCTTGGGGGCGAGAAAATTAAATACCCCGCATTGCGTGAGGCTCGCTCAGCGGGGAATGCAAGCTGTTGTCAAGCACCTCTCCTCAGTCAGGATCCGGTTATGGAGTTTTCTTGTGGATGGAAAAACAATTCAGAGAGAACAACCACATTAAACGTGAAAGGCTTCAGGCGAGAAAGCGAAAATTAGAGGCTCCATTTAGGAAAACGGTCAAAAACGGTTTTGACACAAATGAACACCGTACGCAACAAATAAGCAGTTGCACGACCTGCATGTCAACGAGTGCGGTGGAGTCAACGATTCACCCGGGGGCACTGCTGAGGGACGAGCATATGTACACGTGCCAAGTCAGAACACACGGCGTCGGCAAATTTGACTGCAGACTGCATACAAAATCAAGCACAGGGCTTCGAAACATGACGAGAGTCGCTGTTCCGCAAAAGGCAGAATCTGCAATATCGTCCCCCTGGGTCCTGGTTATCAGCACGAAATCACTCGCTACTCGGGCTGCAGCAGTGGAAACAATTTAGCTTCATCCAGCCACGTTTGTCGACCACATCCACCCAGAAAATTACGATCCAGACTCACCATCAAAAGCAATGTTTCCTCTGCATGACAACATTCATCAATTTTAACCCAAAAAATCTGGTTCATGCAATGAGCACAACGAGGACATACGCAACGCAACACACAATCACGTTGATGTATGAGACGCCAGGACCGACAAATGCGCGCACTAATGTACCGCAGGCATGTCATGTTGTCGGGGACGGGTGGATGGATGCACGGGCGTTTTTTTTTCGCTTTCAACCCAGAAATCGATCGGGCGCAACTGGAACCCCGCGTTCCGCGTTCATTCGGCGCGCGGCGTGGCTGATCACACTTCGATTGTGTGTAACAACAAGGGGAACGTGTCTGTGGAACGCAGCTTCCGACCGCACGAGCCGATGGTTTTCATTACCTCCTGCAAGTGGCTGTTTATTCAGAGAAAATCAACAGCATTGATGGGTAAATTTGCACAGAACTGAAATATGTCAGCGGCAGGGAGCAGGCTTCAATGCTTGGAGCCACTGAAGCTCGTGGCATGTTTGCTGAGCAGTAGGAGAAAGACTGTGAACTGGTCTCCATGGTCATGTTTGATTCGCCTGTTTTCACCAAGAACAGAAAGAACCGTGGTGTGCGTGAAATGACGAAAGAATTTGTTCCCGCAGGAACTTGGATGTACCTCGTACAACCGCACTGAACCGAAAGCGTGGAAGCGAGCCCACGCTCACGACAGAGATCAGTAGATTCTATCACGGTTCGTTCCTGGAAAGGCGAGATAACGTCAACTGCATCTCAGTTCCTGCTGAGAGAACAAGAGTCCTGCAGCCGTGCACGGTCTCCACTGCGAGGCCACCGACCGCTTCTGGCTCCTGTCTCCGGAAAATAATTTCACTCACGCATCGAAGCTGTGAAACCTCCAGTGCGGTGCCGAGGCCACATACCCACACAGGAGGAACTGTCATTGAGCGACAGGCCAACAGGCTGCAGGCGGCCCTGCAGGGGACCTGTTGAGAAGCGCAGATCTCACTCATCTGTCAAGGCGCAGCCCAAAGCGAGGAGGCGGAAGTGGCATTTCTCCCCTTAATTGATGCCCAAATTGATCAGTCTTAAGGGTCTGTAAATCTCGAACACGCCGAGTGCTTAGCGCAGGAAAACGACCTCAATGCATAGGAACGAGCTTGTTGAAAGGGAATTTACGCACCTGTGTTTCAGGAAATGGAATGGCAAATCATTCCAAATTCCTTTGCTCTGCTGCTTTGTCTCCATGCCTGATTTGGTCAAAACTTGTTCGCCATGGTCTTCGCTCCTCTTCTAGCCTGGTTGCTTTTTGCCAAACTGCACCAGAGTTTGTGTCTGAATTATGTGAAAATCACGTCAACTCAGCGTGTATACAAGCGCGTCTTGGCAGGTGGCTCTGCGCATGACATTCCCCACTGCGTGAGCTTCTGGTCTGTGTTACAGGACACACGACCTCGTATTCCGTCTGACGAGATATCAAAGCCCCCCGCACGTGAAACTGCAGGGGACCAAGCAAATGAACGATCCATGCCAGAACATGCAAGAGAGGACATCCTTCAACACCGCAGCATCGGGTCAGGTCGGTCGCGCGCGAGCTGGGATGTTGCCTGGCGCCTGGCGTGGTTGACACGCCTTCCGTGTTTTGAGTGTGGCCAACGGCAACTTGTTTCCTTGGTTGAAATTGATTGGACTTGATACAGTCCACGACAGGGAGAAATTACCATTTAATGCACAACTTTAGGCCCATTAACTGTGCAAACCAATTTCTTGCTTGAAGTAAGCATGATGAGCTCAGAAAACAGAACAAGACGTCTCCACGTTTGGTGAGAGAACATAAAATTTGCAAGTTGAGTACCATTTCGATTTCGCGTTTGTTTTGTGCTGCTCGAACCTCATAATGCAATTTTCACCAGTCGTGGTTGTGCTGACCACCTTCCAACGAATTCGCTGCATTCACGCGGTGATCGCAGAACCACCTAAAAATTCTCCAAAAACGAAAAAGATTTTGGAACCTGAAGGAATCTCCCTCAAATACTGGTAGAAACCGTTTGCAAAAACACTCATCTTGTCTCTAGGTCATCTGCTCACCTCCTGGGTTTTTGACAAGAAAAAGAGGGTCGAGCCTGGGGCCCTGGGACCGACGGGAAAACTGCACTGGGTCTGCCTGGTGCTTTGCGTTTGAAGCAACAAGCGCCGCACTTGGCTCGGTGGCTGAGCAAACCGTTTTGGAGATATCGTATTTCCGACACGCGAGTGTACGTGTGTTTACATGATGCCTCGGAGCGGTTTTCGGCTGCACGGAGAACCTGCTCCGCATTCTGCAGGGAGAAAACTCCATCAAATATGTAAGAGCTCTGAGTGTAATCAAGTTAATAAAATCTGTTGCTGTGTGCGCCTAGATTCGCTTTGCTTTTCAGTCATATTCTCAGACTGGTTTTACCTGCGCGGCAGCGTGGGCAGATAATCTGATAGTCGAAGGAGGAAATATGCGCACAGGCCCCTCCGGACGTTTTGAAACAGGAGCGCGGGCCACGGACCAACCTTTTGTGTTGCGCGGGCAGCCTCAGCTCTACTTGTGCTCTCGTTCTGCGGAAACCTGAGTTGGCAATTGGATCATGGGCCCTCCAGCCGTAAATCTTCCTGTTTTGTTCATGGGTGGTGCGAACCGGACATGTTGATGTTTTCCCAAGACGGAGCCACGGGAAAGACTGTGGAAAAGCTCATTGACAGATCGAGTCCGGGGTTCCACAGCGATTCTTTTCACACTTATTTTGTGTCAACATCATGAACAATTTCTTTTTCTTATTCTTTCGCTTTTTGATTCTGAATTTAACAAATAAGCTCCATTCATGTTTAATTGAGAATGGCAGAAGTAATTATATCCACTGGAATTGCTCGATGGTGGAGTTTTCCCTTCATTTGCACACATAATTTGATTCAAGCCTCTGCTGTCCAACGGATGTTGCCGTTTTGTGTGTTGGAATGTGAGATTCAATATTTTTTCAAGGAATTTCTTGACAAATGGAACACGTTGGGTGCGCTGTTTGTGAGACCGGAGGCCTCTTGATGAGGAAAAGAAAATTAATGAGGAGAGACGAGGCCTCAGCCCCAACCCAGACGCTGCAGGGAAATGGTGTTGAATGCGCTTCGGGCTCAATCAATTGATTCTCGTTGGAACCATTGAACATTCACTCAGGTTCGCAAGGAATTCAGTCTTTGCCGTCCTTTTCTGCAAGAATAAACTCTTCTTGGTTTCCTCCAATGATGCTCAAGCTTCTTGTTCTTGTTTTCAGTTACATCAGAACTTTCCCATTGTGGAGAGTGAGGCAACTTTCAATTGAGATTGCGAGAAGAGCTGTTTGTTTCCATTAGCTTGAGTGGAAGTGTGTTCTTTGTTTTTCTCAGTTCTGTCACCTTGACTCCTTTCATCAAAAACCACTACAGGCACTCCAGACAGAAATACCTGTCTCGTGCTGCGAGTTATTCATCGACTGCAAAATTTGTGGGCATCAGGCACAACGTGGTTCTCCCAATTTCAAACTCCCACACAAATTTTGTAGGCTCCTTTCCTGTGCAAAGGAGCATGCATTGTGGCCACCTGGAATTCAGTTGTTCAGGAGTTCGCCCACTGTTCCTCTTTGGACGTGAAATCCTCGAAGATTCAGATCAACCACACGAAGTTTTTGTTGTTATTGTCTTGCAGACGTCGGTCGGACCCTCTACATCCCATCCAGTGTGATCGATGTTGCTCTGACAGTCCAAACTTTGGCTGAAGAGATTCTCCACATTTCTCAAGCGTGTTGACTCGCAGCCAGATGACGAGTCGAAGGAGCCATAATTCCAGGGCTCGTGAGGTCGCTTGCAATTCTCCTTAAGTTGCCTTCTTGTGACGGGAAAAGTGACCTGATGACGTCTCCAAACACTGAGCGACTCTTTGTTTGGTGCTGTTCCCTGGTTTCTGGTTTGCAGCAGTGTGTACGAGGCGAACTCAGCCACTTTCTGCCTCTGGACTCTGATCGAGATGGTCAGTTGAGGATCAGGTCAATTGATTCTTTTCTCGACCGAAGGTCTTGATCATTGTGTGATCTCACAAAGAACATTGTCAGGATCACAATGTTGAAACAAGGAAGACACTGGATGTCAAAGTCGTCTTCTTGCAGGGATGCAGCGTAAAAAATCAGAGTACATTTTGTTGAGTCGAAGGTTGGTGCAAAAAACACACAGCAACCAATATCCAGGGGTCATAATCACCCATCAAATCATTTTCTGTGCGCTGGTCCGACAGGCAGAGATGTAATCAGTTGATGGCACTCCTCTCATCTTCCCAACATTGTATCATATTCTGTTCATTCTCCTCGCCCAGAATGTATTGTGCAGTGGCAAAAGTGCCCTTTAGTTACACCCACGGCAACAGAGGGGCGGAAAGAATAAATTTTCATTTGCACGAGTGCAGTTTCCGCGGGGCGTAACCTGGCGCGTTGCGATCCAGTGCGGAACAAGACTCCATACATGCAGACGAGCTGCGGACGCAAATCGACACTGCAGGGTTTTATTTCAGCAACAATTATGATACTCATTGCACAAAGATGCACTCAAACACCATCAGACAACAAATTCGCTCTGAGGTTTCAAGCGACCACATACAGACTTGTATCTTTTTGTCGTCTGATGACCTTGTCTGCCACAGCAAATTTTGATCCGTTCACAGAGAACTGTTTCACAAGCATTGAAGGGAGCAAAAAAGTGGAGTCTACGAGCAGGCAAAGCCGAAGGACACATTGAGTGCGTCGCGTTGTGCACACGTCAATGCATGGACGCTGCGTCGAGGTTTCCAGGCTGTCAGCATGATGTGCGCGAAACACGCGCAGGGTGAATGGGTGTTGGGCTCCATTCAGGATTCATGAGCCCAAGCACAGAACACAAATTGGAAATAGAACTGGGAGACAAGCGTGAGTAGTGAAAATGCACCAAAACTCTGCAGTCCAACGATGGCCACGGGCAAACAAGGCAATGAAGACAAAAGACAAAAGTCAGATGGGACGTGACACAGAAACGCACCTGTGGACACAAGACAAAGAACCCCAAGCACCAGGAAACAGAAAGGAGAACCAAGTGTGCACCAAACCCGAGATGTGAATGGGACGAGATTGGATCCCAAGAGACTGACACTTTGTGTGGGAATCACGTTGACACCTGACACGCCTCACAACACATGCAATGAGTGCATTCAAACTCACATCCAGTCTCGGGGCTTTGGCGCATTGAAATTCTCAAATGCCTCATGAACTGCCGTCGCTTTTTCCCAAGTTCTCCCATGTTTATTTGGCCTCGTGACCCTTGCACCATTCGCTTTGATAAACAACCAAAGAACAATAGCGCAAGAGTTCAATTAGTCCCTTTATATCTGCGGATGGAAACACGATAATGGCGGATGGGTGAAAGATGAATTGACACGAACCCCGGCGCACCCAATTATCCCCTTCTGGTCTCTGGTCTGCGGTAAATGACTCGTCCCAGGCCAGGACGGAGCTCTGCTGCAGCCCAACCACTCTCACTCTGTATGAATCCATTCATCATCATTCATATTTGTCTTTTGCGCCGCAGAAGTCGTCAAAAAATCTGGAGTTGGGCATCGCAAATGTAGCACCTGCTGCAGGCGTTGTTTTTTGTGGATCAACCAAAAGCATATTAAATCACAAGTCACTTTCAGTTGTCTTCATAAGCTTCTAATGCAGCAGCATGACGTGAAAATAGAATTTATCGTCGTTCCGTGCGAAGGGGCGTCGCAGAGCGCCGGAGTCCCCTGTCAGAACTGATGGCGGCTGCAGGTAACACCTGACGCCTGTTTTACTCGTGTGTGTATGGAGGTCGTCTCATCGTCCACGTTTGCCTCAAAACTGCAAACGCGTTTCACGCTCGTGATGAACATTTGAAGCCTCGACTTACGCTGCACCAACAAACTGCTTTGAAAGATCAAAGTTCGTGTCAACAACTTCTCAGAGCGCAGTGTGATTTATCGGACATTAATGCGTCAAGAGATATGAATTATTCAAATATTCATGCAGTGCAAACATGTCACACTCCTCGGGACGGTCACACAACAGAACTCTTCTGATCTTATCTGCGGCAGTCGAAGGAGAAAAGAGCGGCCGTCGCGCCACCGGAAATGAGGGGACGAGCCGAGGCGAGCCGAGACGCGCCGAGTCCGTCATCGGAAGCACTCGGAGCCAATCACTGTCAATCAATCCGCCAACGCTTCCAAAGACCCAACAGAGACAGTTGAAAAGAAGAAAAGCAGATTGGATGTGACGCTCATAGTAACACGAAAGGACCTGGCACACAAGGTTGCCATTTGTGGAACCTGGTATGCAATGTTTGTGTGTGCAAGACCCACGTCTGTGTGCGATCTGATGGAATTTGGCTACAACGAGCAGAGTAGACAAACGCACTGTAACCTGAGCCCTGCTTTGGCAAAGACGCACAAGAAAAGGATCGTTGCTTTTGCTAGTCTTGAGCTCAGTGGTTGCGGCTCCCTCCCTCCCGCTTCGGTTGATGTCCCCAGCCTCGGGTTACGGTCTCACGGTCCCCGGAAACTTGTCGTCACGCGAACTGCAGCGGCAATAACTGCTGGCGCCGATGAGAATTTACAGGCTTGAAACGAGTGAAAAGGGCGTCTCTCTTGCAAGGCGGTACTAGAACGGGCTGATTCCGAGGGTGGTGTGATTCAAGTTCAAAAACATTACCATTTGAAAAGCCTTTGTTTTGACCTGATGGTGTGAACGGAAGGCTCAAGGGGCTCAGACCCCGGGTGCCATATATTTGCTGCATTTGCTACAGCGCCTTGTTTGCAGAAAACTCCTCAAGATCTTTGGTCAATCTACTGGTTGTAGCAAAGGTAAACCGTAGTTCACTTTCAAGAGACACCCCACATGATGAAAACGTGCTCCTCGTGTTCCAAAAACGGTACATTCAAACAAAGACACCAGGTACGAGTACAAAAAGTCATCAAATCAAGGAAGTAAATCATGGAGTTATGTTATGTGGGGTTATGTTGTTTCGTGTGACATCAGCTGGACCAGTCCTGTTTCTGAATTTCACATTTTTGTCTGCCTAATCGATCATAACACTGTCACATCGGAAGGTCGCTCACTGCAGTGTGTGCACGCAATTACGAGACTCTGTGAGCGGCTGCTACGGCGGGTCCTCTGTGTGTTTGGTTGGAACGTGCCAAGATCGATCACGTTGATTGATCCCAATTACACACAATGAGTGTATTGAACCGAAGCGCCTCTGACATCACTTTCTCTGGGAGAAGCGTATGGAAGCGCAGTGCTCGTTCTCTTGTACACGTGTCCTTGTGTCAGGACAAGCCTCTCCGTTGTGTGCGATGAGGGAACAGCCCTGTGAACCTCAAACATGAATACGCCCACGCAACGCCACAGACACCGTGGCGGAATCTCTCTCTCTCTCTTCTGTCTGTCTGTCTGTCTGTCTGTCTGTCTGTCTGTCTGTCTCTCTCTCTCTCTCTCTCTCTCTCTCTCTCTCTCTCTCCACACACACACACACACACACACACACAGACGCTATTTTAATCGACATCCATCCACAATGGAGGCAAACACAAAGCAAAAGTGTGCGCAGCCATTTGTGTCTCGTTTCGTTTCCTGCGCAGACAATTCCTCGTTTTCCGTCTCCATTTCCTTTTCCTTGCGTCTCTTGGTTTCGTAATATCGTGCACATTCCTGCAGCTAAAACACACTGAGAACAAGGCCTGCTTTTTGCTGTGATTTTTGCGCCTTTGTTGTTGTTTTGGTTGGGTGTGCAAGGATTCTTCTCGAGTGCAGAGAGTCTGACATGTTGGACAAGACCAGGCAAAATACATGCAAATACAGTTCGGTTCCTTTCCGACACACCCCACGAGAATGTAATGTTTTCAGCATCATGAGGACAACCCGTGCCCGAGTTCTCCATTGAGGAAGCAAAAACTGAGGGCAGCAAAACAAAATTGGCGTTGTATCATTGAAGAGCCGAAGCCCTCAATGTAAATGTGAATCCTCTTTGAAATGCTGCTGAAGACTTAACTTGAGGCCCGGAGAAACTCTTCTTCTGAAAGGCTATTGAAATTGGAGGAATCGGGAATGACACGGCGTTAAATTTGCCTCTCAACGTTTCATTCTTGCAGAGTTGGGATGGGATGGGCGTCTTTCCCTTCAGTCTCTTGCAGCACCATTGATTTTTCAAGTGTTGGATACAAGGCGCTGTTCCTTTTGCTGGTTGGTTGAATTTTACATGGGGAATTGTCCTTCAGTCAGTTGAGTCTGCGCAAGCTTGAGCTTTCGTCTTCAGATCCACTGGAGAGAAAGCGTCAGCAGACGCAGGTTCCCCTTCTCTGGGCTGCACGCTCGTCTGTGTGCTGTGTGATGGAGGCCTTCACGATGCTGCATCAACGAGACACTATCTGCGGGCAACTTGAACTGTGCAACCGCACAGAACCTTCTCCAGTCAGACTCCTTCACTGCATTCCTGAGCACACACGTTGTTTCACTCAGTATCACAGAGAGCTTTGCGTGTATGGATTTTTCAACCTCGTTGTTGCCATGTCGTACGTTTTCTGCTCTGTCTATCGATTCTATGTTTTCCACGCAATTGCCCTCGTCGTCATTACTGATACGATCTCATCGCTGCGAGGGGAGCAGTCAACAAGCTCAGAAACGCAGCGTGGTTCTTTGTTCCCCGCTTCCATCAACCTCGCGATGAAAGGCCTGGCTTCGAACACATGCTGCACAAGACAGAATCTGAAGAATTGGCGCCAGACGGAATGCAAGTGGGTGCGGTGCATGCCTTCATTCTGCCTCGACGACGGCAGCAACAGTGCATTTCGGTTCACAGATTCGCGATCGTAGACTGTACACACAGCTGCATTTCGGGCTCCTTGTGTGGAAGATTGATGCCACGACCCAATTCGGGGCGTGGTCTGGAAATGCGGTCGTTGAACTCAGAATCAAAGACACAGATTTCGGTGTGACATACTGCCGACACAATTCACTCTGAAAGAAGATCCACAGTCCCCCACACACACTTGAGGTCTTTTCTGTTCTGTTTCACTTTGAAAACAGCACGCGGTGACTCTTTCGCACTCTTCGACTTCTGAACTCAGTTCTTCCTCCTTTAATTTCTGAAGTATTCAGAGGCATTTAGAACTGCATCGGTCTTTTTACGAGCTGACGGCAGTCGAGCCAGGCAGGGCCTCGCGACAAGTGGCATTTGATTGCTTGAGGCAAGACACTAATTGGGAGAACCTCTTAATTAAGGGGATGTGACATGTTATCTGCGCGACGAGAGACCCTCTCGAGACGCTCTGAATTGACTTGCCAAGTGAAGCTCTGGAAGACTCACAGGATAATTCAAGAAGGACACCAGCTGATTGACCAACCAGACATTCATCGTTCAGTGTCGTTCGTCTTCCAGCAAGCAATTCCAGGTGTTTGGGGCACGGTCAGACCAGAAGGGTACATTTGCAACAGAAGGTCTCGAGGTTTTTGCGTTCTTTCTTCAGCACGCACGAGTGACGATGAGACCAGCTTGTGAAACACATCTTCTACTTGATTCTGATCCACAGGCAGCGCTTTTTCTGTTCCAATGAACAAAGAGAATTATTACGACACAGCAAGTCTGCTCGGAGACAAATCAAAGAGTAACTAATGACTTTGGGCTGAGATTTAATTGTGTAAGACGCGGCAAATCACAGAGAATCATCCCAGTGGGAGCTTCAGATTCATTAACATGTAAATGAGAACCAATGTAGCGATTCATTATCGGCAATAAATAGCGAGGAACAAAAAGGAAGCACTTGCGATGGGAGGCGCTGGGGCGGAATCGGAGTCGGCGCGGACAGAGCCCAGACACGCAGAAATAGCGCAGAGGGGGGAGGTATCGAGGGATCAACTCACCGTCTGAGTCGTACAGATTCCAGATGTCTCCAAACTGCAAAGCATCCAGTTTGCACATGGCGCGGAACTGCTTGAGCCACGAGGAGTCGAGCTTGTTGTTGTAGTTGCCCCTGCCGCCGCCGCCCCCGCCGCCGTAGTGGTCTGACTTGGAGCCGTCACGGTAGTACCCGCCGCCGCCGCCGCCGCCCTGGTGGCGCGAGTAGCCCTGCTGGTCGTAGGCGTCGTAGCTGCTGCCGCTGCCGCCTCGGGAGTAGGACGACGAGGAGTAGCGCGAGGGCGACCCCTGGTGGTCGCGGTCCCGGGAGCTCTGGCGGTCCCCGGCGGAGTAGCCGCGGGAGTCCTGGCCGTACCCGCCGCGCTCCGAGTGGTGGCTGCGCTGAGACTCGCGCGACTCGGAGCGCTGGTAGCCGCCGCCGGACCCGTCCTGCTGCCCGCCGGCGCCGCCGCCGCCGCCGCCGTACGACCCCGTCGAGCTGGAGGAGTAGGAACGCCCGTAGCTGTCGTAGCCGCTCGAGCCCGACTTCTGGTAGGGATCCGGCTGCTGTTGCGAGTAGCGGTCCTGTTGCTGCTGGTAGCCCTGGCTCTGGTAGGCCTTGCTGCCACCGCTCGCGTACTTCTCGGAGGTCTGGTACGACTGCGCCGTGGTGCTCACCCCCTGCTGGGTCTGGTCGTAGCCCCTGGAGGAGCTCGACGAGCCGTGGCGATGGTAGGCGTCCGCAGACTGCTGCTGTTGTTGACCTGTGTAAGGCTTCTGTTGCTGTTGCTGGTAGGCGGCCGAGCTGGTGGCAGTGGTGGCAGCAGATTGACTGGGGTACTGGTTCTGGGTGTAGCCAGCAGTGGTGGAAACTGCCTGCGACGGATACCCACCTGCTCCACCAGCAGTGGACTGGTACCCACCAGACTGATAACTAGACTGGTACCCGCTTTGGTACCCACCGGTTGTGCTGGCATGGTACCCTCCTGCGGACTGGTACCCTGCTGTGCCACCTCCTGTGCTGGACTGATAGCTTCCAGCCGTCGCGGAGGTGACAGACGTGGTACCAGCGGTGTAAGCAGCGCCATGGATGGACTGGTACCCTCCTGCGGTGGACTGGTACCCTCCAGCACCTGACTGGTACCCTCCCGCGGTGGACTGGTACCCTCCTGCACTGGACTGGTACCCTCCTCCTGCAGTAGCACCACTAGTTTGCTCAGCCTGGTTGTAAGCACCTTGTTGCTGCGGGTTGACCCCTTCCTGGCCTTGACCCTGCTGGGCTCCGGGAGTTCCAAAGTTCGTGAGGTTGTTGAGGTTCGGAGCCGAGGGGAGGTTGACCCGGTCAAACATCTCCCCAAGTTGGGCCACAACCCGATTCTTGAAGTTGAGAATGGAATCCATTGTCCCCTGCTGATGTTTCAATTTGAAACGAAATCAGTGACTTCGTGCACCAAAATATGAACAACACCCGTCAACTCTTTGGTTGAAGACTGCGCGCAAAGTTACAGAGTAAATTTTGGAAGCATGACAATGCAAAGTGAACTGACCCGCCGCGTTTGTTCCAGTGCGTTTAAAATCCCTTCTGTCGGTGCAGTGGTTTCTTCAACAACAATCACAGTTTTTATTCCTGTCTTTCTTTGCTGATGCGTTTATCCAGCTTTGTTCGGTTCTGCAAGTACTTAACTCTCCCGAATGAGAAAATTGAAAAATTTCAGCCGTCACTTTGAATCCACTGTACGCGCACAATGCCTCCCATGCATAAAGCATGCAGCTTCTGAAACCACTACAAAGTGAATAGCGGTGGAGGGAGAGGTAGGTAGATAGAGATACGGAGTGAAGCTGGCTGAGGAAGGCTTCTATAGCCGTTTGTGCCCATGTATGGAGTGATGGTCTGGAGCCAAAAGCAGAAGCTATGGCTCTGTTAGGGGTGCAGGCGTGGGATAAGAGATACCAACAGCCAGTCCAGCTTCCAGCAGCTTCTACTGCTGCGTCTCTTCAGGAAATACCAATGGTATTCGATACACATAATCAAAGGCCAATTACATGGCTCCACGCACCATTCTGTACCCTGCAAATACGCGCACTCAAGTTAATTTAATTTTCTTCGCAGGCTCCAAACTCCTGGGGTGTGGATGAGCAAGAACCACAGGTTGAATGAGCCGTATCAACGTCATTTTGAATCAACTTGCTCAAGTGGTAGAACTGTTCGCAAGTGGAAACCAAAACAAGCCTCAGGTGGAAAAGGAACCTGCACGTTCCTATCAAAGGCTCGAGACTTTTGTCGCGAGTATCTGAGGATTATCTGAAAGCTTGACATGAAGAAGCAAGGAAATTGCAGAGCATCCCACAAAAAAGGGTAATCAAGAAAGTGTTGTCAATTTAGCAGATGATTCACTGCACCGAGACGCACGTGGAAGAAGACTGCGACATGCCTGCCTCGTGGGCGATGCAGTGTGTTACACTGTTGTTTGTCTCAGACATGGAATTTTTCAACACAAAGAACACAGCGCAAATGCCACGGATAATTTGTGCCTGGAAGGCAACATTGTCAGAATTTAGTGGCCGACTAATTTTCAATTTAAATACAGCATGACGTCGCCATCAGCTGGGTTCCCCATCATCGTCATGCAAGGCACAGCTCAATTTTATCCGCTCTCAAACCATTAATACCCCCCAACATAAAGCACTGAAATCTGGGAACGGATTGGCTCAAGCATTCATTCCACAGAAATTGATTTCGTGCATGAGTTGCGGTAAACAGGCGCCCCGGCCCGGCAGACTGACTGCCGAGTTTATGAGTTTGTTTTGGTGTTGCTTGATCGGGTTGTGTTGACCGAAATACTGTCCACTCGTCTTGAGACAGAAAAAGAGACAGAGACAGAGCGAAGAAGAGAGCAACAAGAAACCAAGAACAGAGAGGAGCAACGACTGGACAGAGAGACAGACAGACAGAGTCCGAGAGAGAGAGAGAGAGAGAGAGAGAGACAGACAGACAGACAGACAGACAGACAGACAGACAGACAGACATGAACATGAAATCTCTCGGCGAATAGTCACGGATGTTCTCATGCGAGTGTGTGTTCTTGAACCTTGATGTCACTTGCCTTGTTATTCATTTGGAATGAGGGGTTGGGCCTCAGATGAGACCAGGTTGCCAACCCATCTGCTGCTCTCATCCTGAAATTCGCCATTGGGGCAAAATGAGCTGTCCCTGGCAATGACAGCCTGCCATATCTGTCAATCAGTGTTGGAACCACCTGGCAGGTTCTGTCAGGGATAGACTACTGAACCTGAATCAGTTCACAAACAACGTGTGCGAGTGCATTTCCACAAAATAAGGAGGGGTTCACACAGCTGTGGATCGAAGCCAATGCTTGTCGGTCTACCATATGGTCTTGGTACCTGTGGAAGGTGGTGTACCTTTGACGAGCAGATGCCGGCAGTTCTCGGCAAATCAGAAGCTTTGCACCACTACCCCTTTTCGTTTTGGTTTCAGCCTTTGTTGGCCCCTTTGCGCAACCACGTCTCTGCTGATTCATGGCAACAGAGAGAGAGGGAGAGAGAGAGATAGAGAGGGAGGAGAGAGAGTGAGAGAGAGGAGAGAGAGAGAGAGAGGGAGGAGAGAGAGAGTGAGAGAGCAAGTGAGAGAGAGGGAGAGAGAAAGAAAGAGAGAGAGAGAGAGAGAGAGAGAGAGAGAGAGAGAGAGAGAGAGAGAGAGAGAGAGAGAGAGAGACTCTCAGCAAGGCTGTGAGATAACACAATATATGTTTCTCA
>JAAUXT010069221.1_pt1 | contig 26375 bp, 30 predicted proteins | sample 7278171 | NCBI WGS metagenome assembly JAAUXT01 (sample SAMN14350112, study PRJNA611818) | marine sediment metagenome | isolation source: surface marine sediment (1.8m) | place: French Polynesia: Moorea | collected 2018-08
TCGCAATCGACTGAATACCTTGATCGTATAGGACAACGCACTGACCACTTCCACCAAAATCGCAGGAGCGATCAGCATGTTTGAACGCCAGAACTTGGATCCCCCTCGTATACTTCGTGCCCCTGGGTTAAGACGTGATGCATGCTTCTCTTTCTCTGCATTAGCGTTAAGAGCTGGAGAGCTAGAAGACGGACGGACAGCCGCCGCTGCTGCTGCCGGCCGCTGCTCCGTTAGTCATGTGCATGTCGGAACCTCTGATTGTAGGCACTCAAAGTGTTACGCACCGCCGAATTTGCTCCCCTCGTCGTCTTCATTGCCGCGCCCACCGTGGCGTCCTTCAACGAGGTAACGTTGCCATGGCGACGCCGCCCGCCGGCAGCGTCCGGTTACCATGGTCACCATCGTGGGTGTGGTCGGGGTGTGTGTGCACCGCGCAGTGTCCACAACAACGCTCGTTGTCTGTCCTCGCTCGCCGCTTTCAGTCGCTGTTCGTTTGTTGCCCGCGTCCCGTGCGTCCTTCCGTCCGCCATGTTGGTTTTTGCTCGCTGTGTTGTCCTTGTGCCGCAGTGTGTTTCAGTTTCCCCCGCGTGGCGTCTGTTTGCCTGCTCTCCAGTGCTGTGTCCAATTCTTTTACTTACGCTTTTGTTTGATTTCGTCCAGTCTTGATTTTTGACCTCGCTGACACACGCACCAGTCGAGACGATGACGACGACAGCAGAGGGCGTGCCGAGCTGCCCCCTGGCGGATTAATAGTGCATGAGCTTTCAGCTGGCCAGCCAGTCAGTCCACCTGCATCTCTTCAGTTTGTTGCCCATGGCAACTCCAATCATCACAGCCCCTCCACCACCCGCCGCCTCCCACCCAATCACAGGCATCATCACAGCTTGGAGCGTTTTGATTGGCTCCGTCAGAGACTCAGTGGCGGTTTTCCGTTTTATTCGTTTGTCTTTTTCACAACAGGCGTTGAAAGTGCTGCGAACTGCGGAGTACGCCCCCCTCGTTGTGTTTATTGCCGCACCCAGCATGAGTGCGCTTGCGGAACTCCGCTCTAGTATCAATGTAAGTCACCCTTTATATCAAACACACAGACCAGGGGCGGATCCAGGATTGGGTCAAGGTGCGCCCCCCAGGGTGGGGAGCGATTCCGACTTGGAGACAACCGGATGATAAATTGACATTTGTTGGGGGGGGGCAGAGTGTGCCAACTGGCCCAGGCCCTTGGATCCGCTCTGACAAAGAAATTTTTTAACGTCGCTGACTGACTCTACGACATTTTTGTCGTCGTTTTCTGACGTCAGTGTCTCAGTGCAAAGTGTAACATTGACTCCTTTTCCGTCAATTTTCCATTTCGTGTGAGGAATTTGCGATTTTGTTTTGGCGATGAAAGACGGGAAACTCGTAGATCTATTCCTGTCTCATTTTTTCCTTTTGATCAAATTTTCGTCCTATGGACAAAAGGAGCGAGAAATCGCTCCACCATTTTGTGCCCGAAATTTGACGGAGATGAATGCGTCGCAAATTCCCCGCGATCACTGGTGCATGCTCTCAGCGTGCGTCACGCGCGATGCGTCTCGGGTCGCGTCGTGCCCATCCACGTGATCAGTGACACGTGACGCATCCGCTGTGAAGCAGGCCTCCGTGTGCATGATGAAACTCACCGCTAACGCAAACTGACACGAGGAAAGGTAAGTCGCCGCGTGAACAATCATGGCAGTGAAGCCACATGGCAAGAAAAAGAAAGACTGAAATTGTGGGAGAATTGAGAGGAGGCACACAACGCCAGAGACGCTCATCGGGTCCGTCGGTAGGTGGCGCCTTTCTTCTCGTTCTTTGTTGGAACCTCGTGACGTTGTGCTCAGCACTGTGCACATGACTGCCCCCTACACACACACACACACACACACACACACACACACACACTTCTGAAATTCTTTCGCTTGTGGATGGTCTAAATTGGGGTGCTTCGAATTGCCCTGCAGTCGTCCCTCACTCGGATGACGTCATGTGCATCGTGCGCAGAATCGAACGAGTCCGTCACGTGTTCGTTTCGTCCGCTGCACCGCTTCTCTTCACGGCTTGTTGCGGACTTGTTTCTTCCCACAGCTTTCCATGTTGTACATAAACTAGCAGCTTTTTGTGTTCTACATGTGTACATACATGTGGGTTCAGACTCGTTGTTTGCTGTCGGGTGGGTGGGGCAGAATATTTCTCTTCAAGCGGAAATTTATTCTCTAGATCCGACGATAAAGTTGCACAAAGTTCTCGCATTTGAAGAAGCTGTGTGTCCGTGATGTAGAGCGCTCGGTGTCGCACACAGCTTGTAGACTGTTAGCGGAGGCAGTAACGACGCCTCCCGTCGCAGGGCGGGACTCACCTTGTGCAGCTCTTGAGTGAACGACACTGCAGCCCCACCCAGGCTTCACTGCGCTGTGGCGGGGCTGCTGCACGCTTCACTGAGCCCCAGCTCTGGCCATGTTCACACCGCGTGCGTGCAGAGCGACGTGATTCTCCGTCTTGCGACGCACGACGCACATCCTCATCCCGCGGTCTGCTCCGCGGTGGATCCGGCCTGCGCTGCGTCCCCGACCAAGTCAGCGTCGTCGCCTAGTCGGCTCGGCGCGCTCTGACTCGGGACGGGACGCAGCGCGGCGCCCCGCGCAGCAGGCGGCGGCTCCCCGGCTCTTGACGCGCGTTTCCCGCCGCAGGACGGGAGCCTGGAGCGGCTGGCGCGGGAAAGCGAGCTGCTCGAGCAGGCCTACGGTCACTACTTCGACCTCAAGATCATCAACAACGACATCGAGGACACCATCCGCACGCTGGAGCAGGCCATCGAGGAGGTACGTTCTGCCATGTGTACTGCCGCTGTGTGTACCGCCGCTGTGTGTACCACCGCTGTGTGTACCACCGCTGTGTGTACCACCTGCGTGTGTACCACTGCTGTGTGTACCGCCGCTGTGGGTACCGCCGCTGTGTGTACCACTGCGTGTGTACCACCGCTGTGGGTACCACCGCCGTGGGTACCACCGCTGTGTGCCATCAATGAGGTGCGTGCCACCGCAAAGGCACGTGAGTTCAGTTCAGTAATGAGACGCCAACTCCGCGACAAAACAGTTGTTCTCTTCTCTTCGGGTGTGGCCTTTGCCGCTGGGACCTGACTTGGTTTTGTTGGCTCGTTGCAGGTGTGTACGACGCCTCAGTGGGTGCCGGTATCCTGGGTTTATTAGCCACACAACTCGACATGATTCCAAACAGCAGCAGCAGCAGCATCCTACTCCGGTATATCTGGTGCAGAGGACTCTTCTCTATTTGCCAAATCCGCAGCTTCTGATCCAGGCCACGTGATCAGCGAAAACACGTGACGAGGAGGAACCACGTGACCGCGAAGCTGCCGCTTCGATGAATCAAGGACCAATGAGATTTCAGCGTCTTCGCAAGGACAGTGACACGTGAAAATGAACTCTGAATGACGTCTGACTCTGGGAAGTGACCCCTGGGGACAGTTTGCTTGGGTTGTGGACGACATGAACTGGGCCTTGTTTGGCTCTGAGGAGACCGGAGTCCCACGGCGAAGGTGAACCTGACTGATCCATCATATCATCGCACAGCGCGAGGCTGGCGCCGTGTTTTGTACGAACTCAGTGGTGTTGAGTGACAGCGACGCTGATGACGTCACAACGACGTCGACTCCACTTCATTCCATTTTCGTGTTTTATCTGACGTCGCCGAGGAGCGGAGAGGCGAGTGCGTTGCGTTGTAAAACTTTGTTCCGTTGTTCATTGTTTCCAACCAATTTCAGGTGTTCGACTTGAAAGAAATTGTCAGTTGCTTTGGTTGCATTGAATCTTCTTCTTTTCGTTTGGCGTTGATGTTTCTACTGTGAAATTTCCAAAGTTTCGTTGGACTTATGTTCGTGAAGCAACTCGAATGCTGTATGCAGAGGGGATTTCTTTCATGTTATGCCAAAAGGTCCTGCAAACTGTGTGTGCGTGTGAGTGCGGTCCGGACGGGTGCCGACTGTACAGGTGAATGCTTTGTACGCACCGACCGACTGACTTTTTCATTCACGAGCGCCGCCGCCGCGCCGCGGCACCAGGGGGCGACTCGTACATCTCCAGACTCATCACGTGACCCTGACGGACAGCGCGTCCCGCACGTGACAGTGACTTCCGGTGCAGCACCGTGCGCTGCGCACACGTGGGGGACGCGCTGCGAGGCGGGCGAGTTCATCCTCATGACGTCATCACATCTGTAAATGGTTCCACGTAGTTCGACCTTGTACAGTGAAATTATTTTGATAATTAAGGGTTGTAAAATTTCTTGTTTGAATTTGGTCCGGCCGAAACCGAAACCCGTGAGGACAAATTCCTTAAATTATGAAACTAACCAACAGATGTACATAGAATCTGATTTTCTTTGGAAGGGTTTGAGTTTTGTTCCCTTCTGTCGCATTGAGATTCGTTTCCGGTTCCTGATTCGTTCACTTGTTCTCGGGGCACGACCCGAACTTCGCGGTCATGAGGCTGTTTTTGTATCTTGTGTTCTTCGTGTCGGAAACATCGATTGAACAGGGAGATTAGGCCCCGGTTCGCGACAGCGCGTCGCCCGTGCCGACGCCGTGTCCGCAGGAGAGGGCGCGGCGCCGACACGGTCACGTCGGGCTCCACAGGGGAGGAAGGTCAGCTACGAAAAGCAATACACACGACGCCACTCAAGATAATCTGCTGGATTACCCGTTGCACCTCTCCCTGCCCAAGGCGAACTCGAAAAAAATGGGGTAAGATCCACTCTAGCCTGGGGCTCATTGCTTTTGATGTTTGTTCGAGAAAAGGAAGGATGTTCGAAACATCCAGGTTCGAATTGTCAGGGGGAGGTGGTGTTGTCGCCTGTCGTAGATTCCCTCAGTAGAGCAGCCGCGGCCGCCGCTCGAGTTCAGATGTCAAGGTGCTGATGATCACAATGTCATTTTCAGACTGTGCGTCGTCGTTCACGAACCGACGCAAAAAGCGCAAATTTTGGTGCGTTGTTTTTGCAGTTTGTTGCCAGCCGTCTTGAGCGACACTTTGACAGAAAAATAGAAAACTAGATGCGTTGAACTGTGTTCAAATTCCCCGTGGTGGGCGAAGCATTTTTGCACCAATCGCAATGTTCCTGAACTCAGCACTGGACATGAACCGTTCGCTGCTTCAGAGACGGAGAAGCGTCTCCTTCATTCGTTCATCTCTTGTCGAATCATCGCGTTGTAAAATATTATTGGTTAATAAATCTTTTGAAATGATTTCATGATGAAAAAGTTCAGTGTGTCGTCGTCTTCCTGTGGACAGCAAGTGTGGGTGCGCGTGTGTGAGGTGTGTTTTGCCCCTTTCTCTGCACTGGCCGAAGTGAGGACCCTGCTGCACACGTACGGTCCACCCCATCGACATTCACGCACGACACACGCTACTAATCCACACACACAAGCACGTCTCACCCACACACGCACACTCCACGCACAAATACTCGTAAATACGCACATTCAGCAGCGCTGCTCAATTCGTGACACTAGACATGCCGAGGCTATTTTTGGGTTTCCTGTGGCCTTGAAACCAGTGACCCGTGAGCAAAGAGCAAAAACAACTCGTCACCTCAACGGCAAGAGACAGTTTGCCTGTTTTGTTGGGAGATTGAATTTAGACATGAACTGTCCGCATTCGTTCTTGCGCACGCTACACACGCTCGCTCACATGTCTGCGTTCACTGTCGCGCGCGTGCACACACACACACATACGCACACACACCCCGTCGCACACACTCTGCATGCACAATCGTGCACACTTAGACACACACACACACACACACACACACACACACAAAGGCCCCCACCTCAAAGACACACTTGATACGCAAGTACACACAAGCAAGGACACACACACACGCACACACACTCACACACACACACACACACACACACACACACACACACACACACTGGGGAGTTTTAGCAAACAGCCCCCAACCCTGGAAACGCAAACACAAACGTAACTTTTGGCATGTTGTGATTGTCAAACTTTAAATCTACGTTTGCCTTGCGTTTCCAGGTTGCGGGCTGTTTGAAACTCGCCACTGTGGAAGCCCTCTCCCGTCCCTGATGTGTCACACAGACGCACAGCCCCGGCTCACGATTGTAACGTACGTGGGGCGTCCACTTGGTTGCTCTATCCACCAGGGCCAGATCCACCACACCAACTCCACAGGGAGCAAGATTCTCCACGCCAAATGTTTTCTTGACTTGAAACAAAATAAAACTGGTCAAGTCTTGGACAGACCTCGTGCAGGCGACGCAAACAGTGACGTGGAGGAAATGCAGACAACACGGAAACGAACTGTTGCCAACCTCACTCAGACCCAAACCGATTGTGAGAACTGGTCGGATCCGGGGCATTTCCCAGACAACTTCAGATCTGATGTTTGCAAGAACCCATTGGAATTCGAACATGTCACTGTGTTTCACTCTGCTTGACAAACACGCGCTCACAAAGACAGTAAAACTCAAGGAGCCCTCCACGCTTTGTCTGTCGTGCGTGATGCTATTCACGACTGATTCGCACCAGCGACGCCACCGTCGGGCTTCCCACCACGCTCCGCCAATGAGAAGCCTGTCTCCCCGCGAGGCGTCCAGCGGCCGCGCGCTCTGCTCAGCGCGGGATTTTCCGAGCGCGTGAGACGCACGACGGCGACGTGCGATTTCGCGACGTTAAGTTTTTTGTTCGAGTTTCCGTCGTGACATGACTCAGCACGGCGCACGCTACAAGAGACGCTGCGCGGCGGCGTTGCGCACAAAATCTGCGCTGCGTTCGAGACCTGCACAGACCCTGCAGAGCCGCGTCGACAGACCTGAAGACGTCCAGAGCTGCACAACCGAACTCGGCCGGAACTGGTGGAGAAGACGAACGAAATCTACGGTGGGTGAAAGTTTCTGTTTTCCGTCTAAATTGAGATCGAACTGTATGAGGTTGTGCTGCTGTGGTGTTTTGTGTTTTTCCATCAGGAGTTGTGACACCAATTTGTCCTGAACAGAAAATGTCAAGCAAAACACAAACGGAAATCTCCACACGCCACACAAATCACAAACAAGATCGAAGAACAGCTGCACAGTTCTGTTCTCTTGAAGCTCTCACAAAAGTTCTTTTTTTGGCATTTGCCCATTCAATGTGCACCCTGTTCCTGATCGAACTGCTTTCCTCTCAGGTTTTCGTTTCCCGTGCAAAAGACCAAAGAGAGACGCTGAAAGAGGAGAGAAGAGAGACCGAAGAGAGACCACGACAGTTATGGATCAGAGGGGGTGAGTCGGTTCAAGGCCATCTTCCCATTTGCGCAGTGGAGCCGGATGCGAAACGTCTCGTGACGAACAGAGCGCCTGTGGACTGTCCTCACGTTCAGATGAAGAACAGTTTTCTCTGCAAGTTGGGTGCGAAATTTCGCTTCCATTTTCAAATGGAGCAAGGGATTTGGATTTCAAGGTGCATGTCCTTCCCGGCTGGGTTAGCACGCGACTTGTGCCTCATGCAGGCGCAGCTCCTGTCAATGGCATGGCTCGGTGTTGCGTCGTACTTACAACTTGGTGACAGGCACTGTGAACCAGGCCGTGAGCCTAATGTATCAGTGATTGATTGATTGATTGATTGATTGATTTCAGACACATCAATTCGGCGTTCCTGCCAACAGGAGTGAAAATGCCACCTTCCACTGGGTACCCGACTATGATCAGTGGATTCAGCAACTCTGACCACTCCGACACCGCCAGCACCAGCAGCAAGGTACACAAAGCACCCGACCCTGAATAAGAGACTCCAAAGCTGTGTCAGTAACCTGCGAAAAATGTTCGACCTTTTCCCATTCAAGTGAAGATAATTTTGAATTCCGTCTCCAGGGTCGGACTGGTCGCCGGCTGTGGCTGGTTGTGCTGGTTGCTCTCTTCCTGCTGGTCGTCATAAGTGCGGTCGCTCACCTTGCTGTAGCCATGACGACAAAGAACAAAGGTGAGTCAAAACACTTGGTGATCTGGGATTGGCAGGCAGCTTCTCCAAGTAAAATGAGACCAGAGGGTAGTTCAAGCGGGGTGAGTGTAGAGAATTGAAGAAGTTGGGATGGATCTTTGTGGTGGTTCAGGAGGAAGATACTGCAGGACGCGACCTGGAACCTCAGTCCTTCCTTCCAGGCCTTGTGAATCTGATACCCTGGAACTTTCCTTTGAGATGTGATGAGCTGGAGAACCCATTGATATGTCCCATATTCTTTTGCAGAGAATTCTGGAAGGAGTTCTGCAGATGGACCCTTGGAGGCCGCCCCCAACTCAGCCGCTGCACCCCCAGTCGTGGTTGTGAGTCAAGTCGTCCCTGAGGAGTTCACTCCAGCGCTGCAGGACAGAACCTCGACAGACTTTCTCAGACTGGAGGAGGTGGCGTGTGCACAGGTGGGTACTGTTGAGAGAGACTCACAAAGATGTGGGAAGGAGGCCACTGAACAGAAAAATTTGCTCCTTCTCCTGAGATGTGTGTACTCGTAGAATGAACAACGTAAGAATCTTGTTTGCTCTCAAAGGTGGAGTCTGCGATGGAGGTGAACTCGGACCTGCAGAAACTCTACGTGAGCTGCAGGGCGCTCAGCATCAGGTGAGTAGTGCACGCACACATCCACACCCACAAACCTACACATGCACGCACAACTCACCCACAGAGTTGGACATGAACTTGGACCTGCAGAAACTCTTGGTGAGCTGCAGGGCACTCAGCGTCAGGTGAGCTCATGTGTGATACAGGCACATTCTCACACATGTACATGTCCACACACCCACATGTTGCGAGTACCCTCCCTCCAACTCTCTCTCTCTCTTTCTCTGTCTCTCTCTGTCTCTGTCTCTCTCTCTCTCTCTCGTACACACTTGTATACATATTTGAGCACGTGGATCTACTTCTACATTTGTTGAGAGCGAAAGTCTGTGAAAGAAATAAGCGAGCAAGTGTACCTTTGTTCACCAACCCAGTTGTGAAAAATTAACAAAAAAGCATTCGGCGATGGTAAAGATTCCATCTGTTTTTGAGATACCTTCATCGCCCTGGTTTATTTCAGACCCACGGAGCCTGGATCAGTGCTGGTGTTTGTGGAGCTGAGCTTCGTCTCGCACCCGGGGAGACTGGTGCAGCCGCTGTATGATGCGGAGACTGGAGGGACCCGAATCAGGCAGAACAAGGAAGGTGAGCAGATCGACCGCTGTGGGTCCAAGAAACTGGTGTGGGGTGCGAAGAACGTTGGCGTCTGTTCTGGTTGAGGTTGGAGAGGGTCAGGGTTGGGGTCAGGGGAAGAAACCAAAACAGACAGGATGAGATGGGTCACAGTGGATCCAGACCAACAGGAGGCGGCTGCGGTGAATGGGGTCAGAGGCGAGGGACTCTGGGCGCATCAGAAGGGAACTCGAAGCTGGATGCAACGTTTTCACCAAAAAAATGTGGGATTCAGACTATTTTCACAACGTCGTGTACAAAGTACCCATTGTGACTCACAGTTGAACAAGATCTGGGCCATTTGGTTGAGATGTTCTTAACATTCTGTTGTTTATCGCAATCTCATTCTCACAACAGATTTGCGTGTGTGTTGTTTCAGTTGTTCCATTGGAAGTTTCGGTCGAAGAATGCATTCGCTGTTCTGAGGAATTTCCCGACTGCGCGGGCTGTCGGGGTGAGGAGTGCGAATGTCCCCCGCAGTGCCAGCTCTGCGGCGCCGCGGTCGGGTTCCCCCGCTCCGAGTGCCCTGAGTGCCCTGAGTGCCCGCCGCAGGATCCCCAGGAAGCCCCGACCACGGAAAGCTGTGCAGAGTTCTGCGCCACATGCCCGCCAGAGGGCGAGGGCTGCACGGAGTGTCCCCCTCCCCAGGACTGCCCCGAGTGCCCAGTGGAGCCGCCGTCCCCAGAAGCCTGCGCCGATGTGTGCGACACGATGAGCCAGTGCCCGCCCCCGCCGTGCTGCCAGATCTGTTCGGACGGCGGTGCGGGCGGCAATGGCGGCGGTCTTGGCAATGGGAACGGCAATGGAAATGGCAACGGGGGTGGTAACGCCAACGGCGGCGGCAATGCTGATGGCGGTGATGGTGGCGACGGCGGCGGTGACGGTGGCGATGGCGGCGACGGCGGGGATGGCGAAGGTGAGGAAGTCGCTTTGAGCGGGCGGCAAAGTTTCTGTGGAACTGCGAATGGCCGAAGGCCTTGTCAGAATAAACCGTGCGTGAAGTGAAAAGAGTCACTTTTCCGTTGGGAAAACGAAACTTTCACCAGTTGTGTCCTTCTCTTTCAGCTGCAAGTGAAGTCAAAGTCCCGTGCGTGGAAAAAGACATTCCCAAAACTGACGACAAATCCAAATCAGCCAAAAAGTTGAACACGGCAGAGAAAGCGGTGGACAAAGCGTGCAAAGACATCAACAAACTGAAGAAACTCAACAAACTGGACGACGACTACAAGAAGATCATCGAGAAGGCGAGAAAAGCCTACGTGGACGCGCTGCTGGAAATCGTGGCCGTGGAGGCTCAACTGAAGGCTTTGAAGGAAGTTTGTGACGACGAGAAATCGCAGATAATCATCGCAGTTCGGCTGGGGAACTCTCTGAAGAAACTGAAGGAGCGACTCGAGAAGCTGAAGAAGCAGCTGGACGACAACAGCGATGCTGACGTCGACGACGATCTGAGGAAGAAGTTCGAGGACCGCAAAAAGGAGCTCGAGAAAGAGCAAGAAGAGAAGGAAAAAGAAGAGGAGGAGGAGGAGGAAGAAGACCGGTAAAGGTCAGATGCTCTGACAAGAGCTGTTGCTATTTTGACTCTGTGCAGCTGAGACCTCATGAGCTCGTGGAGCTCGTGGAGCTCGTGGAGCGAGCCGCTTCCGGTGTGGGCCGCTGTGCGGCGGGTGTGGGACGATCTCCAAACGAACCAGCTCGTGCGGTTTGCCTGGTGCAGCTGTGGAAGGATCTCTGCGTGTTGTTTTACAAGTTCTGCATTTTGTCCATGTGTTTTTGAAGTTGACCTTCAATCGTGTTGACATGTTTATCCAAAATATTACGCGTTTACATGCAATAGATTTATGTATAAATCACCGAAACCAACACTTTGTTTCTTGTGTTTGTCTGGCAAGAGAAAAAAACATCATTGACGATCACGGGTGAAGTGTTCGGCAAAATGCTTCCCACTCACGGGCCGAAAAAGAGAAAACCCAACAACCTTCCATGTCAGGCACAAAAGTTTTGTTTCTTTTTGAAGTTGAGAACGGCCCCTTTTGATGAACGAGTTGACAGACTTGTCAGTTGTGGCAGCCCCACCAAAAGCACGGCCAACCGCATCTCCACTGTTTTAGTAGCAGCAGTTGTCTTACTTTCTTGTTGACAACAATGCTCCCAAGCAGCCAAGTGTGAAGCGAGCAAAGATGCTCAGTCGTGACATTCTTCGTCGAGACTTTGATGCGAAACACCAAAAAACAAGTTTTACTACCCGGAGAGGACAGAACAAGGCTGCTGCAGTCTTATTCTTCTTCTCCTCGTGGTGCGTTGGCCGCGCGCTTTCGGACGTCTGCGACTGAAGACGCAGGAAACAATCTGGAATGGAATTCCGCAAACCCGGCTCTGAAGCTGAATCAAGCAGATTGCATTTGCGCAGTTGTGTGGATCACAGAATTCTTCCACATTGAACACATCCAGGGGGAAAGGCAGGGAACGAACTGCGCTCGGAAACAAACAGATTTTTTTACCTCCAGTGCACACATTTGCCCCTTGTGTTGTTTGGTTCCTGAACCAGCACAGAGAGAACGAGACGCGTGGAGACATCACTGCAATGGACATGGACCAGAAAGGGTGAGTCCGAATTCCATGTTTTCACAAACTGAACAGGACCAACATTTTGTTCAGGACGTGAGTCAGATTTGACTGCCAGGGATGAAAGTGAAGTTTTTTTCCCGAGGAGGGAGGGGGCGTCTTGGGCTCAGTGTTTCAGGTCAGGATGCTGAACTGTTCGTGGGTTTCAGACTCGGTTCCTCTGCGGAATCGTTGCAATGGTGACATGTGGTCAGAGAGTTGCGTTGGGGACGTTCGACAAATCCGTCGTGACCTGACACGTATTATATGCTCCGGTCTTGTAGAGATGTGTCAGCTTCTGATCAACCACTCTGTGCTGAGGAGGGAGAAACCAGTAGAGACACGAAACCCTCCCTGCACTGTCAATCACCCACATCAGCCACGGACGGAATGCGTAACTTCACGTGGATTTGCCAAACGTCGCCGTTGTCTTCCGCACGTGGTGTCGATTGTGGCGAGACAAGCCGCGTGTTCACCAAGTTCTGAGTCGTCGTGTTCGCTTCCGCGGAGAATGATGCAGCAATTCCTTCAACCCTTTGCTTGGAATGTTGTGCATTGTTTGACATCGTCGCTCCCCCCTCGTGACGCCGGCGGGTAGAGAGGTTCCGCACTGCTGCCCTCGCCGCGCTGCTGCACGACTCTCAGAGTCCACGCCGCCTGGTGGCAAAACAACTCAAAACCATCACAAAGTGCGAGAGCCAATCCTGAAACCCGCAGCTCCTCCCTACAATAGTGAGCACCCTTCTCTCTGATTTACTGATCGATTGATTGCTCATTGATTGATTGATTGATTTCAGGCACATCAACCCGGGGTTCCTGCCCACAGGAGCGAAAATTCCACCTTCCACTGGACACCCGACTATGATCAACGGATTCAAGACCTCAGACCACCCGAGAAGCAAGGTAAAAATAGCTCCCACAAACTTTTATGTAAGGAATAATTTCAAGCTCTGTCAGTGGGTAAGAAGAAAATCGCTTGTTGTTCACTCATTTCGTTGCTCATTGAAGAGCGCCGCCGTGGTGTTTTTTGATTCCAGGATGATTCAGGTCGTCGGGTGTGGCTGGTTGTTCTGGTGGTGGTGATTCTCCTGGTCGTCATCAGTCTGGTCGCTCACATTGCTGTAGCCATGACGACAAGGAACAAGGGTGAGGAAGTTTTTAAATTTTAGCAAGGGCACATTTGCAAGAAGAGTCTTACAAGGAAGATTGGTTGTGGCAGTTGTGCGAGGGTCAGTGTGGAAAATCAACTTGGTTGGGCTCTTGTATGAACTGTTCGCCGGGGGACCTTCTGAGTATCACAAGCCAGACACAGAATATCCAGCAGTTTGCATCTGGTTTATCTGCTTTCAGAAAAGGCTGAAATCAGCCCTGCGGGCAGCCCAGCGGAGGCTGACTTCAACTCAGCCCCTGCACCCCCAGTCGTGGTTGTGAGTCAGGTCGTCCCTGAGGAGTTCACTCCAGCGCTGCAGGACAGAACCTCGGCAGACTTTCGCAGACTGGAGGAGGTGGCGTGTGCACAGGTGGGGGTCAGGTTCACAGAGGCAGGGGGAAGAATTATTTTGACCGTTTTTACAGAAATGGCGACAAACACACAAACTTGCTGCATCAATAATTTGTTTTCTCAGCTCGACCTGGAGTCGAATTCGGATCTGCAGAAGCTCTTTGTGAGCTGCAGAGCGCTCAGTGTCAGGTGAGTAGTGCACGCATACAACATACAACACACACACACACACACACACACACACACAGAGTCGAACTCAGACCTGTGAGAGTTGTGCAGTGTTCATTGTTTGGAGAAGGCAGTGCGTACTCGTACATCCATGCACACACCAGTACTCACTCATTCACTCACACACTTGCACACTCACACACTCACACATGCACACACACATTCACTCACACATTCACTCACCCACCCACTCACTCACACACTCACAGATGTGTACTCTCACACATTCACTCACTCACTGGTACAGACATGGACTCTCTCTCTTTTCTCTCTCTCTCTCTCTCTCTCTCTCTCTCTCACACACACACACACACACACAGCCTGATAAATTCTCACTTTGTCACTCACATTCTCATGTGTGTCTATTTCAGACCCCTGGAGCCAGGAGAGGTACTTGTGTTTCTTCAACTGAGCTTCGTCTCGCACCCGGGGAGACTGGTGCAGCCGCTGTATGATGCGGAGACCGGGCAGACTCGGGTCAGGCAGAACAAGGATGGTGAGTAAACCCAGGTTTGATTGATCGGCGGAGGGGACGGGGGTTTAGTGGTGAAGGAGTCGGACACTTTTTGGAAAGCGACTCGGCTGGGGATTGAGGGGGCGCGTACACGGGTGGAGTGAAACGGGTGGTCGTTTGTGGATCTGCAATGGAGTGCTGAATATTTGGGTGGAAGCCTGGTGTGGCAGCCTGAATAGGTCAGATGAAAAGAGACAAGGGGCTGTGGTTGCGTTTGTGTTGTGTACTGTGTTTCTCTGGCCCGGTGAGGTGTCACGGGTGGAGATGTTGAGGTGTTCTCCGAGGCGGGTTCAGGATCAATTCGGTCAGGGCCCAATGCCCCCGACGGAGGTCTGGCCTCAACTGGGGAATCTTGAGATGCACGTGTTTCTCTCCTGCACCTGAACATATGCAACTCTTTCATGCGCTTCTTGCTGTGTTTCAGTCGCAACAGAACAGATCTGTGCTGACCTCTGCTGGGACCAGTGCCCTCATGAATGCGTCGGCTGTGGGTTCCTGGCCGATAGCTGTTCCGAAGACTGTTTGACAAGTTCAAGTTGCGTGCCGGATTGCCTCAACTGTCAGCCCGACCGACAGTGCCCTTCTCCCCAGGACTGCTCTCAGTGCCCCGTGGACCCCCCGACTCCTGATGAGTGCGCCGATATCTGTATCTGTGACGGTGGTGATGGCGGGGGCGGCGGCGGCGGCGGGGGCGGCGGCGGCGGAGGTGGGGGCGGCGGCGGCGATGACAAGGAAGACCCGGGTGAGTCGGCGCATGCGCACCGCCCGCTCCTCGTGTGCCTTCTGTGCTCTGCTGTGGGTGTTTGCCTGAACCTTGACAGTTTTGCTTCCCACGCTCACGAAGAGGAGAGGTGGCGCAACAACGAGCGAAAATGGAGAAAGAACATCCCTCAAGCAGAATACGAGTCTGTATGAGTTGTGTGACTTGATCCCACTTTGTTTCTCTTCCCAAAGTCGTTCCTGCACTTGGTGACTCCAAGACGACCGACATAGAGGTGGCGGATGGCGTTCTGTGTGAGTACGCTCCGCGGGGGAGCAGTCAATCAACGCGTCTGGTCTCAGTGGACGACCAGTTGTCTCACACGCGACCTGCCTTCAGCACAAACCACAAAATTACAGCGCGACTCATACTGTCGTTGCAGTTGCGCTCCCAACGGTGCCGAAGTGGGTTGAGTTCAAAGACAAGAAGACGGGAGAAGCCCTCGGCACCCTGGAGGACTGCTACCAGAAGCTTCTGGAGGCGGACGCGGCGGCCGAGACGCTGATGGAGGTGCAGGCGCTGCGGCGGCTCCGCGCCGTCGTGCGCCTCAAGATCTTCCTGAGCCGCAAGCGCGCCAACGAGCTCGAGCAGAAACTGTGCGACATCATCGAAGAGAACCAAGAGATGAAGGGGGACAAGAACACGGACAAGAAGAGGAAGGCCAAGATCCGAGAAGCTGCAGAGAAAGAGAAAGAGAAGCTGGAGGAGTTGAGGGACTGTGTTGACAAGTTCGAACGCTTGGAGGAGGATTTTGGCGAGAATTGGGAGAAAGAGGTGGCAGCACTGAAATCAGCTGCCATGAAAGATTAATCCCCCCTTGCATAGAACCAACCCGTCTGGAGGATTTTTATGTCATTTCAGTGATTCTGGCCAGCGATGAAATTCCGTATTGTCTACCAAAATGTTTTCGTGTCCTTTGTTCAAATTTTGACTGGCTGGCTGTCACACAGGAATACTGTTGTTTGCAAAAGTTACAAAACGGACACAGATTCCTGGAGCCCTGCATGGTCCTGTTTCGGGTTTGGGTCCCTCCAGTTCAACAGAAATATGTGTCAAAAATTTGTGTCACAGTGCAAGGGAAGTGAGAGAACAAGCCCCAATGCGGTTTCCGAGGAAGCTGGTCCCTCTTCACTTCCCAATCATGGTGTGGACTGTTGCGTATGCTTTCATTCGATGTTTCAGACGCTTAAGAACGTGTCAAACGTCTCGTCGAGGATCTTCATGAACTTGCGGAGATCTTCCTGTCCGTGTGTTGTGGCTTTCAAATTCTTCCGCCTGTTCTGTGAACTGTTCTTTTTCATTGGAGGAGAGAACAGACACGTCACCAATCTTCTGCAGTGTCCATGTTTGCTGGTTCATAACCTTTCCCAGCAATGCATCAAATGTCTTGACTGTTGCAACTTTGATGTGGATCATTTTCTTTGACCAAATTATGGTTCTGAACTTGCGAATAAAACCTCGAAACCTCAAACTTGAGTTCTGAGTTACGCTCGCACACACAACGTCTTGCGGTAAATTATCAACATGAAGAACAACGCGGAGTCACTTGCGTTTTTGGAGGAGGCTGTCTCTCACACATGAGAGGAGTCAAACGCACTGGGAGAGAAGTGAGGGTGAACGAGAGGGATCGAGAGCTCTCGGGACGGAGACCGTCTCCCAGAGAGGACACCACGAAAACACTTGGTTGATGCAGTGCAGCATGTGTAGGTCAGAGAGAAGATGGGAGAGCGATACCAAGACGTTCATTTGAGGCTCCATGCAGGAGACCTGTCGAGATGTTCATGTGTGTCCGACCGTGAATCAAAAAAAGTAAGTTTTCGGCGAAGAGCATAGATCAGGGTTTAGTGGAATTCCCGCGTGCAGCGGCAGCGGCAATGATTGAAAAGCCCAAGAAGCAGCAGCAGCAGCAGCAACAGCAACAACAACAAGGTGATAACGGCCAAGGAAACCGAATCCTGGGATGAGATGGCTCGAGCAATATTCAAATTGTGGTTGTTTTGATTTCGTTTTCTCTTTCTTAAAACACACGAAAACAATTGTGGTGTTTTGGTTTGTTGTGTTTGTCCTGGGTCAAGTGAGTTTCCCTGCCTTCCGTCGTGAAGCCTCTTACGTGCACAAGTGCATGTGTGCGTGCGTGTGTGTGTGTGTGTGTGTGAAATGGCAGCGAAATATGAAATCAGCCAGACATCACAGACCACTGGTGTGAAAAATACAAAGACGATAGAATGGTGCGCAGTGGAAAATTCATCGAGGCGTGAGAGCCGGCAGAGTCGGGAGAACGATGCCGTGTCACTTCAGTCCCACGTCGTCTGCTCTCGGAGACGGACGCAGCGCCGACGGGCACACAACCACATGGAGCACAGCGGGTGAGTCTGCACTGCAGCACGCATACCGCCCTCACACACACGCACACGTTAGAAACTCACGTCCGGTGTTTCATTCTCATCACACAGAAGAGAGCGCGTTGGGACAGACACCATGACTTCGTTTGGGCATGTATGTCTTGAGCTCAGCGCTGTGTTGTGAGTGGCGTGATTCTAAATTCGGTTCGCGGTGGAGCTGTGGGCGGGAAATGCATCGCCGCGTCGACGCGGAGCTCGAGTTAAGGCGCGTTGTTCTGCCAAAATGAGCAACGAAAGATCAGCGCGAAGAGAAGAGAAAGAGTTGCACTTCTTCCCTCCTGTCGTCAGGTGATGCGGGGCAGAGTCTCGGAGTTTGATAGATCTGCACAAGCGCAGTGTTCTGCTTCTATGGATGCTCTTCTGTTGCCATCCAGTCCGGACTCAACTCTCTTTGGGATGCTGGGCCTTCAGTTCGCCTCTGGTTTTGAAGCCGATTACGCAATATTGCCGGATTCGTGACGACAGTAATTGCGCAGTGAGCTTTGGTGGAGCTGAGTTTCCTCTTGAACGGTTTTCTTCAATGGTCTATTTTTTGTGACTCGCACATGGCGGTTCTGTGAGACGAAGGTCTGACTTTGATCAATGTGGTGACAATCCTGAAATGTCTCTGTGACCCAGCGGCTCTATTCACACTTGTCTCAAAGGTGCAAAAGTTCAAGAAGTTTCCCAGAAACCAGGCGATTTGTGGAGGTTGGAGTTCCAGTCGACCACACACTCTCACACACACCCAAACCAACACTGAAACAGATGGCGCCCTCAGCGACAGGTGGTTCCAGGTCCTGCGTCTTTTTGAGCTTCGGGTGGGGGAAAGGTCTCAACCACTGCACGCACACCGGATTCACACACACGCGCCCGCTCACACACTGGAACTGGACACCATGTTGTTCCCAGTGGAGTTGGCCTCCGTATCCCCAACTCAATCTCTGCTCCCAATCTTCCGGTCACAGCTCCAGCCACGTGCAGTCAAACAAACATCGTGAGGTTCTTCCCTTAAGAGTGACGGCCCCTCACACTGACCCTCAGAAAACTGATGCACTAATTTCAGACACGCCAACCCGGGGTTCCTCCCCAGGGGATCGAAGACTCTACCTTCATCCGGGTACCCGACCTTGGTCAACGGGTTCCAGAACTCAGACCACCCCAGGAGTGGTGGTGACAACGAGGTGCATATTTCTCTCATTGTTTATTCCACCTGCTTTGTTGTCTTGGGGACAACTTGGAGCAAACCAACTGAGCATGTGGAGTCCCCTTTCTCGACTCCAGGGTCGGTCTGGTCGCCGGCTGTGGCTGGTTGTTCTGGTGGTGGTGGTTCTGGTGGTCGTCATCGGTGTGGTCGCTTCTGTCACGGTGGTGATGACCAGAGGTCAAGGTGAGTGCTGAGGGGTCAACAGGGTGAGTCCAGATATTATGAATCGACGAAACAGATCCACAGAATTGGGGAAATCCCCGAGAAAGGATCCTGGCTGTGGATTCCCTGGTGACTCAAGACATCCAGGAAGGTCCAGGTGGTGGCTCGGCCACAACCAACGTCCCTTGCAGTCTATCCTGTCCCTGAAAAATTTCGTATCTGTTTCCAGAAAAGCCTGCAGATGGAGCGGCGGTGGCCGCTCTCGACTCTGGCGCTGCTCCTCCGGTGGTGGTCGTGAGTCAGGTGGTCAGGTCGTCGTTCAGTCCCAAGATGCTCCACAGAAATTCGCGGGAGTTTCAGAGCCTTCAGGCTGCTGCGTGTGCACAGGTGAACACATACACACGTACAAACATTCACACACGCACACATGTATGCGCGTTCATATTGAGATTATCCAGCCCATTGATGTGTGTTCCAACTTCGCGTGTGAGTGCACGCACTCGAATCCACTTTCTATCGCAGGTGGAGTCTGCGATGGAGCCGAACTCGGACCTGCAGAAACTCTACGTGAGCTGCAGGGCGCTCAGCGTCAGGTGAGTAGTGCACGCACACATCCACACCCACAAACCCACACATGCACACCTCACCCACAGAGTTGGACATGAACTTGGACATGCAGACCCCATGTGGGCTGCAGGGCTCTCAGTGTGAGGCATGTGAACACTCTCATGGTGACACAGAACAGAGACACCACACAAACTTGCGGCCAGAGAATGCGGCAGCATTTCGAGCTCTTGATGTGTCGATGCTTTGATTACTGTGCGTGGCGTTTATATTCAGTAAAGACAGAGAGTGATGTGATGGACACAGCTCACAACATCGTCCTTGGTTGATAAAGAGGAAAGTCCTGATGTATAGAGTTCAATGTCCTGAAAAGCGTTTGCTGTGCCCGATTCAGACCCCTGGAGCCAGGAGAGGTGCTCGTGTTTGTGGAGCTGAGCTTCGTCTCGCACCCGGGGAGACTGGTGCAGCCGCTGTACAATGTAGAGACGGGTCAGACTCCGATCAGGCAGAACAAGGAAGGTGAGCTGGAGGCAGAGAGATCGGGCAGTGGAAGAGCTGGGGTCGAGAGGGGTCGGGTGTGGGCGAGGGTGAGGGCGAGGGCGAGGGCAGGGCGAGGGTGAGGGTGAGGGTGAGGGTGAGGGTGAGGGTGAGGGTGAGGGTGAGGGCGAGGGTGAGGGTGAGGGCAAGGGTGAGGGTGGGGTGAGGGCGAGGGCAAAGGTGAGGGCGAGGGCGAGGGCGAGGGCGAGGGTGAGGGCGAGGGCGAGGGCGAGGGCCACAGTCGTGGGGAAGGTGAGAGGAACAGCGACACGAGCCGCAGCCACAAGAAGACGACAAGAAAATCTGTCTTCGTGCACCACCTGCATCCCCCGCACTGCACCCTGTCTTGCAGATGTTCAGGAGTGTTCTGCGGAATGTCTGGACTGCCAGTGCCCCGAGTGTGGCGACTCCGAATGCCCCCCGGACGCAGAGGCCGCCGATGAGGATCCCGAAACCGGTGAAGCTGGTGATGAAGGTAAGTTCTTCCGCATCTCTCCTGGGTCATGTTGCAGGTCCACAGGAGGAAGCCAGTGATTTTAGAGACGGGAAAGGGAATGTGATGTGGATCTGCCCCACCCCCGTGAAAAGCATCACTCGAAAGATACGCGGCAAGTCGACTGCCTGGTGTCCACTCATTCACCCTCCACTTCCCCTTCCTCCTTCCACTCTTCCCTCCATTTCCCTTTCATCCTTTCACCCCTCTCCGCTCACCTCTCCTCACTCCCCCTCCAGCAAACATGTGCAGATATTCATTTTCTGAATCGAGTCCACAACCTTTCAGATCCATGTGAAAAAGACTACGTCGCGATCTGGGAGAGGCAGCTCCGAGCGCTGTGCAGGCAGATCGAGAGGCTGGCCGAGAGTCTCGCAGGAGCCGAGTTCAAGGAGGACAAACCGGAGGGCTGGACCCAGGCCTACAACGACATCTACTTCAAGCTGCAGAGGATGAAGACGAGGAGACGGAACATATTCAGGCGTCTGAGGAGACTGGAGGACGAGTGCGACCCGAACGACGCCATCACGAGTCAGCTGACCACCCTGGGGCTGCTCAACGACTTCCACGCCGACCAGATCAGGGACAAGGAGCAGCAGCTGCGCGACCTCAGGGAGAACTTCAGCTTCTCCTGCGACACGCTGCCCAACAGGCCGGCACAGGGGAAAGGCCGAAGCGGTTCAAGGAGTTCAAGCTCAAGCGACTGATTGTTGAAGAGTTGATGCAGCGGCAGAACAGATCAACCGAGCCTGGCCGGGTACAAACTCACCATTCACAATTTATCCCTGCAATTTCGAACAGATTCTGTTGATCATTCAAGTACTCTGTCAAACCGAATATTTTTCAAACTAATTTCTGTCCGTATAAAGGGTTCTCCTTCAATCGCGCAATTAACATCGGTCTCTCAAGCCACGTACTCTGAAGACCTGATCAACCTGCCTCATATCGTTTGCAGGAAAAGCTAACATTCGACAAATCTGCATCTGCAGTGACGTAGACTGTATATATATAACCGCTGGCAATTTGAACTCGACTTCTCAATCCGTTTGATTGATTGAACTGATTGATTGAGTAATTGTTGTCTTGGCGACGTTTTCAGCTAAATTTGACTTTTGGCTGCTCTGAATGAAATGCGTCTCACACCAGAATTTGTTTGAGTCAACCGAGCAGATCTGTATTTGAGTTGAAAACATGTCAGAAAGAACGTATTCATGTGTGCGTACGCGAGTGTGCGTGCGTGCGTGTGCAATTGTCAAAATATTTTTCTCTTGCAAATTGAAAAGATCAAACAGTTGTGCAGTTTGCATCAAGCATCTCACACACCTTGCAAAAGAAGAAGTAGATTCGGTCGTCCAACACGTTAGACAGCGATCATGTTCGCCACCTTTGAACTGTTCAACACCGTTGTGAATGCAGGTGGGGACAGGTGCATTTCAGTCTGTGAGAAACTTCGGCTTTTGACGTCCTGTTCCTTCGCACTTTCGAACACTTGAGAAAAATTTCAGCGACAAGATCATGCTGATGTACAGACAATTTATAAGTTCTTTTTCTGTGCACCAAAGCCGCTCAGCCGTTGAACTCACGATGAAAAAGTCTCTGCCAACACACAAAAGTCCGGGTGCGCAAAACGACCGAACCGACAACGACGTCCCAGCGCCGCGGGATTGCGTGAGGCCGTAATGCGGGTCGCGCTGCGGAGAATTGACGCCAAGTCGCCGAAATCACGCAATGCACCCTTGAAACAAAACAAGCGGCGAGCATTATCCTCCAGTCGTGCTCCACCTGGACAAGTTGGATCTGTCACACCAACCCGCTCACCTGTCTCGGCCCTCAGCGAGGCTGACCAGAGCTGATTCAAAATAGTGGCAAAGGCCTGTAAATCGTGTTGACCATGCACCGGATGCTGACTGGACCGAACACAAAGTCCAGCACGACGGGACCGAGCGCAGCCATTCTACTCGTATTGCGCAGTTTTCCAGACACTGCGCTGCCAGAGAAAGAGAGAGAGAGAGAGATGGCAAAAATAACTTGTCTGAAGAAAAAGTCAAGTTGCCGTGACGACAACATCACGACAGATGCGCTTTGACCTTGGAAAACGGTGTCGCGCTGTCAAAGCGAGCAATAAACAACAAAGGAGGGTAACGGCGAGACGTCAGGTGAGCGTGACGGGGAAAACATCGTCTCTATCAGTCGCTGCCTCAGGCTGATTGTCTTGGGTTGAGGGGGCGGATCCGAAACTTGGCTGGCTCGGTGGGGTGCGGGTTGGGTGAGGCCCGCTTTTCAAACAGAACACACACAAACACACATACACACACACCACGGGAAAGCGCAAGTGAGGTGACGGCGCGAAATATGGAGGAGCAGTCGGTGGATCGGCGCCCGCGATGCAGCGTCGCCCAAATGAGCAAGTGGAGCGGCCCGCCCCGCTGCCGCGGGAACAGGGGCAGAATTCAGGGGACAGCAACGCGAGGACGACATGCGTCCCGACGTCCACCGCAACCGCTCCTACAGCAGCAGACGCAAGGTGAGAGCGACACACCAGAGTCGCGACGTCAGAGTCGCTGCGTTCGAGCCACACCATCTCGAACAAGAAAACGCTGTGTCGTAGAACGTCTGAGACGTTGACGCGTCGCGTAGACTGGTCTGACTCACGCTGGATGCACCGCACGTCGTATTCGCCTTGTCATGTAGTGTAACCCACGAAGTTTGTCAGGGTGCGCTTGCCTCGATGCTTGTGGCCAGGCTGGACACTGGTATTGATTCAGGTACCATTGCTGAAGCTGATAAAGACTGTTGTCCAGAAGAACGCCACACATGATGCGTCTCGCGTGTGCAAAACTCGACTCCATGTGTTGTTTTGCAGTGTGTGAAGACGCATCTGAGAACATAGCGGCGTCCAGCACCCCGCAACACAGCACGGAGACAGCATGGAGCAGGACGGGTGAGTCCACCGTGGCGGCTTCACCCCGCAGCGCGCACGACACGGCGACCCTGGGACGGGGCCGCCCCACTCAGTGGGACCCAACCGTGGGCTGGGTCCGTTGTGAGCGTCCAGGCAGAAAACAATCCCAACAACCCACCGTCTGGACTTGGGAATGACGTGATGTATTCACTGAGAAGACAGGGTTCTCACACTGTACAAAAATGGTTCCTGTGAAATCACGCAATGACTTTTCGAGACCTTTGGTCAAGAAAGGAGTTGTGTGATTGAACAGGAACCTTTTTTCTGCCACGATGCGAGCATGTCTGGGAGGTTTTGTGATCGCAGTTGTAGAAAGGAGCCATAACAAGCGTGAGGAACTAAAGTACCCACTGGGTGTATCTCAAATGAAACGCACATTCCGTGAAAACCACGCGTGAGCGCTTCCATTCCAGGGAGGAGAGTCACTGTTGTTGTTGTCTTTGCTTCAACGGACAAGAACATGTTTGGCAGAAGTTGTTTCTCAGTCACTGTGACACGTGGAGTTCTGCCCGACCAACTTCGGCAACGACACTGACACATAAAGGTGCACGCCATGTTTTGAAGACCCACAGTGTTGATTTTTTTCTCTGGCCCAGCTGTCCCGTCCGCACCACGAGCACCTGAATACTGGACGTCAAAGCTAAAATTGTCCGGTGGAGCTGCAAAGCTCACGTGCTCAACAAAACTGACCACTGTTGATTGTTCGACACACAAGCGAAGGCCTGTCAATGTAACAGGATATCTACGATCATTCGATGAATTGATTGATTGATTGGTTGGTTGTAGACACGTCAACCCGGGGTTCCTCCCCACGGGTGTGAAGGTCCCTCCCTACACTGGGTACCCAACTATGGTCAACGGATTCAAGAACTCCGACCACCCGAGCGCCAAGGTACGTCTGGACGAGCTGCCGACTGAGCGCGCTGGTCCCAGGCTGGTGCCACGCACACAAACGGTGACCCTGCATTGACCAGTCGCGAGCCTCCCGGCCATATCTGCATTTTGCGCTTCGCAGAGCGAATGCTCCAGGAAACTAACGCTGCTGGTGATCTGATGTTGTGTAATCGAACCACCTCTAATCGAATCCTCGATTGCCGGTTCGATCACACATGATTCTTTCCCACTCTCCTCTAAAGCTGTGTCTTCAGGTGTATATAAACTGTGTGCACCCCTTACTCTGGGCTTTACTTCTCTAAAGCTCAGGTAAGTGATAATAATACCTGTTAAACCACATGTATGTGACTCCACTTTTGCAACCTAGTCTATGGAGACAGGAGGGATTGGCTCCCTTCTCCTGACAAATGCTGTGCAATGGTTCAGCAAGCTGAACGCTAATGGAACGATGCTGACCTGAACACCCATACATAACACTGAACGTGGGCATCAGTTCGCGAAGACGACGCCAGCGCATCCGGGAGATCGTGCTGGTCGGTCCGGCCTCTGTTGATTCTGCTTGTCGCTCTTCAGGGCTCGACCCGCAGGAGGCGCGGCATCATCGCCGGGGCCGTGGTTTCGATCGTTCTCATCAGCGCCGCCGTCTGCGTCGCTGTCATTCTGACCAGGGGTCAAGGTGGGTGGGATGAGGATGAGTGCTTGTGGGTCAAGATGTGTACCGAGTGAGCGAGCGTCAGGGGTTGAGTCGTTGGAGAATTGAGAGACTTGTTGAAGAATCACGACCAAGTTCAAATCGAACTCAGGGGCCCCGTTTTTCCCCACAAGCTTCGCTGTTGGTCCGAGAAGAACTTGACTGAAACAACAGGGAGGCGACGCCGGAGGTGGGACCGGAGAGCTGAAACTCGCTGTTGGTTGTTGACCACCCGAACATCTTGCAGACGAGCCAGCGGAGCGCGCATGCGCAGAGGCGGTTCCGGTCGTGGTGCCGCGCGTCGTGCGCGCGCTGTTCTCCAGCGACCTCTACCGGAGAGAGTCGGCCGGGTTCCGGGAGCTGGAGGTGCTCGCCTGCGTTCAGGTAAAGGGAAGAGTGTGGCGGGGCGACCCAGTCCTGGGTTCGTCCGCCCGCCCCTGCTGAGGGAACAGGCCCGGTTTCGAGCAAGTGAAGTCTGCGGAGGTCAGAGTGGGCTTTTGGGATAACAGGTGCGGGTGGTTGGTGTGGAGCAAGTTTATTGGTCAAAGCTTCGAGTAAAAAACTCAGGTGAGAATACCGTCTGTGAAAGGCAGGCACACACACGCACACACACACACGCAAATGCGAAGACATATTGTGAAATCATACAATTTGAACATTGCAGTTGGAGGCCGAGATGGAGTCGAATTCGGACCTGCAGAAGCTCTTCGTGAGCTGCAGAGCGCTCAGTGTCAGGTGAGTAGTGCACGCATACATCGCACACACACGCACAGTCTTAGCCACATATTTCTGACGCGCAGGGCCGAAAACGAGAAAAACGCGCACCAAGAACACACTTGTGTCTGTACGCACTCTCACCTCTCCCCCACCAACACACACTGGAGTTTGGTGCAACACCTGAACGACGCCTTGTGGGACCGGTGTAACATGCCCCATTGGCTTGCGTGCCCGATTGACACGTCATTTGGAGCACAAGTCAATCGGGCACGCTACACCGGGTCAGGACCGTCGCTGCTGATTCTAGCGGGTGTGGGCGGAGACGCCGCTGGGTTCTCAGACCTCTCGTGGTTTGTGTTTCAGACCCCTGGGTGCCGAGGCGGTGCAGGTGTACCTGGAGGTGATCCTCTGTCCCGAGCAGGGCGAGGGGGAGCTGGAGCACCCGCTGAACCAGATGGGACGACTGAGCCACAAGAAAAAAATGGCGCCTGGCGGTGATTCGAATTAAACATTCGAACGCAAAAATAGCGGCACACGCATGACACTCATAATCTCTGAGACCATATCTCAAAGATTGCATTTTTCATACCCACCAAGAGTCAGTGACGAAAGTTAAAATTTTTCAAGAAACAAAAAATTCAAAAATGCACAAAAGGGAAAAAATTGATCCACAAATGAATACCACCAAGTTGGTTGTAATGACTTTGCCAAACTACCATAAAAAGGAATTCACGATCTGTCAAAAAAATGTCCAACTTTTCACAACCCATCAGATCAGCAAAATCCATTTTTCAGCCCATTTGAGCCATCTTTGAAGGTCATCACACACTACACAGAACGCACTCGAGTGAAACGCACGCAACCATCCAACACCCCAACTTGTACTCTTCAACTATCATGCAA
>JAAUXT010133376.1_pt1 | contig 26372 bp, 26 predicted proteins | sample 7278171 | NCBI WGS metagenome assembly JAAUXT01 (sample SAMN14350112, study PRJNA611818) | marine sediment metagenome | isolation source: surface marine sediment (1.8m) | place: French Polynesia: Moorea | collected 2018-08
GAGACTGATCATGTTCTGCGTCACGGTGAATGCGACACACTTGAGCGCACTGGCACATAGTCTTTGGTACCATTGCGATTGGTCATTGCATAAGTCTGCGAGGACGCAAAGGTTACCCAGAACATGGTCAGTCTCATCGTGGTTGGATTCTACCTCGTATGTCGGGGCTGTGCCTCGAACCGCTCGTCCTCAACACGCCAATGCCGCTTCGTTTTGTTTCCCTCAAGTCAGACTGACTGTTTTTGCATTTCAGATGTTACTTTTGTTTGGGGTCAAATTATTGTGTTCACTGTCGCGTTTCGGTGCTGGGGTGGATTGATATTTCTGAGCAAAAGACGTGACTTTTGTTTCCTTGTCTGTCTGGAATTTGTCGAGCTGCATTTCTGGACACGATGGTCGTTGGACAGAGTGCGACATGCCGTGTGGTGGACCAACAACTCGAATGTGTTTTGCCTCGTTCATCAGCCTCAAGCTGGAAAAATCGCTGCGTCAGTTTCGTCTGCAATGATTGATTGAAAACGAGTGAACTGGAGTTGGATATTATGACCCGCGATCCCACTATAATTTCGCAGCATTTTCACGTCGGATTTTCGGGCTTTCTGGAGCTTTTATCTGTGATGCGAGGAACTTTCGTAGCTTCAGCAATTTGCAAACTTGCAAAACACACTGCACTTTGTAACTTTTTTTCTGCAGAGCGTAGTAATAAAGATCAACACACGTTTTTTGTCTCTTCAACAGTATTATTTGAAAAGAAAGAGCAAAAACCGCAAGTCACAATGATACAAAAACACAGACAAACCAAAGAAGCGTACCGTACCGTACTCGTCTTCACCCTGTAGACATCAAAAGAAGGGGGGCTGCACATTATACATGGGGGTGAGTTTTACTATTGTTTCAAAGGGACACCTTGATGTCCAAATATTTTGAGTAAATTGTGCGGTGCGCATTACACACGGGTTTGCGTTGAACAGGTGTTTTCAGTACTTCCAACAATGGGCTTGCTTCATGTCCACAGAACACGCAATAGGACAGAAAGTAACGCAACTTGAGCACGCACACATTGTTTTGTCGACGAATCACGGCTCCATGCAGGGGAGCATCAGGGAGAGGGTGTGGGAACGCACATTTGCCGTCCCCCACCCCTTGAAATGTTTGTTTTTCTTTTGGGGGTTGCTATCCTCGTTTTGACTGATTCGCACACCTGCTTCTCCACAAGATCACCGCCAACAATGGCCACACACCAGCACGGTTATTTTCAAGCACCGCTGTTTTGATTGTATTGCACGAATAGATTTTTTGTCTTTCTCCTGCACAAGTGGTGAACGACTCCTGAAGAAACCCAACTCTGGTCCAGTGAACTGTTCCAGTTCAACTGTTGCAATTTTGTCAATGAATTTTCATCTGATGACCAGCATCTCAGCTCAACAGCACCAGAGTAGCCTGCGACTGACGCGATGGCGCGAGCGTTACCAGTTGTCAAGGAAGTCAAAGCCGGTCTTGGTGGTCACTTCGGACTGAAAAAGAACACCTGAATCAACAAACTGCATTTTTGAATCCACGTTCACGCCCAAATTAGACACATGCACACACCTTCCCTTGTCGGCGGGAGAGTCAATGGTCGCCGATTGCACCCACTGTTGTTTCGAAATTCGTACTCGCACGCGCGCGCACATACATACATGCACAACAGCAGTTGACTGAAAGAAACCCGACTCACACTGCCGCCGCCGAACAGTTCGCTCTTCCACTCGTCGTCCTTATCCTCGTCGTCCTTCTTTTTCGAAGAGTGAAAATCGTTCATCTCTTGGCGTGACTGCAGTGGCAAACAGAAAACAGTTTGAGCCACAGTTCTTGGGTGTGGCATTTTGCTCCGGGAAGATACTTGTCAACACATTGACACAAATTGTGATATACTCTGTGGAAACCACTTTCAACAAAAGGCGCACTACACAGCAGGTTTCAAATCAAATTCAGACACAGATAAAAATTCAAATTCGACAGGCCCTGTAAACTGGTTACAATTACTCACATCGGCTGAAGGAGTCGTCCTCGGCGCGACGCCGTGCACTCCGACTGACGGCGCGTCCGCCTCGGCGCCGCCTTCCTCACGAGCTGCTGAGCTGAAGGTGAAGGTCGTCATGCTCGACTGAGTGGTTGACGTGGAAGGCGTCCCGTAGTCGGACGAGGACTCGCCCGGTTCCTCCAGGTAGACAGGCGACACTTGGCCTGAGTTGGTCCTGGCAGGCGCTCCACCCACGCCCATGGCCTCATCATTTCGCTTCAGCGGATTCCACAGCTTCGAGACGAGGCTGCTGTCCTTCTTGCGTTTGCCGTGCGACCCTTTGCTCGATGTTGAATCCTCCGAGCTGCCGCTGCCCTTGCGCCCCAATTCGAGGCGAGCCGAGCTCAGGTCGATGGTCTTGTGATTGCCGGAGTCGAGCAGCACGGACGTGTCGTTGTTGCACGGACTGCTCAGCTGGCTGTCCACGGCGTCCTCATCAATGCTGACCGACAACGACGCCGCCAGTTTTTGCGACAGATCGTCGGACTCGTCCGACGTGCGCGACTGGTCGCTGGCGTGACTGCTGGGGTACGCCGAGTCGAGGCCGCGGTCTGCAGCAAGGAACGGAGACTCCCAGATGCTCTTCTCCGGCTTGAAGGCAAGCGCTGGGTTGCCCCCGCTGCCCGGTGTGTCGGGTCGCTCCGGAGACTTTGACTTGTGCGTTCGTTTCCTGCTCTGTTGCTCGGACGTCTTGTCCTCCTCGATGCCTTCATCCTCGTCTTCTCCCAGAAACCTCAAGTCCTGCTGGCTCTGCAAAACAGTGATAACTCGTTTTCGTGGCTGGGGCCTGATGAGACGTCTCCAAAGAGCACCCTTGATTTTGAAACACAATGTTGAACATCAACTGAAGCGAATTTGAAATGCCCGTGCTCAAGATGTGGCGGTGTAAATTTATTTTCTCGCAAACAATAACATTTGTCAGTGTTGACATGTGCTGTGCGGATGGCTCTGGACGAATTTCATAGTCACCAAATGCACACGTCTCAATCTCAAATGCGTTCAGTTCACGACTGCCTCACCCTGGACATCCATGAGAAGGGTGCAGAATGCTCGTCTCTCCAAGTCCAACCCTGCAAACCGGATAAGAGAACGTTAAAGTCAGTGGAGCTTCGGCACGACACTCTTTCCCCAACCAAAATAAATTCAGGCTTGTTCACAAACGGTGCCATAAACAGTGCTCTTCATTCTATTTGTTTCAGAGTCACAACAGCACGTGACGTACCCCCCCCCCCTTTCCCCACCCCCAACCTTTTGATCCCCCGTTGGCCCAGGTCAGTTGTGCACCCTGGTTGACAGGGACGACTCACATCGTTGTCGAAATCGATGACAATCTTCTCTCCGCAGTTGACCACGTATTTTGGGAAGCACACGGGACTGTCGGACCGATCAGCAGATTCTGCAGCAGCGTACTTCTGTCTCACAGAGTCATCGATGAAGAACTGATCAAGCAGCGCTTCCTGTTTGTCCGCATCCAACTCGTTCCAAATCTCTGTCCGATTTTTCTGCAAAACCTTGATGTCCTGGTGAATCTTCCTTGCAATGGAGTTCAGGTCGTAGAAGTATTGATGTGCCCGCTCTTCTATTGTAGTCATTTTGAAAGACCAAATGACTTTCCTTGATTTTCTGCAAAAAAACAAAGAAACTGGAACGAACAGAGCAGTTTAGATCTGGACTAATCTGCTCCAACTTGTAGCCGTAGACGACAGCTTGCAGCTGAAGTATTTTGCTAAGACAACTTTTGCCCAACCTTCACTTGAGTCGACTCTCCACATTGATCTAATAATCTAGAAAGGCTGACGTATTCACTTGAAAGGCATGGCATGGAGTCGCCAAGTCACACCAAGTTCTGACACCGGACGCAGTGTCATTGATGTCTACCGGTTCTTAAAGTCAATTTTCGAATGAAGCAGTCTGAGCCTTTTTCTTCTGCCACAAGATCGCAAGCATGTGTGAGGTGATTATGAAAAAAACAGTTTTTGTACGCTTGTTTTCTCCCAATGAGAAGATAAAACTATGTCAATTTATTCTTCTAATAGCTAGAAATCACACCCGGTGAAAATTGGTTGGGGTCATTGCGGTCGCAGTGCACGTGATCAACTTTTGATGATTTGATAATTCAGTGCATGTCTGGATCTTTCAGATCTACTTGAGTCAAGATCAGGATCTAGCCGTTGTGTATTCAAGAAACAAACAACATATCTGCCCTGTGTCGTGTTTACCATCCGTGCCCAAGTGTGAAACAAATGACACCTGACCAAAGATTGCATATTTTGGTCAGAGAATGTGTGGCAGAGTGGGGCAGATTCCATCCAGGCCGAGGGTTGTGCAAGAGGCAAGAGTTTGTTGGAGAAAAGCAGCCCACGTCAAACCAACAACAGTGGAAAAGAACAGCACGTTTCTGATCGATCTTGTTGCACACCGTTTTTACAGGCAGATCAGATCCCGTTTGACTTGTTCACCGAAGACACAGACGAGCTGAAGAAAGTCGTGTCGGATTTGACGCGATGGAAATGTTGCACCAGATGCATCTTGAGGTTCCTGGGAGAAAGCCAGGCCCTTGTCTTCCAGAAACCGGTCAAGGTGCGTGAAGTGTTGGTTCAGCTATTTGGGAATACGAGGGTAATACTAAAAGTCTTTTCCGTCATGTTCAGCACCTTGCTGCGATCAGGCTTTGTGCTTGTCTGCCAAAGCATTGTTCTCTGTAGTCAAGAGCGGTTCTAGCACTGAACATGACAGCAAAGACTTTTAGTATTACCCTCATACGAGGATCTATAATTTATTTCTGAGACTGGTCATGGTTGGAACGTTTTCACATGTTGAAGCTCTTTGACACAGTTTATACTGTTTCACAGTCTGCTTAGGTACAAATTTATTACATTTTGCAACAATAGCAGAGGGTTCCGATCACGACCAGTCTCAGAAATAAATGATAGATCCTCGTACAACCGCAAACGCCATTTGGTTCATTTTTGATTGATACGTTTCTGCATGTTTTTGAATTCAGTTTGAAAATTTTATTTGACCACGATCATACAATTATTCTCGTGCACACACAGCCCGCAGACTCGTGTCGTGTTTTGTCGTTGAAGTGAATGGGGTTCACGAGGATCGTTTCACTTCTGATTTCCCTGTTTGATGATACCATGATGATGTGACTGACCATGTCAAGCACCTTCGTCATGAGCAGCGACCAGGGAAACCAGAAGTGAAACGGTCCTCGTGTGTGTGACAACGATTGACAATCTCATCAAAGTTGTGGTTGTGCGATTCGGGCGAAACAGGGCAACTTTTTCGGGTTTGGCGACCCCTTCCACACAAATAGGATTCTGGGTTGTTGTTGGACCTGCCTTCTGTGCGGACACAAATAGAATCTAAGTTTTGAATGATTCCAAATGCAGATTTTGAATGAATGGCTGATGCACCACTTGGAGTCGGGTGGTTGTGATGATCTGATCAAAGTCGCTGAATCTCTGCAGTCAGCCAAGCAAGTGTGCACGGCTTGTCTGGGAATACTCCAAGAACCCTTCAACTCGGCCGTCTTTCACGATCAGGTAAATTTATTGCATTTTGCGTTGAAGTTATCTCGAATGAAACGACAACAGATGTCAAGTTCGAACGATTTCAACTTGTTTGTCAACTTTCAGATTGAGGTCGCTGTCAGAAAGGAGGATTATGAGTATTCATCCTTTACAGTCGCTTTGTCGACTCCGGTGACCATCCTTCTCAGAGAGGTAAAGAACTTTGTAATTTTCTCCGATGAAATGAAAGGATTAGAGTGGTTGAAACCACCAGGGGGTTGTTAGACACGACAGACGTGGTATTGGCCTCACAACGCTGTAGCGACCGCAGGTCTCAACACGAAGTGTCTTGTCGCAAGAATGGAGGAGTCTGAATTGGCCCTCTCTCCAAGGGCTTCCTTCTGACCATTTTCGTTGTGCTGTTCAGAGCCGTCACCAGCAGGATTTGAACTGCACGATAAAAACTAAAATCGGTGTGTTTCAGCATTCCTTGTTCATCACGCTTCGTGAGAATCACAAGTACGTACGCGTTCACAATCCACAATTCATTTTGTGCCATCACAATCAGTTGTGCCAGACAAAGATTTGAACCTGAAAATGTTCGTACTTTCCAGGTCAGTCTTCTTCGGCAGAGGCAAAGAATGCATCACCCAAATCCATGTTATTTGGAAACTCACAAACATGGAGGAATTGGCGAAACGTTTCAATTGCACTGCTGTGCACGCCAAGGTCAGCATTTCAACTTCGCTGCGCCAATTCCGTTTGCGCGGCCCTTGTGATTACGAGTGGTGGTGAGGTGGAGAGCACAGGAAACAAAAACTTGACCACCACTGAATTGTTGGGTCATCTGCAACAATGTTTGAATTGAGCGTACTTCTTCGTACTGTCTCATTTTTGCAGGCTGACAGTCCGTTCGAGATCACCGTCGCCTTCTCGCATGAAGCTGTCCAGAAGGAGTGCAACTTCCTGTGAGTACACCCGACTTTGTCAACCGTTTTGCTTTTGGTGTCGAGGCAGAACTGGTCAGAGGTGTTGCAGAGTTTCATTTGGGGACACTTGAAAGAGTGCTTGTGGTGTAAAAAAGATGGTGATGAACAGTTCGTGGTGCAGGTGTGTTGTTCCGTACAAACAAAGCCTGTCCCTTCACTCTCACGTGCGTGCACTGCGGTTGCAGGTTCGAGTTGTTTCCGAGCACGTTTATGAAGCGCAAGTTCAATCGGCACGGCTTGGAGGTGTTTGCGCGCATGACGGTTTTCAAGGCGCTGGGTGATGTGTCGGACGTCAGGTTCAAAAAGTAAGTCAGATTCGGGCGAAAGTGCGTGTGTAAACGTCGATGAATGGGCGCGTTCGATTTACGTTTGCCGGCTGGCCGAGTGAGCCCAAATGTCTTGCTTCGCCCACTTCGTCCCATCTGCAAGCCAGGGGCGCTGCCACGGAAACGGTTGAAACGTGCTATGAATACCTGTGATTATTTGCTGATTCCTTGCTGCAGATATTACGAAAGCCCGCCTCGATCTTGTGAGGCACCGTGCAGCGTTCAGTCAATATCCTGCGCACACGACTCCATCTTTCTCGCAGGTACAGTTTCATTTCACTTTGCACAGAACCACCTCATTTCTCTGCTTTCCTGTCGCTGATGGTCTTGCCTTTTCGCAGGCAGATACAGAAAATACTCGCGGTCGCTGCCGCAGACGCCGTGGGTTATCAACGGGGAGCGGAAGGCGGCGTCGTCCATTGAAGAGCAGATCTGTGATAGACTGTGTCAGCATCTGAAAACCAAAGGTACTCAGAAAACTGCACAAATTGTTTCACAAACACGAACACAAATCGTTTGGCTGTCAGGTGATTTTTGCCGAACCACATTGCGTTTGGTTTGAAAATGTTTGTTGATGGGATTTTTCACCCGAACGTGATGATGCCTGTTTGCTTCAGAATTCAAACTGGCAGCGGCAGGACGAGAAGACGTGGACGTCCGGATGCTGGGAAGCGGTAGGTCTTCGCTTCTTTTGCTTTTGGCGAAATTATCAGCAAGTAGAGTTTTGGCAGGCTGATAGATTTCCTTGGTCTGAAAATTGCAAACAGATGAAGAAACAATTGTTGTTGTTGAGTGATTGCAACACTTTGTTTCCGACTTCGAACGCAAATTTTGAAGACCTTTAAAATTTGTGACACCACAAGCACTGCATTTCAAACAAGAACATGATCTCGGTCTTTCCGTCTTGGTGCACGTGTTTGTGTTTTTCATAGGCCGTCCGTTCTGTGTGGAGTTCGTCAATCCCCGGAGAGTGAATCTGACTCGAGCAGTCACGCGTCAGCTGCAGCAGGTACGGAGCTTTTTCGAAGGGGAATCAACATTTTGCTTCCAAAAATTTTTGTTTTCTATCAAGTCCGACGCCATCCTTTTGACAGGACATCAACTCGAAGACGAAAGACATCGAGATCAGCGACCTCCAGCTGGTCGACAGGTGAGTGATGTCTGTCGAGGTATCTTCTGATCTTCTGACGGGAAAGTTGCAAATCCACGAGGCAGATTTGAAAGACAACAGCGTTTATTTTGTGTGTGTCCATTTTGCTGCAACTGCGCAATGGACACACTTCGAGGGGCCCACACCCTGAAGAGGTTGGAGGACCCTTTGGCGAAAAGGCAACTCAGTGTGGTCCTTGCCCCCACGTCAACGAAAGTCAGACGTGCCACTTTTCTTCTTGCTCTTGAAGTGGTCCGATCACTAACTGGCTAAGGGCAGGTGGACGTACCCTCTCAAACGCAGCTGTTCCAAGCACGAACATGGGGCGTGAGCTTTTCGTCTGTCACGCGCGAAATGCCACTTTTGCTGTGCCTCAGGGATGCGACGAACATCATGAAGGCGGGCGAGACTGAGAAGGTGAAGCGGTACAGCGCGCTGTGCTGGACGGAGCGCGCCGTGACGCAGGACGAGCTCGATCGGCTCCTCACGCGCAGCGAGGTGAGACGCCGGTGGAACGAAATGGGGAGACACCCCAAATTTTTGACACTGCCACTGGGAGATTGTTCACCCATGTTTGGCCATTTCAAGTTTGACCTGAAATGAGGAGGCACGAGTATCTGGCTATTTCAAGTCAGACCTGAAATTAGGAGACATGTGCCTGTCCATTTCTCAGGGGTGCCTGGCCATTTCATCCCTGAACTGACACCCATGCATCCTCATTTGGGGTGTTCGGCCATTTCGTTACACCGGGTCCACGGGCTACGTCAATCAGTGGAACTTCATCTGAGATTTGGAAGCAGCGGAAAACATGTGCTTAGACAGTGTTGTCGTGCGAGACCTGGGCAAAAAGGCCGCGATAGTCCGTCTGATTTTTAAACTCACAGCGGTGCAAGTTCAGAACAACAAGCGGATGTTTTGACTGACCACACTCTGAAATATTTATTTCAGGAGCTGGTTTTGAATCAGAAAACACCGATCCGCGTTTTGCATCGGTAAGATTGCTTTCGTTGTTGGAGCGCTCGCAGCAAATGTGCTGCCTGGATGCAAGTTGAGCATGAGTCTGGATGTGTGTCTCGATGTAAGCTGCCGTAACTTTTGTGTTGTCGACTTCTGTCAAATGTTGACGGTTCTGTGTGATTTCATGTGACTTCAGACGTCCGCTGGCAACGCGGCCGCGCAGTGTGTACAGCATGCGCGCCGAGCTGGTCGACGAGCACCACCTGAAGCTGCACCTCGCCACACAGGCCGGAACGTATCCTTGCACCTGCCTGCACGCATTCGTCTGGAAAGAACAACTTGCAGGACTCAGTTGCGAGGTCGCTGCCGAATTTCTGTAGCCAGTTCACCTTGTCTCTAGTTACTCCAATGAGAATGGGTCTCCACGACGTGGTCGTGCGCTCACAGCCAACGTGCGTTTTGACCTTGACTGCAGTTCGCAGCTACATCAAAGAGTTTGTGCACGGAGACTTCGGGCGCACGCAGCCGAATCTGGGTTCGCTGCTCGACACCACTTGCGACATTCTTGAATTGGACGTTGAGGTAAGGACTCCCTCGTGAACTAAACCGCCAGTGAACGTGACAGAAAGTGCCCGACCTTTGCTCAGTTTGTGGTTTGTTTTCTGCTGCAGGCTGTGGAGCTGGACTGGCCGCCGCCTGTGGATGAGACGTAAACGAACATTGGCAGCTGTTCAGGACACGCGGATGATGCGTCGGGACAGACTGAGGCAGTTATGTGCAAAATTTTGTGGACACACCAAGTCGCAACAGGAGAAAAGAAAATGGTTCCCATCTGGGAAACAAATTGGACGTTTCCGCACCCACACTTCACCGTCAGAATCTCTTCGTGTGTGTGTGTGTGTGTGTGTGTGTGTGTGTGTGTGTGTGTGTGTGTGTGTGTGTGTGTGTTTGAGGGTGTTCAGGGAAGGGGAGGACGAAATGTGGAAGTTACCAGGAAGCGGAATGTTCTAATTCATCAGGGAATAGAATTGGCAGATGGCTTTGCGCCAAACGACAAACGGAGGCCTTTTTGCAAGGAACCAATCCAAATACAACACATTTTGTTTTCTATGGGGGATAAGAAACAGTGACAACACGGGAACCAATCGAGAATGCGAAGCATACCGGGTGCGTGTGGAGTGCTTGGCTCACACGGTGAATCTTTATTTCGTATTCTGTCATAAAGACCGATCGTCTTTCAGTGTGGTGGAATTCTTGATGAACTGTGTGGAAGTTGAGCAAATGTTTTTTCAGGAAATGACATAATTGACGGCATTTGTTCTTATTTGAATTCCTTTTCCACTCGTGCTCCAAAAGAATAAAAGCGTTGTGTGCTCGAAGCTCACGACGACAAACTTTTCTGTTTGAGGAAGAAAACTTCTTCGCTGATAAGATTTCGTTTGAGAAACTGACCAGCAGGAGCAAACAGTGCGATCCAGGACCTTATGAGAACTTCTTCCCTCGCTTGCCAGGTTCGAGGTTCTGGCTGAACTGATAACGACGGTGATAGCGTTTTTGGAAGAGAAGTGTTGCCGACGTGTTGCCTCATGCAGAACAGGAGAAACAGCAGAATGTGAACTCCGCGCATGGGCTGAGCGAATACTTCAGGGCTTTATGCCCTCAAGTGAACTTGTGAACAGGCTCTTTCCACCTTTGGGCCCACACTTCTGTCTTTCAAAATGAGGAATGTGAGAATTTTGTTTGTCTGCGCACACATGCTGGCAGTCATACCCAACCTGAATGACTCGGCCATGGAGCGGGGTCGCGCTCTGGCGCAGAGAGACAATGACGCGCTAAAGGACCCGTCAAACCTCGAAGACGACAAATCAAGGGATTTAACCTCACAGGATTCAGCAGTCAATGTGGTGGGGAGCCGGACTCCTGATTCTGACGAAACCAACAGGAACACATTTGAGGATAACTTGTTTCAGTTCGAAGAAATGGATATTGCGAAGTATCAGACAAAACTCGTGGTGCCCAGGAGTGAACTGGAGCAAAATAATTTCTCGATGCAAAGTTCTGAACCCAAAAGACGAAACCAACTCGATCCTGACGTTCGAATCAACACGGATTCCAAAGCTAAACTTGTCAAAAGAAACACGGAAAACGGCACAGTTTTTGTTCCTCGACTGACCGAGGCGAACACACTTCCCGAACGAGACATTTTAGAGGTCATGAACCCAACTGTTCCCAGAGACGGATTCAATAGAGAAGTTGACGACCCGACGAAGGACGGTGTCAAAGAAAACCGCAGCATGGACAGAGTCGAAGAGAACTTCACGTCACCATTTCACGAAGTGCCCGAAAACTCCAATTGGTCAGCAGCACAGACGCGCTCTGACCTCGGGGCGGGAGGAACGGCGGAGTCCAGCGCGCTGTGGAGAGAGTACTATGCGGCCGTCGTGCCAACCGTCGACCCCGACAACCACCGCCACTACGGGGTTGTGTCGAGCACCTCCAAATCGAATCTGTGTCGCATTCAGTGCATCGCGCTGTGCGAAGCGGAGGTGAGCAATTGATGCGGATTTCAGCAGATCTTTGCGAAAGTCAAGCTGTGTGAACCTGCACTACTTGCATATGACCTTGTCCACCCAGTTTGTTTTTGGACAAACAAGATGAAAGAAGTCACTTTCAACAAGAGATTTTTTGAACACATCAAAGCAAGTGAGAAAAGGCTGCGATGCTCAATGATGGCCTCTGTGGTGGACCCAGAGATCTTTGGAGCCTGGAAGAATTGTTCGTCCCGGCCTCTGAACAGAACAAATTTTGAATTATAAGTTGGCATGCCCTTTGTGACCTCCACTCTCAAGCAAAACTACCTCTCAATTTTGACCATCCAGAGTCAGAAAGGCATTGCTTGCCAATGCCGCCCGACACGGCGAGTGTCAACACTTGAAGTGTTCTTGTTCTTCATGCAGACCGAACACGAAGCGAATGACAACTGCCTGGATGGATGCGAAAAGTTCTCTTCAGACGACTGGATTGACAATTGTGTACGTCACAGCAAGCATTTTGTGAAATATTTTCCAATTTTTCTGTCTTTTGTGTTCAGGAAAGATCTTGCATGTGCAGGTGCGCTTTTTCAGGACTCAGGTTATTGTGTCGCGACCTGTTCCCACCTGGAAAATCTCACAAGTATGTTTGTCACGGTTTCTACGCTCTTGGCATGCATTGGAGAACCGGTCGTGATGAATGCAGCAATTTCACTTTTCATTTGTTTCCCCAGACACGATGCTACCGTCGCCCAGTCCGCCGATCGTGACGATTGAGCAGCTGGAGCCGCGCCGGGTGCAGCTCGCCTGGAGAAGAAGAACCCGCGTCGCCGGTGCGGAGCAGGACGTCGACACCCGCGAGCCAATCGCGATCATCTACTACGTGATCGAGAAAACCGAGTACGACGACGACGGGCTGCCGACCAGGAACTGGACATACGTTGGAAAGGTCAGTGCTAGAAATGTACTTTTCGCTCATGTAGGTAAACTGTCCCGCTAACTTTTTGCCACACCTTGTCACTTGTTCCTTTTGTTGTTTGACTTGCAATTGTTTGAGTACTCGACTCTGTGATGCCACGCACTGCACAGTGCCTGACATCAGTCATTACACAAAAACGTCTGCACTTTGTGCGCGGTATTTGACCGACTCGGGTTCTGGTTGCCTTGTCATTGCAACATCATGGTCAGTCCGTGGTGGAAAACTACGCATCACGTCACCTTTTGCTGACATGATGACTGTTGTCAACCACCTGGCAGTTTCTCACGAGCAGTGGCGTCTTACCTTGAGGAAGGGGACCCTGAGAAATTGTCTAGGTGCGCTGGAAATTTGTTCCATTTTTTGCCTCTTGTAGACGCTGGACCAGTCGGTGGTTCAGGAGGTCGATGTGTGTTGGGAGGGTTGTTTCCGCATCGCCGCAGTGAGTCGCTCCGGAACCAGCGGCTTCAGCAACGAGTCGCACGTCGACAGGACAGGTGAGTCCCGTCCCATGACAGACATGCAGTCTGCAAAGCATCATATCAAACGTACAACCATTTCTTTACGCCTGCAAAGACTGACACAAGAGTTTCAGAGACGCAAGAGTGGTCAGACAAAATTAAATGAATGCAACAAACCAGAGTGGAAGCGCGCATTCTTGCGTGTTCATTTGATGAGATGTGCAGTTGCGTTGCAGAGTTGCCGCGTCCAGGCCAGGTGACGGAACTGCAGCAGGACGAGCACAGCCCCGTGTACGTGGCGCAGAGCGGCGTCTTCCACGTCACCTTCTCATGGAAGCTTCCCGCTCGTACGTAGATATAATCTCTGCCTGACGGCATCGCCATTGAAAGTAAACGTTTTGCGACAACCGCGTATACGCGCAAGGAAAATTGCACCAATTTAATTGGCTTAGAAAAACAAAACACCTCACTGAAGAGAAGAGACGCCTGAAACTGGATTTCTGTTTGCAGATTGGCGGAGCGAGGACTTCTCTCACTTCAAAGTGACGCGCTCACCGACCGACACGTCGTGCCCGTCCATGGAGGTGCGCCTCCCCGCCGCAGACCTCTCTCACACCTACGTGAGTTCATGTAGTACACGTTTCTCTCATGTGTCCGTGTCTTCTTTCCTTGTGCACGCCTGTGCTGTTTTGTATGGGTTTGTTCTGTTCTTGTTTCCAGATGAAGGAAGACGACACGTACGTTGTACGCAACTTTGCCATCCACAAATCAGCCTGGGAGTGCACGTTCGTCTATTTGGTACGTTCCATTGGGGTACACATCGATTTATTATGAGACAGTTGCCGGAAAACTGAAGTACCTCGCTGGTATTCCAGGTGACCCCCATATCAAAATGCGATGTCGAGGGGGAGTCGAGAGCGATTGAGTTTCACTTGACCGGTGAGTTTCTCTTCGCGTCTGTGAAAATGCTTGGGCAGAGGCAACAATTATTCTGTGTGGAGTTTACAAAACAAAGTTTTTCTTGATTCAGAATGTGAAATACTGGATGAACACAACTGCTCCGATGACAATTCAAGTAAGCTCCGGCACGCACACACACACGCACGCACGCACGCACGTACGCACGGACATCGTTCGCAAGCTCTGCTCAAAACTACAAACGAGCGTTCCTCACACTGCGAAAATGTGAAAGTACACGAGAAGAAAACATCCCATGAATTGTGTCTTACTCTGTGCAGCGGATACTGTTTCAAACGTGACGCTGGTGGCGGTGCGCCAGCAGCCGGGCAACAAGACGGTGTACGCCGAGTGGTCGGCGCCGGACGCCGCCATAGAGATGTACCGCGTGCAGTGGGGGCCGCTGCTGGAGGGCGTCGTGCAGGACGCCATCGCGCTCGAGGACGAGACCAACGTCACCCAGGTGCGCGACTCCTGCCGGCAAATGAATGATGCGGTGTGTGTGTGTGTGTGTGTGTGTGTGTGTGTGTGTGCAAATGCCTTCAACAGACTTCTGTGTCAAACTGTTCCCTTTCGCCACCTGACACCTGTGCACGCAGACGTGGGTGTACGTGACGGTGAACGCGACGGGGGTGCGTTACGGCGTGAAGATCATCCCGCTGCAGCGCATCGAGGGGCGCGTCGAGCCGAGCGACCCGCGCAGCATCGAGGTCTTCAGCATCGCGTTCAAGTTCACCGTCGGTGCGTGGTCCACGCAACAAGTCTCCCGCTCATCTTCTGCTTGTTTTTGTAAGATTCACTTTGACATGAAGCTGAGACCATTGTCCTTTCAGGACCTCCTCAGGATGACGAAAGGAAAACAGACGACTCAAAACCTACGGACCCAACAACTTACTACATCGCAGGTGACACCAACGATGCTTGACCTGGTCTTTTCGTTGTTGTGCCAAGTTCAACTGGGCGACTGTGTGGAACTGATCGAGTGAGAGAAACATCCTTCTGCTCTGTTCTGTAGGTGCGGTGGCCGGGGCGGTGCTGGTCGTGACGCTGGCGGCAGTGATGCTGCAGAAGCGCCGCCGGGCGGCGGCGGCGGCGAAGCGACCCGGCGCCAACAACTGGCGAGCGGATCTGCTCAACCACCACTACACCAACGTCCCATTCCCACCTGCAGCTGTCGAGTGAGTCGCAGTTCGTTGCTGTGTTTTGACGTGGGACGCACAAACAGCGCAAATCATTTTCATTTGTCTGTCATTTGTTCGGGTTTTGTCCAGCAGTTCCTGGACCAAAACGGCTGCTCCTTAATTGGCTTTATGTGACGCCTTGGCTTCTTGTTGCAGATGCATGGTTGACAACCCATTCTATCTGAAGCAGTGAGTACCTTGAATTGCTTTCTTTGTTTCACTTCATTTTGTTCGCTCACAAACTTTTTGGTTCGACGGAAACGCCTTTGAAGGTGAATTGAAATCCTTGTATCTGGCACAAACGTTTCGGGTAAAAAAGAAGCAAGTGATCTCAGACAAAGGTCACACACACACACACACACACACACACACACACACACACACACACACACACACACACACACACACATCATGAGATTTGATTTCAGCACGAAGATAGGTGTTTGTCCATTTGGATCATTGTAGATGCGGCGCAGCTGGACAGGAGGCGGACGGCTGGGAGGTTCCGTTCGGCGCCCTGCGACTGGGCGCCACGCTCGGCGAGGGCGCGTTCGGAACTGTGCTGGAGGCAACGCTCGACTCTGCGCTACTGCCTGTGCCACCTGCCGCACGAGTAGACGAGGAGGCCACAGAAACGAGACAACATCCCGCCAAGATCGCAGTGGCCGTCAAACTCCTGCACGGTAAATATCAAAACCTGCAACGTTGGGCCTGGGGAATGGTGCAGAAAATGCCACATCAAGTGTCAACAAACGAAATTGTCCACTGTGTTGATTTCGAAAGAGGCTTGTTCTGTTCTCTTAATTTTGGAACCAAATCCTTCACTTCGTCCCAAAGGCAAAATGTTGAAATATATTTGGTGCATGGTTGCACAGAAGAAACAGATTCAGTTCTGGTCAACTGACGGTGCATTTCTCGCCACAAATTTGGTTTGCAGAGGAGGCCGAGGAGTGGCAGCGGCGCGACTTCCTGCGCGAGATGACGACCATGAAGACGCTGGGCGCGCACGTGAACGTGGTGGCGCTGCTGGGCTGCTGCACGGCGCGGGAACCCGTCTGCCTCATCGTGGAGCGCGCCGCGCACGGAGACCTGCTGCGCTTCCTGCGCGCGCATCGACGCGCTCCTTTCCAGGTCACTGTGACTTCAGAATCCACAATTCACGCCCGGTTGTGTTCAGAGCCACGCAGACTATCCGGCCGGACACTATGGTACCTGTAGTCCGGCCGGACGACACAGAGCACTCGATGTGTTTCAGGAACAATGTGCTGCATGGAGAGGCTGAAGCTCGCCCATCAACCTGTCGCTCGTCTAACTTACAAAGAGATTGAATTTTGACGATTTCTCGATGTTTTCTGGTCAATTATCTGCGTTTTTTCAAAGGTATGTGTCGATTTTGCAGGATGATGAAGACGGGGAGTTCCTCGAAGAGGAGCTGACATCACTGGACCTTTACTCTTTCGCCAAACAAATTGCCACCGGAATGGTAAATTTAGCTTCACGTGGGAGATGATGTCGTTGCTCCGTGTTTCACCCACATCACGCACATGTATGTCTTGTGTTACAAATACGTGAGTCTCCCTTCTGTCGCACAGGAGTTTCTGTCGACCTCTGGTTTCGTGCACCGCGACCTTGCGACGCGGAACATTCTCGTGGGCGAGGGTCGCGTCGCGAAGATAGGAGACTTCGGGTTGACGCGGCACCTGCACGACGCTCACGTCTACGTGACGCGCGGCGGTGGCGTGCTGCCCGTCAAGTGGATGGCGCTGGAGGCGATCCGCGACCTCACCTTCACCGCCGCCAGCGACGTGTGAGTGCAGCTGCTCAAAGTCTCTTCAGAATCAGCTGCGCTCTGTCCAAGCAGGAAGACCGCATGGGGGACCACGCGTGGTGGGTCTTTTGACAACCCTAACTAACACCCCCGGGTGTCTATTGCAGATGGTCGTACGGCGTGGTGCTGTTCGAGCTGGTGACGCTGGGCGGGACGCCCTACCCGGCGCTCAGCAATCAACAGCTGCTGGCGGAGCTGCAGCGCGGCTACCGCCTCGAGCGTCCGGACTCCTGCAGCCAGCAACTGTGAGTACGAGCGACAAGTTTTGTCTGCTTCACATTTTGCATTTCACATGCAATAATTGTCCTGTTCACTTGGGAGAACGCAGAAAAAGAGGTGATTGAAATGATGGCAACGACAGAGGGAAAAATTCGTCTGCATGAGTGGCTGAAAAGATTCTACCAAAAGCGAGAATGCACACCTGGGACAGATCACTCGGTATTTGTGTGCGAACTACGGTTTACCTTGAGATTTAGGTGCGCGATAGAGTGTTTACAAAAACACGTTTTTGCACTGGAATGTTCCGATGAAATTTACCCGTCACATAAAAGGACCCACGGGGGAGAGCTTTGACGCACAGGGGACAAAGAAAAAGTCACCGTGTTATTTGTTGGCCATTTAGTGCAGTTTGTCACGGGCCAACATCGTGATGCACTCGAACAAACTGCAGATGAGTTTTTAGATAGGAATCTGTGTGGGTCCGAATCAAGCTATCTCCTCGATGTGTCTGTTGGGGACCTTCGAGGTGTGTAAAGCTATTTTTATTGTGTTGCTCCGAAGATAGCATTTTACCAGGGTGATTTATTTTTCACGGTTCCTTGGATTTATCAAATGCAAAAATTGTCTGCTTCTTATCAGAAAATCAGAATATTTCTGAGCGTTGTAAAATGCTGTCGGGTATTTGTTGGCCAGATAACCATCATTTCAGGGAATGTTCTGCAAGCCAGATAGTGCAGCCTATCTGATCACTGAATTCAACCAAAGAACTTTTCTCACTGGAACAATGGGTTTACTCACAGGGCTTCGTCAGACACGAAACCAGCAACAAAGGTCAAAACAGATGATTTGACAAACTGTTGTTACCGAGTGACAAGTGAGGCCTTCGCGATGTTGCCACTCTGAGGTGAAATAATTCACATTTGATGACAAGAATAGCTCTTCACCTTTATCTCCTACATTGTTCCACCTGTCAGCGACATTTTAGAGGGACTGTGCAAAAAGAGCAGTCGTAATTTCCCAAATTCAACTTCGTGTACCACAACCATTGAAGAGGCTCGGTATTTTCCCTGAGCTATGAAGACTTGAAAGGATTTGGTTTGTGTTGCTGTGGCAACTATCTCAGATCTCTCGATTGCTTTCAAATGATCTGCTGCGACAGCCTCCCGTCCATTAGGTGGTCAAAAGCCTTTGCAGCCCCACATGCTTCACCTTCAATTGCGCTGGTGTCATCCTAGACCTTCATTCTAATGGCCCTAAAGTTGAGGAAGTTGAGGTGCTGTCGGCAGTGCACACTGCTTTTTTGTGGGAGCTCTTTTCGCCACTGCTTGTCCTCGCCGTTGCATGTGATCCGAATGTTTCGGAAACAATGACGTGTCACTTTGGACCACATAGACCAGCGGAAGGCCTGCAGCGTCTGTCATTGCAAGATGAAATGATAATTTCTTCGAGGGTTGAAACAAGAACGCAACGTTGGAATGAAGATCCAGACTCAACATCCGGTGGCGAATGGTCCAGCAGCAAGCAAAGTGTTATTCAAAGCTGTTTTCACTGCACATCCAAGCCTGCAGGGTTTATGCACTTGGAAATGCTGAGGCAGTGGTGATTGCAAGGGTGATAATCACTCAGAACCAGTGGTTGGGAGTGACAAGCAAACTCTTCTGAATGGTGATTGCCCCTTGAGGACTGCCCAGTGGCAGCCAGGTGAACTTTTGAGGATGTGACCACCACTCAGAAATTCTAGAGTGGCAGAGAGGTGATGCGCTTGCGCCTGTGTTCCACAAATGCAATGGGATTTTTTTGCTATTCTGTTTTGTCCAGTTTACGTGAAACGGCAACGGCGGAACGCTGTAGTTAGGTTCGCCAGCTGCTCACAATCAACTTGAACACAGGCACACAAATTGGATCGAAAGGAGAAGGAATTTTTGTGAAGTTTGGAAATCCCGGTAACAAGTCGTGAATCGTGCCGCTGAGTCGGCAGTAAACGTCAGCGTGGATTTGAGGCGCGAGTCAGGTTTGCGTGGAGTCGTGTCATACCAGCTGCAGGGCTGTGTGACGAAAACAGGATTTCCTCCGAATTTCGCCCTTGTTGGTGCGCGCAGCTGCATGGCACGAAATCTTGAAAAATTGCGAGGGTTGAGAATTGGGCTTGGGTTTCTCTTGGGCCCGAATAAGACGGTTTGAACTGCAGGTGTTTTAGTTTATTTCCTTCCTGATTTGGCCTCACCGTTCAACCGGAGAATCACCATCGAATTGATTGGGGCTTCTCACAGAGCTGTCTGAGACAACTATTCTGGCGATGTCTTTGATCTGCCAAAGGCCCACCGCCCCACAAACAAAAGCTGCCCCCTTTCAAGCGATGACCAGCAATTCGTACACCTCGTCTACAATCAGTGTGGTCAAAAAGACAAAGAAAGGGCAGGGTTGGGACGGGGCATTTGCGAGAGTGTAAGATCAATTAGTGCCAGGTGGGGAGTGGGGTGAAGGGCCTGTCGGGTTTGCTTGGCCCGGGGTGAGATTTGTACCTGGTTCGGTGGCAGCTCAGCAGAAACATCGAACCTTTGATCACGAGGATGACAAGACCCGTGCTGCGGACTCGAAAGCGGATGGAGCTGATGTAACTTGAAAGCCCCACGAGCAGTTCTAGTGTCATTTCTGGATCACCCAAAAACTTCCTTTGAAATTCTCGTGTTCCTATTGTTGTTGCATTGACTGCAAATGACACAGATTGATGGAGGCCGACCGGTGTGGTTGCACCTCTGACCCTTCACGAAAACTGAGAGCGTTGCTCGGATGGTTCAGGGACTTTTCGGTCTTTGCAACAGTATCCACCACACAGAGAAGGCACTATATGTTTGTTGGATGTACCAACAGAAAGCACCAAGGACAGGCAGCCACCACCAACTTGTGCCCAGGCTTGCGCTGTGAGAAGGTCACCAGTACCTGCCAGGATACCCCCTTCCCACTTGGTGGGGAGATACAGGTGTTTCATCGCAGAGTCTTCTTGACATAAACACTCGAAGTGGTTGTGTTGCTTTCTCCCAAAGAAAATTGTTCAGCAACCCTGATTTTGGACTGGACTTTTCAATGTCATTCAAAAGATTGTTTTTTGCCCTGTACACCACAATTCTCAAAACTCACTTTCATGTCGTTCTCTCCCATGGTGATGGAAGCAGGAGGCTCCAAGACTGTTGTTCATTGACTGCAGCCTAATCCCACCCATTCCTTGGCAAGTTTGGAATCGTTTCATCAAAGGGTTTCCAGTTGGAAGCCTCATGCATAATTTTGTCTTTGTGAGTGGACGAAGTCAGATGGGTGGGTGGGTAGGTAGGGGACGTGTTTGGCAGGGATGGGCTGTGAGTTCCGTGTGTGAACGGAGTCGTGCAACAAACTGGGTTTTTGAGGCCACGTTACTCGCTTGAAAATGCTTTGAGCGAACGAAGCTCTTTTGGCAGAAGGTTGGTAATTTTGACGTTTGCGGGGGAAAAAAACTTTTTCTTTTTGATGAACGGAAATCATCAGTCACGAGAAGTGTGAAGGTCGGCGGGCGCGGCGTGCGTCACGCCGAGGCGTGGGTGGAGCAGATGTGGGCTATCGCGCTATCGCACAAACAGGACTCGCACATCCATCGCGCACCGCGGAGCGTTATGGCTGAGTAAGGCTCTCCAGATGACGCGATCTGACATCAGGTACTCAGCACAAGTATCTGCGTACTTTAGTTGAGTATTTACTTATTACCCACGCCTGGGGTAATTTGACTGTTTCCTGCTCGTTAGAGCTTGATAAATCTCGCCGCACGCTCTCCTCCTTCACCCGTGAGAACACAAATGTCGCTTCTCGGCTGTATCATTGCTCTGATCTGCAATGTGGCCGCAACGTGTAGCGTGGCCAAGTCCCAAGATAACTGTTCTGCAAGAACAACCTTTTCCTCTTTGAGAAAGCTCTCGTCATTTTTCAGCTCGCGAAAGGGCGTTGGGCGTTGTTATGCAGGAAAGAATTTTTTGTGTTCGACGTTTTTGACCTGGAAACGCCAGCACTTTTGTGTTCTTGTGTTTTCCCCCTCAAACACGGAGATTGTCGCGAGCGTTATCAAAGGGACTCAATCGAAGCAGCTCGAACGCGGAAGTTTCCGTGACATCGCTGCGATGGCTGCGCACTTGGTTTCGAGTCTGCAGCTGACGGACACAATCACAGGTCTGAAATATAGGCAGAGAGCTTTCAATCTTTGTTTTGAAACTGAAGTTGAAAACAGAAGGTTGATTCACGGCCGTCTGGAGTGTGGAAAGCAGGAAAACTCGTGTGACCGTAATTCCAATCTCAACTCAAAGTGTGCGGGCTCAAAAAAGTCTGTTCGGAAAAGAAACGTGAAGGTGTGGAGTGTTCGATCTCGAGCTGCCTGGCAAAACAACACGGTTTAGGAATGCGCACAAAGCTCTTGATTTGTCAGAACAAAGCTGGGCAGGTTTTGCAATTGATGGGCTTTTGTCGGCTGATTTAAGTGGTTTTGACGGTTGTTTGGCTGAATGGCATTCCACACATCTGTGTGATTCTGAGTGTAAGGCTCAATTCCTGACATTGCGCAGTCAAGAGCCGAGGAAACACATCTGGTCAGGTTCCGCAGCGTCAGGACTGGGACAGGCCCGACTCATTCGCTCCCGCACAAACTGACCAGATGCGACACTGGACGAACAATGGCCGATAGTCCCACGGGCCTTTCTAACAATGGTGAAGGTGGGGATGAAAGCCCACACCCAGATAGACATCTTCTCGGTGTTGTTGGAAATGTGCACCCTCGACTGTTCTAGCAATGCCCGGAACAGTTTTTGCAGGTTCTTCCCCTTTGATGTGTGGTCTGAGCGTGTGGCCTGAGCAAACATTTACACAGCAGCCGCGGGCCTCGAACAACAGATTCGCCAATTAACGAGTGTTTATGACTTCTCTGGTCGGAGCCGCCTCTGAGCACAACGTTCCCAGGGTGATGGAAGCCACCCTGTCCACTTTCATTTGTGAGACTCAGTCTTCCTTGGTTGAAAAGACAAGAGAGCAAGCTGTGACTAGAATCACGAATTTCTTGCTTTGAATCTCCGTTCGAAAGCACCGAAGAAAAACGAGTGTCATCCGACAAGTTCTTTTCTGTTTCACCATCTGGACACTGCACCACCCGTGTTTTGTCAGGAACTTGCAGCACCAGTTGGAGCTCTGGTTGTGAAATCGCTGGGTGACGTTGTTGCTCTTGAGGTTTGGCAGACATCAAAGAAAACGAAGACAAAAAACGAAAAGAAAGAATGCCGCATCCAGTGTGAATATGTCACCTCCTACTTGTGACCATCCCGCAGGACTACCATGGTCTGCTGGACCAACGGGAGTCGAGGGAAACTTGAAGCGCTCAGGGATGGTCACTTCAACCTGGACCACTCAGACTCGTGCATCTTTGAGTACAATTTGTGCAAATTTTATTCAAGATGTGTTTTTCACAGCAGATTGCTGATTCCCTGGAAAATATGAAAACATTTGGAACAAAGAAATGTTGCAGCTCGTGCAACTCCCTTCGACTTTGATGGTCAGGTATGACCCACTTCACTCTGAATTTGCAGACTGTTTGTTCTCTCTCCTGTCTCGTCAGCAAAGTTTCCAAATGTTTTTTGTCGCAATTTGGATGTCAACCAGGGCCAACAGAACAAAACAAACAACATTTGAATACCAAACCAAAAAGAAGAAATTTAACCAAAACTACTAACTCAAACCATTTCTCCCTTGATCCCCAGTTTGGCCCACGAAACACAATTCAAGGTGCATTTGAGACAACTCACACAAACTTTGGGCCTTCCAATGGCCCCCTCCCTGAAGATTGGTGAGTTTGAATTTTTCCTTGGTCTCAACATCCATGCACACTCACAAATATGACCTGATTGAACTTCAGGCGTTGTGTTCGTGGTGGTTTCTCCGTACAACACGAATAAATTTCAACCAAACTTGCTTTGCAGAACTTCGGCAGGGTAAAGAACAAAAATGTCTTCAGCATTGCACCTCCCTGCCACCCAACCCTTGTCTTTGAGAATCCAGGCAGAATTTCCCAATACAGGCAGAGGAAAAGTTGAAAGTTTTTATCAGAAAGGGTCTTCCAAAAATTTTATTTTGTTCACGTTTTACAACTTTCCACCAGAAAAAAAAAACTTTTCTGTGACAAGCGCAGGTGTGCACGGATCCTTGTGCCTTGATGTACCTTCTCACCGATAGACCGGCTAGATAGCCACAGGCTGCTTTTAAACTCCACTTGTCAGATCCATATCTAGATTGCAGACGTTTCTTCCCCCGCTTGTGCACGTGTTCTCAATGTGGACACAATTTGAAACAGTCTGTGAAATGAGGCTGAAATGTCAATTGAGATTCTGCAAGGCAGAAAGGCAAAGTCTCCACCCAGTTTTGACATTTGTTTCAGTCCATTTTCTTTTTGGGCCTCACAGGAACAGGATCAGTGTTTCTTGGCACCATCGATGAATCTTGTGGATTCACTTTTGTATTTTCATTCTGTTGCATGAAGTCAAGATACATTCTTTGTTCTGTGTTTCTGCCAGTTACCGGTGATTGTGCACAGAGGTCAGGTTCTTTTGCGGGATGCCAGATGCTCCGACCCAATGGCCTCCGAAAAAAGCTACTGCGTGTGCTTTTATTCTTTGTGCAAAATGGAACAGGAGGCATTCGAAAAAACACATTCGCTTTCACCAGTCCGGGCTTTTTTCGCCAGTACAACACCCTGGCGTTGCCCCTACAGGCCCTGTCTTGCGCAAAAATGAAATCCACTCCCTGGTCCTTCTTGAAATTTTGCTCTGTCAGAATTTGATCCTTGATAAATTGACGTGTGTCTTGTGCTGAAAAACACCAGATTTTGACAGAAAATGGTCTGTTGAGGAAGGAGCTGAGCCTTTTCCCGAGTTGCGGTTCTGTGTCGTGTTTCTGCATTGCGAGAGATGGTGAAGGTGAACACAACTCCAGTCAGAATTTCCCTCACCAAGTGGTTCGAGGCGTGCAAAGTTGATTTCTCAACACACCTGGCCCAACCATATTCGAACACTTTTTCCAAAGTGCAGTCAGTCGGAAATTGCCAGAATACGAACAAATACGCAAACTGACTTGGAATCCGTGGGCGTATATTCAACAACATTGGTTTGAGCTGAAATCCAAGTGACACAGGTCACACGGTCGAACCCCTCTCGCACCATAGCAGCGCCCAAGGGTAACCCTCATTGCCGAACTTCCAACGTCAGACCCAGGAGCTGAACCCACAAAGCTGAGTGGAACCCAACACAGACAGGCCCAATTGCTCCCTCCGTCGTCAGGAGGTGCCACACCCCACAAACGAGACAGACCCCAGAGATAAAACAGTCAATGCCGGAAGTCACACCAGACCCAACACCAGAACCTGAGATGCACACCAGAACCCATGTCAGGACCAAAGCCTGGAGATATTTTGGACCCATCATACACAATCAGTGCTGTGGTTTGGTCCTGGCATTGTTTTGTGTGCCTGGCTTCACCATTGTTCCACATGTTCAGAGCTCTGTGCTCTGCGAGTAGGTTCTGCTGTGTGGATGTGGCTCCAATCCGTAGGTTTGGTTGAGCTCCAGGGTGTCCTGTGGGTTCAGAAAGAAACGACGCTGGTTTGTTTGTTGTTGTTCAGCTTCCTGTTCCTTGAAACAAAGGGATCATTTGTGTGAACTTTTTCCGCATTTCTTGCAAGGTGATTTTTGATTGAGGAAATTGAAGATGATTTTCGTGTTTTGCAAATGTTTGATTACGCTTTCTGTCGCTACTTCAGAGAAACAAGGCCCTGTTTGCAAAGTAAATGTCTCTCGCGACACGAGATGACAGTGACTTTCTTGGAGAAGCTGGGTCCGTTACACTCAATGAATCGCAAAGCAGACAAACTTTTCGATTATCCGAGTGGAGTAGATCCTCCGTGTTCGTGCGGCAGTTTGTGGGAGAGCGCCTCTACATGAGGCAACGTCAGTGACATAAAATGAGTATTCCGTGGATGATGGGGGGCAAGCATAGTGGAAATTTTCTTAATCCCTGAGCGTTGAATCAATAAACAACCGCGGCAGCACACCTTCGTACGCAGCTGTTTTGCAGCAAGATGGAAACATTTGTTCAAGCAAACCCAACATTAGCTTGGCAGGAATCCCCTCCGTGGATCCCACAGATGCAGCACTCCCAAAACTTCGGATTCACGTTTCCACGAACATCTGTGGATTATTTCGAATGCGTGGACAACAAGACACGCGCGTGCGATTCAGCTCAATAGAGAGTTTATGCTGCTACGTTTTGCTGAACGCCGCGTCGCACGTCGCACGCCGTCATGACGTGCGACATGCGATGCGGCGCTTATGTCTCAACAACACTTATGCATGGTGTTTGGTGGGAACATAGAATGGCGCTTTCTGGTGACATCTTGCGGCGAATTTTCAGCCGGAAGTGGAACTCTTTTGTGTTTGTTCGCAAATTGGTAAGTACTGAAAAAAAAGCAAATAAATACTACACACACATCGCAAAAGCATGAGAATTTGTCTGAAAATGGTTGCAAGAACTGTTCTGATCAAATTGATGTGAAATTGTACTGAAGTGCAAGTGTTTCTGTGCAGATTCGGCAAGATGCAGTGAGCGATAATTGAGTTTAGTGGTTGGATTGTCAAACTGTTCATGGTTTTCCTTTCTAGTTTTGGTCATGAGAAGCGTGTCAGTGCATCCAAAGTCACACCGGCTTGTGCCCGCACATCCAGTGGCTAGTTTGTGTAAGTTTTGGGGTTGTGGACAGCACAGATCTATGTTGAACATGTTTTTTGTCCCAGGTTACATTTATGAAGCAGACATGGTTGTGAGACCATTTCATTTTGCTTTTCAGTTTCTCATGTTGAACATACGTGTGCGTGTATCGTCTTCGCTGAGCGTCCAACAAGTCATGTGAGTATATGTCTCAACAGCTAATTGATGTGCACGAGCCCAGAACGCGTAAAACTGGAAGGTGTTAATGGGGTCTATTTGGTGGGTTTGATTGAGTACTTGATTGCTCTGTTACGTGAGAATGGTTTGTTGGAAATGTGGCACTCCCTTTTGCAGAATGGAGAATTTGCCCCAAAATGAATTGTGAGAAGCTGTGGCCAGGGCACACAGGAATTGTGATGCCCTGGAGGAGGAGGGAAGAGCCATTGAGGCTGGCATGCGA
>JAAUXT010151192.1_pt1 | contig 26365 bp, 23 predicted proteins | sample 7278171 | NCBI WGS metagenome assembly JAAUXT01 (sample SAMN14350112, study PRJNA611818) | marine sediment metagenome | isolation source: surface marine sediment (1.8m) | place: French Polynesia: Moorea | collected 2018-08
TCTGTCTGTCTGTCTGTCTGTCTGTCTGTCTGTCTGTCTGTCTGTCTGTCTGTCTGTCTGTCTGTCTGTCTGTCTGTCTGTCTGTCTGTCTGTCTGTCTGTCTGTCAGGCAGGGCAACCAAGAACGCCGATTTGGCACCAGAAATCGCCAAGAAGAGGCCCACCGGTGTGAGTGTGCCAGAGGGAGGAGAAACATCCGGAGAGAACAGAGCGAACGCACAATGCTGAAAAGTGTGATTTTGTGGCACAAACTTGACAAAACTGCAAAAACACTTGATCACGAGATGCTGCATGGACAATGAACAGGGTTCCTAGCCAACAAGTGGGCGGAGGGCCCCTGGCACACAGCTGCACTTTTTGCAGTTCCTTCAGATTGTTCGTATTCGTCTTCAGCAACAGCTGCTTCAGTGCACACTGAAAATGTCCCTGGAAGGTCGAAAGACACGCACACGCTCAAGGGGAACCAAGCGTACGCAAAGGTAATCTTGCTGCGAAAAATGGTCACATCACCAGCAGCAAGAGCCCTGTGATGTCGCCCAGGAAATGTGATTAGCAACGTTTCAACAGGTGAATTACGCTGACACCGTAACCTTCAGAACCTGAAGCACCTCAGAAAATTTTCTTTGGTGTTGAAAACCACAGCTGGTAATCAGGCACTTGGTCTCTGATGTATTTGTGCCGGAAGGTCAGATCGGCTCAAAAAAGAAACAACAGCTCACAAATTATTCTTTTCTTTTTTTACGACAAAGAAAACCTGGTTCAGCACGCTGTTGCACAGAATGACTGCTCTGTGGAGTCCAGATTGAACTCATGCAGGGCCGGGGCCAATACCTTACAGGTATCGTGGGGTAAGCTTGTGCATGTGGATGAAGAAATGCTTGAAAAGACAAGTTTTTGAAAACATCCCTCGAAGCAGTACTCGTCCCCACGAGATGGTGTCGAACGGCTGGCTTCAAGACAAAAGAAACCAAAAGATCTGCCTTTCGCCAAACGGTGGATTTTTTTGTTCGAACCACTCGTTTGCAGGTACATTTATCTGCAGGTTACCATTTGTAACACTCCAAAACTCTCTGTTCCGAAACAAAGTGCCACAGGGATCTGCTCTCACATCCTGCCACAAATGCACCTGAAGGTTTGAGTGTGTGCACAAAGCATGGAAGGCCTGAACCATTCTGTTCGATCCTGTGATTGAGGGAAGAGGCGAAAACACACAATCTGGTGTGGTTCACTTTGGATGATTGCTTCTTTGTTTTGAGACAGTCTCCTTCTTTGTTCGCACTGCCAAAATCATTCTCGTGATGGTCCCTGTGCGTTTGACTTTGGCTTCTTCAAAAGACCCTCGCAACAGCAAAATGCCATTCACCGCACCTCAACGTCGCAGTTCATTTTTTACGGTGTCTGGACGACCGTGCAGCTGGTTGTTTCCTTGCGCACCATGGTTCCCAAACTGAATGATGACCATTTCGTCCCTGCTTGTTGGTTTTCCGAATTCGGCAAAAATAACGAGGGACCACTGACGGGTGTGAAAAATGCCACCGCCACAACCAAAGCCAAGGGTGGTGGCGAAATTTCGAACTTGTTTGTGTGTACATTTGATGATTTGAAGGACAGTATACAGGTCTGGAATAATCAAAACATCAGTAATTTTCTGGAAACTAATGGTTTTCAGTTGTTGCATCATCGCTTTGATGGTGTTGATCACGATGTTTTGCAGCTGCCGCGGTTCTTATCTCATCAGTTGGATGTGTTCGTTCATTCTGTGGTGAGATTTACACCAGTCATTCCAGCAAAACCCGAACACAAAGCGAGTGCGATCCATGCCGTCATTCTGCAGAGTCCTCAGTGCACTGCCTTTTGGGGAAATTTTGAGGGGTTCTTTGTAACAAGGAAATGATGCTTCTGAAACAACCACTCGCAACCATTATAACTTCGTGTTTGCACGCCAGTGTTTCCAGACATGTTTCTCATGTTTGGCAAGCAAGTTTTGTTGCCTGGCTTCCTTGTTTGAGATGCAGTAAAATGTTGAGTACCTTCTGTTACACGAAATGTGTTTTGTGCTTGTTTTGCGTCAGGCTTGCTGGAAATAAAAACGGCTGCGGGAACTGGTGAACATATTGTTTTCTTGTTGTGCGATATCCTTTCAGGGCAAGAGCATCGAGTGGTTGAAACCAAAAGTTTTGTTGGCATCTCGGCCATGCAGCAGATGCCCCGTGTCCCATTGCGTCGCATCATGTCCCATCCCGGGGGGGGGGGGGGGCTTACCTTCGAACATCGCACTTCCGCTTGCTCAAAGCACTGCGTTTTTGTTGCGAAATGGACAGAGAAAGACCTCTGCCGCTGATCCCATTCACCGCATCATTTTGCAACACCCTGCAGAGCTGAGGGTAGTTGTGTGTGTTTTCAAGACCATTTTCCCAATGGGAGAATCCTTTTCGTGCCGAATCCGATTCCAAATAGTTTGTTTGATGAACAAGGACACAACCGATCGACAGAAGTGTGTCCCAAAAAGAACAGGGACAAGTTTGCTCGCTTGGGCAAAACACAAGGGAGCTCAGATGGGGCTGGGTTTTTTGTGGAACAATTCGTACAGACACACCCGTACACATGATTTGGCCACCACACAGAAGCAATTACCATACAGGGCAAAACAAAGACCAGTTTGTTGATCAACATACGACAAAGCACATCAATACAGTCAACTCAAAGTCGACCCAAGAGGGACGGCTACATTCTTTAGAAACAAAGCACGATCTTCCGCGACAAGATGTCAAAATGCGCCTGTGTCAGTTCCACTTGCAGAAGCGTGAACAGTTGCTGAATCACGCTTTTGTAAGTTGAAAGCCCACACGCGAAAAGCAATCCGCTGGGAGATAAAGCAGCAGAACTCGTTCTCCTTCCAAATGAAAACTCTGGGGTGCCACAAAGAATGTCTTGTTGCTTGAAGAATTTTTTTCAGCGGATGGCAGTGAAAAGATTCAGACACGCAAGTTTCCACACTGGCACAAAGGCGGCCTTGAAGTGAAAAACACGATCATGTTCTGGAAAGATCATCGCGTGAAGGAGCCTTTGATTTCGACGCAACAGCAAGAGATTCCTTTTGCAAGAATAAATCAAGACGTACCTTTTCAGAGTTGCATCGACACTGTTTTTCCTTTCGTGGTTGAGCTGTTATTTGCTTTCTCCGGGTTGCTTTCTCCGGCAACTGCAGTGCAGAAAAGCTGGGGATTTTTTTTACAAAAACACACTCATCTGCTGACAAGAACAGCAACTCTTTGTGGTGGCGATGAAAGCTTCCTTCGTTTCCCACATTGCATTGCTGACAAATACGCAACGCCAAGCTAAGTGTTTTAAAGTGGTAGACAGAAAGCTGCTTTCGATATCAATCTGGTCCTATTGCCTCGTAGGTGAACAGCCAAAATGGCTGTTGATTGCTCCACTTTGCAGCTGATAACATATGATCTCAAATACGAGAGCGATACGTGCGTTGAAGGGAGTGTTTCTGATTGGATGTTGTTTTGCGCAATGTACAGCTTCTGCAAGGAACTTTGAGGAGGATTTGCGTATCCGAGCACGATTTCCAAATGGAAAGCTGAAGTTTGAGCCCGTCGGCAGAGCTCCGAGTCCTTTGTTTGCAAACATGTTGCAAGTACATCAAACCAGAGGAATCGTTTACCGTGTTTCTCTCACGTTTCACCTGAGCCTGACTGAAGCCCCTTGTTCTGGCAGCTGACAGAAGCCATTGTCCAATGCCTCAGCAAACGCAGCGTGTCGCGTTGTCCTGAACGCAATTGATTCCTTGCAATCCGTGTTGTGGGATCATTGTTTCCCTCGTCGCCTTTATCCGCATCATTGTGATAAAAAGGTTCCTTCGCCAATCACGGCGGCCTGACCGAAGCTTACGAGGCGCGAGACACTTTTAGCCCGACCGTACACATGGCAATCTGTATCCTTGGTTAAGTGAATGAAAGCCAATTTGGGGCAAGACAGTATCTAAGTGAGATGAGATGTGACTGGGTGTCTCCTGGCATTTGCCACTCGGATCGTCTTTTTCATTGCACGATTCCACTATGTTTTTCACTCACGCATTCAATACGTGCACAAATATTGCAGAACTGTGTGTGTCAGTTCGATTGTTCACAAGGAACGCAACGCCAGAAAACGTTCATTAAAAAGGCAGTAAAAATATCACGGATTCTTGCATGGTGTCACAGTTTTCCAGAAAAGAAGGACCTGGTTCTGAACACGCTCCGCGGAAACTGCCCAAATGCGCCGTCATACTCAACCACTTTACTGTGTTGAGTCCGACTGCTTTGATGCCACTAATAGGCTTAATGGCCTCCGCCATGGACTCCGCACCGCTCGTCCCAGAACTTCGCATACACATTGCAGTAATGATGTTTGATAATCTCTACATTGCACTTGATCCCCTGGCTCTAGGGCCAGGTAATCCTCTCTCATGTCTGATTGAGCACATGTCTGGCGAAGGACAAGTTTCAACTGCACAGCTTCAATCCAACTCTATTTATTGTCAGGCACAATCTGCCTGTCAGAAGCAAAAATCCAAATTGTACGAAAGCTCACAATGGTTTTCAGATGTTTTATGTTCAATTCCTGGGAGATTTCCAAACGCTGAAAAAGTTGTTTTTGTTCAGATATGGCAGCAGAAGAGTGAGTGCTATTTAGACATGCAGCTCCGATGCTTTAATCTGAACTGATGTGACTTGAATGAGTCCGTCCAATATCTGCAGAAACCCTGCAGTGGGGTTTTGCAAAGGATTTGAGCGTGCCTTGCGTTGAACGTGCCTTGAAAAGCATTTGGTGAACATTGGGAACATGGAACGCTCTCCGAAAAGTTTTCTCTGTTGCTTGTTGGGTTTGGATAATCAGACCTGTTCCTCAGCATGGTGGCAGCCTCCACCTGCCGTGCGTCATTGACTCTGCACACAGACTCACGAACACACAGTCTCTCTCAGTTAACACAGCATTCCAGGAACCTTTCAGGCAGCTTAGACACACTTACAGAGACAATCAGAAGCCTGCAAAAAAAATAATGACAATCCGCAAGGGGTGGAACATCATGTTATCTGGAGAACAGGCCTGCGAGTGTGTGCACATGAGAGACTTGCACTCGTCCAGGCCTCATGGATGGTCAGGTTCGGGGGAAGCTTCGTGTCCTTTTCAATCAAAGCCCGCCAACAACTAGATACAGCGCCATCAAAACGTTTCAGTTTTCTGTTCGTTTTCTGTCACAGCAAAAACGAGATACGCATTGTGTAAAAGCAATCTCTGACGCGTTGCCACACCGGATCAAGTTGTCGTGCGCGCGGGAAGACAGGAACGCGTCTCGTTTTCTGCCCCGTGCTCTACATGTGTTCAGACGAATGAATTCAGGGCGGCCCACTTGACCAAGAGAAGCAAAATTGGAATGCCGGAAGGGACATCGGGTTTATTGCAGAAGAAGGATTCTCCTGCCAGTCCACTGACGGAGTAAATTAATCACAAAATTACACAATATGTTTCTCACGCATTGCCTGTCGAAGGGATTGGTCCAGATTTACGAGAGCAGGTTTTTTTCCATCCTGCAAATTGAGGAATTTCATTGAGTGAATACGAGGACAACTGCTTCTTGTCCGATTCTTTGCACCTGTGGAACCTTTGATGACGTTTTGTGAGCAAATTCTTCCTCACCCATTCGAAGACAAGCAAATGCACGGAATCTCACCGCAAACAAACGACCACAAGGTTCCGCAAGACGCAACGAGGAGTTGACCCCTGCACACCACAGAAACCTTTCGGGTGAACAAGTGCCACATTACAACCCTGAATCACAGTAATTGGACGTAATGAACATCAGAAGTTTTCCAGACCAACGAAAAGTCCCCAAATTGCCAGCACTTTAAAGTTCTGGTTGTCCATTTCGTTGAATTTGGTCGATGTGTGGTCAATAACGGGTGCACTTCGGACCACCGGACAAGATAATGCAATAGTATCTTTCCCTCATTCGCTGGCTCTTGGGCATTGGAACACAAAAAGCTCCTCACCACCTTGTCCACAGAAATGATTGAAAATAGGTTGGAGGTTTATCTACATTACTTCAGTGGAGCTGAAATGGGTCGAGATTGGAGTTGAATGGAATCCTCGCGATGTTGCGATGTTCCCAGATATTGATACTGCTGAGTTCATATTTTTGACAAGAAGTTCTGCATCGGAAGAAAACTGGAAACACACTGAAGACGAACAAAAGAACCCAGGAAGATGTCAGGCCTTTTCATTCTAAAGACGGCTGAAGGAAGCATTCTTCGGGTTGGAAATTGGGTCACCATTGATTCTTGGGAAATGTTGGCCGGAACAGACAAAAACAATTATCAAATGATTCCACATGAAAAGGGCTTTTGAAAGCCTTTTCAGGAAAATTGTTGCGGTATACGCTTTGCCAGGTGTGGGAAGGAGCACACGATGCCTGCAGTAAAATTTGAAAAATAAAGGAAAAACCAATTTGAATTGTGATTGTCCGCACCATGAATTTCAGTTTGCTGGCGTGGTTTGCGAGCGGGGTTTTCACCCTCGTCACGTGATAACCAAACCTCACTGGGCAGTTTAGATTCAGCACCAAGTTCCGTGGTGGCAAAACGCACACTAAAATACGTGATGCAGCTCCCCTGAAAGAGTCCACATTCAACTTTGAAAACAATTCCAGAATCAGAAACCTGAGGTGTTTCTCCACACACACTTGACATCAAAAGGGCTCACAAATCCTCCCTGAAGTGAGGTCTTGAAGATAGTATATTTTTTGTTCGTTTTCACATTTGTGAACCCTTGCAAAACAGGAGAGACTGGTCATGTTCCAATCTGTCACTTGTCACAGGTTCTTTCATGATGCTTTGCTCTCATAACACATCAAAAGTCAACATCAGCTCCTGTTGATGGTTTCCCAGAAAACAAGGAAGTGCTGCAGAATTGTGATGAGATTATGAGATGTAACAGCCAGGTAAATGTCCAAGAAACTCACAAGTCAGAAAACATTCATGATCGAGAAGTGGAATCACCTATTGAAATTTTTTGGCAAAGAAAAAGCCAGGATTTAGGCCATAAGATGTTTGCTGCGAGTTGTAGGAGTCTGATTCGCTAACTTCACCAAATTGGCAAAAAGAAAATGTGTTCCTCGCGCTTGAACTTTATCCCTGAAAATTAATCCTGTCACAAACCTTCTGGGAGTTTTGCTGGGTTCAGTTTCTCTGATTACTCCACTTCGATGCCTCCATATCGTGCGTTCATCCAAAACTGCCAGATTCCAGGGCATTTTGTCGTTTTGTAATCTCCTTCTCTACAAGCTCACATAACGGCTTGCAGGAGATCACGCCGTTTGTTGCTTTCGCATCCCAAATTATGCCAGTCCACTGCAGATGGAACACAAAAAGTGCTTCAGATTGCAATGGAACACTGGTATATCTTTTGAGAACTTTTCAGTTGATGAAACACAGAATGGTGCACATTTCAGTCTTAAAATGTCGTGTTTCATTGCTCCAGAGAGCACAAGGCAATTACGTCTGAAATAGGCAAAAATGGAAACAGAGATTTTGCCATTTCTTGCTGGAAGTGATTGTTGGGAGTCCTCACTCAAACATCTGCACCAGGTGGTCAACTCAAGTCTGGTTGCGGACACACAGAGTGTTGGGTGGGTCTTGGGCCTCTCGACGACATCATGTCACTGTTTCGGTGAGGGTCAAAGAGGTGTTGTACGAATCCACAACACACATACACACGCACACACACACAGAACTCTGTTTTTAGGCTCAGTGACAGGGCAACACCATGTCATCAAGAGGCCAAAGGCGTGGACCATGTGGTACCCAGTTGGTGTCGTGTAGTTGCCTCTGTCTTTGGGAGTTCCCCAGGTCCCCAGGCTTCCCCTGGATTTGGTGGACTGAAGCAGACTGAGGCAGTGTAGGTGGGTGTGTAAATGGGGGTTGGAAGATGTTGAACACACTGAAGTTGATATCAATCATGTCTGCTTCAGTTCGCTCAACAAGAGGTAAATGTGCCCTCTGTGTGTGTGTGTGGGTGTGTGTGTGTATGTGTGTCAGACCCAATTTATGAATGAATTAAAGCTGATATCATCCCTTTCTGTTTCAGTTTGTTCAACAAGAGGTGTGTGTGTGTGCACTGTTGTTTGTGTGTGTGTGTGCCCACCAAATGGATGCACCTCTCATGGTATGACATCCACACATGCTCTGTGTTTGCACAAAATGCACATCTCTCACGTTCATCCGAAAGACAGAGCTGCAGGACATGACACCAACGACAACATGTGTGCGGCCTGTTTCACACGAAAGTGGTCGCTTGGTGTTCACTGGAACAACAACTTGCTGCCTGTGGTTCCTGCTCCAGCTGAACTGAATTTTATCGCCAAGAGAAGAAGACGAACACTGACCGCGACCTGATCATTGCACAATGGCCCAGTCTCTTTCAGATGATTACCAACATTTTCGTCCTCACTTGGCAAACTAAAAGTCAGGAAAGTTTGATGTTCCACTTCAAATTCAAAGCACACAACCACTCCTGAAAGTCGGCATTGGATTCTACTTGCATCAACTTCTGCCCGCCCAAAGTTCTGCTCTCAGGACAGCAAGAGATGTGGTCTCCAGCAGATGTCACGACCCTATTTGCAACATTTTGAATAGGTTTGCGCTCAGGGTCACTTATTGCCAGACACTGTGCAGAGACATCAAAGAGGTTCTCATCTTGGTAAAACCAGTGCACAAAAAAAAAATTCATCCCTATTGGTCTGGCATGGAATCTCAGGACTTTCCTTTGACCATGTTCGCAGTCCAGCAGAAAGTATAGTTCTGAGCACTGCACTGAGTGGGCGGTTTGCCTCAAATTACAGGGCCACAAGCTCCTCAACATCAACAGAAGAAAGTTCCAGCGTGCCTCTGCGCCAAGAATCTCGCCAATCGAGACACCAAATAGAGTTGCGAGTCAGGACTACCGTCCTGTGCCGTGAACATTTTCTTGTTTCTAGGCAACCTGCAGTCCCCGAATTGAGGCTCTCAATGTCTCTTCAAACCAATTACACCCGGCTTGCTTCACCTCGCTGACGCTCATCAGGGTTTTCCAGATTGTGAGGATGGCGAAAGTAATTCCGTTTTCCCCTACAAATTGACATATGACAACAAATTGAAGCAGACGTGGTGATCAAGTCTCTGGGAATCAGTACGCGAAACTTCGAGGTGAATGTTTGCGAGCACAAATCATATTTATCATCCTTTGAAACGAGAGGTCCTCCACTTTGCCCTTCCCTTTTCAATCGTGTTTCACCAGAGGGGAAATCGTTAGAAAAACTCTCAAATTGTGGAACATGGAAACTGCATTACCTCAGCACCCTGCCATCACCGAGCACTGTGAGCCAGGTGTCGCGATGGCGCGTCTGATACAGGCACGCTTCCGGAACTCCTGTGAGGAGATTCCCTCCAGACACCGCCTATTTTGGGTGAGAATTGCACGTGGGAACTGACCTCAGACAGAATTCTTGTGGAAGAGCTGCAGAACTAAAAACTACTTCTTTTCGTTCTCTTTTTGCTTTCTGACGGAAACTTGTTGTGGCTTTCTGGTTGAAAACTACGTCCCGTTGTGGACTGTTCTGGCCCTTCAGAAACAAAACACCGTCGTGGAAAAAATGTTCACAAAACTCTCTCTGTGTGTCCGCCTGCGACATACATGTACTGTATCAACAAAGCTGAAAATTGTCCTCCTTGGAGCCAGTATTGCACTGAGTTCATGTGAGCCTCAAATGCCTCACGGTATGAAAACGGACAGCTTCACTGCGCTAGAGACACAAACGTGCGGGCTTTGTCACGTCAGCCTGAAGACGTCACCAGAGCCATACTCGGCAGGTTCAAGGTACATTGCCTTTCCTGCTCAGCTTCTTGTCAGAAACAGGTCAAAAACTGCCTGAATCCATCCATTTGATTTTACGCTTCAGCCTGTCGACAGAAAACAAGTATCCAAACTCGACAGACACTACTATCCTCCTCCCGCTCGACCTATTCATCAAACCCTCCTTTTACTCGAGCCTGATCGGGATGGAACGCAAACTGTTTTTGTCGTTGGATTTTGGCTTGCTTTCCGCTGTGTATCTTGGAGAAACATAGCATCCCATTGACCGATCAATTCCACCAAAGCCCCAGGGACGGACTCTGGAAATACTGGGCGCTTCTATCTCACGCTCGAATCCACTCGAAGTTGGATATGCCGTCGTTGTTTGATTGCAGACAAACCGAGGTTCCGGAAAGAAAACATCTCTCCGAAACTGATGCCTCGTCGTGTTGAAAAATGGTCTCCCTCGTTTCCAATCTTTGCGCCGAAGGCAGAGTTCGGACTTGTGAGGCTTCACTGGGAACATCTGTGAATGCACGCAGTATTGACTTACGCTGTCTCAGGTCCCGCTGAAGACCAGAACAGAAGAGACCCCTCTCTACTTGTCTTCAAACAAGGAAGCTGTGACAATGCAACAGGAATAATTCTGCAACTAAAGCATTCTCAATGCAACCAATTTTTGAGCAAATTTCAAACCAAAAAGCTGCTTTTTTTGTTTGACTCTTTCTATCTTTTCATTCGCTGCGGATGCGATGTGCTGTGGAGCAAAACATCCATCCCAGCAGTTTTGAAGGCGGGCAGAGCTCCAGCGAGGAACCACAAGTCGACTCAGTCTCACGACTCGCACAGGAGCCGTGACCCTGGCTGTGAAAGACTTGCTCAAGGCTGCCGTAGCTCTGGTCTTTCAACAACGAATTGATATGAAGATTTCTTCAAGCAAACAGGTTGGAGTGTCTGCTTGCTTCCGAGGTTTACGAGACAAGACTTTTTCGGGGCATAAGACACGAAGTGTGGAATGTGCGCCACCACATCAATCCTCGCTCATTCTGCATGCAGAGGATAAACACACTTCCTCATAAGACTGAGAAAGCTCGTAAAATTTCTGCTGTATGCGAATTAACCTGCGTATAAATTTGGCTTACTCCAACTGGAGTCAGCGCGTGTGTAGCGGAGCGTCGTTATGACGAGGAGACTACTCCCTCCATCTCAACGCTCTACACAAAAGACATCACTATCTCCAGCGACACCTCCGGAGCCAAATCCGTAAATTACCGGGTGTCAGTTCGCATCAAATCACACAGGCTCAATTCCACCAAGAAACTTCGTTTCTTTGGCAGATACACGGATGTCTCCGCTTGTGGAATTGTTCCAAAAACAATTTCAGCAATTAAATCTGGTTTTGATGTTCGCTTTTTCACTCCCTTCAAAGAACATCCCAAAGGGAACTTGGTGTGGAGGCAAAGCTTTTGAAACTCAGCTGGTGTGAACGAAAAGGTGTTTCCAAAGGTGAATCAATTCAGCTGCAAATTGAATCCTTTTATGGGTGTTTATGATGTCAGTTATGGCTCTGTCAATACCGGAAATGCTGAAGCGAACGATCACTTCATTCGAAACCTTCAACCTGCAGAAGGAAAAGTAATGACACTTCAGTGTCGGGCATGCAGCTGTGAAGTTCGGGAAACTGATCAACAGAAAGATTTCAGAGCTGAAGCCTTTTTTTTCTACACACCTTTTGGTCCAAGCCTTTGATGCGTGTACCTGAATGTTGCGGATGGAATACGAGTACGTTCCGGCCCATACCGTGACACACCGTACAAGTCCGAGTGCACGTACGATGCAAATCTTGCCTGAGTTCTGCGTGCGGGAAGAAGGCAGCTATGAACGGGAATGTTGTTGTGAAGGGTCTCCTTCCAGCACCATTTCGATTTTCCTGTGTGTTTTTGCCAGAGGTGTACCGCAGGAAACCTGAGCATCGCTCAATATTTCACTCGAATTTCGTGCTTGACCGCAGCGGGTCCTTGGTGCGAGGCAAAAGCGCTCTCGTTTGTGTCCCAACACCTGTCATTGTCAATTGAACCCCACAATTTCTGCTCGTTCAGGGCTGGTTTTATGGATTTGTTTTTCCCGAGCCCGAACTGCACCACGGGTGCGACCTAATCGGGGAGAAGATGGCCTTCTCGGTCGGACGGGAACGCTGGTGGCTTCGGCAGTTCTAGGCAGCTCTCGGAGCGTCTCGTTAACTTCGCATCGCTCAGCGTCGTGTGGCGACGTAATCAGCGGAAAAATGGCCCGTGGTTGTGACCTGCGCTTTCTGCCTCACCTGCCTCAACTCGTGGGGGATCCAGAACAAAGGCGATTGAGAATGGGTGAACAGGGTGCAGCCAAACGCGCTGCGATGCAAACGACATGAAGAGCACTGAAAATCAGTGTGTGTTTTTTTTGTGTTCAGTAAGTGGTTGAAAGTTGGGTTTTGAGTGCACAATCAACAGCAAGATGCCAATCAGAAATGGCAAGTGCATGTCTCGCTTGTTCCTCACACTTCAGTCCGTCAAGGAACAACATCCCAAGTTTTTATTGAGACAAATGGTCGGTTTGTATGCGCTTCATTTGCCAATTCCGGAAATCGATCTCAAAGTCTTACCGTCCATCAGTTGTCATTATTCGTCTTCACTCGAGTAATTCGACCTGAGGAGGAGCGAGTTAGGACCGACGGGCGAGGCGATGCGTCACTCCGCGTGGCGTCCGCAGTTGTGCAACGAGGACACGAGACTCGTGCGCACGGAGGCACTTTTGGGTGACCCACGTTTCAAAAGTTGCCAAACTTCACTTCAAATGGCCAGTGACACTGCGCTTTTCTCTGGTACTTTTCGTTTTTCTGTCTGTGTCCGAATCAGATACTGCAGGATAATGCTCACAAACTACCTTCACGACTCCTGCGCAGGGAAATTGGAGTCAGCCATGACACTTTTGGGTGACCCACGTTGACCTGCAGAGTTCGAGTACTCTTCTATTTCTTCAGATTCACATGCTGTCTGAACAAAGCGACAACACTATCAGTTTCACAGCTCTCTTCTGAAAATAGGCAGGATATTTTTCCCCAAACGCATGCGAAAACATTTGACAGCAGAATGGCACGGCTGTTTCGCATGCTTTCTGTGATGCAGCCCCTTCCACTTTGATTTTCAAATAATCGGTGAATCCAACAATGGAAACACTGCTGGAACAAAGTTTGTGCTGCAACAACCTCACTTCCTAAAATGAGATGACTTCTCTACTTCTGGCAAAGAGTTCAAAGCCAGAAAACCAACACTCCATGGCAGAGCTGCGTAACACTAATCACCACCTATACCTCCTCACAAATCTCCATCTATGTCTGAAACGGCAAAACTCACGATGCGTTAGTTACAAATTTGGTCGCGATGGATCCAGTTCCTCAAGGACTAAACTGCTAATCTGTCTTCACTGAGCTCAGAAGCCACCAAAATAATTGGCAGCGAGTAAATTCTTATCTTCCTGACACCAAATACTCCCCCTGCAACCTTCGTGACAATTAGTTCTCTCTGACGTTCTGGAAGCAACACTGCACTTCACTGCTCAACCTTTTTGAACGAGAGCCTTTGGCATCAGGTCGACAATCCCTCTCTGAGTGCAAGGTGGACTCCAATGCGTACACGAGGTAGAAAACAACAGTTGAAGGTTACTGCAACTGCAAGCCCTTTTCCCTAACACAGATGCACGCGGACTAAAAACGAAAAACGAATCTGCGCGATTTCAAATATGCAGAACAAAACACATTCCACAAGCACAAGATCGAAGAGCCAACAAACGCCTGTTCCGAACCAAAAGCCGTGCATCCAGAGGTCGCCCGGGGCACCAGAGAAAAACCCTTGTTTTGTTCTTCGCATTTGTACACAAAGCATGTTCGCCCTCATCCAACTTGTGCCATATCTGCACTGCAAACCCTGCAGCGCGGAAATCCATCTTCCGCGACCTGAGGCTGGTGATGCATTTCTGGGCCTCGCGGTCGCTTCGGTGACCGGAATACCGTCATCGCCAAGCGAACCCAGGGGTTTGGGTGGATCTGGGTTCGGGTGGACCCAGAATTTGGTGGAGGAGGACGGATGTGTTCAACCTGAATGGTCGAAAGACGAAGATGTGCGAGTCAAAAGTGTCTTGCACTGTACATGGTCTTGCGGCTCTGAGAAGGGCAATACTTGTAAAACAGGCCAGTCTGTTGTTTCGAATCAACCACACGTGTCTGAGACGACATCAACAGTGTCACGTTGTACATCCTCATGAAAGGGTGAACTTCAATTTGCAGCAGTCAGGGGCCCCGTTCGGTGGAACATGTTTGTCTTTGAACACAGTTCAGGCTTGTGCACCAATGACTGCATGTCAATCAGGAAACCAAATGTGTTGTGTGGCTAAGACCGTTGGTCTGTCCCGTATGTAGACGCAGACTGCGCGTCGCGGAAGTACAAGACCCGTGGGGTCTGCTTTCTCACCATCCCAAACCACCAAAAAGCCAACGCGAACAAACAAAGCGTACGTCTTAACTGTCGCCCACAAGAGATCAAGTTCGCCATCCTGAAATTCAGTATTTTTGATCCAGTCTGTCGTAGAAGCTTTGAATCAGTACGACAAAAGGCATATGTTTCAATCCATTTGTTTTCTTTATTTTATTCCCAATAATGCTTGCAAGAAAAGCGCGTCTTCGAAAGGCGAACGGTTCCAGGGACCCGAGGCCGCAGACTCCATTACGCAACGCATCCGACTCCTCACGAGGCCGCCATTTTCTCTCGAATTAACTCTTCAAAAGCCTGCAAGACATATGCATCGGATTGCATTAGATTGGAGAGAAACGCGAATCAGCTTCCTGCACGTTGCGAGGAAGACACATGCAACGTGCACGAAACATGTGACGTGCGGCGATGACGCAAACCTGTCAATCACCGCGACGGAACAAGCACACAACGTGTTGTTCATCCAGCCTCGTGCAGCAGATTTGTCCGCGCCAAATCCCAGACTTACAGTTGATTAGTACGTTCGCGCAACCTGATCTAATCCTTGGGCCTGAGGTCCGGTGGGTCGGCTCTGGTTCCCTGGTCCCCAGGGTCCAATGGGGCCCACGGTACAGCAGGTAGAAACTGCACAGGGATTATCTGAACAATCCACTCGTGTTGCGAAGTGTTCTTGACTCAGGTAACCGCCAATCACATTCACAGTGAAAACGTGGTGAATTCTCGACAAACAAAATCGCACACTGTCATTGTCATTGCGCACCCCAGCCCAGCCCCACCAACTGCCTGCTTCGATCCGCCAGAATCGAAATCTACTCTGAATAGAAGTGGTACTCACGGCGATTTCAGCGAGGGCGGTGGCGCTGATCTCCGGATGTTTCTGCGCATGCGCGTCGCCCGGTCTGCGCACACTCTGACTGCTGCGACCGGGCGGGGCTGGAGCGTCGCGACTTCTGGTGGGCAGGGATTTCAGGCTCGTGGATTTCCACTTGGTTTTTGACACATGTGGCGGCACTGGGAAATTGACAGTTGTATTGCTGCGGGTTTCAGTCAATGCTGAGGTTGATTGCACCATGTCGTGGACACTGGTAAGTTTCATGGGATCCCAGTTGTTGCGCCAGGGCTGTTCCCAAGACGGCGGCCGATGTACAGTCGGCTGACCGCACGAAACCAGGGCCTTATCTTCTGTGTTCACATCAGATGACGTTGCCCCCGGCCTGAGGTCCTTTGATGCCTCCTTCTTTCTCGACAATGATGCGGAAAGAACAGGCTTTTGAAACTTTTTTCTGGATAATTTGGAAGTTTTTCTGTCTACAGTTTGCGATGTCTCGGTGTAGTGATCTCCGTCAGACGACGAACTGTCTCCGCAGCGCTGCAGGAGACTCTCGCTGCTCCTGGACATTGACGACTGGTGCCGCTTCTCCACTGGTGGCGGCTGAAGTTCGGGAGTCGTGAGACCAATGGCGATTGATGCCGACTTCTGCATCTGGAGTCAGAAAGCAAAGATTATCACACTTGCCCAGAGGGCTGCAACTTGATTGGAATTCATGCATACATAATGCAGGAAATAAGGAAACACAAGTTGAGCGAATTATTCCATCGCTGAAGGCGTGGGCATGTCTGTGTGGTCTGACTTTCAAATCGTGTGTCTCTAAGGTGCAACACAGACGAGAACAGTTCTTCTGTCCTACTCCTTGTTTGGGGAACACGTCACGCAGTGCAAGCTTGTGAAACCTTTTCTTTGGTGCACGGTGTTGTGCGATAGCAGATCACCAAATGCGTTCGTTGCAAGTGCGAGACAACAACAAAACAACAACCTTGTCCAGATGTTGGTCGAGGACGTGGAGCTCCCCTGTCAACATCTGCAGCTGCTGATGCAGATGCTCTTCATCCGGCGTTGTCAAACGTCCATTGTCTCTCCTGTGCTCCGAAGAACCTCCCTTCAACGAGTGCCCTCGTCTTCCGAACTTGAAACTTCCAGACTCCTTGCGACTTTTATGCAGCTGTTGCAGTTGTCGTTGCAAGGACTGGACCTTGAAACAAGAAGCAGTGCGTAAGAAAATTGTGGGTGCGATGTCCCAGGCACCCCTTCATGTGCGCCACTCACAACCCCACAAAGATGGGACAGCATGTGACAGGACGCAATGGGCAATTGGAGCAGCGCATTCACCATGCTTTGAGGGGGGAACAGTTTTTGGCCACAAACCCACTTCTGCCCAAGCTTTCTGCCTTTTTTGGCTCCTTGGGCCACGAGGGATCATGCAGGAGGGTTGGCCAAGGATGGTGTATTTTGCTGCCTTTGCGGGCTGTAGATCTACTTCAACAGGCCAGACGACACGGGCCTCAGAGTATGACCCTCACCCAGGAACCTGGGCAATGGGTCACCACGACAGTACAATCTCCACGTGATGAGCTGAGGCCTAGTCCACTGTTGATATTTTCGGGCTTGTCCTTGGGCAGGCCGAGGAACACAAAGTCAAGCCACAATACCCTCACCCCAAGACCCCACCCCAACCCCGGCCATCACGTCAGGCAGGACCATGAGCGACATGTTTCAATGACAAAAGCTGAGGTCTGGCAGATTTCTGCCCAACACAGACAGACCTCAACATTTTTTGTACCTTAAGTTGCGCCGAAAATCTCCTTTGTTTGAGGTAGGTGACTTGCTTGAGTGTCTTGGACGTCACGTCGGTTCTGTCTGTGTTCTGGTTGTCAGACATTGGGTCCAGACTGTCCATGGAACGGCTTCTGTCGGTCGTTCCCTCAATCTGTCAACAGAACAGCAAACTTTAAATTATTTCGGAGCAGCAAACAAAACACCATAGCGAGGTTCTTTTTTGTCCACGAACACGTGACTTCCGGCTTGAAAACGAGGGTCGGGGGACCTGGTCCTGGGGCCTCATATTGTCTGGTTGACCACAATGTTCACACGGACGCACCTGGCTGAGCCTGTGTCCTCGCTTCCGCTCGATGTGCTCTTGTTGCTGCCGCAACTCCCGCAGCAACTTGTCCTTCTGAGCCTGCGCGATCTCCCGGTACAGATCCTCGCAGCTCTCTGCAAAACAAATGCTGTGGTTTCAATATGGAAAAAAATCTGTTGCAATGTTGCAATGTGTCACAATCGGCGACAAATGTACACGATACATGTGCTTGAGTCCACGAGGGTAATGCCCAGGAGGGCGCACAAGGCAACATTCGTTTCGTCGCATCCCATCACACAGCAACCGATCAAGAGCATGCGCTGCAGACGAACTGCATGCGTTGGTGTGTCTTGGAAGACAGACTCCCCTCCCCAACTACGTGTAACTTCGAGACGAGAACATGATGTTGGATCATCCAATATTCCACGCGTTGTTTCCTCATCCCGACGAGTTTGTATTGAGCTGAGTTGAGGCGGCGCGTCCGTACCGATCACAAGTCCGTTCTGCTGCTCCGAGTTTGCGTTCACGTCGGGCAGGGCGGCGGCGGCGGTCGCCTGCACGGCGGCCTCGAGGTGGCGCCTCCAGGCGCGGCCCTCCGCCTCCGTCTCGCTCCGCAGCATCTCGGCGCTCAAGTCCTGCGGGCGACAAAACCAGCTCAAGGTCACACACATGTCGGCGCAACGAAGCCGTTGATTTGTGACACGAGAACAGCTTTGAGATCAGTACTTGTGCGCACTTTTGCGACCTCGTTGGAACTGCCTTCTGTTGATTTTTGGTGGACAACCAATGCTTGTCTTTTTTGCCAAGGGCGACAAGTCATTGAAAGATGTGTTGAACATCAATCAGAACACTGGGTGGACAAACCGACCTCGGATAACCTAACTCCTGCCGAACACCTCTGTTGACATTTTTCTGCCACTCAACATTCAAGGTCAACTAAAACCCGTTTCTGCCAATTTCAACTCCAAAAAGACCATCCGCTTCAAAATTTAATCCATTGAACGCAAATCTTGTGGAATCTCCATCGAAGGAAATCAAAACCAGAAGTGTTTTGTGTCCGAAATAAAATAAGAAAAAATGCTGTACTTGCCCCTGATTTGAACAACTTGCTCAACGCCGCCTTCAGTTTCTTCCAATTCACACATAATTTACTGCTTCTCATTTTCCAATCTTCCAATCTTTCCTGTGATCAAACGAATCGCCCTCGGAAGAAGTGTGCCCGGTGCCCGTGTGTTGTACCTTGTGCTGAAGACGGAGAACGAGCGATGCCGAGGCTGGTTCCGCTTCACCGCTCGTTACCCGGTATCCGGGTAGCTGCATCACACTCTCAGTCATATCGTCAATAGGCGCACTGTAGCGGTACAGGGTGCTGTCCTTCAACACGTACCAACAGCTGAAATGCGGAACGCAACACACGAGAACAATAAATGAATGTAAATGAATGCAAAATATCCAGGAAGTTTGCGGCTGATCAAACAAGTTTTGTCGCATCCGGGAGTGATCGAAATGGCTCAGAAATGCAGTTGTGAGGTTCTCGGGGAGATCGCGTCCCACGCACTGTGGTCACATTTGGATGTGTGCACTTCCTGCTGATGCACACTCATTCGCACATTGCGCAGTGCGTGTTTACAGTTGTCGGTCCGATGATTTCATTGTGCGGTCTGTTGAAACCTTGATGATCAAGCACAAATTTCCAGGATTCTTGAGCAAGAATTGCAAACAAACAAACAAAACACAGAAAGAAGCATTTGGTGTGCAAGAAAAGACACATTTACCAAGCTAAGGCTATGTCCTGAACTTACGAGCCACACCGAAACAAATATGGAACAAGCAATTCCGTGTCATTGGTTGAGAACTACTGACCATCCTGGAAACATGCCAGAACCAAACTTGACGTGTTGTTTGCGCAGGAAACACTAGATCGTGTACAACGAACCTTCTCCAGGATCCGTCTGCGAGTTTCCGATCCAAATATCCCGCGATGGTGGGGTTGCAAATTTCTCGAGCAGGAATCTCCACTGCAACTGTCCAGTCCGACGGATGCTGCTGTAGCGCGGAGGAAACATCGTCTGGGCGAACCTGATGCACCGCACGAAAAGACCAAAAAAATTCTACTTGATATTTCAAAACACGCACAAATGATCTCATCATGCCTTCGGCTCCTGCGCACAATTTTGTCAGCGCGCTCCTTTTCAAGTTGCTGCACTCTCAACTTGTTCCATAAAAGGCGGGAAAAGCTCATCTCTTTCGTCGTACCGTCGTCCAAAAACATCTCTCAGAAAGTCCACAATTTCAACAGTCTTCAGTTGGATCTAAAATTTGCAATTCAAAGTCTGGAAGATGAAACACCTGTTCACTGCGCGCTTCACGCACTGATCTTTGGTTACCTTCTGCTTGGTGGTTTTGTTGCCCATGATGCTTTCGGGCACAACTCAATATATCCAACTCAATTGCGCTTCAGTACTCCACTCGCGTGCATGTCAGTTTTCTGCTGAAGGCTCAGACACGACTCTCCGTGAGCACCAAATCGACAGACTTCCTCATTTGCACTTTCCTCTCCTCTCTGCCACATCCAACACTTGTCCACCTGGTTTTGGCTTCTGAATGATCCTTTTCTGGCACAGGAATTTGCACAATGTTTTTGCTCCAATTACCAACACAGCAATCGAGACTCATCAATTCGACACAGCAATCTGCGTAGAGCCACGCTGAGTTGTGAAAAGACCGGCCCTCGAACGAAATACAAGTTGGAAATTCAAAGCGATGGAGTCTTCAGTTCATTCTCCTTTGCTTCTCATCTGAGACACAAAATCCATTCATCACCCAGTTTCCACCTACATATGTCACGATGCGCTGGCTCCTTGCAGAAACAGTCTGCTCACTTGAACGCATTCTCTCACTTCAGGTGTGCGATTCTGTTCTTGACAGCACATGTATGACAGCTTGGTCGCGCACAGAATCCATCAGGAATTCCTGTTCAGACAAGGGTTTCGTGCGTTCAACATTCTCCAAAGAAAACTGAACGAAAGTAAAAGCATCACAACTCTGCTTCTCAGCCTTTTGGCAAAATGAAATTGCTTCAGGATGCAAACCGACAAAAAGTTGCCTGGCTGATGATATTTCAACTCTTGAAGGCTCGCCCAAAATAGCGAAAAGAAACCCCAAAACCTCAGAAAAAGTCCAAACCGAAGGTTGTGCGGATTGGCAGCATTTTTGTGGCTCTACTTTCCACACTTGGCCGACCAAATGTGCAACACCTGAAAACATCGGGAATTTTGCAGAGACGAGAAACAAGAGTGCTGCACAATTAGATCAGAATCATGTTCAGATCGAACATGATCGCATTTCCAAGTTAGGAAAACAGAATTAAAACACTGAGGAACTCTCCATCCAAATGTTCGACAGTGCGACAGTGCGGCAGTGATTTTCGGTGAAGCAATTGTCACTGCAAATATTTTCTTGCAACGAATAGTTTAAATTTTTGTCATTATTCAACTCAAAGACATGAAATTCTCTCGACAAACATCAGCAGCATAGCGTGGATCCACGGGAAAATCTCCACCAACACTCGGCAAACTTTGAAGCACGTTTCAACTACGGGGGCCGTGATTCACCTGGCTGTCACACATTGACGGACGGTAAAAAGCCTCTTCACACAAAACAAACACGTAATACAGTCGATCAATGAAGGAATTCACTGCTTTGACAGATACGCTATTGAGCTACAAAGTTACCCTCTGCACTTTTAACTCCAGGAACTGAGGAAATTTACTTTGCACCAAAACCATTGTCAGCCTGGGAACAATTCCAGTCACCGCACGCTGAAGGTTTTCCATCTTTTGGCTTCGCATTCACAAACGACAGGTATGTATCCAAAACAAACCCCCGCAAGCAATAGGAATTCACCTGATGCGCACGGTGGCAGATTCTCAAAACGACATCAGAGAAAGCAAAATTTCTTTGGAAAACAAGCTCACCCCGTGGTGTTCCCACTGCTCGTCCTCTGGATGAAAGTCGTCAGGTTCCTTCCCGTGGGCCTTGGGCACGTCGAGCTCGTCGGGCGTCCAATGGGGATGCTCGTCTTTCGTCCACATCTGAACAAACACCACTCTCAAGCAAACTCGGCGCAAATACACAAAGCAATTGTGATTGGACAACAAGCGCAAAGCGAACGACAACCGGTCATTACTTTCAATTTAAATTTCACTCGAAACTCAACAAAATTGCTGAAGACAGTCAAATTGATTCAATTACCTGTTGAAAGTGTTGTGAAGATGTGGCTCCTGTGCCTGTCAAGAATTCTGCTGATGCTGCACTGCCTATGTAATGGACGTACAGAGGCATAAATATGAGGTTTTCAGTGGGCAAATCAGTTATTTGGGCACAGTGACAGGATTGCCACTCCCTTCCCCCAGCGGCGGCGGCGGCAGCGGCGGCGGCGGCGGCGACTTGAGAGGTTTCTATGCATCCCGTGCGGGTGCCCCTCCATGCCATTTCACGTCCGGTGCCAGGAAAACAAATTTTAAATCAGATATTTTGATGCTTTCATCTTGATACTATTTTGTTCAAAATCTCACTGGATGTCCCCAAGGGTCTCAATAACAGAAACCTGCAGCCAAAGTGACTTTTGGTTGGATTTGTAGCCTGTGAAAAAGCCATGGAGAAAAATACTGGTTTCACACCGGATGTGAAACGGCACCGGGCGGGTCCCCGCGGGCTGCATAGAAACCTCCCTGTCTCACCTGACCCGGCGCTGCTGATGCTGGAGGAGTCGAGGCCGCGCGCCGGGCACGGCGGGCGCCAGCGCGAAGGCTTTCCTTTGTGCTCGGTCCTGACCACAGCGAACCCGTCATTCGGTTCACAGTTTGCTTCTTCCTTGTCCGCGTCGTTGCTCGCTGCTTTGCTCGCATTGTTGTTGTTCCGGTCGGCGAGCTCCGCTGCAGTAGGATTGGACGATGACAAGCTGGTGGAGCAGACACTTCCGTTGGAGGAGAGGCTCTGGCTCCGGGGGTTGCTGTCGAAACTTTTGCTCAAGTAGCTGTCGAAGCTGCTCCTGCTCGCCAGTGAATCCAGACTACTCTGCGGCTTCAACACGGCGTACCCGTCCTCCCAAGTTCTCGTCTCTTCCTTCAAAACTGAAAACCACTTCTCGAGGTCAGTGGTGTCAGAAGCGGCAAAGTACCAACTTTTTGCGTTCAGATGACACACCTTGAAGCAGTGTTTCCGCTGTTTGTCACTCTGACTGACTTCCACGCTGCATTCACTCAGAGGGAGCACAAAGTCTGGAAGTTCAGAGGGGTAATCAGACCTGTAAGTGTGAAAGTGAGCCCTGGAAATCACACAAAACAGTCTGGACCACTTCAGCATTTGTTTGTACAGAAGCCAGCCGTAAAGCTTCACATCAGGTTCATTGTGGTCGCCAAGCGCAACGTTTTCCTGTGGATTCTTGCTGCGGGTTTTGAAGAACCTCATCCTGAAGGAACTCGACGGAGATTTGCTCCTCGTGAGCGCGCGTTTGCTTGTGGAGCCTGAGTCCGCAGAGGTTCGTCTGGACAACAGAGCATTGGCGATGGCCGTGGGCAACGGAATGGACTTTATTCTCTCTTCCAAAGACTTGGTGACCAGACTTCTCGAGGATATGTGTGCGTGGGCAGCATCTTCATTGGGATTCAATGTTCTCACAGCTGACTTGGACCAAGGGCCTCCGAATAATGACCTGCCTCTGTCGTGTCTTTTGTCGTCCCCTGAAGTTTCACACTTGTTTGAACCCTGGCGTTTGAAACCGTGTGACCAGGAATGACTCCGACGGACAGTCACTCCGTGTTTGTCACCTCTCTCATTACCGTCTGCAACAGCGGAAGGTTCTTGTTGATTCGCAGTGTTCATTTGGTCAGTTTTGTCGGGACACGCAACCTTATTGGATCCAAATGAAGAGCTTCTCTTCACACGAGTGAACGCAGGCTGTGGTTGCGCGTCCGCCGGGATCACTGTGGTCCGATGGCCGGAACCCGAAGGCTGGTCCTCGCACTGGTCACTGCGATCCTTGACTTCAGACTCCGCCAGACAGACGTCCACACTGCTGCCCTGACTGCTCCTGCGGCCCTCTGTGCCGGACACACTGGATGGTGTGTATCCGGAATCAGCATTCGAATCCTCATCCGAGTCAGTGAACAAGTCTTGACGCAAGTTGGTGGCCACAGCGATCATGGCGACCCATTTATCTACGGTTTCCTTGTCTTCTGCACCGAACATGCATCGCTCTCCTGAATCAGGAGTGTAAATGGCAAACTGATGCTTCTGGATTCCAGAGATGGTTTTGGTTTGTTCCTCAGATCTTTCCTCGTACGTGTTCCCAGCCTTGATCAGAGCATCCGGTTTGGCGGAGGAAAACACCATGGCCTTGACTTTGTGACCTGGAAGCATGATGACCTTGAGGGGCTGCTCCGATTTGGGGTCTTTGAACACGCAGAGCAACATGTCCGCGATCACACACCACCTGCGCTTCCCAGATGTCTGCTCCACCAGCCATCCAGAGTGATCTGGATACAGGAAGGACTGCGCCACGAAATCTCCCAGTGTATCCATCAGTGATCCATCCGCGAAGAAGGACGTCATCTTGTCCCTCAGTTTGCTGCTGTATGACGCGAACCTCGCGCCCCTGGATTTCAGGTTGCGGGGGAGGATCACGAAGTGTTGCAGGAAGTCGGAGGCTCGCCGGGACGCGAGGTATTCGCAGAGGAACTCCACATCCTGATACGGGCTGCTCAGTGTCTCGAACTTCAGCTCGGACTCCTGGAAACACACAGAACGTCACACGTGTCGTTTTTCACTGGGAAACAATGAACTGAACGCCACAGAGTCACGCGATTGCAGCGATAAGAATCAATTAGCTTTTGCCCAAAAATGAAACACAAGCCTCAAAATCAAGCATTTGTTTGGCAGCCACAAACAGAACACCATGCACGGGAGTTCACACAGGTGACCTGTGCAACCAAATGAAACACTGATCTCCACATAAGGACACCGTGTACCCAACTGGACAATCCTATTTTGTCCAAAAGTGTTTTCTGTCCTGCGGCAGACATCCATCTCTCAAAAAAAATTCAAACCTTCCTCTTCTGTTTGCAAACAGCAACACTCGCACGTACGAGGCATGTCCAAATGAAAGCGAACATCGCGCGATTTCTGTCGGAACGGAATGAGTGATTTTGTTGGTTTCATGGGAATGTATTCACTCTTTCCTCTGGTACAAATTCATGAAATTCACAAATGCTTCACCGCACATGTTCACATTTTTTTTTACATCGGAACAATGGTGTGAGGGTGCAATTCGGCGAACCTGCCACGATGTGGCTATGCACATGCGCAGTTGCAGCCCTGTTTCATACGCGCCCAGTGGAATGTGCACTCAATCTGAGTCACTCGATGAAGAGTCCAGCAGTTCTGAATCCGGTGGAGGAATGATGTTGTCACCCTCAAAGTATTCACCATGAGCAGCAATGCACTTCCTCCAGCGGTCAGGCAGGTGTCGATGAATGCAGTCACTGAACAACTTGGTTGGAGTGTTCTGGATGATGCGCACAAGCTCATCTTGGAGGTTGGCAACGGACTGGAAGGCGTGTCCCCTGATTTGTGACTTCAAGTATGGAAAGAACCAGAAGTCAGCTGGTGCTAAGTCCGGTGAATATGGCGGGTGGGGGACTTCCTTCTTGTCTGTTTCCATCATGGCTGTGACTGTGTGATTCGCCTTGTGGCCTGGAGCATTGTCATGCAGCAACCTGTAGGAGTTCTGCTGCCAAAGGACAGGCCTCTTCCTGCGCACAGCTTCCCTCAAACAAGCCAATATTCCAGTGTACACATTGGCTGTGACTGTCATACCTGGCGGCAAAAACTCCAAATGCACCACACCTTGGTCGTTGAAAAAGACCTCCATCATGTTCTTGCGCGCTTGCCATGACCGGAGGGCTTTCTTGGGCCTCTTTTCCCCTTTGGCAATCCATTGCAGTGATTGTTGCTTCTGTTCAGGTTCGAGGACACTGAACCAACTTTCATCACCAGTGATGACAGACCACAAAAACAATGGGTCTTGCACCTCCTTCAAGTTGGACCTGCAAAGGGACATGCGCAGCTCCTTCTGCTCTGCTGTCAGCATGCGTGGCATGAATTTTGGTGCCTTTTTGGACATTGACAAGTCCTGCTTCAGGATGGCATGCACAAATCCTTTGGAAATGTTCACCTCTGCTGCAATTTGCCTCACAGTTGAACGCCTGTCTTGTTGAATCACTTGGTCGACTGCTCGAACATTGGCAAGAGTGCGAGAAGTTGGTTTCCTCCCTGGTCGCTGCAGGTCCTTTCCGGAGCTGTCACCTTCTTTAGCCTGCAGGTAACACCTCCTGCACGTGGTGACAGACAGGCTGTCTTCACCATACACTTCTTGCAGAAGCCTGAAAGTTTCCGACTGAGATTTCCCTCTTTTCACACAGCTGATAATGTGCATCCTCTGAGCACAACACAACTGCATGGAAGTCGCCATGACTGCACACGAGCTCCGCCGAATGCAGACTGATGGGAAAATTCATTGCGTAATCATGTCTGCATTTCTCACCTGATTTCATCCCTGAGTAGCGCACACACTTGCCTGCACTGTGAACAATTCATTGCGCTTGTTTGCACAAAAAAAGTCTGAAAAGAAAGGAGAGAAATCGCATGATGTTCGCTTTCATTTGGACATGCCTCATATTTGACACCTGTGCGAGGTTGTGTACGAGGCTGTTTTCAGAAGTTCTGATTCCGGTCTCACCATGCAGGGATCAGAACTTTTGGGAAAAAATAAAATACAGGAACATGATGTAGGGATCTTGTACTCTGTTCGGCAATGTGTCGCGCCGATCAAAGATCATTCTTTGCATGCTGGATTGCGATCTAAAAACAGGTCGCTGAGGTCACAGCGCGCTGGCATCGTGAGCAGTTGATGTGAGGTATGAATTTTGGCCATTTCCTTTGGATCCTGGTGTGGTGTTTGACAATGCAGCGACTCTTGGATCAAAGA
>JAAUXT010075527.1_pt1 | contig 26364 bp, 33 predicted proteins | sample 7278171 | NCBI WGS metagenome assembly JAAUXT01 (sample SAMN14350112, study PRJNA611818) | marine sediment metagenome | isolation source: surface marine sediment (1.8m) | place: French Polynesia: Moorea | collected 2018-08
AAAACATATCTGCCCCCCCCCCCCAGGTGAAAACGTTTTTTCCCTTGAATATGAAATCGATCCCTGGTCAAGCCCTCCAGACTTTCATGGATTCACCTGTTGCTACCCTTACATGTGGGCAGACGTCATGAAGTCACGTCATCCAGGACATCCGTTGTTCTCCAGAGGGGACAGCAAACTCCAACACAAAACCAACGTGGATTGTTGCTCAGCGTCGTGCCCTCCAGATTACGGATTCAAATCTCTTGCGCGAAGCACACAACAAAACCTGAAATGCTCCCTGGGTGGAACCCTGGGTTCCAGATTCTGGATACCGTATCTACCCGTGTTTTGCACCTTTTTGTCCAAAAAAATAAGCACCAAAAGTAGGGGGGTGTCTTGTACATGGGTATGAGTATTCCGTTTCTTTTCAACCCAATACCAGAAAATAAAGGTTGAAGTTTGGGTGCGTCGTATCCATGGGTGCGACTGATACTTGTACTGGGTGAATACGGCATATTCATTCTGCATGCTGGAGTGCGCGAAAGAAATTGCATCACAACACGAGGAGCATTTCCACATCTTCTGCCCATCCAGCTTCACCCGGCAGCTCCTGCAGGGCCATGGCTTTCCGATCAGGACCACAGCCCCGTTTCACACCGGGTGCGTTGCGTCGTTACGTGAGTCGGGTTGGGTTCCCACTGGATACTTCGTACGAAACTAACACGAACAAGTTCTTTTTACTGATGCGGCATGAATGGGCGTGTCATTCCTGTGCAAGTCAACAGGGCCTGTTTGACACAACTAACACGTAACGCGTCACGTTCCTGCTGAAGTCCACTGCGTTTTGGCTTTGTCAGGGACGGTGGCGTAACGCTTGGCGCTTCTCCTTCAGGTGAGTAAGCGACGACACAGCATTTGTTGAAGTTGTCCCACGCCCTTTGACTGACAGAGATTCACTGTTCCTGATTTTCACAGGGATATAGCATCCAGGAACTTGTTCAGGAGAACTGTGCCTGAGACTTGCAGGGCCGGCGGCGCCCATTGGCTTTGTAACGACATAGCACCCATTGTTATTGTAAGGACATACGAGGCATGCAATCTAAGTAACCGATTGGGCAACATCTTTCAGGGATGACACAAACAAGAAGCCTGAGACTTTCTGTGGTGAAAGAGAAGCAACAGGGCAACATACCTACACAAAAATAGCTAAAGTTGTATTAAGTTTATAGAAAATAAGTCACAATTTTGAACCATGAGATCATTTGGCTGAAAGATGAATTGCAATAAAAGTCATTTTCTACACTTGTTATTACTAGAAAATGACTTAATGCAAAGCAGTTTACTCAAGAAATTATCAAACTCAATGAAAAATTACAGTATCCTTGAAGTTTGAGACAAGAGCAGCCTGAATAGTCCATATTCTTCTGCAATAAAGTTCAGTCAACTTAGTCTTTTGAATCTAACTTTGAGAGATTTTTCTCTTGCTTTTTCCTTTTCTGTTGTTAGTTGAGTCATTTTATATGGAAGATAAAGGTTGCCTCTTTGCTATTCCCCAAGGATTGGTAAAAGTTTGCACCCGATCCACACAAAACGCTGCTGAATTGGTTACTTAGATTGCATGCCTCGTAGCACCCATTGGCTTTGTGAGGACATAGTGCCCATTGACTGTGCAGGGACACAGCACCCATCAATTGACTTTGGTGGGACACAGCGCCCATTGTCTTTGCAGGGCTGCAGCTCCCACTGACTTTGTTCGGACGCGTCACACATTGCCTTCTCAGGGTCACAGCACCCATTGGCCGTGTTTGATTTGCGCGTGCGGCTGGCCGGCGGTGAAGTCGCGCGACTTGGTCCCTGCACGGGTAAATAGGAGACAGAGCGACACCAGCCATTCATGCTCACTCTGTTGCCGCACTCATAAATCGAACGCGCCCACAGGGCCGCAGCGCCCGTTGTTTTGCAGAGACAGAGGGTCCATTGACACTTCAGTTACACAGCACCCATTGACTCCACAGGGCTGCAACACGCGTGACGCATGCAGTGTGAGCCCCGCCGAGTGCTCGTACTTGAGAGCGCTTCAGCGGGGAGCGTGAGTATTTATACCGGCGGACCCGGCCGAGTCTCACCTCATTAACCGGGATACAAGAGCGCCCCGCTCCGCACCGCTCCGCTCAGGCTTCACACGTTGCTCGTTGCGTTTCTATTGTGTTCGGTAAGCCGCATTTTGCTTCTTTTAGTTTTGCATGGTTTTTGTGCAGACAACTCACCCGGCCTCCCCCAATTCGAGCACAGGTTTTTGCGTGAAAGAAACTCTTGGGATCAGCCACGATTCAAATTGAAGGATAAAGTTTAGTGTGGTGCTGATCGTTTTTTGGTCCGATTGAAGCAAGGTAAAATTGTGTCTGTTCGACGTTCAATAAGGTGGGACTCAGGTTCGGTCCAGGTTGTTTGGCGTTGGGTGCTTTATACCCATTGTGTTGCGTGGACGATTGCTGCGAAGTTGGCTTGACGTGATCCAGGGACGGATTCAGGTCGGTCAGTGAGAAAGAAAGCACGAGCGGTGTGAAAGAGAGAAAGAAAGAAAGAAAGAAAGAAAGAAAGGGAGGGGAAGGAAGGAAGGAAAGAAGGAAGGAAGGAAATCTTGAAAGAAAATTGGGTGAGGCTCCTGAAGATTGAGTTGGACCTAGAGTTTGGCATGCAATGACCCCCGCCCAAACTTGTCTGTTTTGCCACCGTGTTTGTTGTTGAAGTTTGAGTCAGAATGGAGTTGGCGCTTCGGATCGTCGATCCGTTGGAGCAGGGAACGGCACGCAGCCAACCCCCGCAGATCCGCCTGTCGTGATCGAGCTGCAGATCAAAGTTATTGCAATATCGTGGCAACTTCAGGGGTGTTATTCAGTGTGCCCCCGACGTAGGTGGTACATTGCAAACAGTGCGTGCAGCTGATCCTGGGGTACGACATCTTGACCCCAGCAAAAAGTGCACAATGGTTTGTGTTGGAAACACGCACACACACTCGTACACACATACACACACACTCACTCACTCACTCACGAAAAGTGAAGTCGACCCTCAGGTCTGTTCATTCTGGATACAGCACTCACCTGACAACGCACACGCACTCGCAACAAACGTGCACACCCACTCAAAACGCACAACAACTTTCGCTCTGCGTGCACAATGTTCAACCAGAACAGCTTTGCACACCTCAGATTAGGAGATCCATTGCTTTTGAGGAATTTACAGCGTGAGTCAAAGTGCAGTGCATCACACTGATGAGCGGCTTGGATGGATGGGCGGTGGCAGGACGGACACAGGGAGGCCCAGGACCGACTGAGGGCTTATGGACTGACTAGGGGCACAACCTGTCCTGACGGGGTCCCAAGGGGCCGAGAACAAACACTTTAAAAGTCTTCAAAGGGGCGGGGCTGGTGCAAAATGTTGTTGAGGTGGGGTCGTTGGTCTCAGGCCAAAGCCCACCCAGGATTCCTGAACAAAAGAAGCCCATATTTTTGCACTGAAAAACGACCACCTGTCCGAGGGCCTTGTCTTCAAAAGTCAGAATCAGCCTTCCTCACCCCAAGGTCAGACTCATGTTGTACCCCTCCTACCCTGGATCGGTCCCCGGGCCGCCCCTGCTGAGTCCTTCCCCGTGAGTAATGGTTCATGAGTACTCATGTCCAGAGCTGCGCAGTCATCGCAACACCCGCGGCGCCACCTGTGGTGCTGAAGGTTGAATAACATCGTGTCCATAGTGTGACTAATGAACAGATCCGGAGTCCCTCCAGTGTTCAGTGCCGCCACGTGTCTGGGATGACAAGGAAAATCAAAGATTTCGGATCCTTTGTGGTCTTGAGAGAGTCTTGGGTTTTGTCAGGAAAGGTCAAAAGTTCCCGAGCGAGAAAAAGGACCGGAACCACTGACAATTGCCGGCATGTGCACCTGGTTTGACCCTTTTCACTAGTTTAGCCACGGCAACTCGCAGATGTGAAGTTTCTGCACTTGAGAAAGAAACGCGACAAGCTGGCTTCTCAGAAAAAGAAATGACTTGGCGAGCATGCAATTGATCTTCACACCGCGCAGATCCCAATGAGGCGTGATGAACGCTGCACTGAAGCAACAGGTGTGGATCCAGGGTCTGGTCCTGGGTCTCCCAGCCCCTCATGCTGTCTGAGCTCAGAACAAAATGAAAACGTTTTGACTCACATGACCAAACTGCTGGTTCGGGGCAGTGAGATATGAATTTACGTTTGAGGTAAACGGACGGTGGGGGCTGCCTCAGTGAACCCCCTGGAGCTGCCGCTCAGCGCTTCAATTGTTTCAAGGGGACAAGGTCCCGATCCTCGGTACAGACCGACGTTCCCATAGCAACCTGTATCTACCTGCAGGAAACCGTGCGCTGGGGTGAAGCGGGGTCCACAGCTGTTTATTTCCGCCCTGTATTTCCTGATATTGCGATTGTGTGTCTCACACTGTCAAAAATCACCCTTCTTTTTGTCGTCGGTCAGACGTCCTCAGGCGTGGACATTGGAAAGAGAACAGAAAAGCAAGTGTGTCGAATGCATGGTGCGTGCAGTGGAACTTGGCTTGGGCGTTACTCAGTGTCTTGTCCATTCTCAGCTGTAGACCTTTAGCTGGTTCCCCTCAAGACCCCAAGAATTTCTCTCCCAAGTGTTGTACCACAGGTACTCGTTCTTGTGTTTTTCCTTTTGTGGCAAGATTGTCCTTGTCAAATTTGGGAAGATCCTCTCCCTCAGGCCACAGACACAATTCTGCAAGCACGCAACACGCACACACACACACACACACACACACACACACACACACACACACACACACACGTGTGATCGATGCTCGCTGTGGCCACGGAGGCAATAGCATTGGTGGTTTCAGAGTGCGGGGGCTGCTGTGTGTTTGACTTGTGTATCCATTGTTTGAGAGATATACCATTGTGCGAGATATGGGTTGTGTATCGTCGATTGCATCTCCTGGTCCCTGATAAAACGTAGGTGAGCGACGTTTGTCGCTGACGTAGATGGATCCCCAGTTCAGTTCAGGGGGCAGATCCAGGGGCCAGGACCAGGTGGTAGAAGCGGATCCAGAATCTGGTGGGGCCAGCCCTGGAGGATAAGGACTGAACGGGCTCAGGGTGCATTGGGCACAGAAAATCTTCTCTTGCTGGGGCGTTTCTTGTTGTCCGTTTCCCGCGGGAGTGAGTGCGATGTTGTGCTCAAACACGAGGTCACACGGGTTCCAAAGCACCTGTGGGTCCGACACACCTGCAGGTTGGAACAATAGGCGCTGCACGGGAGTTTGTGTCTCAACACCAGAACACCCGAGCTCAGGCCGTTCTTTTCAGTTCAGAACCAAGCAAATATTTCCGAGGAAAACTTTCACACCTGAAGTGAACCATTGAACATCCGTCATCTGGACCCATGCTCAAAATTTCCACCACCAACGCGCACCCAACGTTTTCTGGACTGCGTAGATCTACACACACACACACACACACACACACACACACACACACACACACACGAACGTACACAAGTTATTCACCTCAATGATCAGTGCATGTTCGCACACAAATCAGCGTGTGCATGACGTACAAACCTTTCAGTTGACCTTGACCGAACGTTTCACATTTCCCTACACAAACCTGACGTTCAGTCAGAAAACTGCGCACACGTGCAAAGCTGCTCTGCTCATAGGTTCACCATTCTCTCAGTGTTTACGTGTCGAGTCCGAACCCCTCGAGCCTCACCTGTTCCTGAGCAGAGTCGGTTTGCGGCGAAGCGAGTACAATGCGTGTTGATAGGCGAACAGCTGTGTGCAGGGGCAGATCCAGGGACTCTGACCCTGCACAGGCTGCGCTATCCCAGCGAAACAAATCACATGAAGTACAAATTTTGCACTTGACATAGAGTTCCTCACCTGAATCGAACCAGAAGGCCTGAACACAGTTCAATCCCATGAAATTCAAATCAACCACCTTTGACCTCCGGCTGGTTCCACCGAATTTCACATTCCGCATTCAGGAACAAGTGGAGGGCATAATGTGCAGTGGGGAAGTGATTCTGGGTCCGTCCCTGAGAAATCAGTGGTGGGATGAATCTGGCTTTCAAGCGCTGTGCAAATTAGCTGTCAATTCCAGGCAACCGTGAGGTGTTTGATTCATGCTTGCCTGGGGCACGTTGAACAACTGGTGAACGATCTCCATTTTCCTTGCCCCGTGTGCAGACCTGCGCTCATACCCACACCCACAATCACACGCACACCCACCCCTGAACCCACGCCCACGCAAACTTCCACACCCACGCCCAACTCTACGTCCCAAATCGGCTTTGAATCCTCTTGTATACACAACAGCTTGTGGGTGGTCCACACAGACTCCACTTTCCCCACAGACGATGGCGGTTCCGGCGGAGAGCCCGGAGACGCTCGCCCGACTCGCCGACCTCAACCTGTCGCCCGCGGAACTGGCGAGCTTCCGCCGGAAGTTCGACGTCATCGACATCAACAAAGATGGCGCCATCACCCTGCGGGAGCTGTTCACCATCAGCAGGGTGTTCGGATACAAGTTCACGGTGGAGGAGCTCACGGTGCGTGTGGATTCAGGACCCATCCCCCTGTTGTTTTTGAGACATCTTCCAGATTCTTTCAGAGATTTTTAGACCTCAAGACAGAGACGCAGCCCCACCCTTCTGACCCCAGCAAGTCTCAGAGGAAGTGCAGAGTTCCTGCACCCCTGATAGAGTATGTCCCGCCCTGTCTTGTTGTTCCACGGCAAAAAATGATTGCTGGCCCTCCTGCACGGGGTGAAGACCCGCCCATGGTGAGAACCCTCTTGGGCTGAGGACCCTTCGAGAGTGAGGACCCTCCTGGGGCGAGGACCCTCAGGGCTGGTGAGTCCAAACCCTCTTGGAGTTCCTCCAGGATGTCTTTGGGAATGGTATTCTGAGAACGCCCCTTCCCCACTTCTCTTCCCTGTTCCTGGGATCTATCTCTGGTGACCCCCCTGAAGTGGTGGCCACACTGGCCAAGCGTCAATTCTGGCCTTTGATGCCCCTTTGATGTGGAGTTCATGTGAGGCAAAATTGACGCGTGGTTTCTGCGCGTCAAAAAATATCTTGTGAGATGTTTTTCCTGGGCAAAGTCAATGGCAGCCTCGAGCAACATGGGGTTAAAATCACGCGTCAAAACCTGGAAATGACACGCGTCAAAAATATAAACGCGTCCCTGTGTGGCCACCCCTTCAGCCTCAGTGTCGTGTGTCTGCAGGACATCTTCGGGGATCGGTACTCGGAGAGCGCTGGCGGCATCACGTTCGTCGACTTTGTGCGTGCGATGATTGCGCGACGCGACCATAACCGCAGGTGAGCCGCGGGCGAGGGAGGGGCCGGCGGTGGGCGTGAGTGGGCGGGATGAAGCCACGCGGGGGGAGGGTTGGGTGGGGTGGAGTCGCTGGCGGGAAGACGGGTTGGGTGAGCGCGCTGAAATCGCAGGGAAAAGCACTGGAGAAGGGAACCCATAGACGCTGGATGGGTGTGTCATGACCGGTATCCCTACTCAAGCCAACCTCGTGGTTTTCAGGTTCGGTTCGGTGAAGGCCAAATTCCAGATGTTTGACCCGAAGCGGAAAGGTCACGTGACAGCGGAGACGGCGCTCCCCATCCTCAAGCAGTAAGTTGAAGCCTCCTGACTCTCCCGCCATTCAGACTCAATGACAGAAAGGAGCCACTGAGCTCAAGGTCCCTGACCCCACATTGAGTCCCTGACCCCACGTCTACGTCCCACGTCTACGTCCTACGTCTCACGTCCCACGTCTACGTCTCACGCACACGTCTCACGTCCACGTCCCACGTCCACGTCCCACGTCCACGTCTCACGTCCCACGTCCCACGTCCACGTCCCACGTCCACGTCCACGTCCCACGTCCACGTCCACGTCTCACGTCCCACGTCTACGTCCCACGTCCACGTCTCACGTCCACGTCCCACGTCCACGTCCCACGTCCACGTCTCACGTCCCACGTCTTACGTCCACGTCTCACGTCTACGTCCCACATCCTCCCGTTGCAGATGGCTCGGGTTCGACCTGAACAAGACGGAGTCGTTCCTCGATCTGTTCGACAAGAACCGCGACTACAAGCTGAGCATGAAGGAGTTCATTCCGTTCTACCAGCGCGTCGAGGAGCTGTGAGTCTCGCTGCTCGCTGCACGCACACTCACGCACACCAACACACCCACGCACACGCACGCCAATGCACACATACGCTCGAACCTCAACTGCACACAGGAAACACACACACACACACACACACACACACACACGCACACACAGGCCCACAGGCCCACAGGCAGAATTACACAAGTTTTGGTTCGCAGGAATTGGGGTCGCTCGAACTCGGATTGAATCTGACCTGCGGCTCGAAGGAAATTTTCTCACGAAGAACATTATCTCAACAGGCGAATCTTCTTTGTACTTTATCCAGTGACGAAAATGCATTCGACGTGCCCTTTGCTCCGGCACACAGGGTGCGCGAATCTCGACCGCACGCAGAATCCTCAATCCCCTCACGCCTTGAACAAATGTTTGTGATCTTGGTGCTATGTTTTCAGCAAAATGGAAGTGGAGACTGCTTTCAAATTCTACGACAAAAACTCCAACGGCTACGTAGATTTTGAGGAGGCCAAGGTGAGAGAGCGGCTCGGAGGTGGAAGAATCTGGGGGCGCTGTCTTGTGGACCAGGGGTCAAGGGCGAGGGCGAGGGCTGCATGGGGACCGTGGTCATGGGAACGGAGCCTGGGGGGATGGGACTGAGGGGCGAGGTTCTTGGGGCCGAGAGTAAAATGTCAGAAGTGGAGACTGAGGGAGTGTGAACCCACGGTGAGGACTGATGGGTAAGGATCCAAAGGGTGGAGACTGAAGAAGGAAGCACCTAACTGTGGCTCCCAGAGGCATGGCCTCGTGGTATTGGGACTGAAGCGGTGGGCACTGAGAGGGTGAAGACGCAGGGGTGGAAACCCAGGAGCGGAGAGCCAGGGACAGAGACCCAGGACTGGGCCTGAGGGGATCACGATTCTGGAGCGTGGTCTCAACTGGCAAGGGGCGGAAGGGGAGACGTTAAAAGAGTGAGTTGGGGGGACAAGGGTCCAGAGGACTTCCGGTAACGTTGTGTCTGGGACAGGACCTGAGAGGCAGAGATCCAGAGGTCGTACGATTCACTGGAGTGAGGTGTGATCGGAAACAACCCCGTGCTTTGAATTTGGACTTGCTGCAGTTGTTGCTGACATCACACAACGGAACGCTTTCCTTTGTGTTTTCACGTCCCACGTCAGGGGGTTTCATTCTGGGTGAGGCGTGGTCGTTTTCTGGGCTGACGTCAAAAATACAACCATTGCATTTCATGTTAAAGTTTGACGCCGACGTCAAACAATCGACCACGCGTCACCAGTGTGAAAACCGCTGTGCTTGTTTGCAGGAGATACTCACGGAGAAGGGGTACTCGGAGGAGCAGGTGCGCGAGTACTTCCAGAGACACGACCTGAACGGGGACGGTCGCCTTGACTACGCCGAGTTCACGTCCTTCTACGACGTCCCCATCTTCGCGCGATGAACTCAGACGCCGTGTCGCGTCCCAAAAACATGTGTGAAACTTTCCGTTCGCGTCAAGAGGAACGTGACACCGTGCTGAGATGTCCTGTTCACGTCAACATTTGCAGACTACAAGTCGTGAAAATTATTGTGCAAGTCCTGCAATTGGGACTTTGTTCACATTCTTCTGTGAAGTGCCCACGCATCTTTGCCCACTGACTTCACTCTCCACGCACATAAACATATCAGCCGGATTTGTGTGTGTTTGAAAAGCACATCAATAGGGACTTTGAACTGTGGTGAAATTTCACGTCCTTTGGCACCGCTGCGATATTCGCTCAGTTGATGAGGCACAAACGACGCAGCCGCGGCACCCAACCGTCAGCGAGGGACTTCACCCCATGCACGGTGAAACGATGCCCAAAATGGTCTGCATCCAGTTTGATTCAAATCGGGGCACAAAGGACCGAATCTTTCTGTCATCATATCCCACCGCGATCCGAACTGTGCGAAGGACGGTGTGTCAACTCGCGTTCGCGCACACTTCACCTGTTGAGATGTATCTCCATCTGTTCCTCTCTGTTTGGAACGTAGTTTCCTTCAGTGTCATTCCATCCGCAGCACACATGATTCCAGAATTTGGCCTTCGTACATCAAGTTTCTTTCTGTCGCGACTTTACGCAGACGTTGATGTGGCTCGTGGTGCGCGCAGAACTGCAGAAAATGCTCCAATTGTTGCGCCACGAGCCACGCAAATCTCCCAAAAGCCGCTATTCTCTGTATTCCCACGTACTTTCACACAAAATCTTTGAGCTGAACTGTGCAATTTCGTCCTTGCTTTCAGTTTCCCTTGAGTTGAACCCTCTCCACCTTTGGCACGACTTGGTTCTTTGCGTTCACATTTACTCCCCTTGTAGTTTCTTGTAAATTTGGTTGGATACTTCTTTGTTGTGTGTTGGTCACCTATTTTTTGTAAAGAATGTCTGCTTTAGTTTTTTACGAGTATATTTATACGAGAAGTGCAACTGTTTTGGCCACCAGTTGTCCGATTTCGCTTCAAGTTTTCTTTTCGTTGAAACTCTTACGTATCAAGAAAACCCAGTCAACAAACAACTTGTGATCCAAAGTCAAATGCCAATGTTCAAAATCGGAACAGTATAAAATTTTAATGTGAGTCAAAGAAAGCGTTGTCTTCTTTCTCACGTCAATGGAGTCCAACTCCACAAGTTTTGTCTCTTTGTCAACGTTCGGGAGAAAGGATGTCGGTCCCTTCTGACGCGAAAAGTGCACATCCCGACTTTGAACCTTCCAGTGGACATCATCGAGACGATGCTGCGTTCTCGAGAACAGTCCCACCAGAACACCTGGCTCTGTCTCCTGAACGGTAGGTCCAAGGGCCCTGCCAAAAGGGGGCGACTTCAATTGGACAAAACATAACGTACAGTGCAAGATGCTCAAATACTGCGTTGACGCCTGCTGGAGAAGAATAACAATGCGTTTCCACGGAGAGGTCAGTGGCTCGGACCTGAGAACACGCCAATGCCTTTTGAGTAGCATGTGGATGGAATCATGGATTGCGACAGAGTGAACGACACACCGTTTGGAGAATCGTATGGGCATCGCGACCCTCGAACAAGTCAAAGGGGTTTCATATCAATTGGATGAAGCGCGGTCGTTTTGGGGGCTGACGTCAAAAATTCCACCGTTGGGTTCAGTGTTAAATTTTGACGTTGACGTCAAAAACACGACCGGGCGTCACTAATGTAAACACCGTTTCAGTTGATCCTGGAGTAGCCGTGCCGTTCGCGCGTGTTCTTGTAGTAATCAAGGAGGAAACACCCCGCGGTGAGGACGCCTCCCACGACGCCGGCGGCGCCGCAGTAGAGGGCGCTGGAGAGGTGGAGAGGAGCGGGTACCAGGCCCAGAGACGCGCACTCCGCCGCGTACAGCACCAGACACGCAGAGTAGCTCACCGCTGCAGAGAGATCAAGAGTGACATGTATGTGACACACAGCGACCGTGGACCAGGCCTGAGGGAGGAGCTCCGGGGACCAGAAGAACGGGACACTCGGACTGGGAGAGGGTGGGGCCAGGGCAGGCATGAAAGAACGGACCTGGGCAGGCTTGCTGCAGATACGGGACCAGGGCTGGACACCAGGAAAACCAGGAAACAGAATTGGAAGGGAAGTCAGAGAACTACCGCAGAGTCTACTCGAGGACCATGGACTTGGCATTCGAGTGCACCACTGTTGGACGGGCGTGAGGTGGCAAAACTTAAAAAATGTGACAAGGTTTTCGTGGGAGACCTGAGGCATCACACACACACACACACACACACACACACACACACACACACACACACACAAGAGACTCATACTTGGCATTCCTTGGCCAACCAGGACCACGCCCACCTTGATTCCCGAGCAACTTCCGGTGACGACAGAAGAACGACTCACAGGCGAGGAAGAGGATGTAGGCGCCGAGCCTCAGGATCTCGCGGTTGGTGAGGAGGAGGTACGTCCCCGTAGCGAGGATAGCGCCGCACCAAAGCGCGATCCCGATACAGGCGAACGCCTCGCAGAACTCGATCCAAGCTGCAAACACAGGGCAAACAGACAACAGGAGGCTCCAGAAGCAGATCAAGACGAGGGATACCAGGGGCTTTTAGATTGGGTGACGCGCGGTCGATTTTTGGGCTGACGTCAAAAATTCCACCATTGGGTTCAGTGTTAAATGTTGACGCCGACGTCAATAGAACGACCACGCTTCTTCACCCAATGTGAATCCAGGATCCAGGGGCCGATCGATGGCAGGTTCAGGGGAGGACGCACACACGACGGATTTTTCCAGGTGTGTTTGTGCCCAGTTTCTTGGTGTTTTCAAACGTGAAAGTCCGTTCTCACGGAGGAGAGCCCAAACCACTGTTTTCTTGCAGTAAAAACCTTCAAAGGGTGTCCAAAAGCGGCACGTGGGTCTCTGATTGGAAACAAGGCGGGATGGTGTGGACCACTCACAGCCGAGCGTTGCGATGATGACGCCGCCGTCGGCGTGAAGACTCGTGCACTGTGCGTCCAGACATGCGCTCCACAGCCCCAGGCGCAGTTCCCGCCCGTACACCTGCACAGACACAAAAGGTGGAACCAGGAGCAGATCCAGGGGTAGATCCAGGCACAGAACCAGGGGCGGACTGAGGGGAAATCAAAACACACACGTCATTGCACATTGCGCTACACGCCGCGACACAGTTGGTGATGCAGGGTGTTTCAGTGGTCCGAACCAAAGTTCCAAGCGTTCACAATTGAAACTGTGCCTTTGACCCGTTGCTACGATGACGTACGCACGCACGCACACACAGAGAAAGACTGATAGACAGACAGACAGACACACACACACACGCACACACACAAAAAAGGACAAACAGACAAACAGACAGACAGACAGACAGACAAACAGACAGACGTACACACACAAAAACACACACAAACACAGAAAGAAAGAAAGAAAGAAAGAAAGAAAGAAAGAAAGAAAAAAAGAAAGAAAGAAAGAAAGAAAGAAAAAAAGAAAGAAAGAAAGAAAGAAAGAAAGAAAAAAAGAAAGACAGACAGACAGACACACACACACACGCACACGCACGCACACACACCTCACCTGCCCAGAGACCCAGTCCGGGGTCGTGGAGACACTGAAGCAGAGGAAGGTGGTGGCGACCCCTATGAGGAGGATTCCACTGCATTGGAAGCAGCCTCCGGTCTCGAACCCCTCATGTCCCATCTGTCGGCTGTATACGCACGAGATACACACAACAGGGTGGCTTCAGAGTCTCATAGCACCGCTCCTCCAAGTGTTTGTGTTGAAGCTTGAGACAGTCAACACAACTTTGGATCAGAGATTGGACTCCACAGTTCAAGCAGGTCAGACTTTCTTTGCACAGCACGGAGATAAGCAAAATGAAGGATTTCAAGTGTTTTTGTGGTGGTAGAGACGGTTCAAAGCTTGATCTCAGTGGCAACAGGTCTTGACCACAAAATTAATTTTTCCATCTTGCATAGATCTGAGATCCATGCACCAGCCTTCAACTCTCGGACAAAACTCCCAAATTAAAGGTGCGGACCTGGCAGACTGATCCCGGATCTGCTGGCACGAGTGAGATCAGGGACAGATCCACAACCCTCCGTTTCCCTGGAAAAAGTCAACGTGCAGAGCAAAGAATACCGCGGGACACGGTTCACCTGAGGCTCTGTCTGTCTGTCTGTCTGTCTGTCTGTCTGTCTGTCTGTCTGTCTGTCTTGTGTTGCAGAACCCTGGAAAAACGTCCCCTCCACTTTGAGACTTTTTGGTTTGCTCTTGATTGCGTGTGGCGCGAGAAGCCATCCTGACTTCGTATGTTTCAAGTAGAAAGTTCGGATGAGGGTTCGGTCAGGTACGGTCAGGTACGGTCAGGTAAGACCCAAGGCCTTGGGGGTCTGCCGCAGGTGTCACGATTGTGGGAATCTGGATCCACCTCCAGAATTCACCACAAGAATTTGCAATGTTAGCAGCAACAGCTGAGCTATTTGGACGCACAGACAGTCTTTTGCATACCAAAGCCAAAATTTGCAACAAACTTATTTCTGTTCAGTCTGAGCTCCACAGCCATGGCACAAAAGGAGCCAGACATCCCAATTCATGAAGCAATTTATGTTTTGTGCAAAAACAGCAGAAAGGAATCCGCAGAAAAAAGTCAAAATTACTGAGGAAACAATTCCAGAACAAAAATTGGACAGGAACACAACAAAAGTCAACAGGCGGTGAATGTAGTAAACAACATGTTTCACAGCTGAGTTCGTCTGTACTCTGCATGCAACTGCAAAAGGACACCTGACAAGAGGTGCACAATACAATTTCCATTCCCGAAAAAAGTGGACTTGAAATCGCTCTCTCCTTGCTGAAGGGTTGTTTCTGGTGGATCTCAGAAGCGCTGGCCCGAGCCCCCCTGATACCCACGAAAATTTCCCCACATTGTGCACAGAAAGTCCAAACACAACACAAGTTTTTGTGTCAGGTTCCTGTTGAGACTGGACCGAGTTGGGCGCCTCACCGTCGCAATAGGGAGGTCCAGCAAACACGTCCGGTCCTTTTTCGACGTGTTCCAATTGCCAGGTCAGTGACACAGATACCATTTGGTCACTTGTCATTGGCTCTGGGAACACATTCAGAGCGCATGTGATGATCTGGGACAGCAATCTGGCAAATGGGGCACTGCGCGTGTAGCAATCCAGCCGTGCTGAACCTCGCCAATGCATGCGCGGCCCTCAGTTGAGCAAATCGGACTTCAGCTGTGTATTCTCGCATATGGTCCCTGTGGGCACGTGAAGAAGTTGACTTGTCCAGCAAATGTACTATGCAGCCAGGACTCTGCTCAAACACATTGTGATGCGAAATGCTCGAGGCAATGATGAGTTTGACACGTTACATTTACTGTCATTTCTCATGCATTTTAACGACATCAAGTTTTTGAGGGAAACGCGTCGCTTTTGTGTGAGAAAACTTGGATGCGCCGGTGGCATTGCTTTGTGTTTGTTGTTTTGTCTTGTTTGGTGGCCCGAAAAGGAAGATCAGAAACAAGAAGAATCTCACAAATGGGCAAAGAATGCAGGATTTGTTGATTCACAGAATGCAGGATCCAAGGATCTCCGGAGTTTGTTTCTAAGGGGCTGAGAGACATGCATGGAGATTTTCTCGGACCCAACAAATAGATTTTCCATGGGAGGCAAAAGCAACATGAATTTTACCAAATTGGACCGCAACTAATGACAATATAGATCTTGAGTGAGGACACTGACTCGGCAGCTGCAGGAGGCGTTTTGTTGGCAGGTGAACTGTAGGTTTTTTGTGTTTCCTGACACCTGCCAAAGGGCAAAGAATCTCACATAGGAACAGAACCATTCGGCTCCATTTGCTGGACCAAAAGCCTTTCATCTGAACAAAAGTTTGAAGACAAGTGTTCAAATTGCTCGACTTTTTCGCAGAACAAAGAACCTCGATGACCTTGCGGCTCCAGACAAGACGCTCCTCCACCACCGGGGGTCAAGGGCAACGAAGCGCGCGCTGGACATTTTCCAGAATACAGTTCGTTGATCAATTATAAATTTTTGGAGTACGTGTAACAAGTCAATTGATTTCAACAAAGTCAATTTGTCCTTCAGAGTTGCTCCACTTCTGTGTCCTTCAACTCAAATTCTTGCCAAAACAATCTTGAAATGACGGATTTCGCTTTTCGGATGGAAGGACAATGTTCTTTGAAATCACAAAACCAAACACCAGCAATCACAGCACAAAGATCAATGTGACGTCAATTCATATCTGAAAGCGAACTCTTTGGCACTTGGTCCAAATACTCAAAACAAAGTTGGCTTGACTTGTTTTATCCTTCCTGGTTTGGTCTGAGGATCGTCCACACCCTGGCACAAGTGATGGCACATGCCATAACCGTCAAGTTTGACAATCCAAGAGCCATTCATCGTGTGTTTTACACCTGCTGAAGGTCTTGTGAAGCTCATTGTCCGCGTGTGTGAACCACAGAAAAGAACAATGCGGCAATTTCCGCTTGTCAGGTCTCTGCATGAACTCACGACCGAGGTCGCGTTTGGCCTTGGTTCAACTTCAAATCTTTGCACGAGACCCGAGGCTTCAGAGTGAGGGTGCTGCGGCACGAGGTATGATGTCCCACTGAGAAGGACCACGTGCTTATGACAGACCAAAGCCAATCCCAGCCTTGGTCACATCGGCCCCAAAATGTGCAAAACTTGCCCGCACAATTTTTGGTGTTTCCTTGAGTAAATACTCGCACAGGCTCAGCCCATTTTAATGAGATGTAAAACACACTGAAGAAAGTGCTGTCGCGAGTAGTTTCCACACACCACTCCACCGCCACAGCCACTTCCAACTTTCAGACCTCGACACGTGAGAGGATCGAAACCTGAACTGGATCCAGGGAGACGAGATAATCCAGCATCGCACCCGCAACCAGAACAGAAAGGCAGGTGAGAGAAAAAAAAGTTTCTCCGTTTTTGAAAATTTTATACTTGTCTACCAGGCACGGAGTAACCTCAAGGCACTGACTGACCCTCTGAGCCCTCTGGTTTTGGGATAACGAGTACAGTCGCAGCAATTTTTCTCCTGCTTCGTTTCAAAATCTTGCAACGTGGCTTCAGGCCTAACTCCCCGAAACTGTTGGCAAAACTTTGACAACAATTCTTGGCAAAGCTGAACAAGGACTATGATCTGAGGAAAGAAAGGGGTGGGTAAATTCAAGGGACGCAAGGCATAGGGCCAGGATCCGGTGTAGCAGGGAGGAAGGAGGCTGGTCCGTTTGAATCAAGACGTGGGGGAAGGAGTTTCTTGTCCTGGTGATGGTGATTCGTGACCGTGTGATGCCGCACTTGCGGGGTGTGAATTGCAAGAACCAAAGGCACAAGTTCTGGAGGGCCCTGCAGCAAAAACCCAACTGTGGAGCTCCAGTCCCGGTGTCTCAGTACCAGGCTCCGACCTGCATTCCATTCTGCCAAAAAATTTCAGGACCAGACAATGATGTCCTGTGTGGTCCTAACATTTTTCAAGGACCACATTCCTACCTGCTAACAGAAGGGAATGGTCCTGGTAGGAGGGTGGTCCTGTTACACCGGTCCTCGACGAGCCGGGCTCGTTTGATTCGTCTTCACATTTCATGGAAAATCTCAGGGACAAATCCAGGTTCCATCCTGGTGGCACAAAGCTCAGTGGGCAAGAGCTCTGTTTTTCGAGATTCACGGACGAAGGCCATCATCTCGCTGAGTAATGTTCCTTGAAACATCCACAGGAAGAATCAACGTGTTACACACGTCCACCTGTTGTTCAACGAATTCCAGCTTTTGGGCGAAAATTTCCAATCAAATGAGATTTGATTTGAGGTGCAAGTTCTGTTTGTTTTCTGAAAGTGCCCAGATCTCGCTGGCTTCATTTGAAAAGATTCTCGTCATTTCTCCCGGTTTTGAAGAAGCGGGTGACGAGACTTTGTGTCAGACTGTGTTCGAGGGTCGTGATGCCTGAACAGGAGCGGCGCCGGTGTTTGCTTGTCGTGATGTGTACGTCATGGGTCTGACTCAGCTTTGGTTCTTCGGGGCTCCTGTGCACGCTCTTCGTTCTTCCTCGTTTGTGGGAACTTGACTGTTCTCTGCTCTCTCTCCCTGAAGACCTTCCTGATAACTCTCTCTTCTTTCTTGCCGTCAGGCTCTTCTCTGGACATGTTGACACATTCACATTTATACATTTATTCCTCTCTCTCTCTCTCTCTCTCTCTCTCTCTCTCTCTCTCTCTCTCTTTCTCTCTCTCTGTCTCTCTCTGTCTCACTCTTTTCTTTCTCTCTCAATCTTGCTGTCTTTGTCTCTGTGTCCGTCTGTCTTTCTGTCTCTGTCTTACTCTCTCTCTCTCTCTCTCTCTCTTTCACTCTCCCCCCTCTCTCTCTCTCTCTCTCTCTCTCTCATGCACACACCAACTGCGGGTGCACGCATGAATGAGCCCGGCCCTTTGGTTGAAAAGTCAGAAGACTGATCTTGTGCGCAAATCTTTAACTTTCCCCGTGCTGTTTTCACCTCAAGAGTCAGACACGCAACAAAAAAAGACAGAAACAATTTACCAGAAAATATATTGTGTTTTGGTGCAAAACCTGGCAGGCAAATTAATCTTCCTGCAGTTGAGTGGAACCTGGGCCCTTGTGCCCCTCTGGTTCCACTGTTGAGCGCTTGACTTTCATAACATGTGCGTATTTGAACAAAATATGTTTGAATCTTCAGTGTGCGCATTCAGTTCGAATCAACATTGGTTTAACCTCTGCGCTTGAGATCTCTGAAGCCCGAAGATCTCCTCGCATTGAAACTCACGATGTGAGTACCTGGTGGATCCAGGAGTTGATTTGTGGTCCGTCCTCGAAATGTGATGTTGCCTGTTATATTTTTGCGTGGCACAAACGGGTCTCTGGACCTGCAGAAATCTCTGGATGCCTTCCCACTCCCAGAAAGCTGTGTTGAAAGTTGAGACAATGCTGCATGAGGGTTGGTTGGCCAGTCTGCGATTCACGTTGTGTCGCAATGGGTCGGGCGCAAACTCCACTCTTACGGCTCGTAGTTATGTCAATCTTTTCGCATGCGTAGTGTTGCCCCGTCTCTGCACCATCTCGTAGATCTAGATCCCCCTGGTTCTGCGTGTGTGTACACGACTTTAAAAAGTGGCGTGAACCAACATCAGCGAGAATGCTCTTGCACACAGTGATTCAGCATTCGGTAAATTTGTACTGTCAAAACAACCAGAAAACTTGGACAACTGGTGACATTTTCATTTCAAAGCAGTTTTGAGTTTTGCTTGTTTTAACAAGCACATAAAATTGTTCTGCAAAGTTGAGTGTCAGCTCATGAATTTCTGAAACACTTCGTGACAACGTTCAGCACTGACTCCCTGACGATGCTCGGAGCTCGAGGAGGCTGCCGGGGGCTCCGGCCCCTGGTGCTCCTCCTCGCCGCCGTCGGCCTGCACTGCCCCGCGGCGGTGCGCGCCCAGACGCCGCTGACGTCGCCGTCCCCGCCGGTGACCTCCCCGGCCCCGCCGCCGGTGACCTCCCCGGCCCCGCCGCCGCCCTCCCAGGCCTCGCCGCTGAGCGCGGAGGAGGTGCGGCAGGTCTTCCTCCGCCTCATCGTGCAGCGGGAAGGGGAGAACGGAGTCGTCTCTCCGGAGCAGCTGCAGGCCCTCCTCCCCAAGGTCAGTGCGCACCGTTATGCATCATCGGACCCTGGACAAGCTCCAAACGGACTCGACGCCCGTGTTCAACACGTCCTTCTGAACTGAGCGAAAATTGATTCTGTCAAATGACCGAGTGCGAAAACCAAGCGAGTACGCCGTATTCACCCATGTTCAAGTCGCACCCAGCACAAGACACACCCCAACTTTTGCCTTGATTTTTCTGGTATCAGGTCACCTTATTTTGTAGTGATTGATGTCATACCCATGTGTAAGACGCACCTCTACTTTTGGCACCCAATTTCGGGACAAAAAGGTGCGTCTGATGCAGGGGTGGATACGGTGCTCCAAATTTTGACAGCTTTCAAACCTCAAAATGCGTGTGAAAATGCATGTGAAACAACACTGCTCGACGGCGTCAGAATCCAGCGCTTCGTGTATTTCAGGCCACACCAGAGAGCTACACACCAGATGCAAGTCGGAATTGCAGCTTCCTGCCTGCGCCGGAAGCCGAGACCTGCTTCCGGAACAAGGTATTGTAACCCACCATTTGAGACATTTTGCCCTGTTCAGGAAAATAATCAGTGGTGGTCCACAAAATCCTGACTGCATTTCTGAACCACGGCTGTTTTTACCTGCAACGGAATGTCAATTTTCACTGTAGTGCCTCTCGGCGGAAGACATCTTTTCCGTACACTCGCTGCTCGCCGCGGATGGCGCCACGCCTGCGCAGCTGGACCGGATGTCAGCCTCGCTCCTGCACCAGATCAAGAACCCCACGTGTCAGGAGGAGCACGCGGAGGAGGAGAGCGAAAGACCCTCCAAGGCTCAAGGTAGGCATAGGAAAGGGGCATTTTATGCAGGGACAGGGGTGGGTCATTGTGACCTCCCCTGTATCCACCTCTCTGCGTCAAGGGTTTCCGGGCGTTTGTCTTCAAATCTTTAATTTGTGCTGACTGTGGCACACACAGGAGGCAGTTTTAGCCGTGGTGAAAGACCCTCCAAGCCTCAAGGCAGGTAGGCGGAAAGAGGCAGTTTTGCAGGGGTCAGGGGTGTGCACTGGTGCCCTTGTCAGGCCTGATTTTCTTCAAATCTTTGACTTGTGCTGGTTGTGACACACAAAACAGGCAGTTTTAGCCGTTGTGAATTGCCCCCACCATCCGTGACGTGTTTGGGCCCCGTTTGGTACGTGTTTTGGGCAGGTTGCACGCCGAAATCCACCCCAGACTCCTCACCTTCGAAAGTTAGTTTGACCCACTTCTTGATGTACATGTCGGGGGTCAGACTCCGGCCATGACACAGGTCGAGCGCCTCTTCCGCGATGCTGTGTGCGTCCGGGATCACGGCTGAAAGTCCTTGACCTACCAGGACTGAGGTCAAGTTACGTCCTTTGACGTCTTGTCATGTATTTTGACGTCGCAGTTTGGGGGTACGGCGTCCTGTGCGTCTTCGCCATCAGCATGACGTCACTGCTCGGCGTCTTCTTTCTCGGCGTCATGCACACTGCCCTCTGGAAGAAGTGGGTGAATTGGTTGTTTTATGGTGGGGGGCATAAATCCGAATAATTATGTGATTGGGATGTTCAAAAATGAGCGTAGCAGTGTTCCTAGGTGTCCAAAGTTGACTGTGCCCCAAATGTTGTACTCTGAAAAAGGAATAAACGAGTGTGAGTCCCCCCCCCCTCCCGAGACAGACCCGAGTTGGCCCCTCCAACTCCGATCCTGGTCCGCTGGAGGCCGGGTGTTCTGGACTCTCTCAGGGTGCGGTCTAGACATTGGGTTCACAGAATACTCTGCGCTTGGCTTCTTCCCCGTATTTCGGGAAAACTACCAGAACTTCATGCAAAATGCCCACGCATCTGTCGCTGGAGAATACGACACCAAGCTTTCCAGTTTTCACTGAAGCAAAACTAACCCAGCTGTGTGAATTTCTCTGTACCATTTCTTTTGAAATTTCTTCTTCGCATCCAGCGTCTTCAGGATTTTGCAGGGTCAAGCATTCAAACAAACCCTGGTAGGTCAGAGCCAATGGAGGCCCAAGGTCCCCACCTTTTTCCTTGTTTTGTGCCTGGGGCTCCTGGATCACCCCTGCAGGGGTGGGACAGGGGGTCCACGCTTGACGGTTGGCGCTGCTTGACTCTTCTCCACCTGACATCGCCTGTGAATAGGGGTTTTCACACAGATGATGCGGCGTCAAAATTTTGACGTGAAGCCAGGAACGGACTGGACAATTTTCTGACATTCCCCATTGGGTGTCATGTAAAATTTGATGCATGTGCGTCAAAATTTTGACGCTGGCGTCAAAAAATCTGGCGCCGCCCTGCCTGTGTGAAACCCTTAGTGCATCGCGTTCTGTGCTTTGCTTGTCGCTTGTTGCTGAGTCTTGCTTCTCGCGCGCTGCCTCCCAGGTTCATGATGTTCATGGTGTCGGTGGCGGTCGGGACTCTCGTCGGGACCGGACTGCTCGCGCTCGTCCCCAAGGTGAGAAGATGGGGTCGGTCAGGCCAGCCAGGGGTCCGGGGTCGGTGGGTGAGTCGGGGGTGTGGGCGTGGTCCTTGGGTGTGACGGGAGGGGTGCCTTGGGTCAGGGTGGGCCCAAAAGTGGGACGAAGATGTGGGACAGGTGGGTTTGTATTTCAGTGGGTCCAAGGTTAACTTGGGTGGGTCCAGGAACTTGAGCCCAGTTAACCGCCCTGCATGTCGTTTCTCTCACAACCCCGCGACGTTAGGTTCATGATGTTCATGGTTGCGCTGGCCGTCGGAACTCTCGCGGGGAGCGGGATTCTCGTTCTGGTACCCGAGGTGAGTGAGCGCGTCCAGCTGTGGGTTTGGGCCCAGACAGAGAGAGAGAGAGACAGAGAGACAGAGAGACAGAGAGAGAGACACAGAGAGGGAGAGAGAGAGGGGAAGAGAGAAGCATAGACTCGGTATGTGTGTGACAGAGAGAGAGAGAGAGAGAGAAGAGAGAGATGGATGACGGGAAGGTCAAGGTGATGGTGGGCGCACGGGGAAGATTGTGATCGCGGCTGGAAGGATGAAACTGAGGAAGGGTGAAGGTTCGGTCAAACAAGGGGGTGGACCAGGCAGGGAGGGAGAGAGGTTCGCCACGCACTGTTGGTCTTTCAAGTTGATATGGGGTGGGTACATGTACAGGATCAAAGATGCACGTGTGCGGTTAGAAAACTGGGAGTTTCCAGGATTGTCAGGGAGCAACCCTGGTTCTGTCGCAAAGTTCCGTGGCCACAGTGTTTTCTCTTGCAATGATACCACAACTGGTGAGTGATGCAGCCGTTCCCGTAGATTCAAACAGGATTGCCATCTGATGATCCTTGGTTTCTGTGACGTTCCTAGATCAAACCACGAGCCACGCAAAGGTCAAGCTAAAAGCGGCTATTTTCCATTTTCCAGGCGTTTGAGCTGAACAAGGAGGAGTCCCCGCACCACAACGACTACCGCTGGATCGCGTGTGTTATCATGTGCGGCGTCTACATGTTCTTCCTGTTCGAGAAGCTGCTCCAGCTCTGCGCCAGACCCGCAGAGGTGCGTGTGTGTTGGCGAGGTGTGCGTGCAGGGTGTTTCTGTGGTCCAACTAGAACGGTGGTGCACGTTTGCGGAGGGCGCGTCTCTGCGTCTGCATGTGCACAGACGTGAGGGCGTGTTTCAGTTCATGGACAAGTGTTTGTTTGAGAGAACAGAAAAATATACATTTGCTCAGCGTGCAGCGTACTTTTCTTGATGTATTTGTAGGGAGTGTATGAAGTGACAGCAGATCCAGAGATCACGCAGGATAAAGTTGTGAAGAACGAAAAGGTAAGACCCGTCTCCACCGAACCCGGTGGACAAAAATCTCGTCTGTGGGTCTCATCCCGCAGAAAACCGTCGCTGTGGCCCATGTCTTGGGGAGCCTTGCATGGGTTCTTCTGCCTGTGGGCAACATGACCAGGCACCACGAGTACTGCTCCACGGCAACTTGAGCAGACCCGACAGGGTGCCGCCTCAGATTCTTGAACCTGTGTGAATCCTTGTCAGGTTGAGACAGAGACCAGCTACAGATAGCATGATGTTCTCATGTTCTCATTTCTTGGTTCCACGTCACCAAACCACGGACCTTCGAAGCCAGTGCTCCAACTGCACATTCACTGCACCACAAAACTTTCCGCTGCCTGTCTATTTCAGCCTGGCGTGAATGGGTTCGTCAACCCCGAGTTCGGGCTGAACGAAGACACCCCCGCGGGGGTGACGGACGGGGGCGCGGGGGAGTCGGAGGGGCACCCGCACACCGGACACACCGCTCCCGACGAGAAGAGAAAGTTCACCAGCGTGTGTGAGTGAACTGCCTGGGTGCAGAGGTGTGGGCGGGCAATACCCGGGGGGAGGGCAGAAGCGATTCCCCAGTTTGGAGGCTGAACGGTGCAGCGAAATATCCTAGCTCTGTGCATGAGACGAGTATGCTTGTTGCGACCCACATGGAATCAGAAAGCCGATGGGCTGGACACGACAAGCATGCAGGGTAATCGTTCTGCTGTGCCACGTGCAGTGAACTGTGCAACTTCCTGAAGGACGTGCCCGATGTCACGACCAGTCCAAAGCACATTAGAACACCATGCTAAAACCTATTCCCGTTCACAGCGCACGTGAAGTCGGTCGCGTGGATGATCGTCTTCGGAGACGCGCTGCACAACTTCATCGACGGGCTGGCGATCGGCGCGGCCTTCGTCGACTCGATCCTCACCGGCGTCTCCGTGTCGCTCGCCGTGTTCTGCGAGGAGCTGCCGCACGAGCTGGGTGCGTGCGTGTGCGTGCGTATGCGTGTGCGTGCGCGTGCGCGTGCGTGTGCGTGTGCGTGCGTGTGTGCGTGCGCGTGCGTGTGCGTGTGTGTGTGCGTGCGTGTGCGTGCGTGTGCGTGTGTTCATGTGCGCGTGTGTGCGAGTGTTTTGGGAGGGGTACAGAATGTTTGTGGGCACTGGCACATGTGTGCGCTGGTGTTTGTCCTGTACAAGTTTGAACGTGCTGTGTGCGTGCGTGTGTGTGTGTGTACAAAGTGGAGCACGTTGACAAAGTGTGTCTTCTGGACTCACAGGATCAAGTGACTGCTGTTGTGACACGGATTTTGACATTCTTTCAACACAGTCCAGACCCCTGAAAAAATTCATCCTTTGATTGCTTCCAAACGTGGTTCTTCCCGTGCCCACAGGTGACTTCGCGATCCTGCTCAACTCGGGGATGAGCATGCGCCAGGCGCTGTGCTGCAACTTCCTGTCGGCGTGCACGTGCTTCCTGGGACTCGCCATCGGGATCCAGATCGGCCACGTGGGAGGCATGTGGATCTTCGCCATCGCGGGAGGGATGTTCCTCTACATCGCACTCGCTGACATGGTGAGGGACATGGAAGTTAGCGTCCTGTTGGGAACCGTGAGCTTCGGTCAAGTTTTCGTATGAACGGGTTCGACGGATTGCAGTCGGGTAGAGTTTTGTTCTCGAATGGCCAGGTTCATTCAAGTTCCGCACAATCTCACAGCCAGAGCACGCAGGGTGAAGCAGCAACCCAGGGTTGGGTGCAGCCAATCAAAATCTTCTGATTCAGGTTCATCAAGTGCAGGCTCCGGGTCACAAGGTTCAGGGTCATTTGGTGCAAGTTTATCAGGTTCAGGTTCAGATAAAATCAAACTCACTATTTTTTGCCTTTTTCACGAACACAGCTGCCGGAAATGAACGAGGCGGCGCGGCAGGAGGAGCGCGCTTCCGGTCGGATCCTCCCGTCCTTCCTGCTGCAGAACATCGGCATCATCTTCGGTTTCTGTATCATCCTCATCATCTCCATCTACCACGACGACATCAACCTCGGCGGAGGGGCACACCACCATTAGCGGACCCAGGCGCGGGTGCACCAGCGCCCTCTAGTGCATCCAGGGGTGACATGATTGTGTCAAGCACCAGTAGACGTGGCGGATCGAGGGAAGCGCCTCAGGCGCACTCACTCATGTTGCTGAACTGTAGGTTTTGCTGAGGTTACCCAACCATCCGCTTTTCAGCACAACTGGTGACCGTGGCAGCACGACTGAAAGCCTGAAGATCTTTTGAACACCTACTGTGAAAAATTCTTGTCCGGTGATGGGATAAATGTCAAAACCGGTTGTGTTTGAGTGTTCACGTACAGTTTCATGTGCGTGCATGCCATTTGCCTGTTGTGTGTGCGTGTGTGCACATGTGTGGAACGACGGAGTTTTTGTGGTCAGACGCTCAGCAACAGAAAATCGTGTGCACGTGATTTTCAAAATTTCAGCTGGATGGATCTGAAAGTTCGAAGAAGGTCCGCCAACTTCTAGCCGCAAAGACATTGCACGTTTTCAAACTTTCCTTGTGTCTGAAATCGTTCGGTTTCTGGCAGAGGGGTGAAAAATCCAGCCCAACCCCTCTTAATTTGAACCACAGGAGCAAATATTGCAACGGTTTGTTTGTTTTTGTCCTTTTTGTCTCAGAAATTGGAGTTCTCCCCCCCCCCCCGTACACCATTGCGGACTGCAGGCGAGGATCTGCCACACTGGACAGCCACGGGAAAAGTCCGCGAACAATTTTTCACGCATACTATCGGAACCTGCAGGTAGTTTGTCTCTGCAGACTTCGTTGATTTTGAATTGATTGTTGTACAAAGTTTAATTTCAAATAAAAATGTTGAAGCAACCAAAATTTTCACGTTTCTTCTGAAAACCATGCGATGGCGGGAAAATTATAAGAGCTCTTCAGGTCCGTGTTGGAGGCGCAAAAAGCTTGTGCTAAACTTCCGGTTGCAAGCGAAGGGAAAAAACACAGCTGATTTGAGGTAAATCTCTCATTCTTTTGACGGAATAAATTGCTCGAAATAGTGCACAGATATTGTTTGAAAAAGTTGAAAGGTGCTGCATGTGGATTTGAAGCCATTTCTGACTGAACTCTGCTTTTGGTTGCATTTTTCAGCCACTGCAACACCGATGTTCTTTTTGTCCAGTCATTTGATTCAGGGGGGGGGGGGTTTCCAACGAGAGAGTGCTGGTAAGTTCCC
>JAAUXT010026614.1_pt1 | contig 26357 bp, 26 predicted proteins | sample 7278171 | NCBI WGS metagenome assembly JAAUXT01 (sample SAMN14350112, study PRJNA611818) | marine sediment metagenome | isolation source: surface marine sediment (1.8m) | place: French Polynesia: Moorea | collected 2018-08
CTTTATGTCCCCCAGCTTGTGTAAAAATTTGGTTGAGATCGGCCCAGTAGTTTCTGAGATATTTGACCAAATGTGGTGTGAAGTTGGGCGGTGAGGTAGATCTAGATCTAGGTCTATCCCAGTTCAAATCACCGCGACCTCCATGGAGGTATATTTTTATTGCAGTTCCTGCTGTACAAACAGACAAGGCTCGTGTCGCCGCGCAATCTCAGTCTCGTGTTGCGCGCTCACGTGACACACGTGACTTGCCACGCGCAGATCACTGAAGATGACGTCACAAGATCAAACAAAATCAAGAATTTAATTGGGCCTCGTGTCTCAGATCAGAAACGTGAGTGTCATGTCCTCCCACTTGATGGGTTGTGGTGTCTGTGTTGGAAATGAAAGTGAAAGTAGCACGTGCAACAAGAGTTAATTTATCGTCATACAGCCTGGTTTTTCTGGTGACTCAAAAAAATACATGAAGAATTCAAAATGAAACACGAGTAAAAACGTCAGGAAGAGGGCGCTGCAGAATGTCACGCTGACCCGAATCTCCGTGGAGACGCGAACAAACACCGGGAAAAAGAGGGTTGTTCAGTGGTTTTCACATTGGGTGACGCGCTGTCGTCTTTTTGACGTCGGTGTCAAAATTTGACATTGAAGCAATGGTGGGATTTTTGACATCAGCCCAGATAACGACCGCGCGTCACCCAATATTAAAACCCCTTTCGTTTCAGCAAATTCGCGCCAGCGCGACAACACAATCGGCACGTGCCACCAGAAAACAAAGATATGACAAACTTTTTGTCATTACACATCTCTCTGTTTTGGTGTATTGTGATAAAATTAGGGGCTTCTTTCTGGGACGAGCAGCTATTGGACTGAAGTAAATGCGATCACACATTCCTCGCTCACACACTCGACGTACGTTTGACCATATTCACCCGTGCCCTGTCCGCGCTCAAGGAAAAGACGCGTACCACCCAACAAAATAACCTATGGAATATAATTCCTTTGAGACCAATGGTAAACTCACACCAATGCACAGGTCTCGACACACATCTTCTGATGATGCTCAATTTCAATGGCAAAAATAGGCGTGCAGTACACGAGTGAATGCGGCAACTGCCCAACCAACACATCCAACTTCTTTTGGCAAACGTGCTTCCAAATGAAAAGACTCAAAACAACTGTACGCAGTTCGTCCACGAATTTCCCGCTTCTCAGTGTTCGCAAACTTGACTGCCAGATTCAGCACACCAACTTGTGGGGTCAGAACCACCACAACAACTGTTTTGTTGGCTTGAACAAAAAAAACGGAGAATTCGTGGGCAGACCTCGTACGCGTCAATTTGTACGGGGTGGGGTATACCTGGGTGTTTTCAACTTGGTCCACACTCTCAATCTGCTCTTGGTTCAAAAACGTGGAAAAAATGGTGACAAAGAGTACGATGAACAATACTGCAACATTTACAACCATGAAAACGAGATATGTAGTTCGTCTCTCTCGCTCTAAGGGTCGCCCCTTCACCTCCACCTTCACAGCAAAAACCACGTTCGTTGATCCTTCACCAAAGACGTCGTTCCAAAAAATCTCTCTGCATGCCTGAAAGCCCTGTGTTGAAAATCACAGTATGGCTTGACTCGGAACCTTTTCCATTCTTACGCAACAACAACTCACGCCCGTGGACCACACAATGTTTGCAAAAATCTGGAATGAAGTGATTTCTTTGTCTCTGCAAAATATTGTAAATGGATTTTGTTGCATTTTTGGTGCATTCTCAGGTGTCGTCAAACTGTACGTTTCGTGTTTGTCCCAAAACATTGTGGTCTCTTTCAAAACCCATTTCGAGGACTTTCATCAGTCAATACATGTGCGTGCGCAAACCTCCAAAAGCGTTCAGCAAGCGTTTCCTATTCAACCACCACTTGTCACCTGTCATTGGAAAAACCATCTCAGTTTCGCTCAGGTATGGATAGATGGAACACGAGTCACGTGTCCTGCTTCACCTGGTTCCCGGTGCGTACATGCTTGCGTCGTGGCAATGCGCATGCGCGTACAGGCGGCACCGCTCCCAATCCCGCGTCGAGGTTATCCGTGCATCCCTCCGCTGCGTAGAATCCGACTGATCCGCATGCGATCCGTGCATCCGCTCAGCCACATAATACTCCTGTATTATGAGCACACGCCCACCTCCTCAAAGCCTTCAAACCGACACCCATCCAAGGTGCGTGGAAAAAAATCAGCCCATAAGCGGCGTGGTGTTCCCCGCTGTCATAGCTGAGTGTACAAATGTGTGTGGTAGAGTTCTGAGTTCACGGGAGGGAGGAGGTTGGGGGCGTTGATGGGGCTCCCGCGGGCGCCCACGCCCACGCCCCCGCCGCCCAGCTGCGCCATGTCCCGGGCAAGCTCCCGCATCTCGGCCCGCAGTCCCTGAACGATCTCCCGCCTCAACGTGTCTATCTCTCCTTGAGAGAGGAAGTTGCCTGATGTGGAGTGGGGCATGGTGGGGGAGGGAGGGGGTCGGAAGGGCCCGCCCTCGTGGCCCATGGGCGGGCCTCCTCCCCCTCCGCCCCCGCCGCCGCCCCCGCCCCCGAAGGAGGCGCTCCTCAATGACCGCAGGATGTCCCGCTTCAGGTTGTCAATGTGGCCCGTAGTGCGAGCCGCTTCACGCTTCCTATCCTCACGCAACTCGTACCTAAAAAACACGCACACAACCGCTCGGAATTCCAGAAGATAAAATTGCTCGGCACGATACGCAGGCTCAACTGCATGTGAAACAATGAGAAAACCATGTCTGACGTTGTTGCCTTGACGTTCTGACATTCTGTTCAAATTCTCAGGTTTGGAAGTGTCCTGGTCCCCTTCCCCTCCTCCCAGAAAATCCACCTGGGTTTTGGACTTGCCTAGAATACTTCACTTGAAACACGTCAATTTAAGTCAGGCCTTCCCCACCCCAACCGAAAATAAGGCTACACCCACTTTCTGACCAGGAAAGGAGCCAGCCGTGCCCTGCCGTGAAGGCGGACTGGACCCCCTTCACCCCCGGCACTAAAAAGAGGTCGATCGTCCTCTGATCACGACAGGAACTTGCCTGCACCACCCCGAAATAGGAAAGAAGCTAGTCTTTTCAGGAAGGGCGCCGAGCCACACCCCTCTGACCAGCCCCCGGCCCCGCCCCACCCCCTGGTGCCCGGACCCACCTGAGGCTGGAGATGTCCTGCTTGATCTCGAGCAGATCGTCCTCGTTGACGCCTTCGTGTCGCATCTGCTTCTTCCACTGGTGGATGAAGCGACTCACGAGACGCCGCATCACGTCCTGCGAGAAACAGCGAGACTTCGGTAACGTAATCTGGGAAACAGCGAGATTTCAGTCATGTCCTGCGAGAAACAGCGAGACTTTGGTAACATAATCCGGGAAACAGCGAGATTTCAGTCATGTCCTGCGAGAAACAGCGAGACTTGAGTCAAGACGTGCGAGACAGTGAGACTTGACTTTTGACGTTCTGATCTGAAGAGAAAGCACGTCTGGTAGTTCGAGACAGTTCGTTCGCCTCCCCTCCCTATTTCACCCACATTTTCCCCATCTGATTCCAATGTTCACCCTCACTATACTTCTTCCAAAGATGGAATTGCTGTCACCAGCGTCTGACCATTGGTCAGCAATGGGTCGCGCCGCGTGCCCCACCCTTGCCCCACCCCAACCTCACCCCGGCCCCACCTCTGCCCCACCCCTACCTCCGCCTGTGTATACTCAGGTCCCCACTCAATGAGCAAGGCTGATGTGTGGGATTAACAAGTTCTATTTCCAGGAAACTGCGACACGGGGACCAGTGCAACTGCTGCAGGTCTCGAGGCCGCTGCCTGGTACCCAAACTTTCCGCACCGCGGACGCTTGCGTCACGTGAGCGAAGTTCAGATTTGCTTCCCCTGCCGTTCATTGTGTGTTTGCCAGGTTCATGTGCTCCAGCACGTCAAATATTCATGGAGCTCCTCTGGGACATGAAGTGAAGGTTGTTACAGTGGAATAATGATGATGTGTGCTCCGATGGGGGAGAGGTCACCCGTGATTTTTATTACATCATTGTGGTGAAGCAGATTCAATAGGTCAGGCCCCTGACCCTGAGTTTCGACGCCAAAGTACCACGCCCCCTTGCAATTTTGACGTGTCACCTTTTTTATTTTTGTGAAAGTTAAAGGTTGATCTCTCCCCCCAAATAACGTTCACTTCCAAATTTTTGGGGGGTCAAACACCAGCCAAGTCCGAAGTCGCCCTCTCACATGACCCATGGATTCACTGGAGTTTCGAGGGCCCAAAACCGAAATCTACTTTTCTGCTCCTTGTTTTACTGATCACACGACCACAACAGTAGACCATGAAACCGTTGTGTATCTCTCCCCGCAGTCCAGTTTTCCATGTCCCTTCTTGGACTCCGACAATGGGGGACGGTTCAAAGTGCCTGTTGTTTCGTTGGTGAAGGAACCTCTCGGGTTCAACCCAGTTTTGCGGAACGCCGCGACCGTGGCGCGCAAAATGGAAAAAAAAACATGCATTCACTTACCCACCTCAGTGCAGAAAATCGTTGTCAAAACTTTTGCATGCGTTCTAAGCGAAGCTGCCAATAAAGGAAGCAGAATGAGAAAAGGAAAGAAGAACGGAGCGTGCGAACGTGCTACGAGATGCGGGGGATCACGATGCAGGGAGTGGCACGTGCGGTGACCACAGACAACACCAAGAGCCGATGTGAACATCAACGCTTTGAAAATCCGGTGCACATGCACATTTTCAAAGGAATTTCGCATGCATGACAAATTCACCATTTGAAGTTCCTTTTGTTGTATTGTTTCGTTATTGAGTGAGTCCACATGCACCAAAGCAGGTGTGAGTGAAAGGGTTGGTGTTTTCCTTTTTTTTCTTCATTTTCGTGCGCTCGTGGAAAGTTTTCATTCCAAACGATAAGATGAAGGAAGTGACGTCATAGATGGAAGCAGGTCACGTGAGAATGTCACGTGAGAATGTCACAGCTGTGAACCTGGTCCAGGCACCCACATTTTCCAGGCACACAAATTTTCCTTTCCAAATCTATGCTTTTGGCTGCAGCATTTCAGAAAAATTTCTAAACGCGACACCAAAATGCCTTGTTTGGACCAGATCCCTTGAAATCATAAGCAAACGAATTCATGTGAGTAACACGTTTGGAAAGCTTGACTCACACGTGGGAAAAGTCTTAACTTCGAAATACGCATCCATCGGTCCCTACCTGGTATTTGGGTTTCTCGGGCTCGTGGGCTGGAGCCCCTCCATTGTATGTGGGTCGCTGTTGACAAAGGAAAAACAATGATGAGCTCACATGCACTGCGCGCACGCACACACACGCACAACACACACGCGCACAGTTCATTTTTGCTTCCATGGACAGAATTGTACATGACTGACGAGCACCTGATTCAATGACGGAAGATTGAGTTTTTTCTCATTTTATCGCTCATTGTAGTTGTCTAATCAATCAGATAAATTAATGTTTGGCAATAAAATAAGATCCGCGAAAAATATAAATTGGAAAAAGAAGCAGACACAGAAAGAAGCAAACGACAAATGCTTTGTTGTCGGGTTCGAGAGAAAATGGTAAAAATGAAACGCAGGTGATGAAATTGCGCAAAAGTCCCAGTCTTTGGAGAAACAAAAGCACGACACCGTTTGGAAGTTTCAAGTGGATGTTTCTGCGTGGATTTTACGCAGCCGAAATTTCACGTTGCTTTCTGCGCCCGTCAGCTTCCAGAAACTCAACGTGGATTTTGGTGTCGTACTTTGTCCCTCTTGTTCCGTGCGTCAATCGCCTGAAGGGGTTTTCACACAGGCAGGGCGGCGTCAGATTTTTTGATGCGCAGGCATCAAATTTAACATGACGCCCAATGGAGAGTGTCAAAAGAATAGTCCAGTCCATTCCTGGCGTCGCGTCAAAAACGGGACACCGCGTGACACACCTGTGTGAAAACCGCTTGAGAAGTGACCATCGTGTGAATTTGGTTCACGTGTTATGTTCCAGAGGGTTGTGTGCGTGTAGCGTGTGCGTGATGTGGGCCGTCAGCACAGCTGATCCTGCGCCGAACGAACAAAGCGACGACGCACCTGAAAAGCTCCAGGGTCAGCGCACAGCAAGTGAGAAGACACGTGTTTGAAATGGGCGCGTTCGTTTATATATCGTGTCCCGCACATCACGCGCCGAACGCACTCGGCTGTTTCCGTGAGTGTGCAACATGTACCCAACCTCTCCATCTGAGGACACATGGGTACGCTACCAGGGCACACCCGACTTCCAGCAGGGGCACACAGGGGGCATGTTCCCAGGGCACACCCACCTCTTCAGCCGAGGCACATGGAGCAGATCCCAGGGCATACCCAATCCCTCCAGCAGGGGCACACAAGACATATCCTCCCTCTCCAGCTTGGGTCCTCAGTGTACCCATGCTCCCAGGGCACACCTCTCCAGCTGGATCCATGGACACATCTCACCTATTTAACTGGGCACATGGGGCAAGCTCCCATGGCACACCCCTCCTCTCCAGCTGGGCACACAGGCACACCCAACCCTCTAGCTGGGGCTTACAGGGCATACAGGGCAACAGGGCATACTAACAGGGCACACCTGACCGGCTGGGACACACATGGGACACATCTCCCATGACACACCCACCTCTCCAGCTGGGTCCATGGGGGCTTGCTCCCATGGCACAGGAAAATCGAACACTTCTGGACTCGCGGTGCACTCGCGAAGCACGACAAACGAACGCGCCCACATAACGACACACTGCAGCACACGGGACAAACACTGGCAGACTTGACGGTGGGTCGTTCGACCTTTACCTCTGAGGCGTGCTTCCCGTCAGTAATGGCACTTATGGCTGTTTCTGTTTCCACTCTACCTTCTACGTGATTGTTCACGTAGCCATGAACCACAGACACATTGGACTTGTCCTGGAAACAAGCGACAAACGTTCAAGTTATTGGGAAAACAATACAATGGTCTTGGTTTGGGACGAAATGAAATCTTCTGTGTCTGCAGCACACTAGAGTTCTCTTCCCAGCCCCAAGAAAGAGTTTGGAGTTTCCCCCCACAAACTCAAAAGGACCCTGTCCCACTGTTCTCTCCCTCCAACCAACCAACCAAGGAGAACCCTTCCCCACTGAAGGGTCAAAACCACCTCAGCCAAAACGGGCGAAATCAGGGTCTGGTCAAAATTTTAAGGAGGGGGGGGGCTCAACCCCTTGAATCCGCAACTTTCAAGAGGCGTTTCAAAGCTTCCTCTGCTGTTCCATCAGTTTTCTTGGGGGGGGGGGTTCTCAACTCAGTCAGCGGCACAAACTTTGAAAACAAGTGAACTCAGGCTGGCTCGAAAGTCGTTTTGGTGAGACGAGAACATCTGAAAATGTTGAAAACATCCATTTCGCCGCCTGGCAACGCAACACGCGCAACATCAGCAGGCTGTTGCCATGGAGAAACGCCTGCCATGGGCAACAACCCAGTGTTGAGAAATTGCCCCACTGAATGAAACTGAAGTTGGCTTGGCCTTTGCTGCACAGCCTGTAAACGTCCATTTGTTATGACACCGAGTGAGTGGGCGTGGTTTTTCGACCAGTGCTGAAATCGAACAGAGATGGACGCGACAGAAAGTGTCAAGAGAAAATGGTGAGTGAAGCACAGAAAAGCACACAATAACACTTGTCTTGGTTTTGGTATCAAAACAGTGAGCGAGATACAGAAATCCAGGTGTGAACAGTCAGTGCATGTACAATACTGCCATGTGACACCAAGTCTGCATGAAGTTACACGAGTGAAGGTGAAGTGAATAGCTTCTGCATTTTCAACAACAATGGTAACTCTGTATACACAAGAGAATGGCCTGCTCCTCATGCACCTTGACTTGAAGATGGTGCATCTCACAATTTCACCGCATTTACCCAGGGTCTCTTCCCTGTAGTCACAACCCGCGTGTTTCAGGGCTGGGAGGGGGGGGTACTACACCCACGAACACGGGTGGGGTTACGGAAGCAGCTGGATGGCTGAGAATCTAATGGAAAAATTGTGATTCTAAATGCACAGAAACTGAAGCAAAAAAGCAATGGAAACCAACCACCGTTTTTGGCAGCTTCAATCTCCTAAACACTCAACAATCCCTACTCTTCCGAGTCCAACCACACCAACTATACTTTCCCGCCATTTTCTGCGCCCCCCCCCCCGCCCTCATAGACACAGATCTATAAAAGGACGACACTCACTTTGCTATCATTTGAGCCCGTACGCAGAAGCTGCAGAACAAGAAAACGCAAATGAATTTGTTCGTTGCCATGATGGGGCGGGCGTTGCCATGGTGCAGGCGTTGCCTGGGAGATGCTTCGTCCCCTGGATACCGCAATCACCCGTGAACAAAGCGCACTCGAACACAAGCCCTCCCCCACAACCAAAACTCCCCAAAAATGCAACCCCCACCCCACAAAGTGCTCCCCTTCTGTTTATGTCAATTTTTCGTGCTAATGTGCGCGTTGTTTGTGAGTGAATACGGTAAACTCAGTGCAGCACTCACTCACTGCCACTCCCAAACGTATGGTTGGTTTTTTCCTGCGCAGCTGTCTAACTGGGTGAAATTGCCGATAAAGGCCGCCGACAGAAAGAAGAAGCATTTGCGTTGGTAGAAATCTCACGCATGCTCAGTGTGATGTCATGCAGAGATCATGCAAAAAATCGAACGAACGAACGAACGAACGAGCGAACTAACGCACAGACCAAAACGAACAAAGATTGAACACACAAAACAGGTCGTCACCAAAACTCATTCGGTGTCTCAAAAATGTTTTCAACAAAAAAAATGAAATGGCTCATTGTTGTTGTGGGAAAACGGACTATCAACTTCGTGAGAGGGTCAAATCAAGAGACAGGTCTTGGGTGGTTGGGGGGATTCTAATTGGCTTGACTCAAATTGACATAGAAAATCAACAAAAATTTTGACAGGCATTTTGTTCAATATTTACCATTTGGTGTCACAAAAAGTGAAACAAAGTGAACAATATTCTGTGAACCAAACCAACAAACCAAAAAAAATTCAACCCAAGAAAATAAAAGAAAGAGGATTTGGGTTGGACACGAAGTGGCTTTTGGTCAGACAGGGTGTTCCAAACCGAGTCCACACGGCAGATCTACCAGTCTTGGCTCCGTTCTACTCGAACACGCTACACACCAACCATCACTACTTTACATGGAGGCTTTTCTCACTTGATTCAAAAATTACTAGAAACAGGATAATTGTTGCGAAAGTCAAAAAATTTCTACTGCAGCAAACAGGTTAAATACTCGCGGAAGCTTTGTCTCTGCTATAGAAATAGGATTTAAAATGAAAAAATTGGTGCATCTGCGGTGCATGGGACTTGCCTTGGCGGTTCCGTCCAGGGACTTCCTGGGTCTTCGCTTCCTTCGTCTCTTCTTGCAGCAGCGGCACACCATCCCATAGAGCTTCTTGAGGAGTCTGAAGACGAACTTGGGGCTGACTATGAGATTGAACGGTGGTGGCAAAGTACTTCCTTCGTCAAAATATCCCATCCACAATTTGGACCTGGCAAATTTCCATTCTCTGTCAGCGTGATCCTGAAAAACAGATCAAATGATACGTGAATTCCTTTTTAGTTCACGACCAGTGCATGGAATATAATTCGACACACCAAGTAAGTTGCAAGTTTTTTTTGTTTTGATTGTGATAATGGTGAATTGCTTTGTTTTTGTCCACCGGTAGTGAGGGATGGTGGGTTTGGATTTTTTCATGGAAAAAGTGCATGATGAGAACTGCTCATCTGTCATTCAGAACTGTCAATCAGAACTGTCAATCAAAGCTGTCAACTGTCAATCAACCAATGACAACAGTGAAGGCCCAGAGGAACCATGACTGAATTGTTCTAAGCTTTGAAGTGTCGTCAGACGATCTAAAAAACGCAGTTGAGTGAGCGTATTGGAGTGTTACACAACTGTATACGGTAGCGTCATGCAGTATCCAAACATATGCGTATAGTAGTAGTATAATAGAAATGAAAGCCTAAAATGATCACCCAACCGGACAATAACTTTGGTCTAGTCGTCTACAATACTTTACCCAGAGATTCTGCAACTTACGTCAGTGGCCTATGTTGGAGTACACACATGTACAAGATTTTTGTTTTGCTTCAAGCGTTCTTCTGTTGTGAGATTTTTTTACTTTGGCACAAACTAGTTCTTCTTGGATGGATATTTTTTTTACAGTTTGAAGTGCAATGGATGTTTCCCTTTACTTGACGTCAGTTGAACGCAAATTGGATGATCATTCAATCTTTGCTTCTATTATATCTGAGAATGATGATCAATGATGAAACTTTAGGAAAGCAATTTTGCTTACCACGATGGTGTGGAATGATTTCGTCATCATGGCAATGAGCATGTTGAGCAAGAGAATCTTGGTGGCCACGTTATACGCGCCAAAGAGAAGCTTGCCAAACAGCTCTGCGTAGAAAATATTGACCTCGAGGGTTGCTAGGGTGATCAGGCCAAACATTGCCCAGAATAGGGTCACAAAGGACGCATAGAGTCTGAAACAACAAAGACAAAAAAGTGTGCATCACTCCAACAGCACACTCAACTTTTTTGTTTCTACAGTGCTCTTCTTTACCAGGGCGGATCCAGGGGTCCCAGGGAAGTCCGCCCCCACAAGAGGATGCGCGCCCCCTGGGGAGAATCCTGGATCTGCGCCTGGTACTTATCCCTGCATTCCACACGCAACCTTAAGCATTTTCGCATTCTGGCTTCGCATTCAGGCAGTTCCTGAAAAACTAGGTCCTAGCGATGGAGCCTGAAGCGGAAGAGGAAGCGAAGCCGGCTGTGCGAACGTGGAGCCGTTGCGTGTGAAAGCAGTACGCAATGGAACGGGGGGCGGGAGGGACGGTGGGGGGGGGCGGTGAACGCATGTAGTGAGTGAGCAGCATCATTTACTACTGTACCTCAATGTTTTGAAAGCTATTGGACATCATGGCGATGAGCATGTTAATGAGGACAATAATGGCCATGATATGGTAGCTGACGAGCAGGTATTCGCCCACGGTCTTGGTGTACGTCTGCATGTGACCGTCCCGGACCGTGGTCAGAGGGGTCAAGCCAAACAGCGACCAGAACAACGTCGTGAAGCTGGTCCCGAGACTAAACGAAAAGCCATGGCAGAGTCGGTCAGTTCAAACGGACAAGAACCGCACACGAGGGGTGGTCAGGTTGCGGTTTTCTCTGCGATCTCAGGTGACCCACGTTTTTTCAGGTCAAAGAGGTCGTGGCTTCGTCGTCAAGCCGAAGGGAAATGACAACTTGATCACCCTTCGTGCATTTCACGAAAGACGTTGACCTGCAAAAGAATCCACGTGATCGTTGCGGACTTGTAAGAATTCCTGCGTTGGTTCGACGGTAGTTTGGCAAGAAGACCCTTGTAGATTCTGTGTTTACAGACACAACAGACGTTTTTATCTCGTTTTCTCTTGACGCAATTGTTCGTGGCCAAAAAATACTGAAAACGGACGTGATGTCATCGTTGTGGTCGTCACGTCGCGTCGGATGTAAACGCACCTGAAGTTTTCTTTCTTGACGCAAAAAGCGGTTTTCATTTGTTTTGGTGACGCACCGCCTTTAATTCTTTTATCGACGTGGGCGTCCAGAATTAAACCAATGGTGGAAATTTTGACGTCAGCCCAAATATCAACCGCGCGTCACCGATTGTAAAAGGACATGAAAATTTTGTCTTGTTATTCACCAGAAAAAAAACAGCCCAGCTCTGAAGCTTTGATGTAAACCGACAGACGCCACGTCAGACGCAAAAGAAAGGAACAATGAAACACAAAGCATTGCACAAAACATCGAATCCCAAAGAAATTTCAATGTCAAGAGATTACCATTGCTGAAAACAACCGTCGTCTTTTCTGTCTGCTCTGACTTTTGGTACGTGTACAGGGCAAAACCAAAGTTTTGTGGATCAAACCAGGTCTTTTTGGACAGAGGGTTGCGGACCCCCTGCCGAACGCATGGTTTTCACAAAGCTGCCCGCAAATTTGCCTGCGCCTGCACCTGCATGCGGTTGATATTAGGTTGGTGGCTGAAACTCTGGGGTTTGCGTAGCATTTTTTGAAATGACGCAGACGCAGGAAAGAACCGGGAGAAAAACCTGCTGCGGACGCATGCGTGAAAACTGGAATTTTACAGAGCGCATGGCGATGGTATATACGACGTGTTTGGCCTTCGACGCCACGTGACCCCAAGGTGATCATCTTTTCAGAGAAAAGGCGCGTTTTGAGATTTTTTGGCAAGAAAGTCAGAGGATATGGTGAGGTACTCACGGGTCAAACGCGTTCTGGTACTGGTCCACCTCGTCCGCCGTCACCCCGTTCATCTTCTTGATCACAATGCTGTTATTGTCTCCAATAATACTCGTCTCTGTCGTCTCTACCCCCACAATATCACTGGCGCTGTAGTAGTAGTAGAGCTGGTTGAGGCCGCACGCGAAGGACGTCAGCACCAGGAAGAATATGAAGAGGAACTTCCCAATGTCTATCAGCATACACCCGAGCGAAATCTGCAGGGGACCCAGCTGAGGGTTCGCTTGGAACAAGTAAATGATACGAGCGAAGGAGAAGACGTTCGCAACGGCGAAGACTCCTTCTGATATGATGGTGGGGTCTCCCTGGGGCCAGTTGAATCGGTCCATTTCCTTGGGTCCGTAGATGTCTGGGTAGTGGGACTGGACCCAGGCGACGGTTCTCAGGGAGATGGTGCACAGGTAGAGGGAGAGCATGATGAAGTCGAGCCAGTTCCACCACTGGCGGATGTACGCCTTGGCCCCTTCCTCCCACACCTGCTTGCATTCAGCCCAGATGAAACCTGCAAGAAACGCGACTCAGTAAATAAAAACGTAAATAAATAAGGAAACTTAGTTGTGAATACGAGTGCAATCGCCTCAGTGGCCACCAACCCTGATCGCCACCACGAAATTGTCACTGAATCACGGGGGCACGGGGGAATCACGACGAAATATTTTCAGTCACGGTCACGTCATGATCACAACCAGGTCGCCGCTGAGGAAAACGGGTGTGGAGAGGAGTGACCACTCCCCGAAAAAAGGTGGTTCCCCACCCCACCCCACCCCTGACTACTGACACATTCACAGAAATACAGGTTGTCTCTGTCGCGATTATGTACAATGGGGAACAATTCACTTTGTGAACCTGCTTTAGAGGAAACGCTGTGGAGCTTTCGTGTATAATTCTTGCGCATGCGCATGCGATTGCCATCAAAAGCGACTTGTTCCCGTGCAGTTTAGACCTCACGCTAAATCGACTGCGAATGGATGAGAGTCGTGTTGAGGCCTGTGTGTATGGGTCTCGTTTCTTCGGTAATCACTCCCGGAATGTCCCATTCTGTATCCCCAGCCTCAGGGCTGCGGAACGTGGGCGGTGGCGGGTGGTGGGGGTGGAGGGAAGGAAGATGAGCCATCCGTAATGCACGGGAGCTAATGGGGTCACAGCTTATACGAGAGTACCTGGGATACGCGCTGGTCTTACGCGTCAGATGCATTAGGCATTCCGCAGTGAGGGCGATGTAAAGCGATGGCCCTATTGTGGAGACCGTGGCAGTGAAAGGTCTGACGAATGGTGCACTGTTGCATTACCGTGTAGTTCCGTGTACAGGATGCACCCGTGTACGAGGTGCACTCGTGGGGGATGCACCCAAGAATATGACGCAACCCGACCGTAAGGACCGACCCTTTTTGGACGCACCCGTGTAGGACGCACCCGTGCAAAAGACGCACTCGTGTTTTCGACGCAGCCGTCTTTTGGACGCGCCCAAACATTTTCCGTGATTTTGTGCCACAGAGGTCCCAATGGGAAAAGTGTGAGAAGCACCACTTTGGTCCTCAATACAGAAAGTGCTTCTGATGCACGGAACAATACGGCATACCAACCGGCGCGCCACGCAACCAAGCTGTGTGGTGACGGGCGCTCAGTGCAACAGAGATTCACTCAAGTTCCAAATGGCTTCGGACTCAGGTGTTCTTGACATCAACGCACTTTGCGAAAGCTAATAGAAACCGATAGAAGCGCAGCAATCAAATAGAAAATGAGCCCCAGAGCGTAATCTCCACCAGATGTAGCTTCTGGGTTTGAAGAACCTGTTTAGAGTGATCCAGGGTTGAGGTGAGAGGCCCAACCAAGATCATGTATGTGCAAATCGTTGTTCTTTAGAATTTGAACCCAGGATCACGGGTCGAGTGTCACAATTCACCTTTCATCGATCTGTCACCAGAACCAAACCTTGGACCTGCTCCCGGGCCCGAAGTTTGGTTCTGTCCCCGCTTTTCTGGATTCAAATTCTGGATGTGCCCCTGAACCAAATCGTGGATTTTTCTGTCTCTGGGCTCAGACCCTGATCCGCCCTTGACTCTGGTTCTGGGCCCTGCATCTGCCCCCTGGATCTACCTCTGAGCTTGGACCCTTGGGTCTGCCTGTGGAAACTGCCCCTGAACCCAGACCCTTGCTCTCGGACCGTGCATGTGCCTCCTAGAACATGCATCTACCCCTGGGTTTGGACCCTCGGGTCTGCCGTTAGAACCTGGATCTGCCGTTGAACCCAGACCCCTTGAACCCAGACCCCTGGACCCACCCCTGGACCCACCCTGCATCTACCCCAAGACTCTTACCGAAGACGTAGAAGACGATGAGACTCTCGAGCGCCGTGGGCAGCGGTCCCCTCTGCAACTGCCTCTGCTTCTGGTTCATGTCCCCGGAGTTGGTGGAGGCCAGTATGAGCAGGAAGAGGAAGACTCCGAACGTCGCAGAGTGGTACATGAACTTCATGAACGGGGTCCTCAGCAGCTGGCCGAGCCGCGAGTTGGGCAGCACCAGGTAGTAGACGGCCATGAAGGGCATGAGGAGGATGAGGCCGACGATGATGAGGATCTTGGTGAGGAAGTTGCGCTTGCGCCACCCGGGGAGCCCGTTGTACCAGATGGAGGCGAGGAGCTGCTGGCAGTGCGGGTGCGCGACGAACTGAGGGGAGAGAAGGAAGAAAGAAGAAATCAGATATGAAATGCGGCGTGACAAGTGTTCAAGTTGTGCAAGTTTTCACGCTGAAAATGCAAGGACCAGGAGCCTGTGCTGACATGCGCAGTCCAAATGCGCGACGAACTGCAGGGAGAAAATAGAGAAGGAAGAAGGAGAAATTAGATATGAAATGAGGATTGGCAATGACACGTTCATGTTGTTTTCACATTGAAAAAGGTGACCGAGTAGACCTGTGCTGACAGTGTGGGTGCGCCACGAGTTACGGGGGAAAACAGGAAGAAGGAGAAATAAGATGTGAAATGAGGTTTGATACGAGTAGAGGACATATGAGGGACTTCAGATCACGACGTTTGAAATTGGAAACGCCAACCTCAACGTCAATGTTCTTTGTACGCCTTGAATTTTCTACATTTTGGAAGTGATTCTGCCTTTTCAAAGCAAAGTTGAACAAAACCAACGAAAACCCAGGGATTCTGATTCAGAATGTTTCTGTGTGAGGGGGCTTCGGCTTTGATGCAGAACTTTCTGGGGTATATCACCCGAAGGTTCGCACAGTGATGATCAAGGCACAGAACAACGCAGGTCCTGTACTCTCAAACACAATTGTCAGCCTCTGGCTTACTCGTACAGGCAGTTGACACACTGTTGTCAAGGATAAAGTGGGAGCTGTCAGTTTTCATTTGCAGATGTCACACAGCGTTCTCCCACTGCATCCATGACAACAACGAGCAAACACGAAGAGGAGCCTCGGTTGTCTTGGCGACAGCCAATGATGGATCTCTCCTCCTCTCAATCTGTGTCTCAAGAGCTCGCATTATTGTGGACCGAGACACAGACCTTTGATGTTCTTCAAGTGAATCGATAGACACCGTAATTGCTGGCACGAACAGAACAAAGCCTGGTGTGTGACAGCTTCCTGGGGAAGCGGAGGCCACAAACCGCTTCAGACACCGCTCCCCTCCCCAGGGAGCAGCGTCTTGACAGAAAAACAATCTTATTCCTGTCAGGTTGTGTGGTTTCATGAAGTGTCACCAGGGCACTGAGCTCATCTTTGTTTCTTTCTTTCACACACCGTATTCACCCTTGTTTTGTCGTGCCCAAGGAAAGGCACACCCCAACTTCCGCTTTGATTTCCTGGCACCAAGGTTCCACTGAAACATCTCACGCCCAAGTGACACTCATTCTTTCTTTATTTATTTCACATACCGTATTCACCCTTGTAAAAGCCGTACCCAAGGAAAGCTGCACCCCAACTTCTGCCTTGAGTCACTGGCACCAAGGTTCCATTTCCTCTCACGGCCACCGACGGAAGGCACGCACCCCTCTCTTGGTGCACAAATTCGGGGTAAAAAGTGCATCTTTCACACGGGTGGATACGACACGAAGACAGACGTAATGTTCACAGTCAAGCCAAAGTGGTCATGGTGCTTTTCTGTGGTGTCACACGTAACCGCTTTTGGCACGTGTGAGGTCAGGAAAGCCAGAGAAAGCCGACGTCTTCACAACCTCTCCATCACCAACAACTGCCTGGGTTTCCCCTTGTTCTGAAGACCTCTTTTCGCTTTCGCTTTCTTGATTACCTGTCCTGTCATACAAAATCTGACTTCCAGTCAAACGTCAGATGCAGAGAATGGCCACTTGTTCAGCTTCAGCTTCGTGTCAAGGTAGGAACCACACGTGTGTCTGCGTCAAACAAGGTCACTCCAGGACCTTATGAACCAATGCGCAAGTCAAGGACAAGTTGACGGCTGATAGCGCAAATTGCGGCAAGTACGAGGCGGTGAGAAGCAACTTTAGGTCAAACCGTTTGTCCTATTTTCTTTTATGCACCTGCGCTTCGATGACCACAGACAATGACAAGAAACAAGCCTCCTTTTACACTGTGGCCACTTTCCAAATTGCATGATCGTGAAATCAAGCTTCCAAGTTTTCTGTTGAAAAAAGCCACCCCTTGGGAGGGTGCTTCCTCTGTTCCTGATTCTGGACCCGCCCCTGGGACTGCAGGTGAGCCCTGGATGCCTGTCTCACCTGGGGCCTCCATACTTGGTGATCTCGGCTCGCTTTCTCAAAACAAGTAACATGAGCGTGTTGACGGTCCTTTCGTACCGTATTCACACGTGTTTGGGTCGCACTGTGGTGTGAGATGTACTCCAATTGAGGTGTCTGTTTCAGGCACTTGGATCGCATTCCAACCATGGTAAACTTGCATCAATGTGCAAGACGCATTCCTGCATAAATTTAATTCTCAAAAGCAAAGTGAAATTTGGGTGCATCTTTGACACGGGTGAATATGGTGATAACAGAAGTTTCCCCGCTTCTGTCTGATTGGCTGATGAGAAGATTGTGCTGGCCACACAGCCAGACATTTGCACCACGCACGCTATCAACAAAGCAAAGGGCAAATCAAAGGCATCTCGTTGCTTTGGGTTTCCCGATCTCACACAGGCGTCGTCCATTAGTACATCTGCGTTCCGCAAAAGACGGATTCGCTGAAGCTTTGTCTCTACAGCACACTTCTCTGTGTGCGTGCACAATAGGCCTGCAAAATGTTACAGACAGTAGATCTGAAGCAGAATTATGTCTCTGCGTCTCTTGTGCGCTTTGGAAAATTCCGCTGTGACAGTCACGACGACGACGCAGCACGTGATTCCCGTGTCCTTGGCAACCAAATTAGAGCCTTGGGAACCTGGTAACAGAGCTGTCTTTTGCAGTGATATTTTTCGCAATAACAATGAAATCTTTGGTCTGAAATGTCACGGAAAGTTGACTTCTGGTAGGTCTGGTGTGTGAGAGACAATCACCTTGACTTTAACAACCGCGTGGTGCATTTGCCGATTGCTTTTGGTCAAGTCCACTCAAATTGGATGAAGCTTTGAAGGAGAACAAGCAGTTCCCATCAGTGACAATTGTTTCCTTCCCAAGTCCAACGCCCCCGGGAACAAAGCAGACAATGGCATTGAAACGCAATGAGTGAAGCAGGCGGAATTTGGCAGAGTCCGGACCACAGCCCTCACTCAGGCCGAGGGAAACAGCTTCGGAATCGGGGAACCAACACAGCCGATTAAAACCCACGTGCCCCGCCCACCCCGTCACCCATCAACCCACTATCCTTGTCTCCTTCCTTTCCTCCCTCCCTCCTTCGCTCCCTCCCTTGCTCCCTCCCTCCCTGCCTCTCTCCCTCCCTCCCTCCACAGCCTTCCTTTCTCACAGCAAATTTACAGTTGCACCGATTTCCACCAGCTAACTATGTCCACAGTCCCCCACGCCCCGTCGGCGTCAAAGACAACCAAATAAGATGCACGTCTCAAGATACGGGCGATTAGGATTCTCAGTGAGGGAGATGCTTTCTGTTGAATTTCTCCGTTTCTTTATGATCTCTAATTCAGTTTGCTCGCATCATACATCAAGCGAGAATCTCCTCCCTGGGTGCCTACAATGATGACGCAGTTTCATCAGGAGGATAAGGCTCTGCTGTTCCTCCTCGTCTACTGATGCAGTCGGACTCCGTGCTCCACAACCAGTGATGAAATTTCTGCTAAATAGAGATAATTTGATGAGAGTCTGTCTGCCTCCCGCCCCACGCTGAGGAAAATTCTCCACCATCCCTCCACAGATCTGGAGATAAACGCTTTTTGTGAAGGGCAGAGAGGAATTTGGAGAAACTTGGATGATGCGGCGTAGATCAATGTGGGAATTAATTTGAAAGCGGCGCTTGTGTGGGAGAAGCGGTGGAGGCGACGCCCCTGGGAGATTCAAGGCTTCCACGTCGTGCGGTGATTCAAGGCAAGATTCCAACATGAAAAAGTTATAATGCAGGGTACCTCACAAAGATCTAAACTTCTACATCTGGAAGCCTCATGGATTCACAACAAGATTCAAACATGAAAAAGGCAGCTTGTCTCCGGAACACCAAAACTTCTGCAATTGCGCAGTCGCAAAACCTGAAACTGCCAACGTGTTCGATGCTTCCCACTGACAGGGTTTCTTTTGCGTTGCACGTGGATTCAGAGCAAGATTCAAGCATGAGAAAGGTAGGAGTGTTCCACCAATATCCAAAACGTGTACAACTGGAAGCCTCCAGGTTTCCTTCTGGGTCACACACAGATTTAAAACAAGACTAAAAGTGTGAAAAAGGCAGGCCAGATGGGAAATGCCACAACCTCTGCGACTCTGCAGTCACAAAACCTGCAACATGTTTTATCGAGAGATGGATTCAAAGCAAAATTCGCAGACCAAAAGGGCAGGGTTACTCACAAATGCCAAAACTTCCAGAACTGTGCAGTTATAAAACTGAGGGATTGTGCTCTTGTCTTTGCCGGATTGGGTTCTCACACAACAAAATGGGTTCCTGCTCAATCTTTTATCACAAAACTCTCTCAAACGAAGGTCTTGAAGAGAACAACTTCACGTTTGTTGATGACGTGTTTTGCCTCGACGTGACGTCACGTGGTCTTGTGATGTGAACACGTGACGTCAACACGTCACGTCATGTGAAGACCTGACTTGAGCACGAGACGAGAAGACGTGAAGTGAAGACGTGACGTGAACATGTATCGTGAACAGATGACGTGAACACGTGATGTCAAACACGTGGTGCACTCACCTGTTTCTGCTCGTACTTGAGCGCGAGTTTGAGTCGGTCGAGCGTCAGCTTGTTCGGGTTCACCTCGACCTCGGAGTCGCTGTCAGAGTCGTCGTCCAGGTCCGAGTCGGACTCCGTCTCCTTGTTCAGCACCGCGATCACCTGCAAGAGCGTTACACGGTCAGTCCCACGTGACACATGGTTTGTCCCACGTGACACATGGTCAAGTTTAACACGTGGTGGCGCCATCTACACTTGCGGGTTTCAGCACTACATCCCGTCGCCACAAAACGTACACGTAGCACCTGGCTTGTTGATGAAACACAACTGTTTATGGAAGGGCCCACGAAAATGAAATAGGACAAACATTATGTGCACATGTTTTTCACAACCGAACCAGTGCTAAAACTCCGCTCTTTGTTTTCTGGGAAGTTGCACACTGCCTGATTCACCCGTGCTAGGCGCCAGTTGTCACATGTTTTCGTGTTACAGACAACCAAATTTTGAGTGTGACCTCTTACTGGGCTCTTCATCAGTGGTTGTTCTCTTGATATTTGTTATTTGGGGCACTGCTGCCAGAAAATTTGACAAAGGTCTGCACCCCACCCACCCGCGGGGGATGGGGATTAAAAATGTGATCATTCCACTCACACAGGTCCGTTCTTCTGTTCCGTCACTTTTGTGCTAATTTTGTGTGTATTTTTGTCACCTGCGATGTGTGTGACAAACTGGCCTCAGCCGTCACGTAGTAAACCACGCAAACCACTCGGAATACGCACTATGCCGTGGTGCGTGAGGAACCTGCCGCTGTTAACGGGCTCCCATTCACACATTGCCCCTGTTTCTCAATGGGAAAGTTAATGGAGTTCATTCACACACAAAAATGACTCGCTCACAAAAAAAACCGCCGCCGCGAGATGCAAATTGAAATGGAACTCGGTTATTGCGGCGTGTGCAGTTCGGATTCTGCTGATGCGGAGCTAGGAGACCACGAGGCCTGGGTTCCCTCAACCCCCAAACACTAATGCCCTTCCCCACCAAAAGTTTGTGTTTTTGCTCTCCTCACTCCCCCTTCATGTTTTGTGGAGCACCAGTTTTTTCTCAAGCGTCCTGTCCAATCAAACAGGTTGGAGGTCGGGTCCGTTGTGGAGTTTTTGGTCCCCTCAAGGTTTGCCCCCCCCCCGACCCAATCCCAGTTCTGATTCAGCTCCGCGTGACATTTGACTTCGACCTCAACCACAGATCCGCTGGATTCTTTGAACGTGTTTGGGTTTGGGGTCCCCAAAGGTTTGGTCCCCCCCCTTAAGTCCCTGACCACAATTCTGCATCTGCTCGAGTTCTGGTCCACTTTGGAATTTGAGCCGCACAGGGGGACATTTGGGCCCCCAACCACCAAGGTTCCACCCCCTCCCTTCCCCGCCGACCTCAACCCTGGTTTTCTACTCGCGTCTGGTTCCTACCTCTTCACTGCTGCGGCACTGGTCCAGCAGATCACAGGCGTACTTCTTACACTGTCCACTCGTCTCCACATACACGTCCTTAAACTCGTTCTCCCGAGCCGCGAGTCTCTCCAGCTCCCACGAGAGTCCGAAGGCGGAGAGCACGGGGTCAGAGCTGGTCAGGGAGATCCAGGCGGGGCTCGCCAGGGCGCGGTACGTGTGGATGCGTAGAAGGGAATGACGCAGGGAATCCCGGGTCATCCCCAGTTTGCAGCGCTGGCATTCGCAGGTCAATGGGTGTGGTTTGTCAATACGGGCCCCACGTGATAAAAGGAGCTGGAGAATCTCGAACTGGTTGCAATGGGCGGCGAGGATGACGGGAGAGATGTCAGGGGAGTAGTCCGAGCTCTCGTCCGTTTTCTCCTTGTATTTGACCCAGTCGTTGCCCAGCATGTCACGTGTGATGGAGGGGTGGTCAATGAGCATCTCCACAATACGGTAGACACCCTCGCGTATGGCGTAGAGTAGGGCGTCGCCTATCTTGACCCCGTCCTGCTTCAGCAGCAGCTCCACGATCTCCGTGTTCTCGTTGTCCACGGCGATCTGGATGGCGGAGCGGCCGAGGATGTTGGTGCAGTTGACGTTGACCGGGTTCGGACCCTGGAGGCATCGGATCATCGTGTGTTTGTCGCCCTTCTCGGCCGCATCCAGGAAGAGCCGTTCCTGGGGGTCCATCCTGTGCCCCTCCTTGAGGGGTTCCAGGGGGATGGGGATAGCCCGACCGGACCCGCGGGAACTTTGGCGCATCTTAGCCCGACTCGCCGCTCGGTTGGTGGCGCCACCCCCGCCCGCCGCCGCATCGCCGCCATCTTGACTCATATTGCTTCAACGCTCTTGCAGAGCAGCCGTTGCCTGGTAACTCCGCACAACCGTCATCTCCCCTCGCAGCCCCATGGCTGAGGCATGTCTGCAAAAAACAACAAAACACACAATGAGGGATGTCGTGCAAGGAAGTCAGACACAAACAGTCCTCTCATCTCCCTGTGCCGCAGAGAAAAAGAGATGTCTATCCCGGCCCCACTTGTCTTTTAATCAACGCAGCGTTGCGTGATGAACGAATCAAAAAGCGCCCGCAACGACGCTGCGGAGAAAAAGAACCAATCAAGCGCGTACAATTTCCCCAAAGCGCAAATCGTAAATTTTGTGAATTCTTTCACACAACACGAATTCAACAAAGATGATTTCTCCTCATCAGTTCATTGTGGACTTTTTTGTGAAAATGGCGTCTCTTCGACAGACGCCATTGATGCAGTCTCTCTGAGTACGACAGTCTCTGATGGAAAATGCCTCACACAATGATCAGCGTTGCTGCTTGACATGACGTGGTATTGCTCATGCGTACAGCTTGTGCAATAAAGCAGAGCCCGGACCAGTGCAACCAGGTCCCTTCAGGTCCCCTGCAGTCAAGGCTGGGTGCAGAGCGGGACAAACACAGGCGTTGAAAAAACCTTCGTCGCTTACTGTGGTGGTCTTGCCAGCTTAGAGAATGTAAATGTTCTTGCCGCGAGCCTGTTGAACACTTGAGACAATATGGAGCTGGCCAGGCACGACTTTTGAAAACCTCAAACGTCGCGCCAATGCCACATCACCCACGCGCCAATTTGCTCAATTTTCATCTCCATTTATACTTATTTAAGTGTTGAAATGGCAACTTTTACGTGCTCAATGGCGCATCACCCGTGCGACATGAGCACAATGTTGGCACAGCAGGGCTCTGACGGAAACCTTGCTAAAAGTCCCCCATGTCCACACCAAGCAGTTCCACGGTGGAAAGGACGGTCTTTGCAGATGCTCGTCACAAGAACTCTTTTACTCTTCCTCGTTCTCCAAAGACTTTTACGCTTGAGTCTCCAAAAAACAAAACCAGATTGGAAACCAAACTCCATTGGGGTCCACAAATCTGGATAGAAAAGGACGTCGTACGTCACCACACAATTATCACTGCGTATCGTTCAGAACGCCGAGGCGGACACCAAACGAGGATTTACGTCTCCATCTCAATAAATACCTTCAGAAACCAGTCGTGATTTGAACTGATTTCTCCCAAAGTAATTGACACGATTATGTTACCATCGACAGGAATTAATATCCCTCCGGTTGGGAGATTTCTGAAACTATCCAGGAGTCATGCAGAAGTATTTTTGACTGTCAATAAGTTTGATGGAAGGTGGAGATTTGCTGCAGTTCTGGTCAATATCAGAAAGACCGAGGGAAATCCAGAGCCGCGGGGTAGGGCCACCACTCCTGTGGGGCCTGGGGCCTGCAGGGCCCCCGGGAGTCTCCCTCCCTCCGGCCCCGGGGTCTGCAGGGCCAACCTGCAGTCCACCCTCCCTGCAGGTTCCTTCCCCGCGGGGCCTGCAGGACTCTCTCTCCGCCCTGGAGCTTGAGTCCACCCTGAGTCCCCCTTCCTCTGGCCTGCGACCTGCACAGTTCTCTCGGAGTCAGAACTGCCCGTTCAGCCCATGGTATGCCTGGAGTTCCCGTTCCCCTCCCCGCGACGTAGATCTACATCTGGAGCCAATCTGAAGCTCTTCCTCCCTGCCAGCCCGAGGACCACACACCCAGCCTGGAGCCGCCCCCACTGCCGGCTGCCCAGCCTGCAGTCCCCCCGCCAGGACTCCTCTTTCCTCCAGCTCTGGGGCGGCTGCAAGACCCACCTGAAGCCCCCTCCCTCCAGCCCTGGGCCTGCATCGTCCACCCGGAGCCCGCCTCCTCCGCAGATGATAAATCCTGAGGCGCTGCCGCCTTGTACCCCGTCCCCACCACTCCACTCACCGGGTCCTCCCACACTCACACACACAACAACGCGCCACAACCATCGCGTACATTTCCCCTTCCGCTGCCATGCGCACTGCAGCTTTGAAACATTAATGGCGAATCAGGGAACGCGAGCTGTGAACCACTATCCATCAGTACACGCACACTGCATCATATTGTAACCGCAAATACTCCACACCTGTCAACACACGTTCACACAACACTTTGGACTCGTGTCTGTCTGATGCTGAGATGATGAAAGAACTGCATGACTGAGTCTGAGCCGGTTGTCCCTGTTTCCCGCCACTTCCGGGTCCAAGCTGCTCACAGCCCTATCCACAGACTTTGAAAGTGATACTGAATTTCCCTCACTGCACAGCGGTCTAGTTCCATGACGTCACGCGAACATGTCTAGCTCCTGCACACACTGAACTTTGGTTTTGGTGAGAGTCATGGAGCAGGGTACATCCGCCTGAAGCAGTTTTCACATTGGGTGACGCGGTAGTTATTTGACGTCGGCGTAAAATTTAACATTGAACCTTGTGGTGGCAAAATTGAACCTGATGGTGGAATTTTTGACGTCAGCCCAAAAAATGACCGCGCATCACTAATGTAAAAACCCCTTGAAGCGGTTTTTACCTTGGTGACGCGCGGTAGTCTTTTGACGTCGGCGTCAAAATTAGAATCCAATGGTGGAAGGTTGACGTCAGCCCAACAAAACGACCCGTGCGTCACCCAATGTGAAAACCCCGACATGAACACAGTGTGTGAAACGTTCCCCTGCAGTGTGGATGTCGTGATCATGGTCATGAACTCACACACTCCGGCAGTAGGTATTAGTATCAGTGTCAGATTCAATGGCCTCCAGACAAAAAATGTTTGCCCCCTCTCCATGTTTGCACAATTGTGACAAACAAACAGGAAACTTTCCAAACTTGGCCCCCAAGTTGGGGTCGCCCCCCGCCCTCCTGACCTAATGTTGCGTCTACTCTGCGTGTGGTTTCACACACACACCTTTCACACTCATGCACAGAGTTGTAACTGCATGAATGTGTGAAACCACAAACAAAACACACTGCGTCATTCGTTTGAAAACCCTCGCCCTCACAGAGCAGACAGGACAACGTTTTTTGTTTCATCATTTTGGAGGGATTGGACGCTTGACCTGGGGTCACCAGACTCTGGGTCATTTTCCTGTGGAAATCAATCGGATTCGCTGTCAGACGCCCGAGCGATGGACAAGGCGAAGGCCTCAGCAGACCGGAGCACCAGAGTACCGTATTCACCCAAGAAAACGCGCAAGCATGCGCATGCAACGTGCATCCTTCATTTGTGTGAGGTTCTGTTGCAGTTTTTGCTTTTACAAGAGATAAAAGGTGAACGAGCCCGTGGCTCCTTTCAACACCCATTGAGCTCATAAACACGCATTGCTCCAGCCTGCCAGAGTGATAATTACAACCAATGCTTGGTTTCCACAACTGTTGGTTTTGTTATCCAAGGGGCAAACCAACCCTTGGTTTCTTGACCAAGAACAAACACCATATTGAAACAGAATTTTAAAGGAAAACGAGTGGTTGGTTCTGCCCCCCTCTCTGCTCTCTCTGCTCCACAGACACACACACAGGACAACACCCGCGGCATCATGCCTTGTGCGCACTCGTCCTTTTGACGTGCATTCTTGGATCAAAAAGAGCACCTTTTACCTGGTTGAATACGGTAACTTCCGGTTATGTAGGAGGCCTGAGCACCATCCACCGAGGTCAATAAAGAAGATTAAAACGCACGACGCGACCAGAGCACACCCTTGGAGCCGAGCACCGGTTTGATCGAACTGTGCCCACGGTCGCTTCAGCCCCTGGCTTTTTGCAGACACGGCTTGAATAGAAATGCACCAAAGTGCAGCTTTCAGGAGTCATAAAATCTGCAGCTGCTGCTCCTGGTCGCCTCATCGGAAACGAATTTGTGGAAGGATCATGGAGGTGTTCTACGCGCATGTTCCAGGAGCCGCAGTGTTCGCAGCGATGGGTCTAGAATCTGGTCAAGTCGAGGGTGGGGGGAACAGTGAACCTCCTTGGGAAGGAAGTTTCAAACAATGTTGTGTGGACAAAGAAACAAATTGGTGCGTGCAGCACAAAATTTTTGGGGCAAGGGGCCGAGTTCCTGGACCTGACCTCACACACACGCACACACACTCACACACACGCACACACGTGGTTCTGTGTCAAGCTCGAGGTTTCCTTCAAGCTGCCGTCTCCACTGTGTGACACCAGTGGACACGGTAAAGCTTCCCAAACCTGTTTCACCGCCACCCGAACACGACACGACACGACACGACACGACACACCACACACACACACCACACCACACACACACCACACCACACACACACCACACCACACACACACCACACCACACACACACCACACC
>JAAUXT010152543.1_pt1 | contig 26352 bp, 36 predicted proteins | sample 7278171 | NCBI WGS metagenome assembly JAAUXT01 (sample SAMN14350112, study PRJNA611818) | marine sediment metagenome | isolation source: surface marine sediment (1.8m) | place: French Polynesia: Moorea | collected 2018-08
CTGTCTGTCTGTCTGTCTGTCTGTCTGTCTGTCTGTCTGTCTGTCTGTCTGTCTGTCTGTCTGTCTGTCTGTCTGTCTGTCTGTCTGTCTGTCTGTCTGTCTGTCTTCATTCTCTCCTCTGTCCCCCCCTCTCTCTCTGTCTCTGGCGAAACCAAGCATTGATGCTCACAATGCTCACAGGTGAGCTCTGTTGGCGAACACTTCCTGCACCGAATTTTCCCGCGGGAAGCCCAACAACGGGTGCGCCACGCCATCAGAACGGTTTCTGCGCATGTGTTTCACCCGGATTCTCTCAGTCTCCCTGGATTCGGCTGCAAGCCTTATAAATCGGTTGCCAGGGCAACGCGACAGTTCTCCTTTACGTTACGTAACGATAAGAGAAAAGCTGTGACTCTGCTGCTGTCTGTGGGGCCTGCAGCTCTGCACACACGGTCCAGACAATGCAGCACTCAGGATATCCAATCCAATTAGATACTGCAAGGCACTCTCCAGATGTTTGGAGCAAGTTGCCTTTTGGAACAGGTCACCCACAAGTGCACACAATTCATTTGAATCATTTTCCACCTTTCCAAACGTCCAAAGGACGTATTGAACATCAACAAGCCGAAAACACAGCTTCGAACTTGTCTCTTGACGCAATGGGTCTGACCAGCACATCACCCATCGTCAGCCAAAAGCAAAATCAAATGTTCACACCTGTCTTCCATCTTTACGTTCTGACCGGAAGGTAATTTTCGAGTGTGTTTTTTGGTGTTTGTGGCCCCTGAATGTCGGAAAAGTTAAAGCCCATTGTACGAGTATTGGGGACGGGTTTTCTCTTTCTCTTCTTTTGTGTCACTCAGAGAGAAAGATTTGCACAACGATCGGACGAGGTTTCCTCAAGATGTTGCTTTGCAATCTGTTGTCTGACGTGACGACGTTTCGAGTGGAACACAAACGGTTTCGTGGGCTGGCGACACATGCCGATGATCAGCCGTGCAAGCCAATGCTCAGCATATTTCGGAATTAATTGTAATAAATGCATTTATAATTGCGTATGGATGGACATATAATTGTAAGCGGACGCATTTTTATGGTCAAATGATCAACGAAGGTCATTTGTCCGCGGATTGTGGAACGGATTTCGGAACCGAGCACGCGAGGATCATTCAGTGTGAAGTGCTGAGCACGAGTTACAAGCTTCGTTCGGTGTGACAGAGGCCTGGGAGGGTCGCCCTTTTGTGGTGAAGAGAATCCACCGAGAAAGGCGCTGCACCTGTCAGTGGGTGGATTTTGTTGAACAGGTCTCGTGAACATTCACTCGAAACAAGCAAAAATTGACGTGTGGAAGTGTTGAACTTGGTGACGGACAGAAGAAAGGGACCAGGAAGGCAGCAAACGTCACCGCTGTGCATCCGAAAAATTATGTTTTGCCTTTTCCTTTTGGGTGAATGAAGATCGAGGACCGAGAGCTGACTCGTTTCTCAGCCAGATTGACCACAGGCAGCATTTGTAATCTTCCAGTTGTGGACATCCAAGTGTTGCTCCACACAGTGTATTGTCTCGTGAAGACCAAGGAGCCCAATTGACGGTGACGTGAGGTCACGGGCGAAAACGAAACGTTTGTGTCGCCGGAGCCACACAGCTGTGGAGATGTACGGTACGCGGGCGTTTCGGAACGGGAGTCTGCGGCGCTCCGGCCCTGTCGCGGCGCCGCGCAGGAGAAGAGCCAAGGCGCACAGCTTCCACCTGTCCACAAGGTGTGTGCGTGTGTGTGTGTGCGTGTGTGTGCAAGCGTGTCACAGAGAATTCTGGTGGAAACATTGTTCTTCAAAGAACAAAAGATCCACAGTTGTTGACCAAAGACGAGGCTTCCAGACTGCGCATATTCTCATTGGCGTAGAAAGGGAGAATTGTGGTCACTTAGATTCAGGATTACTTGCAGGCAGACTTGAAGCTATTTCCTTGAAACGGACGTTTTCCACACCGCATGAAAGGAGATATTCGCGGAGGAAAAAGTACTTTTGTCGTTGTTCTCTCGTGCAGCGATCTGCACGTGTGGAGGCAGCGGCCGATCATCGGTGCCTTTTGCGTCACAAATCAGCCTGGCGTTTATCTCGCAGCGAGTGCCGGAATCTCTTCGGACGGGAACGCATTTGTCACAGCGTTTACGGGACGGAAGCAATTACTCGCCTGCCTTGTCTCCCTCATATCAAGATTGCTGCGGTTAAGCTGGAAATATGATTCTGATTCCCATCGGTGGAGTGCTGTTGCTGGCGGTTGGAGTGGCTGGAGACTCCGCTGAGGACGTCGGTGTTTGTTTGCTCTCACAGGGAGAGGACGACAGTCGTCACGGTGTGGGAAATGGCGAACTCGGGCGAATTGTTTTCCTGCGTGCTCCCAGCCTTGTTGCGATCCTTGGACTCAACACGTCTTGTTCTTGTCGTTACAGAAGCGCGCGTGAGGCTTCGGACGGAGGCGGCGGCGGCGGCGACGCGGCGGCAGCCGTGAGTCGCACCGTGTCCGGCACCATGAAGACGGACGTCGGCAACAGCGCCTTCTACTCCAAGGTGAGCAAGCAACGCCGTGTTGCGTACTCTGACACATCACACGCAGAATCGCTGTTCTCCCCTGTCCGCGCGAGAAGGAAGATCGGGTCAGGTTGGACAGACTCTGCCTGCACAACAAACGCGCACAGGAGCGGTTGAAACACGATCCGGGTGGAGTTTTCAAAGCCGGTGTTGGACAGCCTGTCCGCTGCAATTTGTCCACAGAAAGTTTTTGCACTTTTGTGGAACTATGGAATTTGTGATCGGAGTCCGTCCCTTTTGAATGACGGCTAGAATTGTTCCGATCCATTTCGTCGTGCAAGCTCTTGAGCCCTTGGAGCGGAAGGTGTCGAGTTTCTGACCGAGTTCCACTCCACACCGAGAGTAATCCGGAGGGGGCGGCCTCCCCTTACTGGGAACATACACAGTTTGGAAACTCCATCCAGCCCGCAGCACACAACACCATTGTGTGGGATCGGGGCTTTTGTTTCTCGCTCTGTTTTGTTTTTTTCTCGCCTTATGATGTGTATGTTTTGGGTCGCTCGGTTTGTAAATATGAATGTAAGCGCTCTGAGGGCACCAAAGTACGCGTGTGGAATTTGCTTTTGGAACTTCTGAGGTCTCAGTCCAATTTCGACGGGCTTTCTTGCAACACGACAGAAGCACGGAATCTTGTGATGTGGAGGCAGAGATAAGCGGCAGAGATTTGTCATCATCTGTGGAGCCCAATCGCGCCTCTGTGAGGACAAAAAAGGAAACCAGCAAAGGCACGGGTGTGAAAGACCAAAATGATTTTCGTTGGCGTGTGCAATATTGAGTTGTCGCTTTTTGTGTGGTCCTCGGTCCGGAATTGGATTTTGCTTGGAGTTTTGAGTGGAGGCAGCAGGGGTGGACCTGGGGCCTCGCGAAGCTGATTGCTTTGGCAATTGTGGTTTGGATGGTGGAAATTATATGGAAACACATGTAACACTGTAACATTTGGCTGGGCCCCATTATGCATTGCACTGCGGCTGTAAATCGTTGCGCCGCCGATGTGTTGTATGCCAGGAACGGGATCGGACACGATGGCTGTTACCTGCGTTAGAAATTGTGCACTTCTCATTGCGTTGCAATGAAACTGGATACGTTGTCTGGTTCACGGATAGATCCAGCTCAAGAAACGTGTGTTGTAACCTCTCGTTGCACACACGTTGACAAACAAAAGCAAAAAATCATGAAGAATGGAAAGTTTATTGTACAAAAGTGAGATGCGGGTCGTAAGTGACAGCGAATTGAAGCGTTGGACAGATAAGCAGCTGTAGAGCAACGATTGACTCAGCTGGGTGGAAAGTTGTGAACATAATGCCGAGTGAGCTGTCGACTCATTTGGATAAAGAAACGAAGAAAGTTCGCATTGCTTGAACTTGTGCAGGATCAAGAAAAAAGGAAAATCCGTTCAGATGTTCAGCGCACGCAACACCATGGACACGGATGTGCGGTGCACACGCAGACCCGCAGGGGTCAACGCGGAGTGAGGTGCGTTGAGTAACGTTTGCGGATGTTCTCGCCACGTTCCTGAACTTCGGGTCGGTTTCGTGGGGTGAGAAAACAGCTGACTGCACCGAAAAAACTTGCGTTCTGTCCGTCCCAGCGATTCGCCTGCAAAATTCTGCGTGGCGTGATGCAGTGCGAGGGGGATTCGTGTCATTTTCAGGTTCTGGTTCAGGCAGTTTGCACTTCAGTCGCGTACAAATGCCTGCTAAATGCAAAGCTACTGAATTTTGTTCGCGAAGAAGAAACTGTTGATGACCCATGTGTGCAGCGCGGAATCGCGCATCTCGAACACATCAGTGGAACTTTGTTTTTGACACAACGAGGTTCGTGAAAAACTGACGTGCCGCCCTAAATTTTGTAGTTGACAAGCTTCAAAACTGGTCTTTTGCATTGCAGTATGGGATAATGCCGATTCAGGACTCGACGACCAGTCTACAGATGGACAACCGTGAGAGAACGGCAAGCGTCAAGATCAAAAAGATGACCAAGTCAGTTGCTCGTTACTTATTCATCACACGCTCTGAAAATTGTTTTGCCAAACTTTGTGTGCGTCGAGAAGAGAACACAACACGCTCGTAAAATTCATCTACAAGGAACGCAAGGTGTTCGTTTCAGTTTTGTGTTTTGTTGAGACGACCAGCTTGATTCAGGAGTTTTGTCGCGTCACAGTTCTAGAGTTGGCAAAATGGTGGTGGCACGGCGGTTCGCAGCGCGTAGACACTGACCGACTGGGGCTGTCGGCCCCTTTGCACTCGGGTGCATCGCTGACCGTAAATCAGCCAGGAGCCGTTTGTTGCTAAACTTCCTCTTCGCGCTGAATTGCGTTGTCACTGTCGAGAGCAAGAACTTGGAATGCAGCAACACTTCCACGTTCGTGATTCTGTTGGTCATTTCCAAATTTAGCAGCAAGCGCAACGAGAAGGCTCACCCGACCGAACTGAAGTTGTTGGAATCGAAAAACAACATGTGAAGTCTTGGAACGTGCCAATGGGCAATGAAAGTGCAGTTTTTGCTCACGCGACGGCAGGATGTGAAAACCTGTTTTTGCAAGCACTCACTGACTTTCTTGTGCTCAAAACAACTTTTTGCTCTCAAACCGGTTCTTGTCTGCATGTTGTGACAACCGATACTTTTTGCAGATTGCACGATGGAGGCAGCAAGTTTCCGAAGCTGGGAGAATGCGCGCATTTCCACTACGACTTCACCGAGCTCGGCCCTGTCCAGGTGCGTGGGGCGCAGGAGGTCACACGGTGACGCACACGCACGCACACACACACAAATTTTCTTTTGGGACATTTGTGACAAACTGTTTTGGAAACGAAAGTTTCTCAGTTCATTGCGTCATTGCACAGTAATTTGATAAACTGTCAGAAAATGGGGAATAATTGGATGCGCTTTACACCAGACGTGTTCGAGAGTAGATAGCCCAGTGATGCGTTTTGCGCTGCTTTTTGACATAACATTAGAAATTGCATTGTGTAATATTGTTATGCGAAAGGGCTCCGTCTAGGCGGCTGTCGCAGAAGTGTTTCGTTCGAACAAATCAGTCGACGCTTTTGTTTTCAGATTGTTTTATTTTTCGCTTTGTACCCCATTTTGAACGCACGTTCGTTTCCGCTGCAGGTGTGTATGACTGACGACAACCAGGAGAACGTGCACCGCAGCGACGCCGATTCGGACGAGCCCATCTTCTACCTCAAAGTGCTGTCCAACAGGAAGGCCTGGCCCATCAGGTGCGTCACGCGGCACTTGCTACATTTGTGGTGGACTCAACACGACGTCATGTCTCAAACTTTACTCATTACTCGGGGCAGGCAGATTTTCATCTCCACAAGTTTTCTTTGTTTTGCTCTTGCAAAACAAGCCTTTGAGGCAGACACAGTTGATTGTGATTTTCACTCTTTGCAGACGCACGTATGAGGACCTGCGGCTTCTCGACAAGCAGCTGCATCGCTGTATCTTCGACCGGAAGTTCTCGCAGCTTCCGGAGCTGCGGCGCAACGAGCTGCGCGATGACAACATGCTCGTGAGTATGCGCGCTCAGCGTGCTGAAGGATATGTAGTGTGAACACATCCCAAGGCGAAAGGGCACTGCTGAATTTGTTTCCACAGCTCGTCTTGGGAATGATAGACAGTCGCAACAAAAAATCACAAAGGGACTCAGGCTGACACATTCAGCGGTGCCGTGCACCTGGGCGTGTTTGCACTGCGTGGCCCATGGAAAAGGCGATCGTGTGATGCAACCGACAGCTGACCGGCAGGTGGGGTTGAACCTGGGGTTACTACCACAGATCAATCATAGCGAGATTAGTCAGCGCAGAAACAACGCGTGCAGATGAGGATTGGAGAAAGATCAGTCTTCCGCGGAAAGTTCGGCCTGTGCTCCGGATGTCTGACGCGAGTGTCTCTGTGTTGCAGGCGATGCGGAAGCTGCTGGCGCTCTACCTGAGTCGCTTCTCCAGCATCTCGGGCAACATGATCAACTGCGGCACCATCCTCAACTGGCTCGAGGTACGACTTACGGTTGCGCCACCATTGTCTCTGTTGGGACCAGGAGGCAATTCACATTTGGTCCAGGCGTTCTTCGTCTTTAGAGCACTGCAAATTGATTTGAGTGCGCACCAGATTGTTACTGAGTGATGTGTTTTCCAGATGGACAACAGGGGGAACCACCTGATCGCTGTGGACGATTCTGCCATCAACACGCCCGCGATCGGCGCCGGTCACGTCATCAAACGCTACGCCGCGCAGGCCGCGGACGAACTCTCGTTCGAGGTGAGATTTCGCGGCGCACCATCTGTTTTCAAAGAACCTCGGTTCAGAATCAGTCGTTGTGCAGTAGTTGCTGCACTGGGCAGGACGCAACCGTGCCTCACGTTCTCGAGTGTTGTTTCACTTGCCTCAATTTGGCTTCTCAGATGAAAGAACTCTACAGTTTTCGTTGAAATCAAGTTTGGGTAAAAAAAAATTGATTGAATTGATTTCTCACCGAAGCGACACATTCATATCCAAAGCTGCTTCACTTTTCCTCTGCGTCTGCTACTCGTCCTACTTGATACGGGAGCGAAAAGAGCGCGTTTCGCGAATGCAGTGAGAGAAAGGGAATGTTATTGTGCTGCAGGTGGGCGACATCGTGTCCATCATCGACATGCCGCGGGCCGAGGAGACGGTGTGGTGGCGCGGCAAGAAGGGCTTCGAGGTAACGAGCTGTAATTCCAGACTTCACATGTCATCAAACTGCATTCTGTGCAGTTGATTATCTTGGTACAGTGTGATAACACAACGCGCACCAAGGTTGTGGGTCACTGTGAGGGTTTCAGTGACATCTTCTTTCTCGGTCAGGTGGGTTTCTTCCCGTCGGAGTGTGTGGAGTTGATCGGGGACCGCGACAAAATTCCTCCAAGCGTGACGTCAGCGATTCCAGAAACCCCGCAGAAACCGGTGCTCCGGAGGCGAGGTGAGCAAATGCGCGTGCGCTTGATATGTGGTCGTGAAACAAGCTTCTGACAAGCTTTGTGTCTTCCTCTTCATTCTTGAAATTTGAGCGCATATCCGATTGAAAGAAAGTCCGCGAGTTGTTCACCAGGGGTGTGTCACTTGCAGGGAAGCTGATCTCATTCCTGCGCATGTTCTTCCTCAACCGGCCGGCGCGCGCGACGCTCAAGACGAAGGGCATCGTGAAGGAGCGGCTGTTCGGCTGCGACCTGGGCGAGCACCTGCTGAACTCCGGGCTCGACGGTGAGCCAGTGTGCGCGTTCAGATAGAAAACAGGTCGTGTGACAACGAACGGGACACACCCAATCGCACGTCCCAAACGAGTTTGATGGAATGATATGATCTCTTCATTGAGTTTCACGTGTTGTGTGGAACATGCGCTTCAGCCTGATCGCCTTGAATACCAGAAAATGTCAACTGACATCGCTGTGTTTGTAGTGCCGCTGATTCTGAAGTATTGCGCCGACGTGATCGAGTCGCACGGCATTGTGGACGGGATCTACCGGCTCTCGGGCGTCGCGTCCAACATTCAGAAACTCAGGTGCGTGTCGCGTGGTGCGGATGTCTGCGAATGAGAAGAGAAGATTGGTAGATCATGGGATTGGGAGTGTGAATCTGTGTGTACGTCACGCCTTTGCCTTGGTTGTTGCAGACTGGAGTTTGACCAGGACGAGGTTCCGGACCTGACGTCGGAGATTTACCTGCAGGACATCCACAGTATCAGCTCGCTGCTCAAGATGTATTTCCGCGAGCTGCCCAACCCTCTGCTCACTTACCAGCTGTACGACAAATTCCAAGTGAGTGTTTTGTCTTCGAGCCCCGTTACAAACGCAAGGAACGGCCATGCGGACGCGATTTTGATGTTGCTCTGACAGCTGTTCTCAGGGTGGGTATAGTCTGCACAATTTGCTCTTTCTGATTCCTTGTTTGTTTCCCCGCAGACTGCCGTGTCCGAGGACGAGGACATCCGCCTCGCCCGAGTGCGCGACGTGGTGCAGCAGCTGCCGCCGCCGCACTACCGCACCGCCGAGACGCTCATCCGCCACCTCGCCCGCGTCGCCACCCACGGCGCCAAGACCGGCATGCACTGCAAGAACCTCGCCATCGTCTGGGCACCCAACCTTCTCAGGTACTGGACAGTTCTGTCGCCCTGTGTGGTGTAGTGCGCTGCGTCAGGCCAATTGTTGGAGAGACAATGTGTGTCGAGTGGTGAATCTCCAGTGCGCCTGTCATAGTGCATCGTGGTTCAATGGGCAGCCGACCAAGCGACAAGTTGTGCGCTTTATCAGGTCGAAGGACCTGGAGTCGAGCTGCGACGCGGCGGCGCTGCAGGGCGTCGGGCTACAGGCCGTCGTCACCGAGTACCTCATCACGTACGCCGAGCTCATCTTCAGCGACAAGCTGCCGCACTACAACGGGGAAAACCTGCTCAGTGAGTGCTAAATCTTCCTTATCCTTGCTTTGACTGGCTGAGACTTTTGAAGCTCGTTTGCGCCTTTGACGTGCCAAGTGCAGAACCCGATTTAGTGGACGCAAGTTCATTTCTTGGGAAACTGACTTCAAATAAAAAATCCTCAGGCGTGACAACCCGACCGTTGCAATATGGTGACCTGAACGTTCGTGCGTTCCTTTTCAGGCGCCTCCCCTCGGAGGGTGCGGCCCAAGTCTCTCGCCATCTCGACCCCCACGAAGCTGCTGTCTCTGGAGGAGGCCCGGGAACGAGCCTTGTCCACGTCCGCCGCGCACCCGGCCAATCAAAAGTATTTAGAAGTTGGGGGCGGGCCCGGCAACCTGCCGCCTGTCTATCATACTGTGATTGACTTGCCGTACAAGTAAGCTTATCCCTCTTGCATGCAATTATATTGAGTTGAATTCATATGATTACTCTGTGCAGAAATTCTGCAAACAAACGGAATGATCAGAATCCTAAATTTTGCGTCGAAGTTTCTTCGAACAGGTTTTCCAAAACTGTTTTCGACTTTATCGTGAGTCAAATTTCTTTTTTGACCACTGTTGCAAAATTTTATAGTTTCATTCGAGCCCTTGTAAAGTGTGCGATGTGCCAGTTTTGTCACCATTATTTGCTGCTTCGCTGAGCGATGTGTTTCGGTCTGTGTCTGTCCGCGAGGTTTCATCAAATCTGCTGCGTCAAATTTCATTTGCGTGTCTGTGGCAAAATTTTCGCTTCTCGACGTGTTTGTTTGCGAAGCCTTCTGAAGCGCTGTTCCGCCTTCCCGAGAAAATAATCTGGAATGTGCGTGTAGTTTTGCTGCAGTAGAAACAAAATTTCAGCACACAATATTTTGGTGCGGTGCGTTGCTTTGCTTGCACATTGTGATTTTTCTCTCTGTGAGCAGCCCGTCATCCTTTCGCTTCGTGTCCACAGGCTGATTCGCCCGTGCTCACATGCCAGAACACAGTCTGAATATCATCTGCCGCATCACATATGTCAGGACACTGTGTCAGTGTTTTGTTCACTTTTTTCTCCGCAGGAAGAAGATGAGTCGGAAGGACCACAAGGCGGTGGTGGGCGCGGGCGGCTGGAGGTCCCTCTTCTCGCGGGGACGCACGCACAGCCTCAAGGGCGCGGGCTACAAGCCGCCGCCCGGCACCTTCCACCAATACCAACAAGGTAGAAATCCACACGCAGAAATTGTATTGCAGAATTGGCAAGGATCGAGAAACCTTTTCAGGGTTTGGCTGTTCAATTTCGGTCTCGTCAGGAAATACCAAGCTGACGGACAGGTTCAAGGAAACCAGACAGGTTGGGAACAAGATCTTTCTGGTTTCAGTGTCGTCGCTGCGCATGCCGTCGAAAGGCGACCGCGTTTTGACGGAGGACGACGTTGCCAGGCGACGCAAATTGCGCAGCGTGAAGAGCGCCGATTCGCTGCTGTCGTCATCAGCGAGCATGCGCGAAGTGAGGACATCGCAGCACGCAGCCAATGCCGGTACGACACTCCGCAGGCCTTCACTTCACCTCTAGTTGCAAGCACGCAACAAACCAAAACTTGAACAGCGCGAAAACAAAGGATTTACAGTTGACAACAGGAAGCCGTGAAGTTGACCCGAGGTTTTCTGTTGTAAGTTGACCCGATGTTTTCTGTTGTTCAGGCGGCGACCTGCGCACGTCGATGGAGTCGGGGACGGACACGGTGCGGAGCGACACGACGTCCAACCGCCGCACGAGCGGGTCGAAGCGCACCCTGTCGGTGGACCACTACACCGGCGGCTACCACTCGGCCGAGTCCGACATGGACCTGAGCCCCACCGAGGACGATGGTACGGGCGCCCGCCAAACATCAGCCTTTGGTCGAAACCGAAAAGACGTGTTGCTTTCCGTTTCCAAATTGACTAGATTTTCTGGCATCGTTTTGTGTTGCAGGTGTGTTCCTGTCGGGCGCTTTCGACCACTTGGACACGCGATCGATGGAGGGCGCCATCGGTGCTTCCAGCGACTCGTACCTGACGTACGAGACGGCCGACATCGTGCACGGCCGGGGGGCGCGTCCCCTCGCGGAGGGATACGTGTACCACTCGCACGACGCGTTGCAGCAGCCGCAGCACGCCATGCGGCAGCATTCCCAGGATTCCCTGCACAGCGAGGGCGCCGCCGCGATGCTCTACGGTCTAGAGGGCGCGACGAGTCTGGACACAAAACTGACCCCACCGCCGGAAATCTACGGTCTCAACAAGGTGAGGCTCGAAACGCGCTTCTCCAGCAGGAAAAAGTGACCCACGGCCTTTTGTGCTGCCAAGTGGGGATGACCACAAATTGTTTCAACGCTGTGAAGCTCGGTTGTTCAACTCTGGTTTATCGCAGGTGCTGCGGTCTCGGTCGGTGGAGCAGCAGGTCGAGAGTGAGGACGCCGCGCTCAACATGCAGCTCGAGGCGCAGGCGCCGCCGCTGATGCCGCGCTCCCGCGCCGGGTGGTCCCCCTCCGAACCCTACATCCCGCCGCTCCCCAACCAACCCATGTCCACCTTCAAGGGCTCGTCTCAAAGCGCGGAATCTCCGCCCACTTCGCCCGTCAAGTCGCCCTCCATCAAAGACAGGATCATTGAGGCGTTTTCACCCAAGGCGAGACGGAAAAAGATGCGCGCTCCTTCTCCGCCGAAATCCCCGACTCCGGAACAACAGAAGCTGATGAGTCCGTCCGACTCCAGCTCCCCCTCGTGGCCAACGCCGCCTCAACTGTCTCCCCTAAAATCGCCCATGTCGATGCTGCCTTCCATGAGTGAATTCGGTGGAACAGGAGGCACCGCCATCATGAATCGGCATTTCCTGGACAAGGAACATTCCCCCGGGGTGGAGGACGAGAATGAAAATTACCCCACCAGTGGAAGCAACACACTGACGGAATCGTCACGTGGCTCCAGTTCTCGCGAGATTACGCCCGAGACCGACTCGACGTCGAGCATGGAGAGTTTCATGGGCGGCGGCGCGGCGCGGTACGTGGCGACTGCGAGCGTTCTGTCCCCGATCGGAGAGATGTCGCCGGCGTCCGACAGCAGCAGCCCTCGCGCCGGCAGGCAGGATCGCAGGTGAGTGTGCTCCTCTTTATTCGGCTCCGGCCGATGCTGTGAGAAGTATGTGGACAGGTTGCAACTGGTTGGACTTCTGAACCACATGATCTTACTTCGTTCGCGGGACCAAGTGTTTTTTGTCCACTTCCTGGACATCTACGTTGTGTTAAAGAACTTCACAAAGACATACACACAGGCCTTTTTTGACACCAACGTGATGCGTGTGGCTCGATGCAGGATGTACAGCTCCCTGGAGACGCAGGGGGAGGAGGGCGCGGCGTGCAGCCTCGCGTCCGTCACGTCGCTCAGCGACGCCGACGCTGCGTTCCACGGACAGCGCGTCCACGTGACCACAGACTCGTCGGACGCCTCCATCGACACTGCTGGAAGGTCCGTTGTGACGTCATTATGAAATCCTGTTTCTTGTGCTTTGAAGAGATCTGAATTGCATCGTTCAGTTTCCCAGCCATAATTCACCGGAAAAAGCACGCGTGTGTGATGTGTGGAAAAGTTTACGCGTGACATTTGTCTGCAGGTTCGGAGGACGGGAGATTCAGCCCGGCGTCGTGTCCAATGTGTTGGTGGAGTCGGCGGGGCAGACGCACGCGCCGCCCCCGCAGCACCACGCCGCGACCCAGCCGCCCCACGCCGCGACCCGCAGCGCCACCGCCCCCGTCCCGCCGCCGCGCCGCGAAAAGTCACTCGACTCCGAGGTGAGTCAAGAACCAGCCTGTCATACCAAATAACAAGCTAGAAATCCAGGTGAAATTCAATACAACATCCTTTTGAACTTTTCCTGCTCACTTGCTCCTATGTGTAACTTGCGCATTGTGCCAAGAAACAAACACACGCTCAAAGTGATGTTCTTGTGTGGTTTTGCAGATGACGGTGTCGGAGCCGAACCTGGCGTCGCCTGGAGACGCGACGGACGGCCGCACCGCGACGACGCCGGGTGCGCTGCAGAAATCCACCGACACACTCAACAGCAACACCGACCCTGGCTCCATAGGTGACTTAGTCGACTTTTCCGTCGTGCTCTGGACACGGAAACTTCAATTTCGAACAACAACGGTTGATTTCTGCCCTCAAAACAAACATTTCCCAAAGAAGCTGCCAATTGCACTCACGAACACGATGTTTGTTTGCTCTTTTCTCAGGCTCATTCAGTGAGTTGTCCAAGTCCTTGGACAGCCTGTTGAACGACGTGGGCAGCCACAGAGACTCGACCTACACAACGAGCAGCAGCAACCGCGACTCGGTCTACACGGCCAATAGTCATGGCGACGACGCTGCGGCGGCCGCGCACTCTGGCGGCAGAGACAGGCGCAGCGTCCACGCGCTTGGTATGTTCAGTGGCAAAAATATCTTCAAGTTCTAAGGGTGGCGCCATATTTTACTGGTGCGTAGCATCGATTTTCACTTACGTTTCCGCTTGCTGCGCGCAGGTCTGACGGACTCGGAGGCGGCGCTGGAGTCTCTCGGCGACTCGACGACGCTGCTCGCGACGCGGGTCGGATACAGCAGCACGTCGAGCATCGATTCGGACCTCCACCCCGCCCAGGTACAGCTGTATTTGATTGAGAAGCTTCACGAGTTGCGAGCTGTTCTCATCGCCAGGAAAAGGGCAAAGATACAAGTAAAACAGTGTGACAAGTTAATGTCCTGAAAACTTGTGTTTACTACGCGATCTCACCCTGTTGCCATCTTGTGCAGGTGTACGCGCAGACGCTGTACTCGCCGCCGCCGTCGTCGGCGTCCGCGTCGACCGTCGTGTCGCTGCATTCCTCCGGCGGGGACGCGCGCTCGCCCCGCTCCCCGCTCTCACCCACTTCCCCGCCACCCGCCGCCGCCTCCTCAGACTCCTTCCCGTCGCCTCCCTCCGACGCTCTCCACAGCGACGCCACCACCCCCTCCGCAGCGGACGCGCCAAAACCAGTACCCACCAACACGGGTTACCTTGAAACCAACATCGACTCGCCCGAATACAAGCAGACGGCGTACCTCGCGAGTCAGGAGACGCTGGACAGTCACTCGATGGACGCGGTGTCGCTGGAGGAACCTGGCCAGTCGGAGGCGGACACTGAGATTGTGTTGCTGGAGGAGGAAGTGCAATACGTGGACATCAGACCCATCGAACCTGAAAGGCCCCTGGATCTACCCATCAGAAAGCAGGAAATGGCGATGTCACCACCAGCTAGTCCTGCGGATGCTGATCTGGTGGAACTCAACACTGTGCTGCTCAGTCCAGCCGCAACTCGAGAGAAAGTCTCTTCCCCAGAAGTGGACCTGGACTCAACCCTATTGCGAGGGGCAGACTCTGTGGTGTCAGGTGAACACACGCACATCCAATCCAAAGAGATTTCTCCTGTCTCACCACAAGCAAGGGACGAACAAGGCTCACATTTAGACAACGCAAAAGTGGACTTGTCTCCACCTCGTCGAAGTCACGATGCTCAAAACTTGACCAATGACTCCACAGCAGTATTATCACCCTCGTCTCCCAGTGAAGAAAGGTCACACGAGTTCCTCGCGAAGTCTCGCGAGATTGACATCACGTCTCCGGACGGGAACCAGGCGAAGCATTCTGGAACCAGAAGTCCTGAGGTCTCCTCCAGTCCCATGGACGTGGACTCATTGTCCTCGAGTTACGACAAAACTGTCGACAATTTCCCGACAAATGAAGACAAAGTAGCCGTCATGACACCAGACAACATTTCCATGGAAGATGAACTGAGTGATCTGGACAAGGATCAGAAAGTCGGCCAGGTGGAAAGGTCACGGCCGAGCAAGTTCTCCACAGACTCCATGCCCAGCAGTGGGGACGAGCTGGGACACGGGAAAATGGACATCAGTTTCCATAGTGACAAAGACGTTTTGGAGGAAGACGCCTTTTTCATGGAAACGACCTCAAAATCAAAGTCGTCTTCTGTGGATAGTTTAGACAAAGGCCCTGGTGCTCCCAAAAGTCCAAAGCTCGAGGAAGAGGAGAAACTGATCAGAGCCAGGCTCAGCGCTGCCAGTCGTGAAGTGACCAAATCGTCTGAGAGGTTGAAATCTCCTGAAGAAGAGAAGACAAACCTGTTGACTCCGTCCGTGAGTCCGAACAGCACAGCAAGCAGCAGCACTGGTATACTGTCTCCCAAGTCAGGCGAAGTGCAGACAGAAGCGGTGAGAGAGAAACAGGACTCTGGGGAGAGTAAAGACGCGGCCGCCGCGGACTCTAGTTTCGTGATGCGCGCGGCCGCCGTGGCGACTGTCGTTGAAGACACAAAGGCCGCACCGGTGCCGAAACGCAAACGCAGCGTGAAGGACTTGCTATGTCAGTTCGAAACGCTGACTCACAGCCCTCCCAAAGAGCAGATGGCCGAACCCAGTCCGCCCCAAGGGACGGGAGGCCAGTCTCCGCCTGTCAACTCCACCGCTCAGCCTCAGACTCCTCCCATCATGGTGGCCGAGCCAACCTCAGCGGACGGCGTCGTCAAGGCGAGGCCTGCAGTATTTCAGAAACCCAAGATCGTGCATTTGAAGACTTTGTCCACGGGAACTGTGCAAAGTGCTGGTGACTTCAGTCAGGCGCCGCAGCAGTCATTCCAAAACAAAGCGCCATCGAAGCCAGCGCGGGAACCTTCAGCGAAGTCCCGGGAAACGGCAGCACAGCCCGGTGCGGCGCCACCGGTCGCTGCGCCCAGGGCTAGCAAGGAAAAAGCGCCGGCTCCGCCTGTTGCGAAACCGCGCGACATAAACCGACCAGTCCCTGAAGAGAGAACGACGGTGACCAACGGCCAATCACTGATGAGCAAAAGCCTCGATCAGTCAATGCTTCTCAAAGCCCTGGACTCTTCTCACACATCCGAACTGACCATAGACACGTCTTACGACGCGGACCTGATGTCTCGTAGCGTGGAGCTCACGGCCAGTGAACTGAGTAAAGATAGACCGGTGAAACCGGCCAAGAAGTTGGGACATTCGCCAAGTTTCAAAGAACGTCTGAGAGTGTACGAGGCTCAGAGAGAGGGCAAACCCCAGGCCGCCCCAGGAGGACCGACGGAAACCCTCGGCCTGAACACGGCGAATCGGAACGACAGGGCCAGCTCGGAGGAATCCGTGGGAAGCGTCAGAAACCTCTCCAAGATGTTCGAGAGGCAGAACAGCAACAGATCTGACGGGTTTTCGGACAGGTCCAGATCCGTGAGTCGTGAGCCAGAAGAACAAATGAAACCACCGACCGCAGCTGTGACGTCATCAGCGGCTTCGGAGGTCAAACCGAAGATGGACGGTACCAAAGATGGACAAAGCGATAAAAAGGAGCAAATCCCTGCGCAGAGTGAGCACGAACAGAACAATGGCGCCGCCGACGTCTCACCGACCAAGCAGAAGAAGAGCGTGCGCAAACTGATGGGCATGTTCGAGCAGCAAGAGCCGGAAGAAAGTGCCTCGAGATCCGCTTCCGGTGACGAACGCGGACCAAGGCCCCCTGGTGGCAGGAAACCGTGGACCGCGATCGTTTGACAATGAGCCAAAGCACTGGTCAAAATTTGTCTCCTTTCAACGGAACCTTACCATTCCAAAAATTCCCATTTTGTTGACATGTCCGAATCACTCAAAGTCGATCAGTTTCGGCAGCTTGTCGTTGTTGGGATTTGACAGTTGAAATGAAGACGACTTTTGATTGGTGCTTGCGGTGTTCACTGTCGCAGAGATCGATGAAGCTCAGTCCTACAAGATGGATCTGATACTCAAAATGTGTTCTGTTTGAGCCGAGAGAACAACTCAGACTGCTTTGTTCACCAACTCGTATTCCACTGAGTAGTTTTGTACGGAGAGCTGCAAAAGCAGCGTTTTTCACATTCATAAACTGCTAACTTGTACATCCATTGTAAGTTCAACAATGACAAGTACAATGTGTTCATTCTCCCAGATGAGTGTGTGAACAGAGATGTAGCATTTAATATATTGATGTGAATGTTGTTGCTGACAGTGTCCAGTTTCATCCAGGATGCGAATCGTCTGTATTTGGTGTTTGAGTAATTTGTGTGTCAGCTTTGCGTTGGTATCGTTGGGTGTATGGAATGAAGACAGTTTCTTTGCATCTCCAGGTTTGAGTCAGTTGAAACTCGAACATCGTTGACAGCCGGTTTGTGTATTTGGAATCGAATTTGTACGGGACATTGAGCGAATCTTTTCGGTCACTTTGTCTTTGGAGGTGAAGCAATCAAAAGTCATGGTTCTGTGAATATTTCGTCGGCATTTTAAATTAACTTTGTTCCAAACCTAGCTGAACGGCAGTAACATTTGAACAGGGTAGTTAGTGCAACTCTAAAAAGTAGACAATTTGCAGATTTGCGCAGAAGCTTCCCCTGTGACCGAACGTTTGAGCCTTTTGTTCTTTGTAATTTGTTTGTGGACAATTGAGAAAGAGGCGAAACTGCAAAGGTATCAAACTTGAATGGGGCACAATATGCACAGCAAGGAGTGGATCATGACAGTTTTTTTCGTGTCAGAAACAAGGTAAAAGCTTGAAAAGGACACTGCATAGAAACTGGAATGAGATCTTGTTCGTGGCTTTTGTGCAATTTCGTTCAAGGGAATGAGTGGGAAGTTGCTTTGTAGACCATGAAGGGCCCAAGTGGTGTGTCAAGTACGAAGGTGTAAATGTGTGCGCGAATCTGATGTGCGAGTCTGATCTGTCGTGTACAGGTGTTACAAGGTGCTTTCATTGTTAAATCTTGTTAAAAGTGTTTACATACAAGCCCGTTTCTGGCATCGTTTGATTTCCCAGTGGTATTTGGGTTTCCTTCAAAAAATGTGAAAACTGGGCTCAGCGCAAACATTTTTCTCACCGTCATTTCTAGTGAACCCATCATTTTTGGCCAGGTTGATGTCAACTGTTCCAGCATTTTCCCAGTTCAGCGAGGTCTCATTTACTCTCGTTTAATTTACTGTGCTCCGAAATGTCTTGCTGCCGAAAATCCTGAAGCTACAACAACAAAGTTGAAAGTGTACACTGTCTTTGTGCGTCACCCTTTGATCTCGACGTTTCAGAAAAGGGAAACTTTGAGTCTCCGAATTTTTCGCTGCCAACCAATTTGTTTTGTCGAAGCTGATAAACTTGTTCAAACTTTGGAAATTTGTATGGAGCAGAGAACAAACGAGATATTTTCTCTCTGGTGATTGTTTCGGCCTCAGCGTCTTTTGAATGGTTTGGAACGGACGTTGAGTTTTTGACGTTTCTGTGACATGCTGAGCATTCTCAAGTTGTTCTCCTTCTAACTTATATTTTTGTAATTACATTGTGTGTCATGTACCACCATCATGCGGAATAAATTTGTGTTCCTAACTGCAACGGACATACTGTGTTTGACCGGAACGTTTGGAAATGAGTGAAACACATTTTTCGAAACTCACTTTAGTCTCTGCAAACATCCCAGCGCTTCTTTTTGTCCATTCTCAGCGACAAAAATCGTGTCTTTTGTTTCTTTCCGCTGTAACACGCAAATTGTGTCAACTGAAAGGTCACACGTTCCTGGAAAATGCCATTCGGGTTCACGTGCAGCACACACCACGACGCATGCGACGCACAAACAAAATTCGCGCCATTTAGCCAAAAAATAATTTTCCTGAGAAAAATATTCTGCGACACAGACATCGCGGATTCACTTCCCTGGAACAAATCACAACAATATACATAGCCGGTCTTGCTCAGCTTGAAGAACTGTTTTGCCCCTGTATATTTCAAAAGAAAATAATCTCAAATAAAGTTCCGGACATGTTAGAATGAAGTGGTGTGGGTGAACAAGCTTTGGACGAGAGTTTTCCGACTTTTTCTGCAGCGTAGGAATTTGCGGCACTGACGTGGCCGCAGCCATATTGGCAGCTGCTGAGTTGGAAGCACAGCGCTGTTTACGGTTTTTTCACAATTAAAGGAGTTAGACACGTCGACCAGCAGTTTAACGTTTCAGAAACACTCACCATGGTATGTAGATTCGACAAGATTTTGATTGGTGCAAATGGGCGTTTGTTCATTCATCAGAGCCAAAGTTCTGTTGCCATTTGAGGCTGAAGATCTGGATCCAGAGTGATTCTGCCGACAGCAGTCACCTGTTGTCACTGAATTGACGGAATGTTTCTTGGTTGCAAAGTTTGTGGCACCGAATATTGTTGTTGTCATCTGAATGACAGATGATTCGTGTTTTACTTCACTCTTACTGGGAGAGGTGAGAGTCCTGATCAACGGACCATCAGTTTGACGTGTTGCTTTTGACAGGTTTTGCTTGCCGCGGCGGTGTGCAACAAGGCTGGAAAAGGTAAGCTTTTTGTGCAGTTTTGGGACATCACCAAAAAGTTCACACAAATGCGTTTCTTAGTTGTGAACCACTTCACACAGAATCTGCGGCTGCTGCACAGAGAATTTACTTTGGTCTACGTGGCGAGTAGGAGGTGTGTCCACTTCTCGTTGCACGAACACGTTTTGTTTGTTTGCAGCCATAATATCCCGTCAGTTCGTGGAAATGACGCGATCTCGAATAGAGGGTCTGCTGGCGGCCTTCCCAAAGCTGATGAACACTGGAAAACAACACACGTTTGTGGAGACAGAGAGCGTGCGTTACGTGTATCAGCCGCTGGAGAAACTCTACATGCTTCTCATCACCACAAAAGCCTCCAACATTCTCGAAGATCTCGAAACTCTCAGGCTGTTTGCACGAGTGGTAAGTGAAGTGTTCATTTGAATGAAGGCTGGACGCTGTCAAGGAAAGATGAAGGGTTCTTTTTGTGGCTGCCAGAAAGGATAAGAATTCATGATTCAACTGTGCTGTTTGTTGCCTCAGACGTTTCGCAGATTTTCAGTGCCAATTCTCTTCCCTTCCTGCAGGTGCCCGAATACTGCAAGGTGATGGAGGAAGCAGAGATCTTGGACCAGGCTTTTCAGCTCATCTTCGCATTTGATGAAATCGTTGCGCTTGGATACAGGGAAAGTGTCAACCTTGCGCAGATCAGAACCTTCACAGAGATGGACTCGCACGAAGAGAAAGTGTACCAGGCTGTTCGACAGGTTAGTTCTGGTCAGCTGGAGTGTTTTCTATTGTGGCTAAAAACAAAATCAAATTTTCAAGATGCGCTTGAGAAATGGCAAAACCTGTGTGTGCGTGGGGGTGGGGATTATGAAGAATGCAGCTTCAGCCATCGTGGTTTTGTTCGCAAATTGGCCCACCATCGTTGAACGTTGTGTCGGCGGTGTTGCAGACCCAAGAGAAAGAGGCGAAGGAGCACATGAAGCGCATGGCGAAGGAGTTGCAACAGCAGCGACGCGAGGGGCGTCGGATGCCGGGTCTCAGCGGAATCGGCTCCAACTCGATGGGGCGCAACGATGCCTCCATGCACATCGACAGTATCCCTCACGAGCCGCCCAAACAGAGCTTTACCGCGCCGACGTGAGTTGTAGTTTCCCTCAACGGAGGCTTGTATTTGTCTGCCAACTGTTGGTGAGGTTTGACGCATGGAACTGCATGTTTTGTGACGTCAGTGAAGTGAACCGCACTGTTATCTGCAGAAGACCGTCTGGCCCGAGCAAAGCAATGAAACTGGGGTCCAAGGCGAAGGACGTCGATTCGTTCGTCGATCAACTCAAGTCGGAGGGAGAAAGTGAGTTCATTGTGTTCAAGATGACATTCCTCTTTTGTCAAACTTAGGCTGGGAAACGATCGTAGAAATTGAGGTCAGATTGAGTTCCCGTCTTGACCTGTTTACAATATCTTCAGCCGTGGCCAGTACGTCGGCAGCTCCCAAATCCGCCGCTGTCGCCAAAGCTGCCACACCTGCCATCAATCAGGAGAGGTGAGGCGACCAATGCAATCTTGAATTGCTTTGCTTCCAATGCGCTTACCAGGGCTTCCTTTCATTCGTGAAACATTCCAAACAGTGGCACGACTTGTGGCATTAGGAATCTCAAGATGAAAGTGCACTCTTCCGAAAAGCTAGTTTTTCAAATTTCAGTCAGAACAATGTCTCCACATTCTCTGTTGTTTTGCTTGTTTCGTGACGGTTTCTCTTCTTGTCTGCAGCGTGCACGTGCGGACAGAGGAGAAGTTCATCATGACGGCGAGTCGGGACGGAGGGCTGCAGAACCTCGAGGTGCACGGCATCATGACGCTGCGCATCAACGACGAGAGTCGCGGCCGCGTCAAACTGGTGCTGCAGCAGGGTGATATGAAGAACGTGCAGCTACAGGTGCGGCACCGAAAGCGAAGTGCACACCAGCGTGAAACTACAGTTCATTGGAGTGCACAGCCCCCTTGACTGCATCGTATTGCACGAGTTTTGGACAATTCTGTGTCTTTTGTTTCGCAGCCGCACCCGAACGTGGACAAGAAGCTGTTCTCTGCGTCGTCGGTGCTCGGGCTGAAGAACCCGACGAAACCGTTCCCTCTCAATCAGGACGCCGGCGTGCTGCGCTGGAGGCTCCAGACGAGCGACGAGGCCCACATTCCACTCTCTAGTGCGTTGAACACGTGTCTAACAGAAGAATCTTGATTCCCTCAAACAGATTCTTTTCTCGTGCTACAATTTGTTCAATGCACTTGCTTTGGACGCAATGCCGTTTGTACCGCGCACGTGCACCAAGCGTGAATCAAAGATTGGTAGTGTTCGATTTGCGTGTACCGGCTGGTTGAGTGAGCCTAAATGACTGACTTCGCCCCACCTCCAAGCCAGGGGTGAAGTGGCGCCACTTCGCCGCCGGCCAGCCGCACGCGTAAATCGAACATGCCCATTGAGTCAAAACGATGCGCGTTAGCTGTTGGTCTGAACGACTACGTGTTGTCCTGCAGTCAACTGCTGGCCGAACGAGACGAGCAGCGGGTGCGACGTGAACATCGAGTTCGAGCTGGAGAAGGACGAGCTCGAGCTCAACGACGTAGTCATCTCCATTCCGCTCCCGTGAGTGCAGTGTGTGGGGGGTGTGTACGGGAGGAGAGAATATTCGAATTTTCTTGGCGCTCAATTGAATGCGCATTACGGTAGTGGTTTTTGACACTGACTGCGTGAAAACCGCAAGGTGTTGGGAGATGTGTGAAAATCGTTTTCGTCATGCAGATCAGTGTTGCTCTGAATTTTGTCAAGTGTTGTGTAAACGTTGCGCAGCTCCGGTGTGGGCGCCCCCGTGGTGCACGAGTGCGAGGGCGAGTACAAACACGACAGCCGCAAGAACCTGCTCGAGTGGAACCTGCCCGTCATCGACGCCAATAACAAAAGTGGTGCGTAGCCTGCGGTTTTCTACGCGCTGACTTTTGACGGCACTGGCACGTGCTTTGCAATTGGCGTCTGGAGTCTGCCAAAAAATGGTGTTCTGCACGTTGCAAACTGCAAGTCATTTGATTCAAAATCTACGTCACCACACAGTTCATGTTGTTACAGGTTCGATGGAGTTCAGTATAGCTGGTCATCCAGACGATTTCTTCCCCGTCAACGTGTCCTTCGTCTCGAAAAAGACCTACTGTGATATCGAGGTGCGGTGCAAACTATTATCGATAATCTACCGAAGCTGCACGGGAGATTTGACTTCAGTTTTCATCCATCTCTTACCGATCATTTTGTTCCTCCAGGTGAAAGACATTCGGGGCGTAGACAGCGACACGTCAGTGAAGTACTCCTCAGAAGTGTTACTATACGTGGACAAGTACGAGATCGTCTAGCGTCGGCTGAGCCGTTTTGTTGTGTATGTAGTCTGTACATTCTCTTGTTACAAAGTTCCACGTGTTGAAAATGTGAAAGCGGTGTTGTTTGGACTTGCGATGGAAGGGTGGACTGGGAAGTGTCGAGTCGGGAATCGCGAGTGAAGCGATCCTTGGTTCATCGCAGCAGAATCCCTGTTTTGCGCGTCCAGAGCCAAACTTCATTTCACCCAAGTGCATTTTGAAGAGGTTGTTGCTGTTCACTCAACACATTTTTCACAGCGGGCAAAATCACGAGACAGATGCTTGAATGAGAGGTGAATGAGTCAAAAGCTGGGTTCGACTGAGAGCACGGGGTACCAGTGTTCGGTACTTGCGAAGCGCACAGAGCTGTGAGGAAAAATGTGTCCTTTTGGTTTGGGTTCCGGATAGTGTCCATCTGGTTGACGAAAAGTCACCAACCGGCCGAAAAAGAGTGTCATTAAGTGTTCAAGCAGTTCCAGTTGCTTGAGCGAAGTTAATGATGGTCATTTTCTGTTTGTTGTTCGCTGTGGCCTTTGCGTCTGTTGGGTTGACGGTGCGAGTCAGCGCCGGTTCTCAGAATGCAAAAATCGTCAAGAGCGATGTGGTACAGTACAAATCTATTTATTTGTCTTGTGTACACACCTACAAAAGTAAAAATTTCAGACTCGGCTTGACTACACTCATGTGTGACAAAACAAAATTGCCATTTTCTATGCAAAACACATCAGGCGGAGAACAAAAGAACACAGCAAGTCTCGTGATTTGTCGGACCAAAGCTGACGTCTCGGTTTCGTCACGCAACCTGTTGCGTGTGGAAAGCTGTACATTGACGGGGGATCTGCTACTTTAGTTTCGAGGTTGAATGATGTGGGAAAATGTTCTTTATCTCGCGCACCTCCTGTACAAAATGTGAACATGTATGCCAGAAATACACGTCAGAGCTGAACTTCGCTGTTGCCTCATTTGGTACCTGTCGCGCTGAAAACATAACGTTCATCGCTGCAAATTCTTCGTGTTTGAAACAAGCGAAGAAAGGCCCAACTAGTGAAAGATGTGTCCTGCCAACCGGGTTGAACCCCTTCCAACCAAATTGCTGTTGATAGCACTGAGTGAAAGCGTCCAAGTTCAGTTCCTTTGTTCATACTTTCCGCAGTTCCGCCGCAGTGGAGTACGCATCAAAGCTGTTTCACAAATGCTGTCGAAAGCAACCCTGAGCAAATTGAATGCTCTCACAAACTACCTCCAATGAAAAATTGTTTTCTGCACGCTCTCGTGTTTGAGAACGCTGTTTTGGCGAGTGCAGTTGAAGCTGCGGCCATTCCAGCGACCCGAGTTGTTGCAAATTGACGCTTGACCACCGGTGATGCTTTTGGCCTCAGGACTCGCAGAAAATTTTCTGTTGATGTCACCGGACCCTCAGTGCAGCACGGCGCCGGAGAGGAGAAGGAAGACCAGTGTCACCAGGGTGAAGCTGTAGGACGCGCTGGTGAGCGCGGCGGCGCTGCCTGGGTCGGGCCCGGCTGAGCGGCGCGCCATGTAGGTCGTGGTCGGGTTGGAGACGCGTCCCAGGAAGAGAGTCGTGCCCGACGTCTTCTCTCTGGAACAGAAACGAGTCACGGAGAATCGTGTTCTGTGAATTGCCCCGAACTCACTGTGTCCGTCTTACATCCGTGGCTGCCAAACTCCAAATTGAAGTGGTCGACAGGTTGCAAAACAGGACAGCACACACGATTTGTGTCAGAAAACCGAAGCTGGGGCACGACTGTCAGACCCACCGGCAGTTGGATGACTGTCCATGGTGCAACGTCAACGCGACATGTGCCTTGGGAGTCTTGTCTCTTGATATTTTTTCTGGGGGCATCGCTCAAACACCAAACATTTGAGAGTGGTTTAATATTGTCAATTCAAACGAGCTCGGGATCAGCTTTGCTGCACTTCTCCCATAGATCGACGCCGCAGTGTCATTCGAATGAAAAATTCCCAAAAACAACAGTCGGATCTCAACTTTTCAGAGGTCTTGTCGGACAGAGTGAATGTGACGAACGATTTCTTGGTGAAACAACCGCGAGGAACAAGAATGCTACGCATAAAAAGCGTGTGGTCCATGGAAACGTTCGAAGTTCATAAACACTTTGTTAAGTTGCCAGGAAATCCAAGATGGCCACCAAACTGCATAACCTATATAGCACCTGACACACTTATATGTGGGGGACCATAAGACCACTTCACCATATGAGTTTGAAATTTTGTGGGCAACTGTTAGTGCATTATGGGCCTTGTTGAGTTACTGGGAAATCCAAGATAGCTGCCAAATGGTATGACCAACATAGCATCTGACACACTTGCATGTGGGGGACTACAAGACCACTTCACCATGCAAGTTTGAAAAGGCTGCAGGCATCAGCGAGTTATGGGCCTCATTGAGTTACTGGTAAATCCAAGATGGCTACCAAATGGTGTGACCTACAGAGTGCCTGACACACTTGCATATGGGGGACCACAAGACCACTTCACCATGTGAGTTTGAACATGCTGTGGGCAAGTATTTGTGAGTTACAGGCCTCATTGAGTTACTGGGAAATCCAAGATGGCTGCCAAATGGCATGACCTACATGGTGCCTGATGCACTTGCATGTGAGGGATTATAAGACCACTTCACCATGCAAGTTTGAACATGCTGTGGGCAAGCATTAGTGAGCTATGGGCCTCATTGAGTTGTTGGGAAATCCAAGATGGCTGCTAAACAGCACAACCTACATAGCACCTGATACAACTACATGTGGGGGACCATGAGACCACTTCACCATGCAAGTTTGAATGTGCTGCTAGCAAGCATTAGTGAGTTACAGGCCTCATTGAGTTGCTGGGAAACCCAAGATGGCTGCCAAACCACATGACCTACAAGTGCTTGCATGTGGGGGACCATGAGACCACTTCACCATGTGAGTTTGAGCATGCTGCAGGCAAGCATTAGTGAGTTATGGGCCTTGTTAAGTTGCTGGGCAACCCAACATGGCCACCAAACTGCATGACCAAGATAGCACCTGATGTACTTGCATGTGGGGGACCATAAGACCACTTCACCATGTGAGTTTGAACATTGTGCTGGCAACCACCACTGAGTTATAGGCCTCGTTGACTTGGGGTGGGTAAGTCAATATGCTGAAATTTTGCCAGATCATTTTTAGCCAATTTTAAGGGGAAAAAAATCTTTTTTGTCATGTTGAGTTGGGGGGGGGGAACTCAACATACCAAAGAACCCAAAAAATGCTTAAAATGGCCTAAAAATGGTTGCCACTCATTTTCACTATGTTGAGTTATGCCCCCCACCCCCTTATCTCAACATTCTCACACACACATACAGACTGATGGTGCTTAGACCAAGCGTGTGGTAATGACCCTTCGGGACCACATGCTTGAACAAGAATGCTATGCATAAAAAGCATGTAGTCCATACAAACGTTTGCAGTTCATAAACACCTTCAAGTTCAGGGGGGGGTTGGACCCACTTTTGGAAAAATGATCAGTGAGCATCACTGATCATTAAAAAAATTTTTTTTTTTTTCAAAAATCCTAAG
>JAAUXT010137369.1_pt1 | contig 26344 bp, 23 predicted proteins | sample 7278171 | NCBI WGS metagenome assembly JAAUXT01 (sample SAMN14350112, study PRJNA611818) | marine sediment metagenome | isolation source: surface marine sediment (1.8m) | place: French Polynesia: Moorea | collected 2018-08
AACCATATTGGCTCAAAATGACCAGTGATCATCACTGATCATTTTAAAATGAAAAAAATACTTTTCTGAGAATTTTGGTGGTGAACCATATGGTCCAGGGGGGGGGGGTCGGGACCACATGGTTCACCACCAAAATTCTCAAAAATAATTTTTCATTTAAAAATGATCAGTGATGATTACTAACCATTGTGGAACCAATGTGGTTCTGACACCCCCCCCCCATCAGAACCACATTGCACACACACATACATACAGACTGACGGTGATTACACCAAGCGTGTGGTCGAGACCCTTCGGGACCACACGCTTAAAAAGCATGTGAACACAGCTTGCAACAAAAGCACAACTGGAACAACTCTTCGACATACTTGCTCTTTGGCGTACGAAAGCAAGATCTTCTCGTCGCGTCTTGTGGACCAATAAGAAAGATCCATTCCCCGCCAATTGTCAAAGGTCTGCCACGACAGCACGACAGAACCAGGTGTGAGGCGTGTGGAATCACAATCCGTAATCATAATCCATCAAAGGCCTTTTGCAGCAAGATCGAAATCTCACAGCGCCACAATCGACAGCCGCGAGGTACTGGAAAACAACAATCTGAACGTCCAGTCCCCACGTTCTCGTCGGGCGAACACCAACAGGACGGGGAATCTGCTGGGCACACAGGGCTCTCGGTCACAGACCCGAACACACGTGGGTGAGGAGTTCCATGTTCGTTCAAACTTCGAGTCTCGTGACGAGCTGGCTTGAGACAAACATACACGTAACACACAGCCTTGGACAACATCTTTGGAACTTGTTTGCTGCGGAAGTGGACACATGACCTTTCAAAAGCTGTGATGTGAAATCACGGAACCAAGGCGACTACGTCTGCGTGCTGCGCTTTCCAAGCGCCTCAAACTCTCCATTTTCTCTCCAAGGAATTGGTCAGTCAGGAAAGGTTTCAAAGCCTAAACACCGAAAGGTCTGGTGCAATGCTGCAATGGAACTCCCCTGCCAGATGTCTTGAGGCAAAAGGGGGTGGGAGACGAGGGGCCAAAGCGTGCAGGTGAGAGTGTTGTGCTCGTGCTGACGACACAAGTGTAACGGCGTTTTTCGCAAGAATTATTGTTCTGCACACCTTTGTTTTTGTTTTCGCAACAAACCCCAACACAGAAACAAGCAGAAATTTGCGAGCATCATGCAGGTGACGCGTGACCTTCGTTGGCCAATGAAAAATGACTCGAGAGAGTTGTGGTCCATCGCTGTTTGCCTGATGTCGACCTAATGGAAGAAGACGCACAGAGGCCGCACAGTATTCAAGGTGCTTTGATGGAAAAATTTTCTCGGTGTTTCAATTCCCTTTGCACGCAGATGCTGACGTTGTGTGCGTGAGAAGACGAATGGACAACTGGATCTCGAAAAGATGGAGAAAAGCAACAAGGAGTATTGTCAACATGGCGTGCCTCAGTCATGAAGGGAATTAGTTTCCCTTGTCTCCTGAAGCGCACTCGAAGCACCCAAGACTCCACCAGGAGCTGTCTATAATCCAGATATATGTGCCCGTTTCACAGGAAACAAAGCAAGACAAACTTAGACAGTGCCATTCCCCAATAATTTCTTTGTTCTTTTCACATCTCAAAAATTGCGAGGAAAAAGGAATCCATATTGTCAAAAGTGCCGACCTTTTTGTCGCGAATCACTTTTTGAGAGACTTTCTGTGGAAGCCAAGAACCTGACCGTCTTTCAAAGAGACCCACAAGCATTGAAGAGATGTTTCAGATGCAACAGAGAAGCAGCATACGCTTGCACACCCTCACAGCAAGAGTGGTAATGGAAATTTTATGAGCCCTTCGCGTGAAGAGTTCTCAGCAATTTGTCGTCAGAGCTTCACCCGACGATTGACCCAGTTTACCCACAGACTCTGGTTCTCCAAGACGCTTCTGCTAGACCTCCATAATTTACTGCCTTTCCTTCCTGACAACACACACTCGTTCAACATGAACTTTGGGTTTTGAAGGACCGACCCAGAAGAGAAAATTCCGAAATGTCACTTGGTGCTGTTGTAGAATTCCACTCAGTGGGCGGACCCGTGAGTCACATCACCTGTGACACAACCGTGAAACCGTGAATGTCGTCGAGTCGCAGACGCGGCCGTTGTTCTCCCACTGCTACTGCCTTCTTGCTGATGAAAGAACAATTGAGTTCGCAGTTGCAGCTGTCTCCTGGAAATGGACTCGAACGATTTCTGAAACCAGACATCCTTCGCACGCAACCTTCCCAGCCCACAAGAGACTGGTTTATGCACAGCATGTTCGTAAAACTGCACGAGCGCTAAAGTTCAGATGCGCAAAAAGGACTTTCTGTTCAAGCACTTACAGGACTTGCCTTTATGCTTTCCGACGGGAATGCAACCTCTCCCTTCACGTTTGCATGTCTGAAAACAGTAAAGCGTCCTCTGCATCTTTCCCTGCCAACATCAGATTGACAACAGACCAGCCCACCTTCGCGCGTCTCAAAGTGCGGCTGTTTTGAAGTTCGTGTTCCTGTCCTGGCAACACGAACCCTAATGCAGGACCAATCACCGTCACACGTGAAGGACATTCCACAACAAGGGCACAACATTGTCTGACGAACACACACGAGTATCAAGCGAGAAACCATGACCCTGTCCACCCGCAGGCCAAGCTGTGCAGCGCGATGAGAAATACAAACAACAGTCACATGTCAAATGTTGAAAAGCTTCACAAAAGACTTGCTTCCAGTCGGGCACGGTGATGCAACGGCGCCACCTCCGCTGCTCCCAGTCTTGTCAAATATTCACCGCAAACCGAAGAAGCTTGTACATTAGCACCTTTCACCTCAGAAGTCGAAAACAAAGCTGAACAGCAGTGTGCGAAGGTCATACAATAGTTCGTCTGTCTGACCGAAAGCATCTATACCAGGCCTCTTTGTCTTTTTCAAAATGACAGGAAAAGCCTTTTTGCCAAAGTCTGCATTTCAGCAAGGTTTGTGTCAAGGCTTTCCGCAATCCGCTGGAACCTGAACCCTTTGGCTTCAAACTTTCAGTGAACGTGTGCTGGTCGGTCGGCGGATCACTAACAGGATTTGTGGGCCCCGCCACGGCAGCTGTCCCAGGGGTTTACCGCACTTCGAGCCGGAGAGTTCGTCAGGACCTCTGCAAGCGTTCCTCAACGCTGAGATCTCTCATTGCACAATCCAAAACTCCACAGCACGGACAGACACTAGAAATGATCCGGTCATCACCCGACCAGCAATGAAGGGTGACCTGTCAGAGTGCACCGAATAGAAGCAGTGTCTTTTCATGATTTTGGCACTGACTGCGAATGTCAAAAGCTTTCGAATCTCAATGCGTCTGAAGAGAAACATGGCAGCAGCTGTCGAGCACCGATCAAGGTCCACAGCGCCGGATTACAGCTCGTGTTCCGAGTCGTGCACTTCCGAGTTTAACGGCGGAAAGAGACAACTGTCAAGTGCGCACCAGTTCCAGGTGCAGGTTACGGAACGGTAGCGAGATGTTTCCTCATAAGAAAACTCCAAGACAGCCATTTGACGCCCAGCCGACAGAACGTCGAGTTGGACCTGCCCGTAGCTTGCACCCTGAAATACTTCCCTGTCTCCACAAAACACCCAACAAAGCGGAAGAAGAACTCAGGGAAACTGGTTCCATTTTGAAAGGAGACGCTGCCATAACAAAAGCTACGAGCGGCAATTAACAGGGCAACGGGACAAAGCGTTTGTGCTTGATGTAAATCGATCACCCTTCAAGGAATTAACGTTACACTTCAGCCGCGTAATCCAAGCTGCCATTCCCTTTCATAATCCTCCGGGAGAAGAATACATAATGTGAATGCCTGCACAATTTTAGGCGACGCGGCACAGTGGAGCCCCCGCCAATATGGTTTCTCTTCGCACACTGCTTTGTGCGTCAGGGCCAAGATACTTCAAGTTATCTCCACACTACTTGGAGAGACGTGAACAGTTTCTCAAGTGCTTTCATCCTCGCGTAACCTCGGGGTTACAATATGATAAACACCGCTGGGGCGACGCCAGGTTGCAACCCTAATTTTCAAGGACGACTCACGGTCCATGCTAATCTCGTTACCTTGAGCACTCCTAATCCAACCAGAAAGAAGAAACGATGACACAGAAAATCTGCCCTGAAGTATTCGACTGACCCACGCTCCCGATTATCACACAGGCATCGTCCGTACTCAGAACCGTGGCGCGATGTTCTTCGTGTGCTGCGGGAGTCACTTTCTCCAAATTCAAAGGTCCCGCGAAAGGCAGACAGAAGATGACTTCCGACGTTTGCACCGCCTTCTCAGATGCAGAACATCTCAAACACATGTAAGCTGTTTTGTACTCGTATGGCACAGCACAAATTGCCTCTCATGAAAAGAAATCGTGGCTTTTCATGTCACAGGAAACATTTCTGCGTCATGGTACTCAGATCAAAGCTTGTGGCAAACTGCAAAGAACAACACTTGCGTTTGAGACACTATTGATGCACACTACACAGCCCCAAAGCGGCTCACACACCTTGCTGGCAGTGAGCATGCTGGGTTGTTTCCGAGTAACATCGCAATCCGATGTTTCCGAAGTGATCTTCTGCACATAAGGAACAAAAGAGCTTTTGACGACGCATTGTTCGTTGTGTACTCATTGGCATCTGTGGAATCAAAAGTGGCATCATGCCTCACAGGTAATAACCATCTCGTGTCATGACGGCGCAGCAGCACGAAACTCCATTCTATGTAAATTCTCATTTTATGCACATTTAATTCCGCCATACAGTACCTGAGTAAATTGATTTTGCATTTCTTTAGCGGGCCACGCAAAAGTCCATTAGGAAGGTGCTTTTGTGGATCCAACAAGGCAACAAAGGTGTCATTCGAAAGCTCAACAACCGTTTCGGAAGTGTGTGTGAATTCTTTTTGAAGCAGCACGATTGTAAACTCCAGATTGATCATCGTAATTTCACGTTCGGAATGACGAAAGGCAGCGCCGTCGTAAAATCACATTCCACATTTTCTGCCGCTGCCTCGCATGATTTCTGCACATCACAAGAAACGCAGACTCTCCTTTGGAAGTCTATATTTTCCGTGACACGCCGGAGCCTTTCAAGTGCAAATACTGATTGTGTTCCAAGGAGAGAGGCTTTGGCAAAATATGCAGAAATTTATCTGATTAGTTTCCACTTCTGGCAGAATCAATCAACCAGATTTCTGGTGCGTTGACTGATCCTCACAAGAACAAGAACAGCGCTTCGGATGAATCTCAACTGTTCTTAACGTGTCAGTCAAAACGATCCCACGTTTTTATTTCATAAAATGCTTTTGCCAGCAAGTTTTGAACACAAGCGCGTCGCTTGCGCAATTGCGAGTAGGTCGAGGTGGGCCCAGGTAGTCCTTGCTCCATTTTTTAGGTTGGTACCAGGGTAGGATCTGCTTTGTCGTGTTTGTGTGAAAATTTGGAAGTACTGTCGTCCCCGCTTAATTCGACCCCGGTTAGTATAATCAGTCGTTTTTTCCGTGCCTCGAACTCAGTCCATTTGAAAAGCATTGAGTTCACCCCGGATAGTTCGTATCCTCTTAATTCGGACACCCCGCCTATTTCGGCAGTATTGAAGCAGAATCTGAGATCCTGCACCTCATAATTTGACAACTTTTTGACGACTCTTGCGACCCTTCCTTTTAATCCAACACACGCAGATTCATGTTCTCTTAATCTGACAGCCTATTTTCACGACTCTTGCGGCTGTTGAATTAAGGGGGGTCCCTTTATTTCAACATCTGAGAGATCCATGTCCTCATAATTCAACAGCCTTTTGCCACTATTGCGACTGACCTTTTAATCCGACACATATGGCCCAAACAGGCTTTTGTCGGATTAAGAGGACCCCTGTTAGTACGTCGCCCCACTTAATCAGTCGGTTTTTCCGTGCAACGACCTTGTCGAATTAAGGGGGGACGACTGTATATCAGTGACAAGGGCACCATGGATAAATGAGCAAAATTTACAAATGCACGCAATTTTTTTTCAACAAACAATGACACCTGAAAACAGTTGAATTGTAGAACGACATCCACGCGAACACCACAAATCCACCGCAAAGTCTCACTCGATGTCATCGCAGACCGGCTCGAATGCCACCGCGGCGTGTTCTTGGGCAAATTTTTCCCAGCCCGGTGAGCTGGGCCGATTGCACTTCGGCCTGGGGATGTTGTACCCCTGCGCGTCTTGCCCAGCGGTTGCTGGCCTCTCCAAGGCGAGTTGTGGCGGCGTCTGCCCGGATCCTGCGACCTGACAAGCATCGGACCTGGCCTCATCTCCCGTCTCATATTTTCTCTTTTTGCACAGCTTCTTCTCCGGACACCTTCGGGCGTTTCGATTGCATTTGTCGCGGCGGCACAACTGACGGCTGGTGGCGTTTCTTTCTCCCTGCTCCAGTGTGGCTCTGCTGGGATTTTCTGCCACATTTTGCGCCCAAGGGTCGGCTCGCCTCCTCAGATACAGAGCCGACCAGTCCTGCGTGGACAAAACTGTTTCCGTTTCCGAAACCAAGCGATAGTACGAGAAGGCAGGTGGGCGGTCGGGCGCGTGCTGCGTGGACCCAGGTGCAGGGACGACCCCTCGCAGAGACGACGACTGTCGTACATGTACAACAGGAGGGGCGTCCAGCAGTGGTCGCACCGCCGCGGTGGAAACGCGGGCTGCGGAAGCGCCGAAAGTGGCTTCTGGATTCGCAGCTGGAGGAAAAACGGAGTTGAATGGCGCCCTAGCAGAGCTGTGAGAGGTTGCCAACGCCGTAGCTTTTTCCATGTTCAGGCCGGAAAACCTGTTTTCTTTCACAGGCTCTTTATCTTTCTCTTTCACCAGCGCCGTTTCCTTGGCGCCGCCCGTTTTCTTACTCCCTTCACCGAAAGTTATTTCAAGTTTTCCGTTTTCAAGAAGGAAACGGAAGTTCCTCGGCAGGGCCGGTGCCTGTTCAATGGACGGCCTGCTCGCAGCAGCGCTCGGCAGAGCGACTGCGCGTTCGGTTGTTGGTGGCGGGTCCCAAAATTCCCGTAAATACGGCATGTGAGCTGCTCTGTGCACCTGCGATGGTCGTCCGCGACCCAACGGTTGACGCTCTATCCGGGAATACATTCTGCAAACACAAAAGTTTTGTTCTCACGACGAGACCAAATGACCTGGAGTGAAAGCAGTCTCGTTTGGCCAAGATTCCACCAGCCGACAGTGAGCAAAAGCCGTTCAAAAAGCCGAGGGGAGTGCGCACAAAAACGCTGCACTGTGCTCGCCTTCGGACAGTTTTGGATCTCAGGTCTTTTGGCCATCCCGTCGTTGCAAACAATTTTCGCGCGCTCTCTGTGGTTCTCCCACTTGGACACAAACCAGACACTCGCTGGCAATCAATCAGTTGAATTTGTCTTTCTGCGGATTTATCATGACTGACATAAAAATTCACCTGTTACTCCGAAACAGTCTTGAACAAAGCTGCTGCTTCTTTCTTTTCGAACGAAAAAAAGTTCTCCGTCGCTCTTTACTTCGCTACTCGCAACTCGCGTGGTTTTGCACAAACCGGAAGCGCGGCTCTGCTGACGTGTCCACTGCGCATGCCTGCCAAGATGGTGGAACACAGCACAGGCTTCAGAGAACTTTGTGTGATATTTTGCTGTTTATGTGTCGTATCTAGTCAAGAAATCGTTCGTATGTGTGCCGATGCAAGCTGCAGAGGTAGGTGCAGTTTTTGTGCTTATTTTCATGAACATCTTAATCGTATGAAAGGAATTTATCGGCTTCGAATTTGAAGTCATTCAGAAAACAGCTGGCAAGTTGGGATGTGGCACAGCGTGACCTCGGCCGAAATCAGCATTGCGTTCCTGATTCTTTCCGGGCCAAACGACGTGTTTTGGTTTGTCAGGCGATGACATGCAGTTGTCATTACGACCCATGTCTGTGGGAAACCACAGGAAAGACTAAAGAAGGCGTGACTTGCTTCCGCGACATGTCCATCCCAGTTCCTTTTCACCTCGAATGATTCAGGAGTGTCCTGATTTTCGTCAAACCGAATGGGAAACGCACAGGTAGATCTATTAGCACTCTGAAACACGACAGATTTGGGCCCCCAAAAGTTCCGAAGGAACCTGATCCACGTCAGTGCGAGCACCGTCCCAAAAGATCTCGCAGACTGAAAGTGTCAAGCTGCAGAGGTGTGTGTCACCTCAAGAGACATCGCGTGAAAACTGCACGACCACTCGCATTCATTTTCTGCATCTGCAGGACGCATTGTACAGAAATACATGTTTGACTTGCTGAACTGAGCTCGGATGTTGTGAGACGAGGTTTTGGTGTCAGTGTTTCAAAAACAATTGTCCTTTCCTTGTTTCAAAAACAATTGCCCTTTCTTTGTTTCAGGAACAATTTCCATCGCAAAATCTCTCCTCGAACACCAAAGTGCCGATCCGACCGCTCTTAACTTTGCAACTGGGAAAGAGATACGAGTCACAACCAAGTTGGACGATCCTCATGCAGATTTGTGGGGTGGAGAGGTCTGTGTTTCGAAATTGTGCTGTTTCAACAACAGCAGTCATGAGATTTGTGTGTCCGCGAGAAACTTTTTTGTACCGTCTGGTCCTTCACAATTACGTTTTTCTTCCAGGTGAATGGAAAGTTTGGGTATTTTCCAAAAACTTATGTCAGAGAGCACAGAATAGTGTCGGATCCACAGCACAAGATCCCACTTGAGGTAAGAGGAGGCAACAACCAACGTTGGCGTGTCCCCTTCCAACGCTGAAGTCAAATGAACATCATCGTCAGATCCCCATGGCGACGGACAATAGCTGCACGAACAAAACCTTATTCAAAATCAGTGCAACTCGTTGAACGGGTGACATCCCTGTCCAATTGAAGAGCTGTGAAATCGCTTTCGTTGCAGAACATTCCACTGAGTGCGAAAGATGAGCCGCCACAGGAACAAGGCAACTTGCGTCAGGAAAGCAGCGAGACACATGATCCAACGGAGGTGGCCGACGAAGGTACGTTTCCGTGACCTCTCTCTTGGCAAGCTGAGTGCTTCGATGAACAGAAGAGAAGATAAATGTTGTGTGCACGAACCGCAAGGCGATGAGTGCAGGTTCCACGTGTGAGAGAAGAGCAATCCCGGTGTTTGGGTTGCAGGTGAGACGGTACAGCCCCAACAGACGCATCAAGGGAACGCAGCCCAGCAAGATGGTAAGACGTGTTTCTGTCGTGTGTCGTCAGAACGTGAGCGTGATTGGTGTTTCCGCCACAGTCTTCCTCGCTTGTGTGGTTCGGTCTGCTCACTCCACTCAGTTCTTATTCTTTCGCAATCAGCCACACATTTCACAAGGGACGAGGTCATTGTTGGGAAAGTTTCTTCCCGTTCGGTGTTGGGAGTTTGAAACACTAACACGGTTTCACGAACACACGGGTTTCTTTCACTTCACTGTCGCTTCAGGGCACGTTTTCTTTTATCCTTCTTTCCTCTTGCGCAGATGCAGTTGAAAGCAAACCAGAGGAATCGCCTGGATTTTTCCAGTCTTTAGGTTGGTTGTAGGTCTGCCTGATTCCGCTTCGCACAACCATTGAAGTGACACTAACCATTCGCTAACTTGCAATTTTACGCGTGTCTCGCAAACAATTTCGAAATTTTTGAATTCAGCACTTTCTAAACGGTCTCCGTGCTCATTGCAGGATCAAGACTGACTGGGATGTTCGGCGGAGGGGAGACTGAAGAACAGGTGAACTTTCTGTTCCTCTTTGAGAGTTCGTGCTCACATCTCCACTGTACCCATTCTTTTCACATGTTCTGCACCAAACATAGTTTTGCTGGCACCAGAACGACCTCAGATTTGGCTGCATTCCACGCGCTTTTCGGAAGATGACAGTTGTTTGTGTTTTGCAGCGCGAGGCGGGTGGTGGAGCTGCGGGATCACCGGAAACTAACCCAGATGCTGGAGGCGAGTCAGGTGAGATGCGTCAGATCTCTTCATCCAAAGGTCGCAACCTAACTTCCATGGCTTTCAAATACGTGTAAAGAATTCCGCAGCTGTCAGTTAGTCGGCGGCCATCTCGTTGAAATGTTTGTTGAAAACATTTTAATAATCGTTTTTAGTTTTTAATTCCGATACTGTCACCAGTGTTCTCAAACTTCCTGGAGCTTGTGATCATTGCTCTGCAAACTGGGACTCGCTGTTCTGAAAACTGCTTTTTCATGCAAAACTACATCTTGCTTCCTGTACACGTGACAGAGCAAAAGAAACGGATTCAGGAAGAGCATCTAGCTCAAATACGAAACAACTTTTTGCGCCGGAGACTCCACCAACATATCCCATCCTCAGATGGCGATATTGAGGGTAAGATGGAACGCTCGACCTGTCTGCTGTTCAGTTCGCTCTACTAACGATCTGCTGGATTCACACTTGGCATGTTTCTGTTCCCTTGGTGAAAGCAGCGTCTGTGGTTGGTTTCTGACCCGCTTCAAATCACAAAAACCTGTTCCGTCGTCGCCGCAGGCATTTGTGCATTTGTGAAACGTGTTTGGTGAGATGGAGCTCTGCGGTGGAATAGTTTGGCAGGAGTTGTGCGACACTAACACGTCACAGCATGCTTGTTCGCACGACACAAAACACGCGAACAAGTCATGAATGACCAGCACGGTGATGGACTGTGGATTCCGGACAACACTACGGATGCGCTTGCAAAGTGAACGCTCAGAGAAAAAGTGTGCTTTCCCATCGTTTCCCAGAGAAGGATCCTCATGCTTGTGTTCATGTTTAGGAAATGTAGATCCAGACCCCAACGTGGAAACCAGGAAGTAAAAAAGACTTTTCTGTTCGGTTCTTTGACGCTGTGTCTGGTCTCAATGTCATGACTGTTGCGGGGTGGCGTTCGTGTGGACGAGATTCGATGTTGTAGACTCTACCTGTGACTTTTCAGACCTAAACAAGCAGTTGGAAGAAAAATACAAAGCAATGAATGGGGATGGGCGTCAGCAGTCGCCAGACGTTCAGTCCCAGCAGCCAGATAAGCTCGCTCCCGACCAGCACCCGCCTCTCACAAACGGTAGGACAAGTGTTGACCGTCCGAATGATAAACCGGCCGGCCCCACCCCAGTGATGCATGGTAACAGTCGGAGTGACATTACTAACGCGCGATCTGAGGGCTCTGGCAGCGGAGGCCCATCTGCGCAAGGTGAGTCGACTGCTCCCGGGAAAACAGCTGGACGGGTGGAAAATCAGCGTGATCAGGGAAACAAGCCACGGGATAAGAGCAGTGGGGAAGTTAACCCGGAGCTGACGCACAGACACGAGGAGGCAACACGAGAATCGTCGGAAGAAAAATACCTGAGGGATCATATGGGGAAAGTGGAGGCGTACCCGGCCCAAGGAAACGCAAACCCGAATCCAGTGAACACTGCCAACCAGCCAAACAACGTCCGCACTCAACAAACGGACACCATCCAAAAAGCCAGTGATCACATTCCGGCGGCTGAAGGTTCCACGAGTCGGCAAAGACCACCCACTGCTCACCACCAGGCGGCGTTCAACAAACAAGCTGCGCAGAATGGTCAGCAGCGGAACCAGCCCGGGGGACCGAGGCAGCCAGTCGGTGAAGCCCCGCACGAGACCAATCACGGCGCACCGAGCAGGCATCACGTGGAGCAGCCGGCTCCCACAGCAGCACAGAACAGAGTTTCCGCGCCCGTTGAGAACACCGAGCCTCGGCGCAGGGGTCAAGGTCAGCCTGAGCAGCGCGGTCTGCATCGTCCTGCGCAGAAACCAGAAGTGCGGCCGCCGCAAAGAGGAGGAGATGGAGCGGCGCGGACGCAAGAGCCGGGCGCTCAGAATCAACAGCCGCAGCAGGAGCCGCATCCGGAAACAGAGCAACAACAGATTCCTGCGCAGCAACAAAAGGCTTCTCAACACCAGCAGCAGCACCCCGCTCAGCGGAACAGTGGGCAACAGCAGCAACCTCAACAGAAAGAAAGGCCACAGCAAAGACAACCGGTTCCTCAGCTGAAAGAGCATCATCAGCAAGCTCCTCGACAACACCAACAGGTTCCACAGCAGGAAGGAACACAACAACAGCAACATCAGCAGGTTCCTCGACAGAAAGGAACACAGCAACAACAGGTTCCTCAGCACAAGAGAACAGAGCAGCAACATCATCAACAGCCGGTTCCTCAACAACAACAACAGCAGGTTCCTCAACAACAGCAACAACAGCAGGTTCCTAAACAGCAACATCATCAACATCAGGTTCCTCAACAACAGCAACAACAACAGCAGGTTCCTCAACATAAACAACAACAGCAGGTTCCTCAACAACAGCAGGTTCCTCAACAACAGCAGGTTCCTAAACAGCAACATCATCAACAACAGGTTCCTAAACAACAGCAACAACATGAGGTTCTCCAGCAGCAACAGCAACAGCAGGTTCGTCAGCATCAACAGCCGCAGGTCCCGCAGGAGCCACAACAGCAGCAACAGCAGGTTCCTCCGCTTGAACAGACGCAAGACGAACTCTCACAGCAGCCAGCGATGAATGCCCCGAGCGCTGGCGCTCCGGGACACGAAGAAGTCCCTGCACCATCGCACGAGGACGGGTTGGAGGAAGCTTTGCACCAGCTAGATCCAGGACGAACTCTTCATGACTCAAACCAAGAGAGCCAAATTGACCCTGGTGCTGCGCGAGACCCGGTGAGTGGCGGGGAGACTCCGCAGCTGGTGCGGACCGAAACCGGCTGGCAGGTCCCGGCTGGAGCCGGCTGGCAGATCCCTCCGACTTTTGACGAACCACCACTTCAAACCAGTGAAGAAGTCCGACGGGTCGTCAACAGTGAAAAAGAGACACAACAACGTGGTGAACAGCAGCAGCAACAACAACACACAGAGGCAACTCCGCACTTGTCACCAACAGTTGAGACTCAGTCGGGCCCGAAGGAGCAAACTGAAGGCGATCTACAAGAGAAGAGGCCAGCAGATCAACACCCGAGTGGTCAACAACCGGGACCTCAGCGTGAGCAGCAGACACAAGAAACAGACCATGGAAACCAGCAGAACGTCCAGTTCACGGGTCACAATTTCAACCAACAGCCGAATGTACCATTCAATCCGCAGGCGCAACTGAATCCACAACAGATGGGGGACGGTTTCCAGGGCAACCCTCAGTTCAACAACGGCTTCGGTGGAGACCCAAGCATGTTTGGAATGGACCCGCGCTTCGCACAGATGCAACAAGCGGCTGCGGCGCACATGCACAACCACTTCTTCCCTGGTGACCCGCGCTTTACCGGGAACCCGATGCCCGGGGACCCGAGATTCGCCGCGCACATGCACATGCACCCGCAGTTCGGGCAACAATTCCCTTACGACGTGGACCACTTCGATCAGAGCGAGCAAGGTGACGCCGGATCCCCCGCAGACGGCAAGCAGTCAGCTGGGGAAGGTGACCCCGGCGCGGGGAACCCTGGGAACAGTCTTCCCGCGTCGAAACAAGAACCTCCAGCGTCACATCAAGAACCTCACACGTTGATTCAAGATGAAGAACATCACACAGAGAATCACGAGCATCCCACGACGAATCAACAACCTGTGACGAATCAAGAACAGCAAACATTGGGAGATGCCAGCGGCAACGACGTCGGAGAAAGTGCGACTGAAAGTCCAGGTAACGAGTGCAGTGTGGATGCCCCGACGTGAACTGAAAAACATGTCAGATGCTCCACGCCTGTACAGGACAGGACCTTCACGTCGGGGGATCTACGAACGAGCCCATGTTGGACGGGTTCACGTTTGCTTCTGTTCATGTTGAAACCCTGTGTGTTCGTCAGTAACCGCTTGCAACTCGGCTGGTTTGGTGTTGTATATGTGGAGGACAGCGCAACGAAGCCCTTCTGGATGTACGCCAAGAAATCGTTTCTGTATTTGAGTAATTTGATTTAAATTTGCTTGATTTGAGGATTATTTTGAGATTTTAAGTATGTTCACGTTTTTTCCGTGTTTTGCGTTGACATTTCGGTTTCGTAGTTGATTGTTGAGTTGTTTCGGTTGATTTTCTAGGGGTGGAGGGTGACTGGTCATCACCTGGTGACGGTCTCGATTCTGCGCACGCGGACTCTGCTTCTCAATTGCACGCTCATACTGAGGATGACTGGGGCGGTAACGATAAGGAGGCTGATCAGGCCTTTGCTGATGTAGAGAGTAAGATGGGTGAAGGTGACCACTTTGCAGATGACACAGATGCTATGCAAGAAGAAATGAGCAAACGTTGGGAGGAGTCAGACTTCCACGAACCCGACGACTGGAGTTATGAAGATCCGAACGAGGAAGAGGTGGTGGATCCGGAGCTTCTGGATGTGAGCGAAGAGAGTCTGTTTGGCGCCGACCGAGATAAAGAGAACTCGGCGTCTATAGACGAGCTGCAAACAGAAGGAGACGTTCCCGGCGGGTTTGACACACAGGCTGGACTCGACGAGCCAGACGCAGCAGAGAGAAACGTTTTCAGCGGTTTCAGCACGCACACAGAACCCGAAGAAGGCTACGAGGATTTCACGGAAGACTACTTCCCGGACGAAGAAGAAGATCCGTTTGAGGATCCCGAGTTCGACATCGACCAGAAGTTTGAAACACCCCCGTTAGACCCTGACCCAGTAGAAGATCTGCCAGAAGATGATTATGATGACCCCTTCCCAGAGGATGAGGAATTGATCGGGGAAGGAGAGAAGCTGGACATCTCAGAAGAGGATTTGATAGATTTGATGTACGAAGACCGACACTTATCGCCGTACAGGAGAGTCTTCAACATGCTTTTTGACGACTATCCGAACGAAGAAGAGTTGCTTGACTTGTACAAACAGGTGGCGGGTGATCTTTTCTCTCTGAGTAAGAAAGACGGCGACAGCGAGTCTGACATTCGCTGGAAAATCTATAACGAGATTTACCTCCATCACTACAAAGAATCTTTTCTTCGTCGTCGCACGCGTTATCCCACTGATCGAGAAATTTTCCGTTTCCAGAAAGAATTTCACACCCTCCTTGACCGCCAAAAAAAGTTGGAGCCGGAGGAGGTGAGACAAGAGGCGGCCACGGGAGAAGAGGTGAAAAAAGTCGATGAGGAGAAAGAGTCTCTTGAAGTTTGTTCTCCGCTTGATATTCCAGAAGAGAAAGATGAGACAGAGGTTGGCGAGACCAACACTGTTGGGTCTGACGCGGAAGCAGACTCAACCAAAGCGGCAGAGAAGGATCCAACTGAAGTGGAAGATGATGAAGAAGAAGATGAAGAACTGCAGACTTTTGAAGCCGAGCCAAGTGAAGAAGTTGAAGGGGAGGACGACATAGCCGGAGAAAAGGAAGACGACGAACTCGTGAACGAGCAACTCGATCCGACCGAGGCTGAGGCGGACGACACAGAAGCGACTGCAGGCGAAGACGACGAAGCCGCAGCCGACGACCCGACGGAGGGTCAGCAGCCGCAAGATCCCGAGTCTGGAGACGAAAATGTCGTCGTTGACACAGACCCAACCAAAGTTGAAGACACAGATCCAGCTGAAGAGCAACTCGCACAAGACGCAGAACCGTCACAGCATCAAGATGGAACTCGAGCAGAAGTGAAACCAGATGAGCCGGAGGAGAAAGCTCCGGACTCTCCCAGCGAGCCTGGAGCTGACCGAGAGGCCGAAGAGAAGATGAACATCACGGAGCAACGCGAAGAAGAGGAGGTTCCCGTCAGCACGACCGCGACCACTCCGGACGACAGCGAGCGAGAGTCCGGTGGACATGACGACGAGCCTGGGCGCGCCGAAACCCCGCCCGGTCGCTCGGAGGCCGAAGCGGCGGCGGAGTCGCCGTCAGCTGAAGCCGAGGGCGGGGAAAGTTCGTCAGCGCCGGAAACCGTCGCTCCCGTACCGACGTCCTCGGAAACCGCGCATCTCAAACTCGACCCGGAAGTCGTGGTGACGACGATCATCGAGGACGGCGTCACGACGCTGATCCAGGACGGACGGACGACGGAAGTGGTGGACGGGACGACGATCGTGGACGAGGAACCGGAAGTGTTCATGTCGACGCCTCCGGCAGATCTGGTGCAGCCCAGTGCGAGTGTGATTGAAAACACCGCATCTGGGCAGAGCGCCTCGGGGACTGAGGCCGCGACAGGCAGTCAGAAACCAACGGCAGAGATGCCTGACCCTGTGGTGAGAAGCATGCCAAGTGAGGGTGAGCAGCGAGATGAACCAGGTGCAGCGGGCATGGAGCACGCACACGGTGAACAGGGTGCGCACGTCGCAGATTCTCTTTCTTCAGATGGTGGTTCCTCTGCGTCCACTGACGACGCGTCTGTCGTAGCTGGTGAAGAAGAGCCAAGTCAGAGCAAAACTGAAGATGAACCCGAAGGAGACACAGCGCAAGAAGACGACCAAGAAGAGACGGAGCCAGCGGCAGAAGGGCCTGGGGAAGTAGACTCTGCGATGCTTGATACTAACCAGACTGAGGACAGTGCAGCTGAGGAGGGTGACGTGCTGCAGCAGCTGGACGCATACTCCCCGTCAGGCGAGTATGTGTCCAGGACCCTGCAGAGTCACCAGCCGAGCGAGAGCGCTGTCCTGCAGCAGCCAGACTCCGCTAACACTGGTGAGAATGGTGCCTCAGTGCAGAGCAGTGAGCAGCAGCCTGGGGATGCCTCGCAAAATGACGAAACTGTGCCTTCACCACCAGAACACAGCGCTCAGCCAGAGGCCGTCACACCGCCTGGGGATGTCGACGACGGGGACGAACAAGTGCCTCTTGTGGACAGTGCGGAGGAGGGAGTCACTGAACCGACCCCAGTGCTGGTTGATGTACCTGAAGATAAGGGGGATGGACCACCACCCGATCAAGAAGAAAACGTGCAGCAGGACCCCAGCGAAGGTTTCTGCGAGGGACCCACGTGTGAAGAAGAGCAGATCGGGAACCCGACTGGAAACCCACACGGGAACCCGTACGAGAACCCGCACGTGGTCCCGTCGGAGGATGAGGGCTGGCTCATGTGGTACGGCCGCAAGGTGGACGCCGCCATCGCCGCAGTTGACCCGCTCTTGATCGCCATCGTCGACTACGTGAGTAGCTGGGTGCGTTTTCACACCGTCCCCAACACGCCGCACACAGGTGCGTCAGTTCACCTCGCGCTACCAAACATTTCAAAGATCGCAGACCATAATGAACTGGACAAACATGTCAAAACTGGAAGTCGATGTCAAACCACGTTTCAATGCGCTGTGTGTGGGCCCCAACCCCCAGAACGAAACGCGTGAGCTGTTCTCGAGGTCGCTGACGGTTGTTTCTCCCACAGCTCCCGCCGTCGATACAGAAGCTGCTGGAGCACGAGCCGTTCGGCATGCCGCGCCACCGCGCGCTCTTCATGTTCGTCTTCGTCTTCAGCATGACCGTCTTCTTCTCCATGACCATCGCATGTGGATTGGTGAGTTCGCCTTGGTTGTCGCGTTGTGTGTGTGTGTGTGTGTGTGTGTGTGTGTGTGTGTGTGTGTGTGTGTGTGTGTCCATGTGCACTGCTCAACATTGGGGTTTTTCCGAACCAGATCGATTTGAGATGTGACGCGTTTTGTGTTTCGTTGCAGGGAGGAGGAAGGTCGGCGCAGGAGCAGAAAATGATGGGTGAACTATTTTGTTTCTCAAAAGACTCATTCCTTTTCGTAACTGCGTATGAAACTAGAGTCTACCCCGCAACAAGAAAAATATCTTGAGTGTGAAGTCTTATGTTTTCCTGCGAAATTGCAGGGAGGGTCAGGCAACTGGAAGAAGAGGTGTTTGTTGCAACAAAGGACAAGGAAGGACTTGAAGAAGTCGTCGAGAAATCTGCTATAGAGGTAGGATTGCGTCGTGCGTCCCTCTCCCCACCCGCTGTCTCTGCCCCGTCAAGCTGAACTCCGCTCACGTCGCGACGTCGATGTTTCAGCTGAAGGAGATGAAGACGCTGCTGCTCAAGACGGAGAAAGACTTGGACGAGGCCAAGTCGGAGCTACAGACCACAAAAGTACGTCACACAACACACTGATCAATTGACAATCAAACGCCTGTTCGGGATCAAAATTGTCGCTGCTTGTGACATGGTGAGTGAGAGTGATGCGTTCGCTCTGCCCGCAGCTGCACAACTCTGCGCTGAAGCAGGAGGCGTCGGAGACGCGCGAGCAGACGACGGCGGCGCAGACGACGCTCGAGCAGTGGTCCGCCAGCTACTACGCCAAGGACGCCGAGGTAGGCTCGCGCATGCGCGGAAACAGTGCCAGAACTGCGTGGTGCAAATCTCGGGGTTGGTTTGTAATTCTTGCAAAGAAAAGGTATGATCCCAAGTTCACATGGCGTCTGTCCATTTGTGATGTAAAGACCTGCTGTTGTTGAGCGTTGAAGGCCAATTGGTCCATTCAGAGTTCATTGTGCAGTTGGGGTGAGCACTGCTCCATCAAAAGTACCTCGAGCGGCATTGAACCAGATTCAGGCGTACTGCCGTCATCCATTGATGGACTGTGAACAAGATGTCATCACGGGTCGGACGCAGTGACTTGTCCGTCAAAACGTTGCTCACATGGCGTCGCTTGTGTTCAGGCGCAGCAGTACGCCAGCCAGGTGGCCACCCTTACCGACGAGAAGACGGAATTGGAAAAACAACTGAAGGAGGTAAGATAAAACAAAGTTTTCACGGACTCAGTTTGTGGAGATGTCCCAGGACGACATCAACATTACTCGCTTTTCTGGTGACATGTGAAGATGGTTGGAGCACGAATTTTCTGCCTTCAGTGCAGCGTTTTACGGTTTCAGGTGAAAGAGTATTTGGATCTCACAAAAACATCCAGTACGGACCTGGAAACCAAAGTGATGGAGCTCAACGAAGAAATCACGATATTGCAAGAAAGCAAAGACCACCTGCAGCTCGAAGTGGAGACCTGGAACGACAAGTATTGTGTTCTTGTTTTGCTTTCTGCAGTTTATGTTCACATGCCCAAATGAAAGAGCGTATTTGGTGAAGTGAGGCTTTTTTTTCCGTCTGTGAACTTGAGCTTGAAAACTCGGCGACTCCTTCAGTCACGCGCTGAACATGCGGATTTGCGAAATAATGCAGCTGGTAATCCGACGAGTGACTGAACCTTGACATTTACAGGGTCGCTGAATTGAAAGAGCAATTGGAAGACATGGAAAAAGAAAAGGACGAATTGAAAGAACAGATTTCTGTGAAAGACAATGAACTTGAGGTAAGCTCTTGTCGTATTTTGAAAATGAAATCTTCCTTGTGACATGGCGTGACGTGACGGTGACAGTTGCTTTGTGTCGGATTGCAATTGGTCTTTGTGTGTTTGACTGAACATGTCTTCAGTTCACGTTTGAGAGCCTCAGTTTAATCTCCGTCACGTCAATTGAGTCAAGTGCTGTTGTGCTTCCTGTTGAACAGGAAGCTGGTAACGAACACGCGGACCAGTGCCCAAATTTTGAGCATGTTCGCAGCTTCTCTCGTGTTGCCGTTGATGACCGTTGAGTGTTTGGCTGTTGCTGTGCGCAGGTGATGAAGGGCTGCTTCACGCAGCTGAAGAGCGTCGAGGAGTCGGTGCGGCCGCCGCGGCGTCGCGACGCGCCCAGGGAGGAGGACGGCGACGCCGCCGACGACGTGGATTCCGCCGGCGAGGCGGGCGACGACCAGCCGGACGGTCCGTGTGCGTCAAGTGGTTCTTAGTCACAAACCAAGTGGCTGCTGTGGGCGGCTCACTGTTCTGCCTTGTCATCACCCGCGGTGTTGGAAGCGCTGAAGGCTGGGGGCTTCTGTTAGATCGCATCGCAGCCCACACAAACTTTTTGCCCTCGAGGTGAAACAGGAGCAGCAAGGCACTCAGCATTTATAATACCGGTATTTGCTTCTGTAGACCATCAAAGTGTGCAATTGTTTGGCGTTGTCGTTCCCTGTCCATGCTTCACAAAAGATGAGTGTCGATGTTTCCGCACCCCCCCCCCCCACTGACCTTGGTTGACGCCCTCTGTTGACGCCAACAGGTGACGCCGGCGTCGCGATCGCCGAGAAGCTGAGCGCGATGATGGACGTGAGTCGCGTCACGGCGCTGCTGCGCGCCGCCGAAGAGGAGCGCGACGCCGTCCGCCAGAGGAACGCCATCGAAGTCGAGCAGCGCAAGGAGCTCGAAGGTCAGTCCGTCCGCCGCCGCCGCCGGGTGTGCGCGCAGCAGGGCTGCCCGGCCTGGGGTCGGGAAGGGGGGGGGTGAGGGGGGCTGCCTGTTCGCGCTGAGGAGTCCAGACCTCTGAACGATCCTTGCGCGGTTCTGGCTCCACCCAAACTGATCAATGCCGCGGATATTTCTGGTCTCGTAATCCTGCCGTCAATTTGTCGACGTGATGAGGAAGGCCGAGCCCCCTTGATGCTTTCCGCCCTGGGTGTGTCCACAGCATAACTGACAGGACGGAGGATCAGCCTTGAGGATCCGATTGTGCCAATCGTTGAGCGATTTGTGCGGCTCTGGGCGCTGAGCCTGACCCCACCCAAGCTGATCATTGTGGATATTTCTGGCTTCATAATCTTACTGTCAATTTGTTCACCTTCAGTCGGGTTGAGTCCAAACTATTTCTGTCCAGAAGCATTGGCAATGTGCACTGAAACATTTGTGACCCGACAGACTTTTCCTTGTGTCTCTCGAATCTCATCACCACGTGTGCTCCTTGTAGTGTCTCCCGAAGTTTCAGTGAAAGAGTTGTCTGTGTGACGACTAAAATTGAGGACCTTTGGTGTTCTACCGGCAAAGTTTGTGAGGAGTGAGAAGTGGTTCGCGTGTCGCACCGACAGAGAGAGTCCAAGAGTTCAGTCATATGACCAAAGCTTCCTCACGGCGGACCAAGAACTGAAGGTGTTTCCGTTCGCGGGTTTGTTGTGTTAACGCGCCAATGTCTTGCAGATGAAATGGCGAAATTGAGACAAGAAAACGAAAAGCTGCAGAAAGGTCACCAGCGGGCGGAGAAACAGAGCGAAGAGGCGAGCACCAAGCTGTCCGTGCTGCAGCAGTACTTCAAGGAGAAGGAGATCGAAATGCAGAGGTGAGTGGGCAGACTGTAACACCAGTGGTGAACTGTTGAAACATCACGCATCTGGTAAACACGCGACACACGAGAGGAACAGCAACGTTGTTTTCTGCAACTCGTTTCCACTCGTTTCACAGGGAGCTGGGCGAACAAGAGCAGCTGAAGAAGGAGAAAGCGTCTCTGTTGGCGAACAAAGACGAGACGGTGAAGACCATGGAAGTGGAGATGCACGTGGCCAAGTGAGTTCGTTGTCATCTGTTGAATCTTCATCGTAACGCTTTCTAGCAAATGCTCAACCCGACAAACACGAATCGTTTGTTTTCAGGGACAAGGTCGAGGACTTGCAGGCAGAGATTTCTCGAATCGAAAGGGACTACAGAACGCAAATTGCTATGCAAGAGAAGAAAGCGCACGAGAATTGGGTACGAACAGCTGGTCACGACGTGTGCGTTTGATTTGTAGTTTTGTGTGAAACTTCGACGTTGGAACTCCATTTGTGTTTGTTGAATTGTAGCTGGCTGCAAGACAAGCAGAACGTGAACTCAAAGAGGCCAAGTCCGAGTGCTCAACTCTCAGGCAAAAGTGAGTTTGGGTGGGTGGGTGTCTGCGTGCGTGTGTCAGTGTGTGTGAGTGTTTGCACAAATGTACGTTTCTGTGTATCGGGCGCGCGCGCGCGCTCGTGTGTGTGTGAATGTGAATGTGAATGTGAATGTGAATGTTTTCGTACATTGGTGAATGGTAGTGGTGTGTGTACGTGCGTACGAGTTTGTGCTTGGTTGTGTTTGAAGTCTAGTGTGGGACTTCAGGTCCAGCATTCTCCGATTTCGGACGAGTACCGTGTGACTTGGCTTCAGGTTGGTGGAGCTGGAGCGGCTGCACGAGCTGGACACGCCGGGCCCCCCGCTCGGCCTCATCCGCCCGCTGCCGCAGCGCGGCGTCCCCCCGCCGCCGGACGCGCTCAACGGCCCGCGCGGCGCCTACCGCTCCCCGCCGCCGCTCGAGGGCCGCCCGGGGTCCAGGGACTCCGGCTCCGTGCACGGCCCGCAGTCTCCGAGCTTCAGGTGGGCGCGCTCAGAGTTCGTGGGAAATGGGTGGGGTGGAGTGGACAGATGGAGTGTGTCGGTAATTCTTGTTTGAACCGGTGGAATCACGAGTCTGAAAGCTTCGCTTGTTCAGATCGCAACTTATTTGACATTTCAGGGACGACTTCCGAGAGTCACCGTTCAGTGACAGGGGGCCCCCTCCGCACCTGCGGCCCCTGCCTCCCGGCGGCCCCTTCCCGCCGCCCCCGATGCACCCGCTCGGGCCTCCGCTGGACAGGGACGGCCGTCCCCTGCCCCCGCTGGATCGCGACGGCCGTCCCCTGCCCCCGCTGGATCGCGACGGTCGACCTCTGCCCCCGCCGCTGGACCGAGACGGGAGGCCTTTACCTCCCTTCGACATGATGCCTCCGCCACCACTTGATCGAGACGGGCGTCCGCTGCTGCCGCCGCTGGACAGGAACGGCCGGCTGCTGCCTCCTCTGGACCGGGACGGGCGGCCGCTGTCGCCGCCGGATCACCGCTCTCCGCCCCCGTTCGACAGGAGGCCGCCTCCGCACGACAGAATGTCTCCCCCAGGTCCAAGATACAGGTACGGCTCCCACTCAGTTTCGTACCGACAGGAATTGTCTTTTGATGGGAGGAGGTCGAGAATTCCCTCGCTTCAGTTTTCTGCGAACTGCTTGTTCGGCTCCAGTTGACCCAGGCTTGTCGTGCGTTGCAGGTCGCCTCCTCCGGACCATCCCGGGGACCGGCGGGGCCCGCCCCCGCCCGGCTACCGCGGCGGACCGCCGCCGCCGCCCGGCCGCCTCATCCCCTCAGACCGGCGGTCTCCCCCGTCAGACGGGCCCAGTCTCGGTGAGTACCACACAGCCGCACTCATTCTATTTTACGCGAGGATTTTTTTTTGTTTTGTGTGGGGTGTCGTGAATAAGACAGTTATCTTCTGCCCAGAAGAGGAAGTTTTCAAACCACCCGTGTCTCATGTCCAGGGGCCAGTTGAATACAAAATGTGTTTGGATGTGGCTGAGCCACCAAACAAACACCACAAGAAAACAAGTACCCTGAGCTGAAAGACCTTGATTATCTGTGGTAATTAATTCCCCGAAGACCAAGTCCACGTGCGTTGTCTGTTGCAAAACAACTCAAGAACACAAGGCAGTCGACTCAAGTCGATTCGACAGCTGCGGTGACAAAGACCTCAACAATATCAGTAAAAAGTGACATGGAACATGGCCAAGGCACGAGGAGTGGATATCAAACTTCAGTCCGTGGTGCGAGTTTTGGTTTTCCTGGAGACGTGGGGTCGTCCAAGAGTGATGTGCGACTGACAGATCATTGGGTCGCACAGTTTGCTTCTCAAACAGAGATCTTCGCGCAGTCAATGTCGACCAAAAGAACATTCATTTCCTCGACATGCAGATCCAGTGGCTTTGCACAAAACAGTTCTCAGTTTGTTTTGCCAAATGTCATTCATTTTATTGTCACTGTCATTTTTGTTTCATACACATCGTAGGCGTTTGAGAGCAAAGCTGTGAACAGTAGAATGGTGAGCTTTTTCTGTGGCAACTTAAATCCTTCCTTGTGTGAGGTTTTCTCTTCGAAGCGACCAAAAGAAACCTTTTCCTCTGCTGTAGACTAGCATTTCCTTTCTGAATCGTTTGAAGTGCGCTTGTTCGAGGTTGTTTGCAGATTTCCGAACACAGTCCGGTGTGTAGTCTGTCAGTTTTGGCTTCACGCGAAGGGTGCGGCACCCTCAAAGTGAATTTGTCCTCCCCGTTCTGTCCCACCGGATCGTGTTTCGGAACTTTCTGAAACGACCCCCGCCGACCGTCAGACAAACGTCGGCAGCTGATTTCGCTTCTTGATTTCGCTCCTTCTGTGCTCTGCTTCCTGCGTCTGACTTCGAAACATTTCAACATCTCTTCACATCACCGGACATGCTTTTTCGGCGTGTGTCATTCGTTCGTTTGGCTTCCAAATTAGGAACCTTGAAGGGAACTGAAATTTGGCTTGGTGAGGCGTGGTGGTGGTGTATCGTTGTTGTTGAGTGTCGGCAGATGGCGCTGAGCACGTGTTGTTGTTGCAGGTCCGCGCACGTCGTCTCCGTACAGCGGACCCGCGCCGTACCTCCAGCAGCAGCAGCCGCCCCCGTCGCACCACGGATCTCGACCCGGGTCTCGACAGCAAAACAGCTTTGTGTAGCGAGACTCTGCTCAAGTGCGGGCGATCTCCTGTCACACTCCATCATCACCCCAGAGACGTTGTGTGAAGTCGGGCAAAGAAACCTACGTTGTCACTCGTCGACCGTGTGTTCTTCAGCGTCAATCCTTCACCTCACTTCTCAATCAGACATGTGTCGTGTGTGTGTCACAATGTGTGTCGTGCACGTGGTGGAGTGGTGTGGTGATGTTGATACGGCAGGAATGGTGAAGACACGGCTGCAGTACTCGGGCCCTTGATCACAGCTGGACTCTGCTCAGCGTCTCTGTCTCTCCGGACAAAACTTGGCCAGGATTATTGCGTGACGAGTTGTGAGAGTTTGTCTTGTTGACGGGTGATTGATAATCTGACTACGCGGTGCTCAGTGATTTGAAGCAGTTCTTCGTGTTCCTTCGTAGGTCTATTGTAAATAGTGGCGTCTCTGCGCGCGAGTCGTCGGCTCCGAGCCGGTCTCGTTGTGCTCGCTCTGCTCAGTCGGTCGCTTCGTGGAACGACTGGAGGGAGGGGCTGAGGTTGTGCCTGAAGCAAATTGTGATCGTTGTGAGATCAGAAACTCTTGTGATGTTTCCTCATGCGAAAGAATAGGGGCAAGTTGGGAAACACAGAATCTTGAAAGTGTGAGTGATGCACAAGCATACGAGTACCGGGTGCATATCGTAGCCAATCATGTCACCAAGATCTACAGACAGACGGGCCGGAGTTTTGTCGGAGTCGGATTGCGTCGGCTTCCCTCGTGGTTGTGTTTTACGCGAGGCGGACGCTTTTTGCACTTGAACCTCGATAGGAAATGGGTGAATGTCGCCGTATCGGACTCAGCTTCCGCCGTCGCGCCGGTTTGGCGCTGGTCACATAAATTTGTCTTGATGAGGAACAATAGAAAGTCTGTGTGAACAAGATTTCTGGGACTGGGTACCCTTGTCTAGTTTGTTGAAATCTATTTGAGGAAGAAAGGCCAAAGTCTCAACGTCCTATCCATGAATGAAACGTTTCACGGTGAGACCTGTTTCCACAACCGGCGAACAAAAATCAACCACGATTTCGTGGACTTGAAGTTGTCGTCTACAAGTGAATCGACTGTTGTATCCAATCGTCGGAGTCTGCTTTTCCGGCGGCGTGGGAGGAAAGCGGGGGGGGGGGAGGGTAAGCCCAGTGTCGCATTCCAGGAACTTGTAATTTTGGGTTTGTGCGGCCTTGTTTGTCGTTGGCCCCGGGGAACTTTCTGTGTGTCAGTCTCAGTCAGCCAAATGCGGATCCACGTCACTTTCCCGTCAGTTGCAATACAAGAGAGATGATGCGAGTGTTTTTTTGTAAATCATTGTTGTGTATGATTAAATTAAACCAGTACACAGTGCCAAAATGTGCAAAAGATGAACGAATGAATAAACTCAAAATGGAATGTAGAAAAGTGTTTGCTTCACTGTCGTTTGGGCAAAATTCTCCAGCGCGAACGCAGTTCAGTCTACATTTCGACCCAGAAACGTGAGTCTGGGGAGAGGAGCGCCTCAAATTTAGCCTTGTGGTCAGGAAGATGAACCGCAAATGTGTGTCCTAAATTGGTGTGTCGACACGCAAGGATTTCAAAAGCTGAAACACCTTTTCATCTAGATTCTGATCCAAAACAAATGAGATCAGGTGTGCAGCTATAACGCTGTTCAGTGTTCACGAAATGAGGTGGATTTGATGAGGTACTGTTGCATAGATTTGGTTGTGGATGCACGCACACCGCGGATCAGAGAGTGCTGACTGCAGCATTTGATTCAGAAAGGTGTTTTTTGTGCAAATGCCTTTCATTTCAAAGAAGGAATAATTTTTAAGCGTGTGGTCCTGAAGGGTGTTACCACACGCTTAGTGTAATCACCATCAGTCTGTATGTCCATCCATCCGTCCATGTGTGTAAAGGGGGTCTAACGGGGGGGGGGTGGACCCACTTTTGGAAAAATGGTCAGAAATGATCAGTGATGCTCACTGACCATTTTTCCAAAAGTGGGT
>JAAUXT010000027.1_pt1 | contig 26317 bp, 30 predicted proteins | sample 7278171 | NCBI WGS metagenome assembly JAAUXT01 (sample SAMN14350112, study PRJNA611818) | marine sediment metagenome | isolation source: surface marine sediment (1.8m) | place: French Polynesia: Moorea | collected 2018-08
CAATATGTAAAAGTTCCATTTGGTGGAATTTGTTCCATTTGCATGTGTACCAAATGAGTTCCCAAGTTGTGAATATTGAGTGAAAAAAGTAAGAATTTTTGACAAAAAAGTGACTAAAATCAGAGTGAGCAAAATCAGAGTGAGTGAAATCAGAGTGAGCAAAATCAGTGTGAGTGAAATCAGAGTGAGCAAAATCAGAGTGAGCGAAATCAGAGTGAGGGAAATCAGAGTGAGCGAAATCAGAATTTCCTCAAATCACCACGAGCTCCATGGAGCTATTTTTGTTTTGGGTATCTGCAGCAACTTTGCTGGGAGATCAAAAGAATCGTCTTTTCGTTCTTTTGCAAATTCATTCTTGCTTTCTCACGAAACAGCCTTCTTGGCAGCTTGTGAATTGCGTTGCGGAACTGCTGATTTTGCATGTTTTCCCAAATCCTGTGGAAGGTTTCCTGCCAGACACTAAACAGAACTCTGCGGATTGTTCATTCGGAAGCACTGCGGAAAACTAAAAATTCAGATTGGCCACCAAGAAAAGCTTCAAACCTTTCAACTTGCTCGCCTGACACGCATGCTGCATGCGCTTGACAATGCACGGAAGTAACAAACATTCGTTGTCTGACATTCGGTAAAAAATACCTGCCGCGCAAGAATCGAGGTTCAGCTGAAAATTTGTGGACAAACCACGTTGTTTTATTGCGAGAATCGCCAAATCGGACTTTCACGTCGCCAATCTCAAGTGCCCAGAGTTGCATCTCATCACATCAACGTATTGTCGTGTGAATCAGCCCCTCATACGTGTTGATCCTCTTGTCAAAGCTGTGATATCCATGTCATCAAACAGAAGCATGGACGAACTTTCAATGGGTGTGCATTCTGCTCAAATTATTTTGGGGCATCTCAAAACAGGTTGCCCCAAAAAACCTGTGCCGATGCAGACAAGGCTTGCACGGGATTTTATGAAGTGTGGGTGAAGTTTGGTATTTTGTTGGGGAAAGAAAGTTTATTGTCAAGGTGAATTCGGAAACAATGAATAAAAATAGGACAATAAACGACAGTTGTGTTCTCGATTTCAATTGTTTCGGTGTTCCACGATGAAACACGAATAGGGCAGCAGATGTTCAATTTACGAACACCATGCACACTTTGCGAATGCGCGTTTGGCTCAGTCAGCTGCCCCGTCTCACTGTAAATCACGGACACGATTTACCGGAACAAGGAACAAGTAGACACGTCATCAAATGTGAATGTTTCGTTTATTTGGAAACGAACTCACTTCTGGAGAGAAAATTTGCCAATCGATGGAGTGCACATGAACACATACAAATAAACATCGCTTTTCTGTTCAGAATAAGGAATTACAAAACCAGTTTCACGTGGTTCCAAGAGGCATGATTTCTTTGGACAGAAAAATATCAACAGGACGTTGCACGTTTCCACTTTCTGCTGAGGAGCAAGGCGGTCCCGTCACCCAACAGAGCACGGCACGACAAAGCAATGCGATTAACAAACACGACTCTACACACGTACAGAATATGTACACACATCTCTCGCAACATCTAAACAAAAGATCCAAATGTACAGACTCGAACTCCCAGCTGTGATGTGATAGCTTTTCACCGAGCAATGTGTCAAAAGTTTAAAACAAAAATTTTTGTACAAGATTTGCAACGAACAAGGCGAATGCCTTTGTTGGGTAAAAATTGAGTCTCTGGAAAGAAATGTGTTGCACAAAATGTACTGAAACCGTGTGCTGCACAAAATGGTCATCGCGCCAGAGTTTACTGCTTTGAGACCTGTGTGTTGTTGCTGCTTGAGCCGCTGGCGCCGCCGCCGCTGTTGCTGTAGGAACCGTAGCTCTGTTGCCCTCCCTGTTGCTGGCCGTACCAGTTCTGAGAGCTTTGCTGCTGCTGCTGCTGTTGGCCATAGCCGCTCCAATTGCCCTGGTTCCCCCAGTTGTAACCCTGCTGGTTGTAACCGCTCCACTGATTCTGTCCCTGGCCGTAACCAGACCACTGAAACAGCAAGCCGTTCAGATATTTTACTCTTCTGTTCTTGACCTTCACTGAACTTTTCGTGCCCTGTTGAGCGACTCTGGGAAGCACAATTTTGTGGCACTTGACACAATTCCTCTCAACAACTGGTCTGAACAACACATCTGAGCCAATCAAACTTACCTGTCCACCCCAGCTGCCCTGGTTGCCCCAGCCTTGTCCCTGTTGTCCCCAGCCTTGGTTGCCCCAGGAACCTTGATTGCCCCAGGAGCCTTGGTTGCCCCAGGAACCCTGGTTGCCCCAACCTTGATTCTTGTTCCAGTTACCGCCCCAGCTGCGGTTACCCTTATCCTGAAAAGACAAGAAACAAGACACGTTTTCGATCTTCATGTCGCCAGCAAATTGTTTATCTTGGCCGAGTCCTTCACTCTGAATTGAGCCAGAGATGGAGACGAACCCCGTATTTGTCGCGTCTGTCATAGCCACGGTTGTCGTATCTCTGACGGTCGCCGTAGCCCTGATAGTTTCTGTCGCGACCTCTGTATCCGCCGCCGTAGTTTCCTCCTCCGCCGCCGCCGCCCCATCTGCCGCCACCCCAACCTGACAACGACCAACGCACCGCTGAGACCAAAACGGCCATAGATACCAGGTTGTGAAATGGACGACGACTTTGAGTGACCTCAACTCGGGCTTCCGAGTTTTCGTACTGCGGACCCGAACTGTTGATGAGCGTACCTCTGTTGTTGTCGTAGCGCTGGTAACCTCTGTTGTCCTGTCTGTAGTTGTCACGACCACCATACCGGTTGCCTGCAAAATACAGACAAGGGCTAGCCGACAGAAAGCAAAGACAAAAATTTGTTGCACGTCAGCATCAAATTCGGGTGTTATTTTTAATTTTATTTGGGGGGGGGGGGGGCTATTTTTCCCTGTAAAACAGGCAAACGACAAGAAGGCTACGCCCAGAAAGCCCGCGGTTCCACCACGCCAAGTGGCCGACAGAAAACCCCGAACATTTCGCTGTTGTGACTCTCTTTCCGTCTGTGTATGGGTCCAGGGAGGAAGCGGGATGGGACCTATTTCTCACCTCCCCAGCGGTTGTCGCGGCCGCCCCAGCGGTCCCGGCCCCACTGCTGCTGCTGCTCGGGCGGGTACGCCTCCTGCCCCTCCTTGTTGTACGTCTCTACGAGCTTGCGAGATTCCTCCTCGTCCAGCTCCACGTACTCCACCTCGTCAAAGTTGTGCCCTTTCTCCGGCAGTTGGAAGTTCGCTACAAAACGACAGGCTAGTGAGCGAGCTGTAATAGAAAAAGCCACCTCAAACAGAAAGCTCGTGTTGGTCCTAGAGGCCGATAAATTTGAGAGTTCGCCCTTTTACCCAAGACGTACTTGGCTAAGCGATGCAACCGTCAATCTTCTGCACACTCACTTACCTCATTTGAACCACGAAATTGCGAAAGAACGCGGAGGAAAGCCAAACAAACAACCCAGACTAGCGACAAGATCAGAGCATTCACCTGGTGTTTTTATCAAAACGTTTACCGAAAGTCTTCATGTACGCACAACTGATATCAGATGAGTAGTTGACTCGAATTTTACGGGAACAAATCAGTTACCATTCATTCCGCAAATATCGACCGTGAACGAGACCAGTATGTAACAAAGAAAACAAGACTGCACACACTGTCACCTTGCAGAAAAAAGACCGAAGCTGAGAGCTCTCTGGGATACCTCGAAGAAACAAGTGGCCCCCACCCCAACCTGCATCTCTTTGGTATCAAGCCACGAATGCACCAGCTTTCTGTGTGAGGCCGGCCAGGTAAGGTTCAAGATCAGCACTGAACAAGTATTTTGACTACCTTCCACAACCCTACCTTTCATTTCCAATACGGCAGAGTCGGGAACTTCTTTGCCTTCCTCTTTTTCGCGTTGTTCACATCGCTCTTTAAAGACTTCATCAGTTGGTACTATCACAATTGCCTTGCGTTGGAAACCCTCAAAAGGCCGCATTTTGCGTCTCTGGGCTGAGGGGTACACATTGGTCTGGTGTGATGGAATAAAATAATCACTTTTATTACTTGGCCTGGATTGTTCAATCATACATGGCCGCATTTATCTCACCTTGCAAACCTGAAAAGCAACTAATGCCATTAGAACATGGGTCCCTAGAACAAAACAAGAAACGTGGAGGTTACTGCATTCCGCAGCAACCCCTATACTTACGCACCGCACTGAGCTGGGAGAGGGGCAACTGAAGACTGACTTGCTGGAGGTTCCTGTTCCTTGAATGCCGACGATCTTTACAGTTTGAATCCAGATAATCCAGCGTGAACTCCGATACAGAGTCAAATGTTATTCTTGTATCCGTAGTGACAGGAGACTTGTGAGTCACTGTGCAGTTGATCCAGACAACACAGCTGTAACAGCTCATTCTTACTGCAACAACAATATCTCTTCCCCGAGCCGCTATTTCAGCGCGAAACTACATATTAGAAAATACATTCCAATTAGTATCATGTGTGAAAGTCCGTCAGCAGACGCTTTTATCTTCGTTCATTTCAGAGAAAAAGACCCCAGTTAAAACCAACAGTAACCGTTGCATATTTCACAGTCCACACATTTACAAGCGCTGTCAGGTTCAAACTGATCTGAATCCTTTGTGAAATAGTACATGCACTGTCTCAACAATATTTTGTTCACAGAAAACAGTCAAAATAAGCAGAATTGCAATTACTTCGATGTGCTTCAACGACGAATGATATCGTGTGGGTAAAGTTACATGTGTACAAAACAAACAACATTGCGGCCATGTTCAAGGCAAATGCACGGTGTCTTTCCACGCTGCTCCGTCCAGCTCCACTGAAAACGAAATGCGTGTGTAATCCTCCTCTGAGACGAGCCTCCTGCAGTTCGCTGGACATCTTTTCAGTTGAAATAAACGACTTTCAATGATTCCTTACAAAGATGGACACGCCTAGAGAGCAACTCAGTGTGGACTGTGAAACACGTGGCTACTGGAACCTTCAACCGGAAGAATCTTTTTCAACTGTTCTTTGGAACTTACCTGGTTCCTGACTCTTTCTTTCCCAACAAAAGGAAACCATACATACCTTGATACACCACACCAAAACCACCATTCTCTCAACTAAGTCAGCCCATACCTACCATTGCCCAGAACCAGGCAAACAGTGCGATACCTCAGACTTTCTCAGAGACCATTCATACTCACCGAATTCCAGACATCATTCTGAAGGTTTTTCCTTGACAGTGACACACAAATGATCCCCCAAACAAGAAAAGAACGATGTATCCATCGGATTGCACGTCTTTACCTGATCTATGATGTAGTTCCTTTTCTTCCGGGCGGCGATTTCCAGGAGTCGGTTCAAGCACTTGGAGGACTTGTCGATGAGAACGTCCCACCGACCAGAGTAGTTCTTCTTGCGCGGCAAGCCCATCACCTGAAAATAACACAAAATTTGATCCCTGGCCTTGCTTTGGCGACATTTCATGGCCAACCAAACCAGCGCTTCAGGGCCGATCTCCCACAACTGTAAACTTTATGAATTCGTCTGTGTGTGATCACTGCCATTGTGATGGAACCGCACCTTCATCTTGTCAATGATGTTGTTGGTGCCGAGCACGTTGTAGCGCTTCTCGGGGACCCCCGCCACGTGCTTCCCGACCCAGTACGTCTTGCCCGCTCCCGGCAAACCGCACATCATCAGGATCTGCAAACAGTCCGTTCACACGTCACGCACAACGGCACGGCTGAAACCTGAACGGCGTATCTGTGCACTACGATTGTTCGACACCAACCTCACAATCCTCTTTCTTCTCCGGCGGCAGCGTTCCGCGGACTCGCTCCTCCTCCGCCACTTTCCCGACGAACTCAAAGCCCTCCTTGAGCGGGAAGAAAGGCTCTTCGAGCTGGCCAAAGTTGAGCTGCAACTCGCAGTTCTTGGACAGCACATGCGGGAAGAGAGCCGCGCCGGCCAGACTTTCCTTCTCCACCTCGAAACACGTGCCGAGATCCACGCCGTTCTTGGTGAACGAGATCACGTGCGGTTCTGCGTCCATGTCCTGTACCAAGAGACTCTTTTTATTCGTGTGCGGACAAAAACGCACAAGGGATGAAATTATCACAGCTGCAGATGTGCGTTTCTGACACGTGCTGCAATGGATTGGCTTTCCCAAACTCACCAAGAAGCAACCGACAGCATCTCCTTCACCAAACGTTTCTCCGTAATCTGTGAACTTGCAGTCCGTGGAAGCTTTTCCAGTTCCCCCAAAACCATAGGAGAACGGTTCCTCTCCTGAAATTAAAGTTGCAAATTTGACTTTGAAACGGTGAAATGGGCGCACATCGTTTGTTTTGTCCATCTTTGTGCATTTGGACGCACCGAGCTGCAGCGACGTGGCGTCGGTGGAGAAGCCAGCACGCACCACGTGTCTACTCGTCTCCTCTGGAGGCAGATGGTCCACGTTCAGGTGCTCCAAAATCTGCGATAAATGTTTCCGTACTCCGTACAAAGGAACACTTCCTTTCAGTCCCCAACGAGGTATGGGTGATTCCGAATTCTGGGACTGCACAAGCAATGATCGCCTGTCTGCGGAATGGTACACGATCTTGGCTGATTTGCACGAATGCGTGTGAGCCCGCACCTTGAATTCGAACGCGATCTTGCCCTTGTTGAAGCCGTAGTTGGTGCGCGCGCCCGCCCACATGAAGGCGAAACCTTCGACAGTGATCGGGTTGCATTTACATCCGTCATCTCCGACTCGCAAGTTCAGGTCAGCGTTGACTGAAACACAAAAACTTCACTGAACCCCAATCAAGCAAGGAGTGAAGGAATCCCACCACAGCACAAGAGCCAAGAAACTACACGCACTACATGTCAAGATGCAGAAAAGCAGAAACTTTGCTCACATCTGTCCAATTGAACATCCGTGATCTGCAACCAGTCGTCGCTCTCCATTGGTTCTGGCGCCCGGTCTCGGCGATGGTACGGTGACCGCGACCTGAAGCACAAACGACAACGTGTCTGATGGACAAGAGCGACCCACAGCGACCCCAGACACCAGTTTGAGAATCACACAGCAAGAAAACTTCAACAACAAAGTCACAAAATCCTACGACTCGGGGAGAAAAAGAGGACTGTCTCAATGCGAACTGTGAGCAAATGTAACACACGGAGATCAAATAAAACATTACACAATCTAATACACATCAATAAGTATCTACGTGGCTTTGACGTGTGTGGTCTGAAAGACAATTGAATCAGATTGTTAATACGCATTGTCTCCAATGCGAGTGATTTTACGTCGACTCGCGCACTGACGGGCGGGGCTGAAAGGAGGCAAGGTACCTGTGGCGCCGACTGTCATCTCTGTCCTCCGACCCCGAGCGAGAGCGTTTCCTCGACGACGGTGATCGAGATCTACTCCGCCGTGACCTTCAGTTGATGGACAAATAGCTCGGTCAGAATTCACGCGTCAAATCCAGTGCTCTCCTGACGCGACGCGCTGCCTCGAGTTTCACTTCACCTCCTCTTTCATGTCTTCCTGCTTACTTACACGCGAGGTACCGGTTTCCTTTGCCACTCAGTTCCCGAGTTTTTCAGGATTCCAATCGTACCACTCACGTACCTGCCTTTCAGAATGTCTCTCTCATACTTCACTCCACAAGCGTGCCGTTGGAAAGCAAACAAAATATCTACTACTGCTTTCACACACATGCAACAATCGAGGACGCAATCAAATCTCCGAAGAACAGCGAGGCCAAACTGGTGTCTACTTTTGTTCGAGTTTTCAGACAACAGCCACAGGACCAAGGGGCGAAGCGAACAAGGTAGGCTTGAAAAATAAGTGGCGTGTACCTGCGGCGTTCGCGGCCGTGATCGTCTCGACCGTGCTCGTATTCCCGCTCGTCGTCGAACCTTCGCTTACGACCTCTTCGGTCCCTCTGATCTAAAAACCAATGGATCCGAAACTATATTGGAATGGCTTCTCCATTTCATCGCGGTCAACGGTACACCAGGCTTTTTTCGCCAGGTTTGGTAAAATATTTCGGACTTCGCAAAAATATGTGTGACCTTCAGTTGCTCCGTCCTGTCTTGTCAACACTGAATGTTTTTAACGAAACACACAGTACACGAATTGGCAGGAAAGCGCAAGGGTTGCGGATCTTCCTGGAGCTCATCCGTCGCATTGCTCGGAGTCAACCCCGACTGAGTCTCTGGAGATCCACTGTATTTACCTTGGTCAGCTTCGGGTTGCTCGGAGTCTCCACCGACAGAGTCCATGACCTGGAACTCGCCCTGCTGCTCGTCTTCAGCCTCCATGTCCTCTGTCCCTGGCGCCGCTGGCTCTTTGTAATCACTGCTCGCCACTGCCGTCTCTTCAGAGTACTCGTCCTCGACCTTGTGGGAGTTTTCTGTGTAGTGAGTGGCTTCGCTTGGCTTCATCTCCACGTCTGACTGCTGAGCGACAGCAGCGGGCTGAGGCTCGACCGCTGGCGGCTCCTCGACTGGAGGCTTCTCTTCTTCAACAACAGGTTCTGGCTGAGGTGGCATTTCTTCCGCAACTTCACTCGGCTCTTCAGCAGCAGCTGGCTCCGGTTCGGGTTCCGGCTCATGTTTCGGCTCTTCAACAGGCTCAGGTTCAGGCTCGTCCTGAGGTACGGGCTCTTGTTCTGCCTCTGGTTCTGGTTTCTCGTCAACTTCCTCCTGAAACTGAACAATTTAATCGGTCACAATCTAGACGGTGCTTTCGACGTCAGAAAACGAATGCCCGCAGCCACAGGACGTCGGGATAAGAAAATTTGGCGGTTTCACCTCTTGTTGATACGACTCTTGCTCCTGTTGCACGTGTTCCGGTTCTTCGGCTTCAGGAGCTTCTGGCTGCACCTCGGGCTCCGGTTCTGGTTCTGCCTCAGGTTCGGGTTCGGGTTCAGGTTCGGGCTCGGGTTGTCTGGCAGGCGGAATGTGAACTGGCTCGTCGTCACCCAAGAACACAGGGTCTGGGGCTCGACCTTCTGTCGTCGGCTGTTGCTCCAACGCAGACATGTCAGTTTCTTCGTGCGATGTGTCCAAGTCCGACCCGACGAAGCTCGCGTCAGCCTCTGAGGATAACGAGCGTTGTAACTCAACAAACAGGAGCGAAAACCTGACACGCATTCCTCACAGTTTCACTTCGCAGATTGGAGACAGAACATCCAGAAAGGACGTGCACAAGGGGGGTGGGGGTGGAGGGTAACATCACCATTTGTTGGTGTCAATAGTCTGATCGGATAATTTTCACCAGTGGCTTGCTCAAACTAGAATTTCAAGCAAAACATCAGCAGCGCGCCACTTGCCGCGTTTGCTCAAACTCTTGACTGTGACCAAGAGGCCTGACGTGTGCAAGGAGTGACATGGCACAACAGCAAATACAAACTAAACTTTCAAGTGGAGAATCAGCCGCGTGCCGCGTACATTGGTAGTACAGCACTTCATCTCAGTGGTGGACAATGTCCAAGTTGAAAATTTCTGTGGGGGGAGTGGGGTAACCCGGACAATGTCCTACCAGGACAATGTTCTGTTGGGATAACATCCAAGCTGAAAATGTGTGTGTGTGTGTGTGTATGTGTGGTAACCTGGACAATGTCATGCACAAGGGGGTTACCTGCCCCCTCCCCAACACACACACACTGAAATGTCCAAGTTGAAAACATCTGTGTGTGAGGGGGGGGGGGAACCAGTACAATGTCCGACTGGGACAATGTCCAAGTTGAAATTTTTTTTGTGGGGGTGGGGGGGGTGGGAGTCGGGGGACAATTGAGCGTCAAGGGGACACGGACAGATACGACAAACCAACATCAGCCCGGCTCACGGAGACTGCAAGATAAATATTTGCAGGGGGGTCCCGTTGAATACACACAGTCATACACCGAGGGCACTGGGCCAAACTATCACCACTATCAAGCCATCGCGGCTGACAAACATCAAGTTTCAAGCGCAGCTTGCCCACAGCTATCTCCCCCCCCCCGACAGGTGGCAGTGCAGCACCTGCAGCCATAAACCTTGCAGCAGATATGCAGTTTGTGTGTAGGTTTTCGCAAGTGTAGCTTGTTCATATTATGCCTGCAAAAAGTAGAAAAAGTGCTCCTACCTGCCGCATCATTCCCAACTTCAGCTGCCAAAGCTGAAGTCAGGCGTTTGACGAGTTGTGCTTTGTTTCCCTTAGCATCCAGTCCTCTCGCTTTTAACTCCTCCCTGAGCTCCGTCACCTTCAGCTTCTTTGGGTCGACGTCACTCATTTTGTTCCTGATGCTTTGTTGCAAATAAACAAAAAAACAAAGTTAAGCAAATCAACCGAAATGACCACAGATAATGAAGTTTGCTTCCATTCACCGGCAAAGTACTTCGCCAATCCAATATGGCGTTTGACATGCGTGCGATTTCCCTGTGTCGCGACACCAAGACCGCATGCAGCCGGTGTCATTCATTTAGTTATGTTGCGTGTTGTTTTGTTGGGTTTTTTTGTGACATTTGAAAAACTGATTTTGTAAAAAAAAACACAAGCCAGTCAATAAGAACAGATATCAACTGTCTTTGTGATAAACAGTTTCAAGAAAATTACTTGCTGAACAAACAACACAATTGATGAGATGTAAAATTGCGACCATTTCATTGACAAGTTAACTGACAACAAATAATTTTTATCATTTGCACAAATGAATTTTGACGTAAATAAAGCAGAAGTCATGGCAAAGCATCATCCACCCTGCTGATGTTTCCATGAGCAGCGAAAAAATTATGATACATGTACTCGTACAAACCAGATCTACATACAACAGTGGTTCAGCCAGCAACAACTGATAGAGCAACAAAAAAAAGAACAGGTGCCCTGGAAACTGGTAAACAACATGGCGAATAAAAACACACAATGGCGAACAACGTTGCAAATTAGACAGGAAATTTGACTCTGTTGCACTGAAAACAAACAATAAAGTGACAAGATATCCAGCATCAGATACTGACCGCGGCTTTACAGACAAGACATGGCAAATAACCCAGAAGAAGTGAAGGAAAATGCAGGTTTGTCAACTTGTGACATTACAAGAACCATCCAGATCTGTGCATCTGTTTCATCAGAGACGTTCCCACACATACCAAATGTCCCATTGATGTGTCTCAGTATCCACGATGCAAATACTTTCAGAAAGCATCCTGGAAGAGGTGCAAAAGAAAATCACTGACGCATTCAGTTTGTTTGACAACGACTCCAACGAAACAGTCGACGTAAGGTTCGTTGACTTTCATTCTGTCCAGAGGCAGGTTTTCACACAAGACACAATTTGACGATGAAACAGCTTGAAAAAATGTCTTTTGAGCAGAGAAATTGGAACTATTGTACGGTCGCTGGGCTGCTGTCCGAGTGAAGCTGAATTGCATGACATGCTCGCAGAGGTCAGTCTAGTTCAGAGCAAGACATTCAAAAGATCTGCGGCCGCAGAGACAACATGTTTTGTAACTTTCCAAAATATGTGTGTCTTTAGATTGAAGAGGAAGACCCAACGGGATATATCCGACTTGAGAGATTTCTGCCAATGATGACCAGAGTTCTGATGGAGAGAAGGTTTGCAGTTTTTGCGCGGTGTGACCGTGTCCCCGATCTGTAAACGTTTCTGTTGAATCGGAGGTCCTTCTTCCCGTCAGGTACAAACCAGCTCCCGAAGATCAACTGATCAAAGCTTTCATGGTGATGGACACGGAAGGAAAGGGCCACCTCACTGTTGAAGAACTGACCAAGTATATGACTGAAGAAGGTCGGTGCGAATCAGAATGGACGCGGGGTGTTGAGAATGTCGAAGAAAAATTCATTGCACTGAGGCGTTGCAGCACATAAGAGGCTCAAAGGGGAGTGTTTCGCTGCACGATAAAATTTTGCGGAAATTCTTTTCTGTGATGGATAAACCAAATCATCTGAAAGTTGGGTTTTCAGGTGAACCATTCACAGAAGACGAGATGAAAGAAATGCTTGGAACTTGCGTGTACGACGATTCCAGCAACATCGTGCAATACAGGGAATTTGTGTCACTACTCGCTGTCGAAGAGACCTGACACATTGTGTGGGGCCAGAATAAACAAATCCGAGAAAAGTTTGTTGTTACACCAGTTTATTGTTTTTCTTCATGAGGCATAGCACATTTTCTCATCGAGAAACATTCCGAGCTTTGCGTCTGCATCCAATCAGGCCAGTAAATCAGTTCTCTTGATGAAAAAAATGGCGTCAAGTTTTGTGTGCATGTCATATGAGTAAATTTACAATTTCGAAAACACCGCCTTTTCTTTCGTGATGGCTGCCATGGCCGCTTTCATAACATCTTCGCTTTGAAGCATGGCCGAATTCCAGGTCAGCTGAAAGCAAAACGGAGAAATAGGAGTTTGTACAAAACGTGACGAACCCGTTGCATCTTGCGGATCTCTGTTTCAGGAATCGTGTGCTCACATTCGAGCAGCAATGGCAACTTACGATGTACTCAAGACTTTCTGGAACGGAATGATCTCTCGCGTAGATGAGGTTCGCTTTGGTGCCCTGCACCGCGACGGGACTCTTTTCGGCAATTTCATTGGCGACTTCTATTGCTCCCTCCACCATCTTCTCTTTGTCTGGGAAGATTCGACTGAAAAATCCGAATTGCAGATCTGCGTGTGAAAACTTGTGATTGGAAACACAATGAGAGGTGGGGCAACGCGTGCAACGAACAGACTTTCGCGCAACGTACAGGAAAGAAAATGGGCTCAAAACGGCACACCATCATACCTCACAAATCCGATGCTTTTCGCTTCTTCCACATCGAATTTCCTAGCCGTGAAAGCCAATTCCCGCACCAAGCTCTCGCTGCCAACGATTTTAGGCATACGCTGCAAGGTGCCCAGGTCAGCTGCGAGACCGATGTCGACTTCCTGTCGGAAAAAAAAAAATGGAAGCAAATTCTGTGACTTGTTTCCTGGAAGCACAAAGGTCGACGGCCGAACAGAACTGGATAAGCGAATCTCCGACTGCAACTTACTTTGATCTGGAACCAGGCATCTTGCGTGGCGTATCGAACATCACAGGCGCACGCCAAATCGACACCACCCCCAACGCAGGCACTGTGGATTGCCACAATCACCGGTTTGGGGCACTGGAAGAAACGAATCTCTCATGCAGTGCAGCTGTTTTACGCACCTTTATCTGGAACCAGGCGTCCTGGGTGGCATATCTGATATCACAGGCGCAGACAAGGTCCACACCGGCCCCAATGCAGGCATTCTGAATGGCCACGATGACTGGCTTGCGACACTGAAAATACAATGCCTGTTCAGACAAAATTTCGGCATTGTTTGTGCGACGAATTGGGGAGGGGTGCCAGCATTGTCTGTGGAAAAGATTGAAGGCCTGGGGGCTGGGGTGATGGGTGGGAGTTGTAAAACGTTGGGAAACACAGAACGTCTCGTTGTTTTCCTCACAAACGTTGAACAGTCACCAAAGCTTGAATTTCGCCAGCAGGGTGATTCTGTGATGTAACCGAACACAGCTGCTGTTTGGAATGCACCGAGCAAATATCGAAAAGCATTGAGCCTCGGGATGCTTTCTGAAAAAGTCTGCAGTGTACTGGTGCGAACTGAAGTTGGGGCAGGCCAACCTGACTTATAACTGTCTACCTTCTCAATGGCATTGAATGCCATTTGTAGAAGTCCAATGCCTTGGCGAACCGCGAAGGCCCTTCTGCCAGGATCTTGCTTTTCAAGGACTGCCAGATTTGATTCCTTCAGATCAAGACCTGTGTACAACACGCAAGCGTTCTGTTTTCGACTCTCGGCAGCAACATTGCCCTTCATTGACCTGCCGCCAGGTCTTCGGCAAGTTACCTTCTCCATTGTTGTGAAGCAGTCCTGCAAGGGACCAACATTTGCTTTGATGAGAGCAGCGCGCCTTCCTGGTTCTGCGTCAGGTGGAAGCAACCCAGCGAGCTCGTTCAAGTCAATACCTAAGGCAGAGCGGAAAGCCAGATCTTCTCAGTCGTTACCTTTTCCAAGGACGTAAAGCCGCCCTGTTGCCCTGAAAGTTCTCGTCTGATGAACGCGCCAAGTCTGGCTGGCTCCTTCTCCGCGTTCTGCATCGCAGCAGCAAGGTCTGGGAGATCTATACCTATGAGAGGAACACTATGCAAAGAAAGCACCTGAAATTACCTTTTCTAAAGAACTCATGCCTTCCTGCCAAGAAGTGGCCATGCCCCTGATGTAGGCGGCTTTTCTGCCCGCGTCTCCTTTTGGTTGGTTCACAAATGTCTCCGACAGCTCTTGAAAATCTATACCTTCAAAGTTAATTTGTTGAGGAATGTAAGAGAATGAATCCTTCATTCTATAAGCGACGACATTGCTTGATTCACACTCACTAGCTGCAAAAAAAGTCCATTTGTGCTGCATAAACTACTGGACAGGAAGCACCATTTTACACAAGAACTCTTTCGTGGAGAACGCGCTGCGGGGATGTGTGAAAATCCCTAGATTCGACCACGAAAAAGGAAACAAGAAAACAATTTGGACAACTGAGTGAATTCAATCTACATTTGAGTTTTGAGGAAGTGGTTGTCCTTTGATGTGAATTTGTTCCATCGCACCTGGAGCTAATTTCGCGACGGGATCACGTGGAAGAGTGCATTCAGACGGGGGGCGGGGGGGGGGCAATTCGCGAGGCTGATGCTTGTCCACGTTCTCTGGAACAGATCATATGTCGTCAGATTAGTCTGCCAACGCTGGTCTTTCGTGCGGCCCTAATTGGGTTCCTGAAGTGTCCTCCCGCTCCCTTGACGGACGGTGAAACAATAACAATGAAACCACACTGCGACAGAGACACGTCGTGTTTGCAGAGCCAGTGTACCCCCCCCCCCAAACCCCAAGTAGTTTTGTATCACAGGTCACTTCATTGCGGACTTGTACGAGTCGGAATCATCAACGTTGTCTCCGTGTCCTTTGCGCCACTAACGGCCTGCCTGTTGTTGTGCAAATTTCACTCGCCCGTTCTCTGGCAGTTACTTTCAGCCAGTTTGTGTGTCACCTCGGACAGGGAACACAGACCGGGCAGACGGGAGTCCGACAGGACACATCTGAACCTCTTTCTTTTCAAGTGTCGAGACTGCACTGCCTGCCAATCAACAAACGAAAGCTCAAAAACTTGATTTCAATACGCAATTCGCTTGTTGCCTATGCACTGACCTGCACTGAAGATTTTTCCTGCTCCGGATAGCACAATCGCCCTGCAGTCCACGTCAGTACTTAACTGCTGGAAACATTCGCCGATTTCTCTGCAAAACAGCATGAATTTCTGGCGTTGTTCAAAAGAACACAAACATCCATCATGTAAGCCAACATGTGTACCCGGAGAACAACTCAGAAACTCACCTGTAAAAAGTGGCATTCTGAGCATTTCGTTTGTCTGGTCGGTTGACTTCAACCTGCACAACGAACTCCTTTGGCCTCGTCACTTTGAGAGTCTCAAAATTGTACGAAGCGGCCGACATGGCTCTTGCGATCAGCTTCATCTGATTGTTTCCTGCAGAAACACAAAGCGATCGTCAACGCGCTCAGACACGCACACTTGCTGGTCAGATTGTAACTTTCTCCCTGTAACAATTGTAAACTTGGACTGTTGCCTGAAAACAGTGGCGGGGTAGGGGGCCTAGGCATTGGAAAACAATTCAGCCAAATTCTGAGAAAGTGTGGTACAAGTTGCCTGACAGGCAACATGTTGGGTGAAGCACCCTTCTTTTTGCCTGACAGGAAACTTCAAGACTTTGCCAAAGTTTCAAAAAAGGTGTGTGTGTGTGTGTGTGTGTGTGTGTATATATATATATATATATATATATATATATGGGGTGGTTTCTCGAAGATTGCAACAGCAACACACACGCCAAAACTCTTCGTAGATCTGGATCTATTCGGCGTGTGTCAAAATTGACAAACCCACGCCGCCAAACATTCAGCTTCTGTCTTCAAAACAGGTCAAGTGACACCATATTACACAGTCTCATGTTCGTAGCACAAACCTCTCTGCTGCCCCGCAGATCGTGTCAGCAAATTCAGAACTGACAATGCAGGTTGGTGCATTTTTCGGGCCAACATTTTGGTTCTATTTCTCTGCTGGCTGCCCAGGTGATCCAAATTCTGCTCCAGTTTCCAGCGGGTACCAGTCTACTTATGCCTCAACCGTAGGTCTAGATCACTTGTCACTGAAATTGTCTTTGTGGTTTGGTCAATCAACCAGAGTCTTCAATTGCATATCAAATCGATTTTATTGTGTCAAAGTTGTTTATTGGGTTGCCGCACATGACCATCATACACACAATGCGCGATTTTGAAAATGCGAAAGAACCTCTTGAGCGATAATTGATGCTTTGGTCTTGCAGGTCGTGCAGCAGTGAGCGAGAGTGAGTTCTGACCCTGGAAACACCATCGTTGTTCTGATGGCGTGGTGGAAGTGGCTTCTGGCAGGAGCTGGTGTTGGAGTGCTGATCTACAGGAAGTGGATGTTGGGAGCGGTGTTCCGGAGCCAAGTGCTCATGAAGGGCAAGGTACGAGAACTCGAATGAGGCCTTTTTCCCTTTCGAGACCTGGTCAGTGGTACCAGGACCAAGTCTCGTAAATCTTAGCCAGCTGTCGGTTCCTTTGTTTTGTTTATTATCTTGCAGGTCTCACAACAGAGGCATATGCGCGACAGGAATCTGGTTTGGTTTTGTTTTTGTGTCGAACTGACTTCCCGTTCTGAAAGTGGAGTTGATTCTTGCAGGTCGTGCTCATAACCGGGGCGACTTCTGGGATCGGGAAGGCCACCGCCATAGAAATGGCGAAGAGAGAAGCCCGAGTGATCTTGACTTTTCGTGATTCAGAGAAAGCTCGAGAAACTGAAGTTGAAATCAGAAAGTGCACGGCGAAAGGGGAACTGCTCTTCAAACATTTGGATTTGTCGTCACTGGAGTCTGTTCGCACGTTCACTGAGCACATGATGAGAACCGAAGACAGACTGGATGTGCTGATTAATAACGCGGGAGTGTTTCAATGTCCCTTCTCTCACACACAAGATGGCTTGGAAATGCAGATGGGTGTGAACCATTTTGGACATTTTCTCTTGACAAACCTGTTGCTGCAACGTCTGAAAGAATCTGCTCCAAGCCGAGTTGTCATCATATCGTCAGCTTTGCACAAATATGCCAAGCTGGATTTTTCTAACATCAACAGCGAGAAGAAGTACGACAGGAAGTTGGCATACAGCAACAGCAAACTTGCGAACAACTATTTTGCGCGAGAACTGGCGTTGAAGTTGAAAGGATCGGGCGTTTCTGTGTTCTGCCTTCATCCTGGAATGGTTTTTACGAACCTGGGTCGCCATAGGCCGATACCCTGGGTCCTCAAGCCCATCGTTTATCCACTAGCCAGGCTTTTGATAAAGAGTCCGTGGCAGGGATGTCAGACGGTGATGTACTGTTCGTGTGCCAAGGAACTGGATGGAGTCAGTGGAAAATACTACGGTAACTGTAAAGAAGAGCCCTGGACAGAGATTTCTCTGAACGATGATGCTGCAAAGAAGTTGTGGGATATTAGTGTGGGCATCACCAAACTGTAAGTACTTTTGACAAGAAGGCGTAATTCCGAGTTTGCCACATTGAATGAACGTTCAGGTTATTTCGCTGAAACTGATGTGGAGAGAATACTGTGTCGGATTTGTGGATCAACGATCTGTGTAAATGAAACTGGATTTTTGACAGAACACAATTTGGCAACAACGTTTCATTTTAGCCCTTAAGTCTAGATCTGTGCCCAATTGGCCTCGTTGCGGAAAGTTGAGATAAGATATTCTTCTTTGAAAGGTGTGTGTGCGCTCTTTGTTCAGAAAAATGTAGGCGTAAGAAATGTCAAGTGGATAATATGTTTTCCCATCTTTTCTTGACAACTCAAACCTGTTAAAATTTGGCAGAGGAGTTCTCAATTGCGGGGTTTTTTTCATCTTTAGATTTTGGGTGTGCGGCCAAAGCAGAGAGAGGGGCGTCTAGTCTGACCACTTTGGCGCTGTGCACATGTTTGTGCATGGGGGTCACGGCCCTGACCAATCCGGCTTTTGGGGGTGGGTAAGCAAGTCGGTAACGAAAATCAAGCGGGTTACCGGTTGTGCCCGAAGGGATAGCAGATAACATTGCTCTCGAAAACATCCATTGTTGGGTTTATCATCCAGAATTGGCCATGTCAAACTGTGCGTTTGACTGCGATTGTGTGGCACGAGTATTCTTTTGTTGGTGATCGGTTTTGACATTTGGATCATTGTTATTTTCTGCACAGTTTCCTGTTGGAAATCTCATAGGTCAATTTCGGACCATTTCACCTTTGTTTCAAATTTGTAAATGATTCGTAATAAAGATGTGTTGCACACCAACGCAGACAATGTTTCTCACCGTTCTTGACCTTGAACAATTTAGCGCACGATCTTGATCCACTCGTGCGGTGACCCAGGACACCTCCATTTGAGGGGGTGGGGGGGCTGATCTCAGCTCAGACCACTCAAAACACTATTCGGGTGTGGAACAAGATTTGTCTTGCACATGGCGTCTTTGCCTGCATTTTGATTTCATTGTTTGCACTCATCGAAGTGAAGTGCAAGTGCTTGAAAGAAACAGGGGGAAATGGCAACAGAAATGATATCGTCAGAGAAATTTCATCTTGGTTGTGTTGTGTTTTTGCCGGTCCAACACTTTCTCAAGACACTTTCAATTCTGCAGGTTCACCAGCAGAAAATTTTACAATCTGCAAAAAAAATGTATCTCTTGAAATTTTGTTCTGAACTCTGGAAATTTCACGGATTTGTTCTGGCCCCTCGAGTGGGAACCCTGATGCTGAATTCTTTGCGGGTGTGCATCCTACGATAACCTCTCAATGGGTTGCCAATGACCAAAAAACACGGTGAAGCATTTTCATGTGACAGAAATGTGCACATCTCATGCTGAAACATGAGTAAACTCTGTGGATGGTGTGATGTTTTCGTATTCCAGGGAACCTCCGCCTCTCGGCAGTGAGGTGGCCAATGGAAACAGCTACAGCCTGTCTGATGATTGGATCCACATTTGCAAGTCAATGGGACTGTTTACCAGCGACACACAAGCAGTGTCTGTGTGGAGTTCGAAAATTTGCTACTGGGTTACCAAACACGGAGTCCGGGACAGCACCACGAACACTTTCGGGTGAGTTGAGATCTTTTTCTTTGGATTGTTCTCATTTTTCACCATTTGCAGCGTTTAGCCGCACTGTCCTCCGTAGATCTTTCTGCATTAGTTTGTGTTTGGGCAACTGGCCATCGAGTGTTGTGGTGGAAGGTTGAATGTTGACAGTGAGTTTGTGTGCTGACACAGTTTGACACACATCGTGCGGCAAAAACACAAGGATGCTTGACTGAAAAATGTACGCAGGAGTAAGTTCGTTGTCGTTGTTGCGGCATTTGTACGCGGCACAGTTTCATTTGTGCCAGGAAGGTCAGTCTCATGCACAGATAACTTTGTGGTCTCATGCAAGAGGCAGTAAATGCGCGTGGAACGACAACAATCAATTCTGTGCGCGTGCAGTTGAAGCTGAACATACATGCAATGCTGCTGCACAAATTTGTTCGGGTGTGCTTCCATGTACTCGTATATGCACGGCTGGATGCACGTCAATGTTTGGCAGCGCCATAGGTTGGACCACTGACTGCATTGCAGACCAGCAATGGGTTGAACTACGATTCTCGTATACTCGTACAACTCTGCGATCACACAACTTTTCGTGTGTGCTCGCCTCGTGGCAGAACAGGGTTCTGTGCAAAAATGGGTCCTGTGAAACCACACAACACCTTTCTGAACCATTTTTGTACGGCACGAAAGTCGTGAGCGAACACATGCGTGCACGACTCGAAGACAATTCTGATTTGGCCAGTGCGAACATTCCAGGATCTCGTGGCCAGTAAGCAGTGTCTGCTGTCTTCAGTTGGTTCTTTCTTGTCTTGATGGAGAGTGTGCGCATCAAAATGCTTGACAACAGGACAGGCTCCAGATAAATATCGCTTAAGAAGAATTCTGACAGGCCTCGGGGAGTAAATTCAGCTTTTAAAATGATTAGTTCCTCAATGCATTTTCCATGATGTTTTTCGAGTGGCAACTGTGGAGTGGTTTTAACCTCGACGCCAGTCACAGAGGGAAGAAAGAAACAATTGTCACAGATGTCACGGTGACTGCATTCCAAATTTTGTAAGGATCTTGAGAGAGATTGCGTTAAAACCTGGGGTTATAAAATCAAGACGTTCATTCTTCACGTTGTTTTTGTTGGGCACTCAAAATCAGCAAAGGCGCTCACAAAATTGCAGACAAATGCAACATCTCAAGCTGTTTGAAAGGTTTTGCTCACAGGGTAATACGACTCTTCTGATCTCAAATAGCACTTGCAGTGAAGTGTGTTGACGTTGGTGAAGTGATGATGTTTTCTGCGCAGAATTTAACACATTGCATGGGCCGCTCGGTGTCTGTCAACCGCTGCATGTACTCGTACCCTTCCTGGCGGGCGAACACGAAATCCAGTTGTGTTGGTCAAACGGAGCAGTTAGCTCTGCCAAATTCAGAGTGTTGACATAAATTGTGCACCAATTTTTGGTGTATTTTGGAGTATACACAAAGCCTGTTTCGTCGGCTTGTGTGAAGAAGAGTGACATAGTAGCAACGCTCAACCTCCCCAATTCTGACGTTTCAATGCGGAGCATCACTGGGGCGGTTTCCAGGTATGCGAAGTCACAGATACGCGACGTAAATGGAGCGTGCACATACGAGTACATCTCCGAATCGTACACGATAAAGTGGCCATGTTTGTGGGATTACTGACCTGTGCAGACACTTTTTGGTGGAATTTCTAAAATCGGATTCAAGGCAAGGTGGAATGTTTCTGTTTGTCTTTGCTTCATATGTTTGTTTTCGACAGCAGGTGGGGAGGTGGCACACATGCACGGCAAGATAAGTTGTCTCTGCTGGCAAAAATAGACCTGTGTGTGTTCAGTAGTTTTGGCCACTCATCGCTGCAAAGCGAACCAACAGCACTTTGAATCAAAAAGCGAGTTTCCTGCAGTCATCAAGCAAAATGACAGTTTCAGGTCTGCTTTCGTGAGAGTTCTTGTGTGCTTCAACTGGATAGGATTTGGGGGTTTGGCAAAAAAACGTGAAGGAAAAAGAATTCAGACAAAGCAGAAATAATGGATCTGCATTAATTTGCTTGTTATACGTACGAGAAACGTCCGTCAACACAAATGCAGCTGGCGAAACGCAGAATGACAAACGTTCACACGTTTGTGATTCCATGTGACAGTTCCAATCTTGCTGTTGGTCAGCATGTGTCGTGTGCACATGTCATGCATGTACAAGTATCAAACAATGTTTTGGGGCATTGAATTGTGTGCAAGTATCGGATCAAGCACCTTGTGTTTTGCACAAAAAAGACAACTTGTTTCTCTCGGGGTGACAGTCTGCCGCTTGTCCGTAAATTGTAGAATGCTTGTGTGACCTCTTGGTCATTCCACCAGTTCCATGCCGCGCCTGGCTGGAGTGCCTCGCCCCCACCCCGCCCCCCACAACTCCCACAGCCAAACTCAAAGCAAAGTTGAAAGTGGCACGGTGCACAGAAAGTGGGCAAGAAGACAGCATTGGCATTTGGGCCTCGACGACACCTCGTCCAAAACAGCAGAACTGCCGCATTTGGACACATTTGACATTGTGACCCAATCGTAGATTTGTGCAGACCCGACAGGACTAATTACAGGCCGTGGCCCTTGTCACAAATTGCAATATCCTGTATCAGGAGGATGTTTTGCTACGATTCTGCAAATGTGTTTGGGGAACAATGAACAGCACTCTCGTACGAGATTAGTGGTCCACGTCAGGTCTTCTCGTTACGTGTTCTGACCAACAGTTGCCAGTGCACCATCCATGGGAGGAACAGAATGGTTGCTGTTCTCCACCTGCGGTATTTTTGGAGTTGGGCCCGGGGCTGGAAGGGATTCTCAGACAGTGTGTGTGCACAAAGATCTGGAGTCTGGGCATGAAGGTAGTACTTTGTGAGCCTGTGTTGGAATCGAGATCATCGAAGTGGATTTCCTGTCCCGGACGGCACGTGAAGATGCGCATACCTGTGGGTTTGCCGCTGATTGTCTGGTCGGTGCCTCCTGACACGAGGTCCTGGCGGTGCAGTAAAAATACGTTTGTTTGTCATGTGGTGTTTGCTTGTGGTGACGTATTCCCCGTTGCTGCTTTCTCACGTATCTGGCCAACACGAGCAGAAAATTGACCACAAATATTGTGAAAACGCTTATCCAATTCACAAATCAGCTCGACGTCAGGCACAAAAGCGCGGAACGTCCCTGGACCCGACTCCACGTTGTTTCCTCCTTGTTTCAGAGAAGTGAATGTCTGAGGACCGGCATGGATCGTGAGTGGATTTGTCGTTCCACAACCATCAGGCTCTTCGTTCTTTTGTCATCAGGTAATGGAGATGAGGAACACATTCCTATTGTCTTGTACTTGTCTCGGAAGAAAATGGACAACTCCCCTTGGTCATTCGGAAACAAGCAAAACCAGAAAGTGTAAGAAAGGAACCAGGTCTGGCGCTCTCTGCTTCGACACACAACGAGTATTGTGAAGAAAACTTGACAGCAACCTCAAGCTCGCCTTCGCAACAGTTTTCAATTTGTCTGTCTTTCTTGCAGTTTTTGGAGCTGACCTCAACCAAGGTGGCCAGCAACCACAGGGCCCGGCAGGGCCGATGAGGCCTCTGGTGACACCCAAAGGAGGCCCAATGATGTTCAACTGTTCCACGCAGGGTCGGCCGGGGGCGCATGTTAGCTGGTTCCGACCTCGCGACAACCTGCAGGTGTCGTACAACACCGAGGTGATTCCCAGCCTTCGAAACCGGATTCGAATCCTGCACAATCCGCAGACCGGGACCTACAATCTTCAGCTGAGGTTCGCACAGTTTCCACAGGACAACGGCACCTGGTGGTGCGACGTGTTCGGTGGTGCCAGGGTCACCTATAACCTGATTGTGCTGGTACCCCCCACATCTCAGGTACCTCAAATCACCCCGGACAACGGTATTGTGTTTCAAGTGACAAGTGAAGCGTGGACGTTTGACTGCGTGTCGCAGCACGCTTATCCACCTGTCGTGCTGCGTTGGGTCAAGAAATCGGGGCCTGATGCAGACTACGGGGCGCTTCCTCCTGCGATGACTCTCGCTGCGGACGGAACGATCGCCACCAGTGTGAAGTTGGTGTTGTCGCCCATGAACCACGGCAGTGAGTTCTCCTGCGTGGCCCAACACTTGACGTTCCGGGGCCAAACCTTCTCGTCGGACATCCAGTTCGTCATTGCAGACACCAAAGCCATGACTTCAGGTGAGGTTTTCATACGCTCGGTGGCTCACATTCAGCTCACCCAGTTTGCAAATCTCTTTCAAGAGTAACTTTGCAAGCGCGCGATCGGAACGCGCTTGAGGCAGTCACTCTGGTGTGTGTGTGTGTGTGGGGGGGGACATTGAGATCAGGGTTTTGTTTTTTTAGGAATCAGACCTTTGGGACAGACCTGTGGGTTGAGTCCCAAAATTTCAGGACAGGTCGGAATTAGTTCCTGTTCCAAAATTTTAGGATCCCCCCTTCCCCTGTTGAGCACTTGCGACAGGACCCAGTGCTTTTCTCCAACTTTTTTGGAAATCATTGAAGCATTTTTCAGGAACCACCAGCGATTGAGCGCTCCTTCTCTCATCTCTTGCTTCCAAACACGAAGCAAAATGTTTGCAGAGAGAAATCTTGACAAAGCCACACGCATGCATAGAGAAACGTACAGCAGTGGAGTCTGAAGTCGCGCAGAAGTGGATACTCTGCGTTCACGGTTTGGATCACTCTCCTTGAGACAGAAAATGAACAGGAGCCTCATGTGTCGCGAGGAGACGGTTCATCTTCACAATGTAACAGAGATGCAGTTTCGGTTTTTCCGTTGAGTGACATTCTGCAACGCTCGTGGACACAGCGCTTCTTCAAGACGCTGCATGTGTTCTTGTTTTTCGTTGTGCGCGGCGCTGCAAAGTCCACACTTGACGCATCTGAATTCTCATATAAAATTCGGAAGATGACAGTGCGGTTTGGAAACAAAAGGCGAGTGTGGCCACGGCTTGCCAAACACAAGGCAAAGCTGCTTCATTATTAACGCTGCGGACCCATTTGACCAATTCGACGCCCGCCTGTGTAATTGCTGCTCGTTTGATTCTGTGGATCAGGTCCCATCCAATTTCCACTTCACTATTCCGTTTCGGGTTCACAGTAACAAGCACCATGCACCGTTGAAAATCAAGCCCCACATCCTTTCTGTTGAGTTCGTTTTCTTCAGTGTTTTTGTGCTTTTCTTCGTTGTCCCAAAAACGTTCCCAAGAAAGAAATAGTTTGAGATTTGATACTCGCCTCGAAAAATCTCTTTTCCTCTCACACACCGACCGAAAAACAAAGCTTTTGTTTCTTGCACACTATGACGTTTGTAAATCTGTGGACAACCTCACTCCTGAGGGCCTGGCACACAATAACTTGGGAGGGGCGGGCAGTGGCTGGCAGACCCTCCCTTTTTCATCTGAGAATGAAAATTTGCTGGAATGCACGGTGTGAGGGAAATAGTTTGGGCAAAGGAAACTTCAGCTCTTTTGTCATCCGGCAGAACTCAGTTCTGAAATTCTCGAGTGTGCCGGGGCGGTACACATTGTGTGTTGTTTGCCTGAAGCGTCTCACCACGCTGCGGCGCTCTTGTTTCTCCAAAGATTGCCTCAAAACCACTCGAGTGGAGGAGGGAAAAAACATGGTGCACAAAACTGGTCATCGAGTTCTGGAACAAGACTGTGCGTTTCTGCCCGGCAGGATTCTCGATGAGCTCGATCCCTGAGATAACGCGCGACGCATCGGCGGGCAACGTCGGCCTCGTCATCGTCACGGTGACCGTGCTGCTCGTCGCGGCGATCGCCGCCTGCGCGCTGCTCGTCCGCAGGCGCCACTGGCACCTCGACGGTAAAGACGGAACCAACGAAGAACCGAAGGCGACGGCTTGCAAATGTGTGTGTGTGTGTGTGTGTGTGTGTGTGTGTGCGTCTGTGTGCGTGCGGGTGTGCGTGCAAGTGTGTGTGTGTGTGTGTTTGGAAGCATATAATTTTTCCGGGGCCACACAAAAGCCCTTCCACTGCGAAATGAACATTTCCAGTTGCGCAGAAGTGTGCTAGCAATGCTCGTGGGTGGAGGTCCGTCGGACCTTTGATCGGGCAGCATTTTCAACACGACCAATGGACTCAAGTGTTCCCCAAAATCTAAAATCCAACCGGTTTCCTTTTATTGCTGTCATAAATTGTGCTCCGATTGCTGTAAAGTGACAAACACGGGTTTGTCCAAAATGCGTTTCAGTCCGGGGAGTTGCTCTAGAGTAACTGTCAAATTTACGGTTCATGCGAACAATCTTTCTGAAGTTCTTACAAGAACCTTTGTTGAGTTCTTTGCTTTTTTTGGCACAATCTGAAGATCGTAACTTTCAAATGGTTTTATATTCTTGACACTTGTCATCTTTGCAGTGAGGACCTCCAGTCAAGTATTGTACTCCACCGTTCCAATATCAGACGCGAGTGACACAACCACAGAGAAATCCAATTCAAATGGGCTCCTGCCTGCCAAATCATTCGGTACACTTTTAATAGCTCAGCAAATTTGTGACATTTTCACTTTTACGAAGGTAGCTGTTTCACACGAAGCTCACGAGTACACCTGAAGGTGATTTCTGTGTGCTGACACACGTGACAATGTGGCTTTGTTCGTCATTGCAACTGATCTTGGCTCACGCTTGTCGGCAAATTCTGCACGACTTCTTCCTCAAGAAACAAAACATTTCACCGCGGCTGAAGATTCTACCAAAAAGTGACAAACCTGTTTTTCTCTGTGTTGCAGAAATCTTGACAACAAACAGTCGGGAACGTCGCAGGTGCTTGACGAAAGTAATTCTTGGAGGCATTTTGTTGTTTGCACTCTTGATGTTGGTCGGCTATGTCATTCCTGTGTACATCAAGGGCTTTCCGGTGCCCGTGAGAGGTGCGTTTCAAACTTTGGACAGATGGTCCTCCATGTTTTTTGATGGTCGCGTAGCCGGCCATCTAGGTGCCGCTGTCGGCTTAAAAACCCTTAGTATTCATGTGTGCATCTGTCCACACTTTGGAATGTAACCACCCCCCTCCCCAC
>JAAUXT010135916.1_pt1 | contig 26313 bp, 27 predicted proteins | sample 7278171 | NCBI WGS metagenome assembly JAAUXT01 (sample SAMN14350112, study PRJNA611818) | marine sediment metagenome | isolation source: surface marine sediment (1.8m) | place: French Polynesia: Moorea | collected 2018-08
AAATCAAACAAATAGAACACTTTCAAACTTGGGTTCACACATTTTGCCTCTTGATGCCTGTAGGTGATTTTCATTACCATACATTATATAATGTATGGTTCAAATCACCTAAAAATGGGGTATGGATGTAGAAATGTCTCTGTATCTCAGAAGGTACAAATATTTGGTAAACAAAGTATTTCAGTGAAATGTAGTATATTGTATAGGGATTTGAGTGGTAGCATTTGATTTTTGATTTTTAAAATTTTTACATGGTTTTTAGGTGGAGCTAAAGTTAGGGTTGAAAAGTTTTTTTAATAGAAAATTTAAAAATGGATATTGGACAATTCTTTTTGTTTATATATGGATAATGTTGTGAAACAATGTATAAAAGTTCCATTTGGTCAAATTTGTTCCATTTGGGTGTGTACCAAATGAGTTCCCAAGCTGTGAATGTTGAGTGAATAAAGTAAGAATTTTGACAAAAAAAATGCAAGCCAAATCAGAGCAACCCAAATCAGAGCAACCCAAATCAGAGAAACTGAAATTTCCTCAAATCACCGCAAGCTCCATGGAGCTATTTTTGAGAGATGCGGTCGGTGAAACTGGCGACACAAGTTTTACAGTGTGTCTTCAGTTTTGCTTGTGTGAGAAAACGAACAAGACCAAGTTTTCCTGCAGGAGAACCCCATTATATTTCCTTTGGGTCCTGAGACACACCCAAAGTCGTTTGCGTTCTGACAGCAATTCCAAACGTTGCTGGGCGTCTTGTGCCTTGTCAAAATCTTGACTTGATCTTGATTGTGCTGTGACGCTGTCAGGACGAAACAGGCGACAAACCTAAAAGCAGCACGAGTGTCGGAAAAAAAGAATGTTGTTGGTGAAAGCAAATCTGGTCATCTTTTCAAGGGGTTGTGTTGCTTCTGTTGACTCATTTATCACAAGACGAGGAAGTATCCGGCACCTGATCCGTCTGTCCAGTCACTTACAGCTGGACTGGCGATTGATCTTTCGTTCTTGCCACGTCAATCTGGAGCAAGAGTTCTTCTCTCTGGGTTTCCACACCCAGAGAAAAAGAATTCGGCAAAGGGGCAAAAATGAATGTGAATGGCAACACGTGTGTGTTGTTACTTCCAAATCAAATGTTTCTTTCACTTTGTCAAAGTCTTTTAAACTCAAACTGAGTCGAGCTCTTTCCAGTCGGAAACGGCATTCTGTCTCCGACTGTGATTCGTGCAGTGAGTGCAGATGTTTCGGCAGTGAGGAAAATTTCTCACGCGACGTCTGAATAATGCAGTTTACGCTGTCTGCGACCTGTTGATTTCAAGCTCTCTTGTGAATGTAAAAAAATACTTGGCACAAGCCGGCCGGTTGGTTTTGCAAAAGGTATTTCAGGTTCTTCCTTCTTTGCCAATAAATGTGGTTATAACCCCCAAAAAATATAAGGGGCCCACGAGTTCAGAGGGCAGTGGATTCTGCTCAAACTGTTTGTCAGGTGAAAAGGGGTTTTCATTTCCAGTTCTCTTTATCGAACTGCACCAGCCAGGCCAAGGTCACCAACACACCGGATCATGTTTGGTCAGTCGATTTATCCCCCCAATTTCTCCTGTCAGTTTCTGTTCCAAGCGGACTGAACTGGTCTGGAAAAGCTTCAGGTATTCTGTCGATCGAAACACATGGGAGAACATCTCAAAAACCAGAACTGAGTCCTGACCGGCAGAAGAAGAAACAGAACAGTTGATTTCCCTTGAGGTACAGTCTGTTTGGTTTGGTCCCATTGTGATCTGGTGTGCGTGTGTGTGTGTGAGAGAGAGAGGGGGGAAGGGGAGAGAGAGAGAGACAGAGTGGGGAGTATGTGTGTGTGCGAGAGAGAGAGAGAGAGAGAGAGAGAGAGAGAGAGAGTGTGTGTGTATGTGTGTGTGTGAATGGACCCGTGTTGTTGGTTCGGACAATCAGAACTTACCAATTTTATTTTGGAACGAACATTTTACCTTGATGTCTGTCTACCTTCTCCACGAATGCTTTCACACTGGGGAGGTTCAGCACGCCTTTAATTTCATACGTACGGTGCCCCAATTGCCCGATCGGTGACATACGATACCAAACCAGGTTTCCAAAGACACTTTGAGAGCCAATAACAAGTCACCAAGTTATATCTGTGTCACCAATCTGGCAATTGGGGCACGTCGGAAAAGGAGCAGGCGTGTTTGCTGAACCTCCGTACTCTTGACGTTGGGTGTACTGGAGCGAGGACATCCTGCCGTGTCCAAACTCAAACCATCGCAATTCGAAGGAACATTGTTCCAGTGTCAGTGACCTCAGGGATCCATCTTCCTGCTGCGGTGGCAGAAGAGATGCGTGGACAAACGTGCACAAGGTGTCTGAGTTGTCGTGGTGCCTCTGGATGGGATGTTTGGATCGAGCGTCTCTCTTTCCGCAGCCTTACAAACTCAGTGGCAGTTCATGTCAAGGAACCATGTGTTATGATGCTCAAGGGGGAATGAATGCTGTTGCATGTTCGCTTTTGCCTCCACCTTCATGAGGCAGACCTAATTTGCCGGATTGCTTTTGAGATAAAGAATTACGCATCGGATTTTCTCCCTGTGAGGTATTCAATCTTTCTGTAGCCGGCAACATCAATGTGTGTGAACGTGAACGGGCGGTAAAGAAACAGGTTCGCTTTTTCCAAAATGGCTTTACGTTGCGAGGCCGTTTTGTTGTCTTGAATGAGACATGGACAGGGCAAGAAAGGCGATTGCGTTCGGAGATCATAAGGATATCCTGCACTGAAGGTACAGAAGTGTGTTTGTGGATGACTCAAGTGGAATTTGTGCTTGTTTCCGTCATTCCCGAACCGCTTGTTGGACGGATGAAAAACAAACATAAGGATAATCCTCACTCAGGAGAGATTAGCTGCTTTCAATCAGCCCTGAAAGTGAGTCGACACAAATCAAACTCTGTAACTTTCACAAAAACAACCCCCGCAACTCCCGTGGCGCACTCCAAAGAAAACCCTGTTGTTGCGGTTGGTTCTGGCCAGAACTTTGCAAAATGCACCACATTTGGAGCACTTTGTCCTTGTTACCCTGCGCTTTCCCTTCTTTGACGCTTCTTTTCCCACTTCAGACAGAACATGTCTGCACAAAGAAGTCCATGCAGTCGCCGGAGTGCCATTCGAGCTTTCCTCTGATAATCTTATTATCACTTGACAGCAAAGCGTGTAGATGCCAGAGTAACATCCATCCAGTGTTGCAGAAAAGAGAAGTACCACAGTTTGATTATTTTCCGCAACTCTATTTTGGTCAAACCCATTTTGCTCTTTGAAATACAGTTTTACTGCAGTCTCCTCTGACGTTGGCCTGAAAAGTTCCCTTTCCTTGTTGCCTGAGAAAAACGGGGAAGCAGAAGTGCATTTTGCACCGAAGCGTTGAGGTTTGAAGAACATTTCTCTGGATCTTTTCAGGACGCGATGTTGCACGGCTCCACTTGTGCCATCAAAGACATCTTGTGACCCATTTCGTGAGCAAGGAGATTTTGCATTTCAAAGAGAACTTGCGTGAAACTGAAATGGAACAAAAGAACCAAAAGAAGGTGTGGGTTTTGAGTGCACGTTTTCTTGAGAAAAGAAAATTGAAACCTCATTTTATTTCTTCCACACATTGGAGGTGAAACATCTTCCGCCAAACACCTGTGTTCAACTTTACCCAAAAACAAAAGTGACGGACTTCTTACAAGAACTTCGAACACGAGAGACCAAAGGATGTTCAACCACCGTGCGTCGACGGTGGATCTTTCATTCCTTTGTAGCTTCATTAAAAGTCCGAAAGACAAATCATCTTCACTCAGGCAACCCTTGTTTCTGCGAATTCTCGTCACTGATACAAGATTTTGTCAGACCAGATGGAAGTCATTTTGCTACCTTTTGATCAGGACAAGAGGTACGCAGCTTTTCACCGACACTCAAAATGATGGGCAGTGTTGAGGCGCCATTTTACTCTGTTGAAAGTGACATCCATGGCCCTCTGTCAAATGCCAAACTTCTTGGGCTCCAACGATGCCCACAATCTCCTGCAGCCAGTGTCGAACTGAGGTGGACCAAGCTGAACAAAAGTCTGAATCAGCGTGGGGAACATGAGTTCTTCCCTTCGCTGCCATGTGGAAAAGCCCATCGGCTGCTTCGCGCTCCTTGTGCTTACAACAAACCACGGCACAAGAAGTGATGGTGAACACCGTGCAAACGGACAATTGTCTTCAGAAATCTCAGGCATTCTTCCAAAGCAGCTTGCGTTGGTAAAGTTGTTATGGTCTCTCTTTTGAACAGCTTCACTACAGAGGGAGACGTAAACTGAGCCCGAGGCCGGCGGGGACACAAGAGGCACCGACTTCTCATCGGAGACTCCTCCTCGATAAATACTGCAAGTTTTGACATTCCCAGCAGCGTTTGATACAAAGTGTAAACAACAAAAGAAAAATCTCCCATTCTCACTGACACGCTGGTGTTTCATTGTGTTCCGGGGTCTTCAATCAAGAGGGCAAAAACCACCAGTGCAATCTGATGTCTGTCCATCCAGAATTGTGGAGACACCAAGACTTTTCGTGATTCAAACGCAATGCCTTCCGAGCAGACAGTGATGGTGGTGAAATGTGGGGAAGGGAGTCAGATACCACACACGTGCGAGTATACGCGTGTGTTCCTGCTTGCATGTGTAGAGAATCTCAGTTTCGTGTTTCACAGCTCTGTGAAAAAACTTTCGGCACATTTTTTACCACCATCTGCCAGCCACACCTGCGTTCACTGAATTGAGTAGCAGACTTACAGGTTGTGTGTATGCAAAGCAGTTGGGAAAATGAACGAAGAGGGAAATGAGGAAGGCTCCATCTCTTTCAACATCTATTGGCTGCAGTCAGTGTGACTAAACTAATAATGACAATCCCCAACCAGTGATCTACAAGCATTGGGGATCTAGCATCAAAGTGTCTGGCAGTGGATCGCAGATTTTGGGTTGCGAATCACGCAGATAACTGAGCACCTGGGAATGCTTCATGTTTGTTGTGTGGCAAGACAACAGCTGCCCATTAACGGTCCAAAGTTGGATTGTCTGATAACGCGGTGGCGCTGTGCCGTGGGAGAGCATCTGGAACTGTGGCGCCCGTCAATGCAGTTTCCCTTCCTTGGAAAGGTACTGAAATTCAGCCAAATGCTCCCACACAGTGTTGAGACAAAGTGAACACCTAGAGATATGTCCACTTTTTGAGTGCACCGAGAAAGAAACAACAAGGCGGAGTTTGGCTGAAAACGACAAAACAACGCGGTTGTGCATTGCACACGAAACGAAGGAACCAGGGCTCCCACTGTCTCCCAACCAGTGACCATGTTGGGCTCAAGGTGCTGCGATGCCAAAGTATCCATTCATCAAAGTGACATCAATTCGGCATGAGGACTTAGTTGCGCAGATTTGCTGCCAGGAATTTCCAGAGCCGTGAGTGTGGGAGGCACGGACACGCGATTGCGTGAGATGGAGGACTCTGGGTCACTGAAACATCTCGTTATGGATTTGGCGGAACGTATCGAACACAAAAGTAGGTCATCTGTGATGCTTGGCACAAGAATCACCCGTCACATCGTCCTCTGCCTCAGCTTCATCACTGGTTATCCATTCCACTTCAGATTCCACTGGTCCCGAAAGCTGTCTCCTCCGCTTTACTGACGTTCCAGGATAGGAATCACAAACACGTGCCGATCATTGACAAATCGATGTAATTTTACTCATCCTTTATTTTGCTCCCAGATGAGTGGGCCGCAGTGCGCTTGTATCGATCCACAAGAGTGTAATTTGTTATCTTTACAAACAGACGGTCATTTGGTGGTCACTTAGACGGCCACTTGGTGATGAATTGGCCATATATGGATGATACATCTTTACCCAGCTGTCGTGATTGATGTTTTACTGCCTCATGTGGCGCAGATAGGACTGGCCTGTGAGAGGGGTGATAGAGCGATGTTCGCTTCGTGATGAGATCACCTGGATATTGCGTGTTCTTGCTGGTCATAGTAAGAAAAGGCATTGCACGTGTAGTTGGTACAACCCGGAAGATGTGTCGTGCTGTGTACGACAAACGCAACGAGAGAATAAAAAAGATGAACAATTTTTCTGCTGTTTTCTATGGAGCACAAGTTTTCCCCTTCAGATTTCGTCCCCACCCACAAGTCACCCTTTCTAAAGCTCTGCAAGGCAAGGTTCACGACAAAAACCAACAGCAGATAAAACAATTGCAAGATTGTCTTTTGAAATCACTTGTTGGGGGAGGTGATGAGCTTTGCGTGGTGACCAGATTATTGCACAAGCAAACGAAAAATCAACGGAAACTGGACAATCCCAATCGACACCAAAACAATCGCGACGAAAGACTTGGATCAATTCTCAGGAATCATCACATGAATCTGTCAGGTGATGCACAGCAAACAACAAGGCCCCTCATTTTCCAATCAAACCGGATCTGACTCTGCTGACCCCAATCAACCGGATCCAATCATTTGATTCCAAAGACTTCTTGGGATTCCCGGTACAAGTGAACTTCTCTGGAGTTGTGAGTTTCAGAGAAACGTTTCATCTCCGTCTCTAACAGCGGTCGTAATTCCGTGTGCGGGATCAGTCGTTTCAATATTGGTTTACGGATGTAACAATGACTAGTATTTCTTTGAGCAAACAAGGCGACAGAACGTGATATTTCGTGTTCAAATAAACCGTCATCGATTGAAGATGTGGCCCATTGAAACATCGTATTTGGTAATTTTGTTCACTTGATGCTGCCATGAAAAACCTGTCAAATATTTGACAGTGAAATCTGAAATCATGCCGAACTCATGAAAGACACCAGTCCACTTCTTCCAGACAAGCTGCATCTCAAGAACAACGTCGTGTCTCAACAGTTGAGCTGCACTGTGATCTGCTGAGACCCGACTCTTCGACGACTCTTCCCCTTCGCAGTGCAGTGGGCTCTCCGTGGACCTCATGCATGTTTGGTGGCGCACACAATTTTGGCATCCTCACGTACATTATGTTGGGCTGCCTTTGCAAAATAATGAATACATTTTCCTTCACAGAGTTTGAGTTACAACTTCGATAAAACGTCACTGTCAAATGTGTGGCTGACCGGGAGAGCCAAAAGCCAAGACAGATTCGTCCATCACGACACTTGATCTCTCACCCATTGCTTCCATGTCGGGTCAGAGTCATCGATCTCTCGCACAGCCACATGAAGGTAGATTTCAAATGACACCAATTAAACTGATTTATGAGAAAATGTGACCCTGTCAAGTACGTTTCACATTTTTATGTGAGTTTTTCCCTCTTGGAGTAACTCAATTTCCAGAAGACCTCATAACTCAAACATCTAATCACATATAGCGAAGCGTGCTCAAGCGAAACTAACTTCAGCCATTTCCATAATAAAACCATCAGAGTTTGATTGATCGCATCTCCTATTTGTTTCTTCCTTCCGTCGTACTGCGTATGATCCACATCCCTATTTGGTTGCGGCGAACACAAATGCATATTTATCAGAACAACCCCCACAAAACAACAATCGCTCTGTTGGTTCTGCATTCAAAGATGCTTCAGCATCGCTTGGAAAATGGATCCAACAGACGAGTACGAGTTCAGTAAGCATGAGAATATGTCCGAACCCCAAGAGTTGACTTCCTGTGTTCTGTGTCGAAATTTGGGGGCGAGTTTCTGAATTTACAATTGATCCTTCTCGGACTGCTGACGGTTGTCTGGAAAAATTTGATTGTCTTCCAATGTCTGGCTCACACGAACTTTTCGCCAGATATCTGATATGGGAAACCAGACCAGTCCTCGGAATGTTTCCATTCATATCTCCCCAGTTTCTGTTTCAATGGTCACAAGATACGGAGATTGTTTCCAAACCAGTCTTGTGGCACCTGATACTTCGCCTCCTCAAGTTCGAAGCGACAAGTCACAATGCGCGCGCCAGTGTGACAAATGCTGCATGTTCATGTGTCAGAGCCGACAATGCGTTTCAATTCCAGAAAGAAAACAAAAGGCAGCTTCATCGAGGTTGATTTCAGTGTTGAAGGGGCATATCATATTGAACAGTCAAGGCTTGTGGTTTGGGAACTTTTGCAATCATGGGAAACTTCTTTAGATTGTCAGCAGGGATAAAAGGAGAAATGTATCAATGGCTCGGACCATCGACTCTCTGAGATATTTTGGCAGAATCGGCTACTGGAGTCCCCGTTAACAGCATGAAGGGATTTGAGCAAAATACCAGAGATTTATTGCCAGAAAGGACCAAGGTAGCAGCCGGGACAGAAAGATTTATATTGTGGAAGCAATTCACTCAGAACAAATGTCAACTGCAGCGGAAGAGCAGCGTCGTTATTCTCAGCTTCTGCTCACCTTCCCGGTCGACCTCTCCTCCAGGATCAGACCAGTGGGATCCGTCTCGAGCAAGTCTGGATGTCTTTGTCAGAGGAACAAACCGTTCTTTTTCTGCCAAACCCCACAAATAACCCATCAAAAGTGAGAAAGTCACAACAAGGTCTACCTTCAAAAAGGTGTCAAAATCAGTTTGTCATTGATCATAATCAATCAAAGCCGATTGGTTTTCCCATTGGTGTTGAAAGATGTGGCGTGCTGAGCATCAGAAGAGGCGTCGCACAATTTTATTACTGTTTGGTCAAATGCTACGCCTGGTTGGTTTGTGGGGAGGCGACACAATCCAATGTAATCTTGATGAGGTCTCATTCATCGTGCCACACATGCACTTCTTTTTCTATTCTCGCCACATCTTAGGCAACTAAATGGCAGTAGTAGCAATTCGTTTTTTCCCCGAAAACAAATCTCCGGTGACATGAAACCTCTATTCTCAGTTCTGTTCTTTGTCTTGGATTCTGTTGGAGAAGAATGTAGACTCTGCCTTTGTCAAAGCTTGTATTGAACTCCAAAACAGGAAGCGAACCGTTGGCTCGGAAATGACTGCTCTCAGGGTCAGTATCAAATTCCCTTTTTCGAAAATTTTCTGGTTCAAAGGCAAGAACGAACACAAAGGTCAGCCAGGAAGTTCACCATGAACCAAACTTGGGATTTCACAAGAACATACGCCCAGAAGTTGGAGCGAAACACAATTCTTCGCAGCAGCAAATGGTACTTGTAGTGGATTCGGTAGACCCTGCCCTGAAGCCAATTTCAACGTCACACGCACAAGTGCAAAGTTCTGTGTTGCGAAGAATTCTGACCTCAAAGTACGTTCATATTTGCCCATTCTCTGCTTTTCAATCTGCCCAATTTTACAATTGAAACGGGGTTCTTTTTTCAGGAACAGGAACAAACGATATTTTCCAACACGTCAAGACGCTACACCACATCCACAGTCACCTGGTTTACGAGTACTCCTAGCCTTCTTCCACACACCTCAGGAGATGTGTCACACGTTGACATTTGAAGCACAAAGAACGACGTTTGTACGTTGCTTCGTCAGATTCTACGCCAACGCATTGCCTTGAGCGGAGCAAAGTTTTTAGTTTCTCAAATTTCTGAAATGTATCCACAACTTGGTGGTTTTGATGCAAAGCAGCACAGCTTTGAAGAAATGTGGTCTGCAGATCGCGAGCGCGGTTCCCGTGGATCTACCATGCCACTTTCCGTTGAACGAATTCACCGTTCTTCCGTGGCAAGGCAGCCCCGCTGACGCACATTGTGTGAGACGGCTACCTTAAGTAGAAGCTGACCAAGTGTTTCACTTCCTCTCTCGACATTTTTTTCCAAACGGTTTTTTGCGTTGTTGAAGCAAAACAGCTGTCTGGGAGAGTGTCAATGTCCCATTTATCCCTCAATGAAACCTGCGTCATGCGGGCCAACAAGAGTCCGTCTGCAAACAATCAACAAGGTCTTGGTTGCTTTCCTGTTGTTTTTATGCCGGAAAAAATGTTCCATGGTGGTCATTCAAAGAGGCCAAAAATCGATCTACAAGGATTTCTTTGTTTTTCATGAGCAGAAATGAAGCTTTGTTCTTCGGGACCCACGAAGCAGCGGGACGCGCATGAAGGAGACGGATGTTGGACTTCAGGTTGACGTCCGACAGCAGGACGAGGACGACTCAAAGCGCCTGTTGCAACACAAGGGGAAATACGAACACGTGGCAGGAAAGTTTGCTTGTTCCTGCATCACGAAAACAAACCGCTGGTCTGCAGAACAAGCCTGCTTGTTGGAGTGATTGTTGTACAGTCAGTTATCAATGAAAACAAGGCTCCTTCAACTGCTTCGGGCACTGGAGGTTCTGCTTTCTGCAGCCTGCAAAGTTCAAACTATGCTTTGCGGAGCTGACATTTTCACAGAAACACTGTCCAAAACTTTTCTGGGCATTTGGTTGAAGAACACAATTCGTTGCTTTCAGGCAGGAAACAAGGAAGGAGTCTGTGAGAAAAGGTTTTCCAGCAGTCAAAAAGACTTGGACAGTGACTCTTTCAGCGAATCTGCTTGGTCCGTGATAGCCAAATCGTCAGACTGAGGACCTGACTTCGGTTGTCAAGTTTGGCTTCAGTAGGATGGAAAAATCCAGAGTCTTCATTGACATGGCTTTGCTGAGGAACCACGCCGTGGAGTCTCGAGTCCATTGCGAAACAACTCCGCACAATTTTCCATTGGTGCCACATTGCTGAGTCGCTTTGTCCGAGTGTTTATTCTGCTGCAGAGTTGATTCTCTGTACGCGTGAACTCTTGTCTTTGTGGTGTCTTCGAGAAACACAGAATCGATGTTTGGTACCTTTTTCTCATTCTTAGAATTCCTTCACTGCCACTTCCAGACAGATGAAACTTCAGAACAATCACCACTTCGATGGACACCGCACACCAGGAAATCGCCTTGTGTGAATTGCAGAAGACTGTGACTGAGATCTATGTAGACAGGATATGAAACTCCCTAATCAATTTAGATACACTTAAAAAGCCGCCGTTCACCCGTTGATAATGTTCACTTTGGGTCCAAATGAATAATTTATTAGGAAATAAAGCTTCCATCGACCTTCAGACAGCAACCTGTAATCAGAATTGACCTTGCATCGCTCAATGTTATCTTTTCGGATAGCAATGTCCATATCGAGCCAGTAATACTGGCCTTTGGCATATTAACTCTGAATGAATAGACCTTGTTCGACGTTTCACTTTTTCTCCTTTCACCGACTAAAGAAAATTTAGAACAGCGAAACCCGCGATTTCAGACCACCAAAAAGGGTCATTTCATGTCGCTATGTCTGTCCAAAGAACCTTCCATAAAAAAACAGCATGATCATTTTCACCTCAACTGTGCGACACTGGTTCAGCTCTTTGCTTTGCTCTCTTTGTCAGTTCATGGATAGCAAACAGATGCGTGTCTCTCAACACTGAAATGCTTCATATGGAGTGGGAGTTCACGATGAAGATTGGACGTGACTCTTTCTTCAGTTTCAAACGCAACTGCAGAGACCAAACTGACAACAAAATGAAATTCCAACGAACAAAAATTTCAACATCAATCGACCCAGAATTCGTGCACAAGTGTTTTCGAAATGGAAACAATTCTCAAAAATACAATGTGATTTCATTTTGTCCGGAATTGTTATATACTGTCACTTACAAAGCCTGACGCAAGGCCAGCGTTGTTTTCGGTTATGCTTGGTGAAGCATTGTGAAGTTTCAGTCTGGCACAACTCGTAGTTTGTACTGATGAGCTGCTTGTTTAGTTCTGACTTCTGCAACGCCAGACAGGTGGCGAGCCCATTGCTGCGTTGGATCATTTTCTCACCAGCAAGACACGCGGTGCTGTTGCAGCCAATGGGTTTTCATGGCTGAGCGATGAAACATGCTTTTCAGTCTTCAGGGTGCAATTCTTGACGACAAGGCCAGAGTCTGAATGTCCGCACCGCTGACAGTTCTTTTGTCTTCTTGCAAGGCAGGAGCTTCACGCGAACGGCCAAACACGGCACAACCAGCCCCGTTTGAAAACGTGAAAACTACGATTTGCTGCGCACTCCGACCACCGGACACGAGTATTTTACAAAGTTCTGTGATGCTTCATACAATTGACAAACGAGAGGCAGATTCAAACCGTGATCCGAGGATATGTCGATCTAAAAGTCAAAATTGAACAAAACTCGCGATAAGGTTCTTGGTCTGGTCAAACAAAAGAACGAAATTGAGCTTTGTTTCCTTGGAACGTCACATATCAATCTACTGACACTCGTACTTGCCAAACAACAAAGCCGACCTGCCGTGTTTGGTCGTCGTCGTTTTGGTTTCCGTAAACTCCTTTTGTGCCCGCCTCAACAATCCCAATTTCTGCTCTCTGGTCCAGCTTCCTCAACATTGCATGAAGAGTCGAACACAACCACCTCTCTCCATCGGCATGTGGTGCACATTTACCCCACAGACAGACATAACTCTAAACACATCAACAGTTGTGCAAGGCTTTACTCCGGTGTAATGAGGGATTGAGAGAAACAGGGAATTCCAAAGCAGCTTGAAGATCAATAGACTTAGACACTGCTTACGAGCCTTCTTCAAGTTAGATTTTCAATTGACATACTGCGTTGGTCTTCATTAAGAAGCACAGTAGAAGGTATATTGTCAGAAACAGAACAGAACCGAACGCAAAAAAAAAACTTCGTACAAAAAGCACTTCTGTTCTGAATTTCAAGACTTCAAATTCTCCTGCTGAAGTTCAACCGAACAAACTCTGCTGTCGTTTGCCGCTATTCTCCGTGAATGTAAAAAAGTCAGTGAACAGACAGTTCTTCATGAACGAGAAAAGCACAATGCCAAGAAAGATCCCCAGACCCACAGTTATATTTTCTTGCCTTTTGTTTCTCAACCAGATTTGCAGAAAGGAAGGCGGCAAGTCGCCTTGAGTGAAAGACCCCGTTAACTCCCGAAAATGTGTCAGGCAAAGAAAACCAGCAGCAGCATGTCGTGGTCTTTGTCGTACGCATCGCCTGCAATCAAATCATACGTGGTGTGACTGAAAATGTGTTTCAGGAAACAAAAGATCTGATGAAAAATGCATTAATATTTTCCGTGCAGGAGACGGAGTCTGTGCGATGGCTGCTGACTCGTTCCTTTGGTGGTTTCAACAACACATCGCTTGCAACACATTCAGTTTTCATTGAAGTTACAAGCGAGGAAGTTAGTCACAAATTGTGTCAATCAAACAGATGCACATTTGCCTTGGGTTTTTTTTTGTTCCTATTCTGACACGATGGAATCGACTTCAACCCACCTCATGAGGGAGAAACATGTCGTTGAGGCCGTGTGATTCAGGCACTGAACTGATGACTTGGAAACGAACATGTATTCCCACTTTTCAATTGCGATATGACTAATGAGGCATCTGAACGCTACGAGGTGACTACCAAAACACAGCTTTTGGCAAAACAAGGCTTTTCCAGTTCATGTCCACATAACGGGTCTGATTTCTTTGCCCGCGAACAAGACAGATCCACCGCAGACCAGGAAGTCGAGAAACGCAAGACATCGGTTGTCACCGTTTTGTCACCAGCGTCTTCAAGCACGACACCTCGAAATTTTCTTCAGTCCAACACTCAAAATGTGGACAAAGAAATAAATAGTAGCTCCGTCAGACGCTTTCCAACCCTGATCACAGAAGACACTCACCGGACATGTTGCACGCTTCTCACACCCTCACCGTCTTCAGACTTGAGCAGCAGCCGGGAGATTGAACTCCGCGGCAGTGGGTCTTGATGAAGTTCAGTTCTGATCAGCTGCTTCTTCGGTCCATGTTCTTCCTTGCATTTGGTTCCTGCTTTTTTGTCTCTTCCTGTTGTGAAACTGATGCCAAGTAAAAGTCAGAAGACAAAAGTCACTTCTGGAAAGAATGAAACAATTTCCTCCTTCCACACGAGAAAAAAGTGGTGTTCCCCTGAAAGGTTCTCCTCCTTTCTGCGCCTGAGCAATTTGAAAGAGTGCGTCTGGGGTTGGACGCAATATCCAGTCCTGTGACAGGAAGGGAAGCTGGAACTCACACCGACTTGAGAAACTGACAACTCGTGTCGTTTGTGGGGCTGATGCAGATTAGCCTTGGGTCGGACTTCTTTCTGCGAAGCAGCTTAGGTGATCAATATACAAGAGACTGTGTGTGGATTGCAATGCACTTTCAAACTTTGCCAAAGTGATAGACTGTGTTTGGGTTGCAACGGGTCTGTTCTGAATTCTGCAGGAGAAGCTCTTAAAGAGATGTTTAATTCCTGCATGTGTTTTGTATTCATTGGTCTTATTTTGCTCCACATCAGCGCAATTCGGCGGAATGGAAATGATTGCAAGTCGTCAATTAATTTGGAGGATAAACTTCCATTTTCTCCCAGAATGATAATCCGCTGCAATTGAAGGCTGAATTTTATTACCTGCTGCTTAAGAACTCGATCAACTTACGGGAAATTGAGCAAAGCAAATCTATCTGTGCTGAGGAAAGCAAATCTGTCTGCGCGTGGAAAAACTACCTTCCACACGGCACGGAGATTCACTGCAGAAAGGATTGCGTCAAACAACGAGAAATCCTTGTTTCATTGAAAATTCATCGGGTCTGGAAACCTCCAAACATAGAATTCCCTTCATCTGTGGAATCGTCAGTCGATCAGCGGTCGCAGAACAGTCAGTTGCTTCACCCGCGGATCGGGCTGTTCTTCACTGATTTCTCCCGTGAGGCAAACCAAACACCCAATTGAGCAAATAGCTATCTGCTGCAACTTTCTCAAGCATGAACACGAAAAATCACTGGCTATCTCCGAACAGCCTGCAACCTATGGCATTCCTGCTCAGTTGAGGAATACCAGAGCCTGCAAAATGCCAAGGAGGAGGGACGAAGCCGAAAAAGAATCATATGTTGCATTTCACAGACCAGGAGTCAGCAAATTATCAAAGCAACGAGCCGTTGTCTTCCTTGTAACCACAGAATGCAAGACTGGGCTCTCGGCGGGTCAGAAACTCCAACCATGCGAGAAGTCTCCTCGTTGTAGGGATGAACAAGGGAACATACAAACTTCCCAACCAAGATTCTGTCACTTCCGGCAAGCCTGCTGGGCTTTGCTGCAACTGTGGTTTTCGCGTTGCGGGGGCAAGATCAACCCCAACGACTGGGTGTCGGAGACGGTCAGACAAAAAGAAATTTTGAACGTTCAAGCATGTGCATGGTGCAAAGACGGTTCTGTGACAAAGCTTGGTCATCATCCTCATGTTGGACGTTTTGCAACAGTGGTTTGTCGTGGAAAAGTTGCAAAATTTCTTTCTCCTTCCAACAATAACATTGCGCTTTGCAGGCAGTTTTCCGAATGCGCAAAAAAGCCAAAAATACGTTACAATTCTGTCACTCACTTAATCGCAAACCTGTCATGAACAGTGGACTCTACAGTGGACTCTTTCCAAGCAAGCAGTCCTCAGCATGCCATGTTGATCCCAAGCTGTCTCCTCGACTGAGTGGACACATTGGATCCCAGGGAAACAAAACCAGAAGCGACTCTATTCCAAGTCACAACTGTCAATATTTTCCGTGGACACACGAGGAGCTCTCGAGGTCCGATTGATTCCAACTGCACATTCCACTTTATCACAATCTCTGTCATCTTGTCTTCCAAACAAACAACATGAAATTGGCGCAGGATAAATTGAAAAACTGCGTGTGTACCCAGAAAAAAGTAATCAACAAGATGACCTCCACAATTGTGAAGCGTTTGTGTTGCCCTTACTTTGTCATAAACTGCAAGAGAACTTCATCGACATCGTTCTTGGGAGTCTTGCCCCTTGGCAGCTTGAGTAAACTTGCGTTTCTCGTGCAACTATCCAAGTCTCCCCAACATGTTGGCCTCAAAGGAAAAGAACACAGACCCGCTCGCTTCACATTGCAACGTGACCATCTCTGAAAACAAACCTGACCTGTTCAAACTTTGAAATGGACTTTTTTAATTGGAAGAGCCGATTGAGTTTGAGATTGAGATTCTCTTTCAGTTACATTTGTGCTCATTTCAATAGCTTGGCCTTTGCAGCTGAAATTGAATCATTTCCATGCAACTGATCTGAAAGGAAATCCGGCTTTGGAAAATTGTCTCTGTCGTATTTTGATCAGTTTGTGGAAAATCAAATTTGATTTGGTGGCTACAGCATGCAACTTCAGCGATGTAAGGCACTGTGTCAGCCGAAGTTTTGTCCTTCGCGTTTGCCTTGCAAAAACCCAGTTTTCAAAATGATGACAGGCAGCTTGTCAATTAGTGCTGCTTTCTCGCTGGTGCGAGAGGCAGATCAAAACGTTGTGTGAACCATCAAGAAGCATTTTTGTACAGTCTGAGAATACGTGCTGTACGAGCGTAAAAGTCTATCAAATCGCAGTCATTCGCAAGACGAACAAGCACGAGTGTGCTCTCTTAGTGCATGCGGTTGGACAAATCTCATGCCATGTTCGGAACCGCTCGTAAACTCACTTTGCGGAATCTGGCAGAGAATGGACGATTCAGTCGTTGATTCATTTTTTGAAGCTCTGGCAACGCAGCTGGTTCTTGGTCCATCAGTCACTGCAGGAATCCCAATCGTTATGTGCTGTTGTGTGTCCTGACGCCTGTATCTTGACGCCGAACAAAATGCGTGATGTGTGCGGTTACTGAATGCACTGGCTGACTCCCCTTTCTTCCAGTTTGCTCGTCGCACTGTTGGCCTCAACTTTGTGTGCGTGTGTGTGTGTGTGCCCAAAATTTGAACAATGACAAACATTTCACCAATTCGTTGTGTGTAAGTAGAGCAGTCAAAAGAGAAGAATCTTTTCATTTTTTTCCAGTACTTATGCACACGAGAGAAAAATAGAGGGCCTACATGGCAGACAATTACAATGCTTCTTTATTGTTGCTTCGTCTGAGAGAACATTTGTTCTTCAAAAACTCTCGGTGGAGATTCCGATGCAAATGTCGTGGCCTGTGAGGAAGCATGTTCCGAGAAATCAGCAAAGTTTTGGACATTAGCGCCACATGCATGTGGACAAAGATCTACGATGTCTTCTTTGGTTTGTTTTCAGGCAAGACAGAGCAGTCGTCAGGATGCAGAAGGGACGCGGCGTGCATTTTCATATCTTTGGTTCTTCTGACAGGAGATCGTCAGCGTGATGACCAAGTCTTTGTCTGAACTCTCATTTATGTGGAGAGACAAAGGATATCATCTTTCGGGTTCCATATCAGAAGCAATTTTTCGTGAGTCAAGATAGCCATCACTGCATGACGGACAACAAGCAATCAAGGAAAATGGAAAGCCCAAACCACACGACATACATACCATGTACGAGTACTCCAGACCAGTGACTTTTATGAACGAATAGGCACCAGATAGATGAATTTCGGTCTGCAATTTCAAGCAGAGACTGTAATAATTGCATCACCACGGTGGTCTTTCAATCAGGCTAAACCCAATAATCTGTGCAATCAACGACCGCTTCTTGGGCCGTCTTCCCTCATACACAACAGCCCCATCAGAATTACTTCCGGGCGTTAAGTCCAGCTGAGTGAAATCTGGGCTGGAAAATATAATTTTGAAAACCAACCAATCAGCTGAATAGCGGTCGATAATGCATTTATATCCATGTATCAGTGGGTTTGTATGAAAAGTTACCGTGGCCACTCGAAACGACGCGTTCATCTGTCATTAGTCTGGTTTTGTCGGTGAAGTGTCCTTCGGCAGGACTTGCGCCGCTAATCTGTCTGAAAGGAGATGCGGCCTCAGATCACAAGTAGCATTACCGCTGCGGAGAGGGCCGGCTGTGTAATAAATTTATGACAATGTGCACAATCTGTGTGCACATCGGATTAATGCTGTGTCATTTGTTGGTCAGTGATATCAGGAAGTTGCATGCGACATCATGTTCTGGGCAGCACAACCAGGACAGTTCACTGAATGGATTGTCATTTCTTGCTCTGTGAGCAAAGCAAAATAGTGAATGTGTTCTCTTCTGAGCTCAATATCTGTGTGTTGTCCTTCCGAATTCATATTGTAGCAGAGCAGCCAATAACAGGCAGAAAATTTGGTTTCATCCCGAAAAACTTTTTTGCGATGTGGGGTTAATAAGCTTTGATAGCGGAAAATGATAACGTGGCCCGCTCCTACACAAAATTACTGTCGAATCTGATATTGGTGCTCGCTTGTACGGAAGTGATTTGATTTGTACGACCAGACAAAGTTGTACGAAAACAGAAATGAAAAAAGGATTCCCGTGTTCTTTTTCCTGCAGAAACCAATTTGTCAAGGGTACGAAGCAACATTTGCTTGCAAAACATTTGAAACCTTCCTGAAAAGCAACCTTCGATTTACTGAGCTAAGATTTCAGTTTTGGGCAGTGTCCCACCAACACACATGAGCGATGTGAACACACACGTCAGAATTGTATCGCCTGAGATCTGGCTTTTGGGCTCTGAATGCAACATTAACACCTCAGACCCACTCGCTAAAAAGAGAAAGAACGTGAACAAAAACTTTTTTCGTGGCCCGGAGCTTCCAGAACCCGTTGAAGCCCCTCAGCATGAGAGCCAGTCCCTGCGAAGGTCACTTGGCGGAGGCGGGGGTTCTTGTTGGGAAACCGCGCCTCACCTGAAGATCGCCAAGAGGAGGAGCTCACGTTGTCAGTAGATTCCTGCTGTTCAATCCCTTTCCCGGTCTGACAGCTGAAGCAAATCAGTTTAACTCTGTGTGTGGTCATCCAGACCGGATCGGCACGTGTTTTTGCGGGGTTTTGGTGCATGACTACACAAAGGTGCACGAACCGAGGCCTTCAGTTGTCGCACGCAACGTTTTGCCCATCAGACAGCAATTGTTCCACAATTTTGTCTTGTCCTCTGCACTTAGACGCCCTGTTAGTTTTGACAAAACAACGATTGCTCGAACTTGGTTCCAAATGTAATTAAAGGGAGCAGCTTGAAAATAACAAACAGAGCTACATAAATATTGGCATTTTGTTTGATTGATGGCCACCGTTATTGCAGCAAATCACTTTCTTCCCGTTACAAACAGGTGCATATTGTGGGCTTTGACTTTGTAGGCTTTGTTTCGCATGTTTTAGCTGTTTTACACAATCCTTTTCAGTGAAAGTTTTTGAAGTACGTGTGGGATATTCAGCTCAAAAGGGTATGGGAAGCCAGTCTGATGGCTCCATGCCGCCTCTCTCACGAGTTCTATCTTCGTCTTCACATGTTATCTTCGCATATAATCCTCATGTTTCGTTTGCTGTGGTTGGTTCGTGGCAGAGTTGTGTGTTTTCCTCTGATGGAACAGCTGTAAAGCCTCCTCCATTAAGGAAATTATTATTGATTGCCCAAGTGAAAAGGTGTCGAAACCTTTGAGCCGTTGTTCACACGAGCACAACTCAATCAAATCGTCAAAAGAGAAAATTCAGAAGTGCCAGAATTCTGAAGGGAACAAACGCAAGGGCAGTGGCTCTGACAGACCCCAAACTAAACCTACTGTGGACTGGAAGACTAAATCTTGCAATGTTCTTTGTTGCAGTGGCAAGAGTTTCTTAGCTCATGCTGTTTTGCTCAACCGTGCAAAATTATTCACAGGAAGGAGCTGAACATGAACCGGTTGATCCACTGACACATCATTTCATGGAGCAAATTTACTGAACTGCTGGCCGCTTTTCAACTTCAGCCAGGTGCAAATCAGCACCACAATCCAGCGAGCTGTCGTTCGCGCAACGAGAACATTCTGTAGCAAACCATGAAGGGGCTTGCCATTTTGTGCCAAAGGTTGTCTGCAGGGCACGGAAGAAGGGCAACAAACACCAGACTTCCGTCTTTCTTCGAAAGGTTGTGTGTTTGGAGGTCGGCCGGACAAATATTTCTGTACTCAATTGGCTGGGCTTGTCCTGGCCAAAGACACAGGTGTCCAGTCAAAAGCCGAGACTCCATTGTGGTCAATTTGTCAAAGAAGTCGCAAAACAGCACAAAGCATCCGGAGTTTTCAACACATCTGTCTCGACTGAAAGTTGTCATTCATGCCAAAAGCAATCTGCTGAAATGCAACCACACCCCACGTCCAGCCCTCCACCTGCTCACACACATAAACGCGCGCGCACACACACACATCTACATTCGTACCTGTCGAGAGATTCGGACGGACACCGGCCCCTTTGGTCGCTTCTTGTTTCGTCTCCCCATCGATATTTTCCACACAAGATCCGGGTGGTAAGAATGACCCCACCTCCCTCCCACCCACGCGCCAATGGTTTGGCAATCGACGCGTGTAATGAAGCAGAGATGACCATCCATGACGGTGCAGCAGAATCTGCATGAACGGCACGACTGCGAGTGTTCACAGTGTCCACAGGAAAACAACATAGGAACATTGGTTTGGACAGGTTTCTTACAAAAAATGCACCGTTCAGAGCTGCGGATACGTCGGCCAACTGCCCACTGACCGTTTTTCCGTCTTTTGAAACACTGTGGACAGTTTTGCAGACAACACACAACAAACAATTCAAGAAACACAACGAAGATTCGTCTTGCGAACTGAGTGTTGAAATGACAGGGGACAAGGTCGACGAACGAGAAATCCTTGCAATTCTGTCGCTGGTTTTGATCACTTCGGAATAATTCTGCGAATCTGCAGCTGCTTGTGAAGCAGCAATTCGCAGTCCTGGCTGTGGGCGGGATCCGTTCAAAAGGGATCAGGTTCCGCTGGAGGACCTGGAGAGAACTGCGTGATCTGTAAATTGTTGACACAGATTGCGTCAACGGTTCCGTCGTTTGAATGTGAAGGGTTCTGAAGCTGCTACAACCGCAATCACAATGACATCAAAAATGCAGCAAAGAAAACAATGCGCTACAGCAGCCCAAAAATCATTGTCAGGAGAGATTGACGTTAACCGCAAAGGAGCCCTTCGATCCATTTCTGCATTGTCGGTCAAGCCGTCTTGAACCAAGCCCTGGTTCATCCGCGTGTGCAGGTCAAGGAAGGACCAGTCTTACTTTATTGTTCATCTCATCAAAACTGAGCCTCTAAGGAAAAAATAGATACTGCTAAAATCCACATTTTCTTGAAACTCGAATTCACAACTGCATGGCGTCTTGACCAAGTGAGGGCCCGCCTTGCAGCATCTACTGATATCTCAGGGTCTGCCTGCCTGTGGGGTCCCCTTGTGGGGTTTCCGTCGGCTCTAGCACGGGTTCCGCTGTCATTTCAGCAGGGTTTCCAACAAAAGTTCCAACACGGATTCCAACAAAGGTTGTGATTTTGGCAGGTTCTGGTAAGGGTTTTTTGCGTGGGTTCTGTCAGTAGGTTCCACGTTCTAGTTTTGGCTCTGGCAAGGGTTTGAACAAGGCTTCTTCTTCCACACGAGTCTCAGGAGCCTTTTTCCGTCCTGCCGAAGGGACACGTCTGTTCTCTGTATTCTGGCTGTTGTTCCTTGTCAGTGAAGAAATGGATACGCCCTCTGGCATGCTAACAAAACCTACGAGGGATTTAAAAGCAGTGAGTGTGAGAAGGTGTGACAGGGCGGTGATCCATTCTTCCAAATCGCACAACTCAAGTCCAGACCGTTTCCAAGCCCCCTGCACAGCGATGTGCTTCCTCTAACCTGTGATGAGTCTGCCCGACGGGACAACCAATATTCTGTCTGAGTAATTTGGCTCACAACAGCTTCAAAACTGGTTGCACAACTCTTGAATGAGACAAGCCTTCTTTCCATGGTGTTTGACATTACGAAATAATCGAAAATTTCCTGGTACTTGATCGCAAAATCGTTGGGAAAAGCGAGTTCGTGAGTATCAGTTCTCATGAAGAATGGAACTCTTCTGGAATGGCGGGTCGGGCATTGTGCTGCAGGCACCTCATTCTTCTCCCATGCCAGAGATGATGGTGTTGGGGTCTGAATTTCACGGCCCGGATTGCAGAGCTAAAACACGCGTGTTGGTCGACGGAGAGACGTATGCAAAACCGTTTCACGATTTTGAACAGATCCTGGATCGACCCTTGCTGACCACTGCAACTTCTGGGCAAGAGAAGGATTGACAAATGGATCGACAAGGCATGTGTCTCGCGTCCCATGGTCCTTTGCATTGGATCTGCGTCGATCCACGGAACCGGGGTCGGGCGAACAGTCTCAAGAGTTCTCAGACAGCGACCTGGGGCCTGTTTGTGCGTATCTCCTGCACCAAACCCGCCCCTGAAAATCTGACTGTGAAACAGAAAACAAGGAAGTGAGAATTGTTTGTTTTCCATCTCTGGCCTGCCAAAAAATACACCACATTCTCAATTGCGTGCATCAATCAAAATCAATGTCCGAAGCAGTGCTTTGATCTTCTGCCTTTTCTGCCATTCACCTCGTCATCACAAATCACAGCAGAGTCGCGCCGAAAACTTCAAGGGATGTTCTTGCCATTGTCTCGAAATGTCTGTTTTCAAGAAGATCTCTTCGAGCCCAAGTGACTGTGAACTTGATGAATTTGTTTCAAAACGTTTGTTTTGTTTTCCAAACATTTATTCGCATTTTTGACACACAACGAACACGAGCGCGCTGAATGATTGTCATTTTCTTTGTTGAAAAGTCGCTTGCTGCTTGACAGCAGCAATTGTCGTGAAATCTTGAATACGAGTACAACTGATCAGTGCGAATAAAAAAGTCAAAAACACGACATCAACTTATTTTGCACAAAAGCAAGAAACGCAATGACTTCACTTTGTTCCCCCGAAGTTGCACACCTGTTGGCGACAAACTTCCTGTGGAGCTATTCGGACGTGCACGCGTCGGTGTGAGCGAAGTTGGAATCTTTGGTCAAACGATGCGCGGCAGACGTCACAGGTGTAGGGTCCCTTCTGAAACAGCAGCAAAAAGAACACTGGCTGTGCGAACAAGTGCAACGCCAACAAACAGCATTCATTCTTCAAGGAATCTTCACGCACATTGTGTGCATTCTGCATTTGGGAGCTTCACAATAAAAAATGGCGGGGGCGAGTGAATTCACACAAGATCTGCCTGCTGCCTCAATTGAGAAAGGTTCTTGTGGCTGAAACGTATTCAAACCACAAGAGACACAAATGCTTCAAACTAAGTATCTTTCGGATGGAATGAGCCTCGTATCCACTGAGCTCACCTGTCTGTGGGAATCTTCGTGGACCTTCATGGTCCGTTTTTGGCAGAACTGCTTGCTACAAGTGCTGCACTTGAAAGGGCGTTCTTGGGAGTGAACAAATCTGCAAAACAAGAAAAGACATGAAATCGTCGTTTGTTTGAAACAGTCATTCCTGGTGTTGCGCTGTGCGGAATACAATGACAACGGGGCAACGCCCAGACTTCGCTTGTCGTCAATTTTATTAATGACAGCTGCTCATCAGGTGACAATAACTGCAGTCTGTACGCGGCTTTTCTGTTTCCTTGCGGCAATCAAGTTCCAAGGATGACAGGCGTCATCCTCGTGTGCGACACAAAATTGAAGAACACACAGGTTTCTGATGTACCGGTGGTCCCTGAGGTGATCTTTCCTGCGGAAGGCGCGGCCGCATGTCTCACACGCAAACGGTCTGGGGAAAATGAACAAACAAAAGCGTATTTTTTCAATGGTTGCACTTTCTTTTGTTGCGCATTTGTGTGAATGGGCAAATATGTTTCGCTTCTGTCACACCACAGGTCGTACCTTTCGTCGGTGTGCGTGCGCTCGTGGATCAGCAGGTTGTAGGACTTGGTGAAGTGCCTCCCGCAGAACCTGCAGATGTACTGCTTCTTCGTCCTGGGTCCAGGATTCCGTGGAGCCACACTCACGAGCTGTGAACTGCCAATGAAACACGACAGTTGACCCGACATGTGAAGCTTTCTCCTTCAACTCAACATCACAAGCTCAACAATAACGGAAAAATTGTTTCCAAATGCGTTTTGTGTTGAGGAGCAACAAACCTTGGCTCAGCTCTGCAGTTTGTGATGACTGCATCCGGTGATCTGTCAGCATCGGATCCTTTCCCCTCCGTTGCGCTTTCCGCCAGTTTTGAGAAGTCGAACCTCTTTCTGACTGTCGGGTTTTGATGTGCGACGCGTTGTTTTGGTGGAGCGGTCCCTTGAATGCAGGTTCCACCTGAAAACCCAGACGGAACAACAGTGCACGTTCGTCATTCAGTCAAAAATGTTGAGATCGTAAAGTCAAATCCCGCCCCTTCTCTGGCCCGTTGTCCAAAATATTATCCCTATGCCAATTCTGAGCAAGCGACGGTTGGAGACTGGCTGAGACCGAGGTTGAGTCCTCCATACAGAACCACCACACACAGAGACTGGACTGACTTGAGATCCACCAGCAAAAAGAATTTTTTTCTGGCATCCGCGATTCTCGATCAACCCACCAAGCAGAGTCACACAGCGTCACACACACTGCACGGATGAGGTGTTGGTGGTGGTATTGGGCATTCTTGAATGCATTCTTGCCATTCAAGTTACCTGCACGCTCACACCACGGGGAATCACAGAAAACGTCGATGACAGAACACCTCGGCGTCGGCGTCGGCGTCGACCACGGCCAGACGTGCGGGTGCAGCGGCGGGAGCTCCGCGGAGAAACGTCGTCCGTACTGCGGGAGGGAACCGTGAGCTGCGTAGAAGTTTGGAACCTGCGGAACGAAGAGCTCCATCGCTGTGCTTCTGCAATGCAGATCACGTCGCGCGGGTTACACGTGTATGTACGTGTATGTGATGGGGGGGGGGGGGGGGCAACAACAAGGTTTTTAAGACGCGGGTTGCACGAAATGGAATCTGAAGTCATGAGGAGAAGAGATCTGGTTTTGTTTTCTAATCCCGACCGAATTGATGCTTCCGTGATCGAGTTTACTCAAACCTGCTGAGAGGAAGTTTAACAAACAGCCGGGCGCAAAAAAATCGAACTGCCAAAATTTGACGTTGGCAGCGAATTTTGCGAATGTCTCATTGCCGTTGCAAATCTTTTGTCTGCGCTTGTTAGAACAAAGAAACAGAGGATTATATCAGCATCCGAACAGAGCATCCCTCAATTCGCTTCACTCAATGATCTCGGTCACCCTCAGTGGCCTCGCTGACTGAATTGCAATAAAACAAGACGACTGTGACAGCTGCTGAGTCAGACATTTCCTGGTTAGTTGCTGGGGAAAATCGTTGCCTGGCCGACATCAAAACCCCCATTTCTCTGTTGGATCCAGGTTGGAAGACGACAATTTCAAACTGAAGAATTCAATTGTGAGGATGAACTTGTCCGTTCAGCTGAGTCAGTGCAAGATTGACAAGGGTGACAAAATTTAGAAAAGACACCCCTTGTTGAAAACAGAGTTCTTGGGCTAGGCATGATTCATAAGACAACTTTTTCTTGTAGGAAATAAGAATTTCAAATACAAAACTGATATGCAGAGTATGTTTTACGTTTTAACCTAACCTGTTGGTAATGAATTTTGGTGACAGGTTATTGTGGAAAATCTTGGCTATTCCACAGCTGCAAAAAATGTTTGAATAGCAGCAGGAGAGTATCACAGATACAGGTTGGAGTTTTATTTGAGTGAGATGTTTTTCAGACAATTTAATGTTTTCTTTTCAAAGTTCATTACATTCTGTCTTGAAAAAGTGCTTTTGGCACAAGAAATTCACTGCACCCAGACCATACTCTCAAGAGAGTTGTGAAAGCTCGAAGTTCCAAGCAAGGGAACCCTCAATGGGCTCGTGGCTGACTGGTCAAGCGTGTGGCATCATATACAAACTTCCTATAGGTCCAGTAGCAAGTGCGAATATTCATCCAAGTTGAAGTTGATATTGAGTTGAATTCAACTTGGTGTTGAAGAACTTTGCATCTCTTGTCCTATGTGCTGGGCTGGAAGGAAACTGGCCACACCCCATGACATTTTTGTGTTTTTGATGCAATTTTATCTTTGGGGCTGGGTTGGCCTGTCAGAAAACAACCTACGAGAGGAAAAGTTGTCACAAAAGATGTGTCTTTTGTACTTTTTCGTCAGGCCAATGATCCCTTGGGTCCAATGGAGCCCGTTTTCTTCACATATTCCCAGCACAGATTCCGCCTTCTTTCTTCCCCCAAAGTTCCTCTGATCTCTCAAAAAAGTTTCGTCTTTTTGTCGCTCTCAAGTCTCGTCCCTGAAAGGATCCAGGGAGGGATTTCAGGATCTTTTCGTACTTTTGTCGTTTGTTTTCAAAGCCCAGACACAGCGCGACTCGCCAAACAAAGCATCACGCAACAAGTCAAACTTCACAGCCCAAATGGGAAATGTCAAGGTCGATCCCCTGACTTGGGGCCCCCGCGCCCCCGCCCCCCGCCCCCCCCGGGGGGGCGGGGGGGGGGGGGGGGGGG
>JAAUXT010139491.1_pt1:0-7500 | contig 26309 bp, 32 predicted proteins | sample 7278171 | NCBI WGS metagenome assembly JAAUXT01 (sample SAMN14350112, study PRJNA611818) | marine sediment metagenome | isolation source: surface marine sediment (1.8m) | place: French Polynesia: Moorea | collected 2018-08
AGATGTTCACCTCAATTGCAGTTGTGGACAGGCAACAGGCAAATAACGGAATTAGGCTAACAAAATTACTCAAACAACATCGACGTGCTTTTGGAGATGTTCACCTCAATTGCAGTTGTGGACACGTAAATAAGGAGCGCAAGTTTCTCAACTGCTGTGCGCAAAACTTCTCCCGCTGAAAAATAAACCCCGCCCCAGAGGAAACCGTGCGAAATGTGCTCGGCTCCCATCAGAGCTGGTGACACCAAAGCACAGAAAGCTCTGATGCTCCATACGGAGCCAGTGCCACCAAGTCATACCCAGTCCAAATTGCTCCGATAGGAGCCAGTGACGGTCCCCTTACAATCGCCGTCTAAGTGCCGGAGCGCCGCTAGTGACAGGCAAAGTACGGTCCACGCAGGGCTCCGGTGGATCTACGATCGGAGTCGGGGGGGCCCAACCTTTTCCACACTGCAGGAGCCCCATGCTGCATCGGCAAAAAACAATTGTGTGGTCAACCTCTCGGCCACACCGCGTGCGCCAGCGCATCACGCACAGCTTTTACATTCTGCACCTCCACCAGTGCACATTTTGGGTTGGAACCTATCCATGATCTTGGTGGCACAGAAGCACTTCAGTGTGAACACGAATATATATATGAGACCTATTTTGGTGTGTGTGTGTGTGTGTGTGTGTGTGTGTGTGTGTGTGTATGTGTGTGTGTGTGTGTGCGATGTGGCTGAGGGGTGAGGGCAATTTTTTTCTGCGGTTCAGGGGTGAGGCTCTGGGTCCGCCTCTACAGCGCTCCCAGCCCTTGGTCACTGAGAGTAGGGGTTGTGAAAAAGGGGACAGGCACTGCAGGTTTATCAGGGCCCTTCCTCGGAACAGGGCCCTGGGAAATCTTGAGCAGCGCAACTTTCCGTGAGTTTTTCCTGCAGAATGCGAGGCTCACAGCGGCCGTATCAATCTGACAGCAGCAGCAGGAGCAGAAGGAGCCTCCTGGACCTGAGGGCCGAGCTTCCTATGCAGGAGAGCACTCGCTAAATTGACCCAGGTACCTTGAGAGATTTGACCCTCGCTTCTGTTATGTTGCGGCGCCTTCTCTGCGCTGCTCCACGGCCGTGCATCACGCGTCGGGGCGGAAGCAGGACGGGTTTTCACGGCGTCAGATATTTTTTGACGCTGGCGTCAAAATTTTGACGCGAGGTTATCAAATTTTACATAACACCCAATGGAGAGCGTCAAAACACAGTCCAGTCTGTTCCTGGTGTTGCGTCAAAATTTTGACGCCGTGTCATCTGTGTGGAAACACCAAGGGGGGCCAAACTCCTCTCACCCCTGACCACACACAGTGACCCGAGGTCCTTTGTCTCGGCGTTTGAGCGGTGCGCCCCTGGTCAGCACCCAGGGTCCGCCCCACGCACGAGGCCACGTCCCGACCTGCACGAGATATTAACTGCCAACCAAATGCAGGCTAACTTCTTGCAACGAGCGACCTCATTCTGTCAAAAATACACAGAAACTGGGTTGAAAATTTCGTGGAGCTTCAAGCCTGATTCACACACTGGACCTGTCACGAAGTGCCAGTTCAGTTCAACTGATACAACATGAAACGCTGATGCACGCATCGTGAATTGCATGTGTGGTTGAGGGTGCCTTGCGAGCTCAGTAATGGGTTCTCCAAAACTACAAAACAGTCTCTCCACAGTGTTCTCTCTGTTAATTGCTTAGGTTTGTTTCTTGCAGTGGCGCACCCTGTATCTATAGATGGAGATCACGCGTTGATCAGGTCGAGAAAGGCAGAATAGGATTTCCCCTCATAACTCAGCGCTCCCAATGCTGCGACCAGAACCCGGGGCTGCAGGGTTCAGTGGGGCTGCAGCTCCGTCCCTGCAGACGCAGCGCTCCAGGCCGCGCCGCCCCGCCCCGACCTCGCCGCGCCGCCGGACAGTGCGCCGCGGCCCGCGGCCCGGACCTGAACGCCCGCGACCAGGGGATCTGCTTCCGGTGCGAGCAGGGGTTTCCACATTGGGTGACGCGCGGTCGTTTTTTTTGCGCGGACGTCAAAAATTCCACCATTGCGTTCAATGTTGAAGTTTGACGCCGACGTCAAGAAAATGACCGCGCGTCACCCAATGTGAATACGGCCAATGGGTGTGTGTGGACTGCGCGAGTGTGTGTGCGGAGCAGGGTGGTGTGCATGTGCCAGGCCCAATGAGTACTGCAGGCGTGGGAGGCATTCAGCCCACGAGAGCGCATGTCAAGGGCAGGGAAGACTGATCACTGTGCAGGTGGTGGGGTTGCAGCCCCGTCCTCTCCCCCACAGGCCTCGCCTCGCCTGGGGACTTGTGCCCAACACCGCGAGCACAGCGAGGCAGGTGGCCTCTCCGCTAATGAGAACACAGTAATGAATTGCTGACGCGGACTAATAAAGTGCGCACTCGTTTCTCGCGCAGCGTCCAGATTTACGACGTCGTTGCAGCGGAGACGCTGCGCCGCGACCCGGCGACGGCGCTGTGAGAACGCGCCGCAGCCCGCGTGGCTAAAAAACGTTGTTTGGGGCTGATGTTTCACAGGTCTTGACCCAGTAAACTAAAGTCACCTGAGACACACGAAAAGGAATCTGAGCACGGAGGTTTGAAAGGCGAAAAGGCAAGAGGGACTCCGAGGTTGCTTTCACTTCTGAGCGTGGTGGTCCCGCCATTTGCAGGTTTTGTTGCACAAAACCGGATGCGTGGCGGAGTTGGGGTTTGAATCCTCTCAAAAAACACGCTGCGTACTCGTCACGTGACCGGATTCAGGGCACTGGAGCCCAGACCACGTGACCTCCAAACACGTGTTTCCTTGAACTCGGGTCCCTGGATCACAGATGTTCCCCTGGATCCGGCCTGGTTCTGACCATGACTTATTCATGTTCAGAAATTTGATTCACAAAGTCTCGCGTCTCGCCCACAATATCGTGTTATTTTTGCTCCAGTTTGTTCGCAGTGCATTTTCCTTTTGACAGAACATATGATTCTGCAAGCCAGTTGAAACGCACAGTGGATTCCTCCCTGACCCTGACCCTGACCCTGAGACCACTGCGAAATGCAGATTGTGTTCAGTGTCCGTGCTGCAGCTTCCGGTCCTATTTCCTGGCAGATGCAGGACGGCAACCAGGTGGACGCGTCTCCTGTGAAACAGACCTTGTGCATGTACACGTACACCCGCACCCCCGACAGGCACACCGGTCACACACGCACACGTGCACACACGGAAGCGTTCCACGTGGATCGGCCACTCCTCACGCACGCACCCACACACACACACACACACACAGACAGGCACACGCACACACACACGCACACACACACACACCGCTCCCGCGTGGAAACAGCCCCTATCCAGGGGCCCTGGGTGACGGAGCACCAGGGCTGTAGATCACCGTGCCTCCTCCGCCGCTCCTCATCTATTCCCTGTTCTGCGTCTCTCCCTCGGGACGCGCCGTGCGTCGCGCAGCCAGTGGAGAGACAAGCCTCGCCCCATCACTCACCCACCCGCGTCGCGCCTGCGTCTGCGCCGTCAACTTTACGAGTTTGAGCAAACAGCTCGCAGCCCTGGAAACGCAAACGTAACTTTTGGCATGCTGTGATAGTCCAAAGTTACTTTTGAGTTTGCGTTTCCAGGTTGCGGGTTTTTTGCTCAAACTCGCCTTTACGAGTTCGCCACGCACCGTGGAACCAACCACCACAATTCTTCGCAAATGGAAAAGGCAACAGAAACAAGACGTGACCCACATTTCAGACAATGGGGAGGTTTAGCACAGCCTTCATGTCCAAAACCTGCGGTACCCCAATTGTCAGATTTGTGGTCCAGAAAACTGAAGAGCAAAGGACCAAGACCAAATGGTATCTGTGTCACTATTCTGGCAATTGGAGCACATCGGAAAAGGACCGGACGGAATTGCTAAATCTCACCATGTTCTCGTGTACAGGTCAAGCACAAATACACACACACACACACACACACACACACACACACACACACACAAGCGTATGAAAACCAACAGGACTACCGGTACACTTACGAAGAGAAAATCCTGGCCCCCAAAATGAAGCCAGCGAGAGCAGGGGCCTTCAGACCTGTTTCACACAGGGTGTGTCCCTGACGCGGTGTGTCCCTGGGTTGACGAAACGCCCACTGGGCCTGTTCAACACACTTGATGATCTTTGAAACAAGGCTGTTGAAGTTGAAATGGAATTGGGTGAAGTTTACACCAGCACGTTCACTCACTGCAAGGTTGGTGATCACGAAGGGGCAAGATCCAATGAAGAAACTTGGATGCTTGGAACACTACCTTGAGCCTTCCTGTCCCACTGGGTTTACATTGCTTGTCGTGTACCAAGGATTCACTGTGGCAATTTTGTGCTGAACACTGCAGAAGGAGAGGGACACAATCAGCTCATTTGCCCGTAGAATCAAGAGTTCCCTGGAACTGTGAGGGAGAGGAACTCCGTCATGTGTCTTGCCCGAGTGTCCGGCCCTGGACTGTGACAATATCCTGTCTGAGGTCGAGAGATCCTCGCGCTGTCCGCCTGTCCGACGAAGCCGTCCTCTTCAGCGGTCGAGAGGACCTTGTCAGTTGCACAAGTGCACCCAGGCCTAATCTGGTCAGGTGGCCCATTCATCCATTTTAGAGGCTTAGACATCCGGAGAGCCTATGCTTACTGAATATTGAGAGCGCGCTTAGGCGTAATCTTGGCTTGATAGCCAGTTGCCGTTGATGCCTCCAAGTCCCATTACTGTCGGGCAGCGCGGAGTTTTGCCGCAGATGCGGCGCAGTAATATGCGCAGTTTTATGAAGAGCGCGTATGGGCGGGAGCGAGGCTGGGACGCCGCGGTGCTGCCCACGTGACCACGTGAGCCTCGATCTGGGACGCGACTCCGAGCATCAGAGGGAAGGGGTTTCATATTGAGTGACGCGAGGTCGTTTTCTGGGCTGACGTCAAAAATTCCACCATTGGGTTCAATGTTAAATTTTGACGCCGACGTCAAAAAAAGACCACGCGTCACCCACGTGAAAACCGCTTCAGAGGTAAGGGGTTTTCATGTTGGTGACGGCATCATGTTTGTTGTGACGTCAAAATTAAACTGACACCCAATTGGCAGGTGTCAAAAAATTGTCCAAACCATCTCTTTGACGTCGTTAAAAACAGTTGCCGCCGTCACCAATGTGGAAACCGCTGCAGACGCGCGGCATCTGAACCTCCTTCAGACTCGCCAAATTTCATCTGTCTTCGTCCTCCAGTGACGCAAATAATATTAGATCCACGTTCTGATTTGCCACTCAATCTGGACTGGTTTGGGTTGCATGGACCGAGGCTGAGGTTGGTAAACCGTCCACAGGGCAGCAGCGGGTCGCAAAACACTTGATTCGCGACGAACGTCACGCGTCCACACGGCACTAAAATTCCCTGAAACGTATGAGGAATCCAAGCAGGGGATAAACTGAAGTTGGCAGGAGCAACAAACAAGCTTCTTCACCTGAGGGCGGCATGTTTCTCCCTCCTAAAGTTGGTCTCAGTCTCTTGCTACTCTCCCTCTCTTTCTTTCTCTCTTTCAACCTCACTCTCTCTCTGCCTTCTCTTTCTTTCTTCTTTATTTCTTTCACTCTCCCTCTCTCTCTCTCTCTTACTCTGCCTCTCTTACTGCCCCCTCTCTCTCTTGCTCCTCTCCCTCTTCAGAACTTTATCTCTCTCCCTCTCTCTTTCACTGTCTCTCTTACTGCCTCTCTCTTGTACTGCCCCTCTCTCTCTCTTGCTCCTGTCCCTCTCTTTCTTTCCCTCTCCCTTTCTCTCAGATCCAGCAGAAGTGGACCGGCCAAGGTTGGCATTGAAACCTGTGAGCCCAAATCAAACAACACGGATACCGCTTTGTCTGGGGTTTGGGTGGGGACACAGACAGACAGACACATAGACAGACAGACAGACAGACACATAGACAGACAGACAGACAGACAGACAGACAGACAGACAGAAAATGCTCGAGCTTCACGAGTGAGTCCAGCGGCGCTCCTCGCGGAGAACCGAGAGTCCATGAGGGTCAAGGTCATGGAAGTCAAGCTGCAGGTCAGCGTGGACCCAGTGACCGTCAGAGTCAAGCATTCGGGTCAGGGTGGAGCCGGCGAGAAAATGTCGTGGTCCCTCTGAACGCTGCTGCTTCCGCATGTTGCGAGTGACGAGTGCACGCGCTTCTCTCTATTCCGCGCGTGCGCGTTGCCCCATCAGGTCATGTTTGCAAACGACGCTGCGCGCGAGGACATCCATAATGCAACACCAAATCGCATCATGGCGACCCAGCGGGGCCGAGAATCGCTTTTGTCCACGAGGGAGGCGAGAAAATCACATTTTGCTGGGAGAATAGTGTCGCTCCACCGTGGTTCCTCGACAGATTTATGAAGAAAATTGACTGTGGTGAAACGCAAGTTTGTACATCGCTACCCAGTGAGAAAACGCTTGACCGTGTTGCACGCTGGGTGCGTCACGTGTTACGTCACTCTTGACGTCCATAGCAACTACGCTAACTGAGCTACGCAGCGCCCGGGGACGTGGACATGGGGTTTTCACACACGTGACGCAGCGTCAAATTTTGACGCGATGCCAGGTATAGAGTGGACCATTTTTGACACTCTTCTTTGGGCATCATGTTAAATTTGACGCCATCAAAAATTTTGACGCCAGCGTCAAAAATTCCGACGCCACCCTGCCTACGTGAAAAGCCTGACAGGGACGCAACGCACGACGCCAACGGCGTGAACGCGGCCCGGGCGCCGGGGACGGTTATGCGGGTCAGGCCGGGACGTGATCCCCTTTCAGCCTGAAACTGACAGAAAATAGGGAAATCCAAATGAATTGGCTCGCTGAAGAAGAAGGCCGGGTTCCCGGGACGTCTCATCGAGTTTTCACAATGAGACGAGGAGTCGGAGAAAAGGGGCGGTTTTTGTGAGGCCCACATCCAGAAGGAAAGACCTGGTGTATCACAAAGACGCAGTGCGCGCGTCCATGTAGGGGAGGTTCAGCTGCCTTAAATTTCACACGTGCGGTGCCCCAATTGCCAGATCGGTGACACAGAAAAATCAGGTTTCCAAATTTACTCTGAGAGCCAATGACAAGTGACTACATAGTATCGCACCGCGTCTCAAGGAATTTTTTTCCTGCAAACGAAGGAGGAAGGTGTTGGGAAAATGAGGCCCACACACGCAGCAAAAACAAGATTTGTTTTCGTGCAACACACTTTCCTGTGTCTGGGCGTCATTGAGTTCACATCCTTTCCGGGCCCGAATTGGGGAGAATGTTTCTTGGTCCTCTGTTTGACGTGAAAAAAGACGTGGAATTCCGCTTCTGCAAGGGGGGGGGTCACATTTCCGTGGTGGCTCACCTGCTTTGCGCAAGACACTTTGGACAAAAGCATGCACGGGTCAAACTGAACACGCGAATCATCACACAGATAGACCAGACAACAGGTCTTTGTCTTCCTTCCTGC
>JAAUXT010139491.1_pt1:12500-26309 | contig 26309 bp, 32 predicted proteins | sample 7278171 | NCBI WGS metagenome assembly JAAUXT01 (sample SAMN14350112, study PRJNA611818) | marine sediment metagenome | isolation source: surface marine sediment (1.8m) | place: French Polynesia: Moorea | collected 2018-08
CCCAACCGCTGTGGGCTGAGCCCAACATTGACGTTTTGTGACGTGACAACAGGGAGGTTTAGCAAATTGGAAGCGTAGATGTAGGCGTGAACGTGGATGTAGATTCTCACCCTGTGGGGTGCAGTCCTCCCTGAACACTTGTGTTTTTCTCTCTTTTCTGCCCTTACTTTTTCAATTTTCCTGGAACAGTGTACAGATAAAAATAAAGCAAATATCACAAACAAATAAAATAAAACATTTCTGGCTTTTGACTTGCGGCGTAAAAGATCGCACAGGGTGAGATTCTACATGACATGTAATATATTCACGCAGGCCTACGTCTACGTTTCCAATTTGCGAAACCTCCCCATCAGAAACGTCCTGAAAGGGAAGCAAAAGAATCTGAGACCAGTGTGCCGGGGCGTTTTTTCCCGAACAGCACGTGTTTGTACACTCACATCGCAAGGTCACAAGACACAAAATTTCAAAGCGCAGGTTTTGGGCGCTGAGTGTGAGAGCCGATCCGAGTCAGAGTGTGTATGGAAGCTGCAGTGCAGTGAGAGCGACAATCGATACGAGTATCATTACACAGGCCGGTTCCTCGGCCCGGGACCTGCAGCCACCGCCCCGCTATACGACTTTAATTAAAGATGATCCTCAAGGCCCATGTCACACCGGATGCATCTCAAGGTGAATCCACGCATAAGAGAGTGGTGTGTTGTCCCGTGTCGTTGATGTGTACACACCGTGATGCATTTGAATAAAGGCGAGGTTGCAGTTTGCAGTGTGTGTGTGTGTGTGTGTGAAAGAGAGAGAGAGAGAGAGAGAGAGAGAGAGTGAGAGAGAGCGCGTGTTTGTGTGTGAGTGTGTGTGTGTATGTGTGTGAGTGTGTGTTTGTGTGTGAGTGTGAGTGTGTGTGTGAGTGCTCAGTAAAGAGGCAGGCCTTGTGTCTTCAGAACTTTGAGGATGATACCCACAATGCCCCATGTCGGGGCCGCTGGGAGCTCCCTCTCCCGGTGTAGTGTCTGATGGTCTGTCCCGAGAAGGTCACAAGTCACGTGGCGTCACTCTGCACATCGAGACTGACACGTGACAAGGGACGCGTAATGTAACGCGTAATGTAACGCGTAACGCTGGGGTGCAGACAGAGCATCTGAAAAAGCGCGCTTCTGCGAGGACCCTGTGACACACAAGCCTCAGTCCTGTGCTTCACGCTAATACAGGTAACCAGATGACATCCCCTCAGTGTCGTGGCACCAGTGCCAACAGACGTCAGAATTAAGTGCGCCATGGGTTTCGCAGACCTTGCATCCTTCGCCGAGAAATTTGACGGCTCAGCCAGTCCCCATGTCTGCGTGCTGCCCGGAACCGGCGATCAGACCATCCCCCTCAGATCTCCAACGCGCGCCCGTAGTGAGCCCAGCCCGAGTCCCCAGCCCCGGGTCATGATTCCAGAGGTGTCCTGCTGAGCCTTGCTGAGCGGAGAGTGTAGCATTCCAGCTCTCCCATCCCAATCACAGCCTGTCTTCTGCAGGGGACCTTTCCCAAGCAAACGAGCCTGTTGGAACTTTAGGCAGGTACCAAATGAGCACGTCAATGTTGAGTTGTATCAATGACGGTTCGCAAGGAGCTCTCGTCACCAGGGTCCAAAGACTCCGCAAAATTGCTCCAAATGGTTCATTTTCCCCCTGTTTCTTTGAAATCGGAGCCCGGGGGAAGAGGACTCGGGATCACCTGACCAACCCTGTCCCTCAGCTTCTGACAAGGAAAGGGCTTCTCAGAAAAAAAAAATCTTGCAATGAACCTGGAGAAGGCAGGATCTTCTCTTCCTCTGCGCGTGAGGCTGGGCAGTAGGAGCCTCGTCCCGGCCGCTTTCGGCTTCGTCCGCCGCGCCTGCAGCGGCAGCACCGGTCCTGAGCGTGCAGCCAGAGCCAGCTTCGGCCCTTCCTTACTTTCCATTAGCGCGAGTCAGTCCTGCGTGACAGGCTGCCTCCCGCCCGCCCGCCCGCCTGTAGCGGAGTCCCAGGCTGAGCCGAGGCAGTGTGCAGAGTCCCCCAGTCCTGCGTCTTCCATCCCATTGCTAGATCTACTCACTCAGCGGGATCTTGGGACGTTCACTCAGCCTGACACCAAGATTCTGAGGGTTCTCTTTTTCCACGGGTGAATGGGGTGAAACATTGTGTATCTGAACGTTGGTTTTGACTCAGGTGTCGTGGGTTGGGTTGAGGGACACAGCGTCCGCCGTCGCTGGCAATGGCTACTTGACTGTCCCACTACCTACCGAGCATAACCAGCTTTGCTGCAGCCCAACCAACCAACCAGCCAGCGAGCGAGGCAGTCACCTGCAACTCGGCGCAGCGCCGTGCGGAGCCGTACCGCGAAGCGCCATTTCTGTATCGCACAGCTCAGCCAGCCCTCCTCCCATATAGGCGCTGCACTTGTAGCTGTTAAACCATACAGAGCACCAGGAGACGGAGCGCGGGGCGAGGGACATGCGACGGAGGCTACCACCATCAAATATGCACTGCTTAATTGCAAGTCTCTTCTGAGGGGCCTCTGTACACACACAGCTTAACTGCGTCTCTTTGCTCAATGGATTATCATCATTGGCTATGATTCGTGCAAAATGCATGAGATCTCAAGATGTGAATCAACATTGGATATGTGAGTGAGACGAGGCAGTGACGGCTAACACACAAACACAGGAGGACAGAACGAGCTTCGCTCCGCCTGTGTACGAAACTTGTATGTGTGATTTTGCAACAGGAGACAGGGTTTTTGGATCGATAGTGGGCGCTGTTTTCTGAGTGACCCTGCGCACGCAGAAAGCGCCCAGGGTTACAGTGTGTCACGGAGCTTTGTGTTGTGGAGCCCGGAGTCTCAATCCGGCTTTGGACTCGCTGTTTCTTCCCTGACCCGGTAAATAAGGTCTTCTTGTGTTTCTTAACGCTCGGCTGCTTTGGTCTTTTTTTCTCTTCTTTGTTTGACCGTCTTGTTTCGTCTTTTGTCTTTGCAGTTGGATGTGAAGCAACCGCAGGAGTTGAAGGGACTGGGAGATTTTTTTCAGGAGATAGAGTGTGGATCTCAGGGGTGTGAGACTCAGTGATCTCAGGGTGTGAAATACAGTGTGATACCCCAACCTAATGCTGCTGACGTGACCCGTGCCTCTTCCGAGCAGATTCCACGCACTGGACACAGAACCCAAGGACAGAGACGAGCTGAACACTTCCTCAGCCCACGGAATCGGAACTCGCAGTTTCATCCAATGAAACTGTGACGACAGGAGTTTGGCACAGAACGCTCTCTAGCACGCACACACACGCACGCACGCACACCCACACAGGTGCGTGTGTCTCCCATGCCCGATCTGGACGTCGTCGGGACGGACTTGTGACGCACGAGGAGGACAAGGACGTGACGTGACGTGACGTGACGCGACGCCAAGATGGACGTGAAGGCGCTACTCATCTGGCTCCTCATGCTTGACGTCATCATCGTCGTCATGGGCGTCGCCGCCAAGGGAGGCTCGAGTCGCCGGAAGGGGTGAGTCTCGCTTCCGCTTTTGCCTCTTCAGCCCGGGTCGCGCTGGGTGCGTCCTGCCCTGCGTCCCTCACCACGTCATCGGCGCTGCGTCGCCACTCGCGACGTAGACTCTATAACGCTCTTGAACGTGGAAAAGGGATGCAACGCAAGGCACTTCCAGTGGGACACGGGTTTTGTCCTGGATGGATTCACATTGGATGCGTCATGCGTTGAGTCCGTGCACAAGCTGGGTGACGCAGCGCCCGACTGAGTTTGACAGAGATGCATCACATGACGCGTACAATGTGAACACACCAGGAACCCCACTCCTCAGCCCCACTTTGCTTAGGTGTCCCTTCCATTGTGTTGTGTCGTCGTATTGTCCAATCCTCGTCATTTCGAGAAACAAAGACAATCAATTCAGTGACTCGAAATTCAACGCGAGTTTTCACTTGATCAGCTGATTCCAGCCATTTTTACATTGTCGACCCACCAAAAATTTCTGCGACGTGAAACTGCTCCAAAAATTTCCCAAATTTCTGTGCTCTTCAAAAAAATATGCCTGTATTTTTACAATGTATTTTTTTCTGTGCCCACAAAACAAAGGAGTTCAGATTCATGAATGAATGTTCGATTTGGTTCCATTGTGTTTGGAAAAGGGATGGACAAGCCACATGTGATTTATCGGTCTGAACGCACACACACCCACACACACCTGCTTTCCATTGTTTTTGACATACAAACCCAACCAATGAAAGGTTTTTGAACTTGAGTACTGCATCTCTTCACTTCATCTGTTCCGTGTCCAGAGTCAAAACGGTCGGCGTTTTTCCGAGTTGGAACACGTTTTGTGTTTGGAAAACGTAAGAACAGGGACGTTGAACATGACGTGGGAATTGACGTCAGACTCGAACGTCATCATCCTGCGCGTTTGTCTGTTTTTGTCACGTCTCCAAGGAAACCAACAAATCTGTGGGACTGATGTGAAAGTTTGTGAAGTCACTGTGAATTCAGTTTGCTACGTGAGAAGTTACGCGGTCTACGTTTTCGCACGAGATACGTCACGCTTTGCGTCCCTCATGCACACGTCAATCAAATTAACAACCATGACACATTTTGACGTGCCCACGCGCCACACAGACCATTTCATCACAGCTTAAAGTCCCTATTGACTTGTCGAGGGACGCGACAGACCGCCACGTCGCAACACGCGGCGGACATCCATTTGGCTCAGCGTTGGATTAGCCTGGACTCAGACTTGAGTCTGAACGCCAAGGCTCCTCTTTTCACATGTGAAGGCAATTCATTGCACCAAACGACAATTACTTTGAGGGCAGGAGGAGGAGGAGGCTGTGGCGCAGTGTTGTTCCCCGCCGGACTCGCACGATCAATCGGGCTGATTGGATTGGGCCCGGGCCCGGGTCATCCCTGCGCCGCGCATTATCCAGTTCAATGCACGGAGACGCCGCGTTCACGTGGGCTGCGTCCCGCGCTGCGTCACGTGACGTCACATCCAGGGGCGTCCCTCCAGGGTGCGCTGTATGAGACGCAGCGCGCGGCGCATCCAACGTGAACCCGGCGTGAACGTGGTTCTTTCACTCCAGTCCCCATTGCTGCTGTATTGTACGCAGGAACCAGGCATTCACATGGGCATGGGGAGCCAGATTATCAGCTTCTGTGCGCAGGACACGGAGGTCCAGGTTCACAGGGCAAAGCGTGTATTGGGCTTCAAACTTGTCTATTTGTAGAAGCAAATGCGCTGCTTGTGCTGCTAGAGTGGGTCCCACAGTTCTGTGAAAACGCAAACTCCTTGATGCAAAAGGACCGCAGAATCCAATGTTTTTTCGCCCCGCGGGGCTGTTCGTTTTGTGACCCCGAGTTTGCTGTGGGTCGTGCGTGGTTCTATGTATGGGACCCGCTCTGTATGTGGGATCTACTCCATGTGTGAGACAGCCCTGTGTGGGGGATACAGTCTGTGTGTGTGTGTGTGTGTGTGGGATCCACTCCCTGTATAGGACCCACTCCTTGGACATATATATGTGGGATCCACTCTGTGTTGGGATCCGTCCCATGTGTGGGCTGCACTCCGTATAAGGGATCCACTCCTTTTATGGGATCCTCTCCATGTATGGGACCCACTCGTGACATGCAGCAACAGCGGCGTGTTGTGTGGTGTTGTGTTGCGTGCAGCGCCTTGATTGCGAAGTGGAAAAAGAAGCAACAGCGAGAGCCATGTATTTTCATCATAACACAACCTCCTCCTCCTGCAACTTCCTCCCACTGCAGAAGGCAGGCTGCCTGCAGGCAACGGGCCTCTCTCTCTCTCTCTCTCTCTCTCTCTGCCTCCCTGCATGTCCCCCTCCCGCCATCGTCTCTCGTTTTAGTATCTTCACAGCACAAGATGGCTGCTGCTGCTGCGGCCTGATTTAGGAGGCTTGGCCCTGTTTGCGACGCGGCTGTAGCGGGAGCGTGCGCTCAGTCGGTGCTGCAGATACGACCCGGGAGATGGGAGCGTGAATACATGATGCGCCTAATGTTCCCGTTACACGAGTCTCGCGCGGGTGGATCCAGGGGCCCCTGACCGACCCCTGGAACCCCCCGGGCAAAACATTCAACAGCCTCTGGTGTTGCTGTGCAGGCTTTTGGTGTTTTGCTTTTAGGCTGCCCCGCCCCTGCCAGTTGACCCCATAACCCCCAGGCAAAAACTCAACAACCTCTGGAGTCACCCTGCAGGTTCTTGATGTTTTGTGTTTCCGTGCTTTTGGGCTGAGCCCCCCCCCCCCAGTTGACCCCTGGACCCCCGGGCAAAAACTCAACATTCTCTGGTGTTGCTGTGCAGATTCTGGTGTTTTGCTTAAAATTGGAGCTGCGCGCCTTCCCAGTTGGATCCACGCTCTCTCGTACAACTGCTCTCAGCGTGGAATGGGAATCCAGCCGAATCTGCTGCACAGTTCTCAATGATAATCCCATGTTGATGGGCTGATGTCAGCGGAGCGTGAGGCCCACCGCTTGCGTCGCGTTCCTCCCATGTCTGCGGATCGGGCCACGGGACGAGATACGCTTCTATCACCGTGAAACAGAAGCCGGACAGGATCCTGCAGGTCCTGTGGGTAGAAGCCCCGAAAATAACATCATGTTCCCCGCCATTGGGTCAAGTGGGAGACATGGGCGATGCGAGAGTCTTCGCGACAGTCATGTGCAGGACGTGATCAAATCTGTTTTGCACACACGTTCTAAAAGCTCGCGTACACGCACGACGCACGACGCTTCCAAAGCGACGCTTGCCCGACGCGGCGTCCGTGGCGGGCGGGGCTGGGCTGGGCTGGCGGCGGCGCGAGTGACAAATCGCCGGCGCCGAGGCGAGCTGACGGCGGCCACATCCGCTTACGGCGCCCATAAAATACCCGGGGCTGCGGCACGGCGCGGGGGCCGGGAACACCGCACCGCTGCCGCGCCGCCTGCTGCACTGGACCACCACAGCGTCTTGTGCAGGGACGCAACGCACGACGCATCCAGTGTTGATTGAGGTCACGTGCTCCTGCAAAATCTCGCGATGCGCAGTCGAGTGATTTTCCATGTTTTATACGCAGTTGCATGTCATGCTTGCGAGGGTGTAAACACGGTTGCCATGGGAAACAGCATGGCGTTTTCACTGACAGGGAAGGGACTTCCGTTGCTGAGCAGCCTGAAGCAAGGTGGACACAATGCAATTTAGCAAAGCGACATCAGCACGCACACACGTACACACACGCACACACACAAAGTGTTGTCAATCAGCAAAAGAACTCAGCTGAGTGAATACGCTGTTCATTCCTCCATCACCAACTTCCACGCTCCGCCACCCTGAATCCGAACCCATCTGGCAGTATTCAGTAGGACTCGGCGCCTCGACACTCTGACCACAAGTAATGACTTGACCGGTGTCGCCTGCATCGCGCATACCGTCGCACAGCCATGTTTACCATGGAAACACGGCCTGCTCCCTGGCAGAATGGATGGGCGGGCAAGGTGCCGGGAGATCCCGCTGTAATGTACGCCGCAGATTGCGAGTCCACGTGCCTCGTTCACGCACCTCGCGTCACGTGACGTGTTCTGCATGCTGCGTCGCGTCAGTGACGCAGCGTCTCTGGATACAGCGCCTACAGTGTGAGGCGGGCGCGGGACGCTGGTCCTTGGCGCAGGCAGCAGGCTTCGGGCTCACCCACTCAGGGCTCTCGGTATTCATGGATTCAGGAAGAAAGAGGAGTAGGAGTCCGCATCGACATGCGAGATTCTCCATCCAAGGGTCCCGCGCTTGGCCCAGCTGGAAATGTTGTTCTCATTCCGTTTCGAGTGAGAGAGAGAAAGAGACAAAGAGAGACAGAGGACACAGAGAGAAGGATGAAAGAAAGGCAGAGCGACAAAGACAGAGAGACAGACAGAGACAAAGCGAGAGGCAAGAGACAAAGAGTAGTATGATAGAACGGCAGAGAGAGATAGAGAAGTGAGAGGCAGGGAGATGGAGAGGGGAGAACAGAGAAACCAGAGAAAGAGAGAGAAGAAAGGCGAAGGAGCACAGACCGACAGACAAGGAACTGTTCAGAAAAGGAAAGAATTCGTTGTGATTTTTGCGGTGTTACCATGGAAAATCTCAGCCGTCACCCTCATCAACGCCGACTCCCACGATGACACGCGTAACGCCGACGCACCAGGCGTTACCCCGGCTGAGCGGCGTCCTTCCCACAAGGCCACGCGGCTCCCGCGACAAACATCAAACGACAAAGCCCCGCCGAGAAAAAACACAGAGAAAACACAGCGCGCGACATTGAAGCGAAATGGGTGGAAAATGATTCAAAAAGCATCATAACAGGCTTTGTCTTGAGCGAAAAAAGCGGAAGCCCTACGTGAGCTGCCGCTCGTGAGTGGGGGGACGAGATGCGATCTCAACACTGCGAGGGTTTCTTCATGACAACCTTCAAAGGGTGTCCCAGAAAGCGCGGCAGCTTTGTTTCGCAAATGGCTTGAAATGAGGCGTGGAAATAGCGAGTTCTGTCACATGAAGCGGTAGAATTGAGACGCGGGGAGGGGAGTCGTGTAAAATAGCTTGCGGCTCCAAGGGTGCCATGACAAGCCTGAGGACCAGTTTCACACTGGACAGATGACGCGGTGTCAAAATTTTCATGCGACGTCAGGAATTTGGCTGAACCATTTCCTTGGTGCTCTCCATTGGGCGTCATGTTAAATTTGACACCCGCGTGTTAAAATCTGTGATGCCAGCATCAAAGAATCCGCCTGTGTGAAACCCCCTGATGTTTCACGAGTTTCAGAATTTGCCCTGCTGGGCCCTTGCGTCAAGTTCCAGATGCTGTGTCCATTGACTTGTGCAGCAACGCACAGCAGTTTTTACCAACATATGTACAGTGTACCAGCCCTGCGGCCCCATGCAGAGCTGAGTCTGTGATTCGCTGTCTCATCGCCAATGCGAGTCGCGGCGCTCTCACGGAAATGCGATTCCTTATTGATAGCCTTGAGTTGGCAATCAGTAACTTGGTCATGGTAGCGGAGAAAATAGGTGTAGCTCGCTAGCAGAGCTCTTTCAGTCTTATCTGGGGCCCTGGGGACGCGGGTATGGGGCGGGTATTTGAAGAAAGTCGGGAGAAGGGTCCGCGCTACGACACCGCCGGGACCCATAGACTCAGCGCAATCCATTCACTGCGCTGCCGACCTGCTTCACGCTGGACGCGTCTCGCGTCCTGGTGCTTTTTGCGGGTTTTCACATGGGGAGGGTGGCGTCAGAATTTTTGACGTCAACGTCAAAATTTTGATGCGTGGGTGTCAAATTCAACATGATGCCAATGGAGAGCATAAAAATAGTGCACTCTATTCTTTGGCGTGCGTCAAAATTTTGTTGCGGTGTCATCTGTGTGAAAACCCCTGTTCACGTTGATGGACGCTGCGTCGTGAGTGACGACGTGGCGTCTTTTGACGTGTCACGCTTCCGGTGTGAAGGGGGCGTCCCCGCTGCCCGGTGTATACGAGGACGTCACTGGCCCTTTACACTCTTTCTGCTTGGGCATTGCAGAGAGAGGCCCCGTATCCCCACTCCCGGGTTCACACTGCGTGCGTCAAGCGGTGCCCATACACTGTCGACCTCACTGACACAAGACGCATCCAGTGTGAATCCATCCAAAAGTTGTCTTCCAAGAATCCGTCATTCTGAAGTTATTTTGTACATTTCAGACACAAGTCCCTTTCCCAGTTTGTTTTTTGCTTGATTCATGCATCTGTGGAAATGGCAATTGACACCACTGGGGGAATCCCTGTTTGTGCGAAGCAAAGCCATTCAGTCGCTTTGTGTTTCGTCTCAGTCGCTGTGTGTTCGCAAATTGCATTCTCCTCAAAGACGCGCTTTGATCCGTTGTTCATCGCGCCTGTGTCTCCACAATGGGACATTTTCACACACGCGCTGTGGATTCATACGCAAAAGCTGCGAAGAAATGTCCCATGATTTTATTCCGCATTGTGCAATGGTTGCACCCAGACCTGAAAAAAGAAATGTCACGAGAACCGCTGCTGAATCCTGATGTGACCGTTGAAACAATAACGCTCTCAGCAAACAATCACTGTCATCAGAGAAAAACAAAACATGCCAGGGTCAGTGATGGTACGCGGGGGACTTGCAACACACACACATACACACACACACGCACACACACGCACACACACACACACACACACACACACACACACACACACACACGGAGTAGGAGAGGAGGAGGAGAAGGAGGAGGAGGAGGAGGAGGAGGAGGAACAACCCATCCGGTCGCGTCTGATGTCTGACCCCGAACCTGGTGTGAACCTGGTGTGAACCTGGTGTGAACCGGGCCTGAGGCCCTTGTCTCCCTACAATGTAGCAGCCATTTGTCGGAGTCTCGCATACGTGACTGGTGTGGTTCTCGTTCCCATATTTCCCACGCAGCCTGGTCCCCTCTCCCCTCGCGCGCACTGGTCCCCTCTCCCCTCTCGTGCACTGGTCCCCTCTCCCCTCGCGCGCACTGGTCCCCTCTCCCCTCGCGCGCACTGGTCCCCTCTCCCCTCTCGTGCACTGGTCCCCTCTCCCCTCGCGCGCACTGGTGCCCGCTTCGTTCTCCACGCGCCGGTGTCTCGTTCCGGTTGTCGCTCGTTGGGATCTTGCGGGAACCACGGAATCTGCAGGAAAATGTGGACCCCAACACGGGATACGTGTTTGCAGCTGGGTTGGATGGATGTCGGGCCACAGAGGGTGAAGATTCTCACTGGATTGTTTGTGGATACTGCACCGCCTGGAGCTCAGTGCGAACACCCATCCACCCGCGCGCGCGCACAGAGAGAGAGACAGACAGAGAGAGAGACAGAGAGAGAGAGAGAGAGAGAGAGAGAGAGAGTTGGGACTTAGGTTTTAGTTTGAGAGCCATAGAAGACATAGACTCTGGACGACCCTGCGCTTGTGATTGCCGTCCCTTGATTGCTGTGTCACTGACCTGACATTCTGGCTGGATTTGAATCACGATACTTTCAGACTCACTTCCGTGGATAAACTCGAACGCACAGTTCCCCGTGAATGCACTCTCGTTGCGGGGCAACAAACACGTTTCAACGGCGTCCAAATCCTCCTCTCCATGGCAACCACTTCCTCCCCCACATCCTGCTCGCTGCTGGGTGGATACTCCATACAATTAATACTTACATAGCAAATTATGCAAATGACATTACTAATTGGCGTCTTCCTGAATCAATCACGGGGGACGTGAATGGGGAAATTGCGTATTGTGGTGATGTCTGGAAATAGCTGCTCGAGCCCTGTGTTCCCACAGTGGAGAGCGACGGCGCCCACTCACAGCGCTCGAGATGCTTGTTCACAGTTGTCACTGGCACAATTAGCTCACGAGTACCAATTCGAGGCCCCTGAAACACTGCGATGGAGATCGTGCGTTGAGGTGCAGCGGCGCGCTGGACGCGTCGCGTCCTGGTCGGCCGCGCATGCGCGGTGTTTGTCGTGACGCAACGCGAGACGCGTCCAGTGTGAAACGGGGCTTGTTTGAAGTTGTGAAGATTTCGGTGGGAAATGAGCGAATCGCATTGCTGGAGGCGACGGTTGTGTAGCAACGGGGCTGTGAGGAACCAGACGAAAGCGTCTCGGGTCCGCGTCATGCTGCGTCTGACATGCGCAGCGTCTCTGCGTAGGACGTGCTGACGTTCTGCTGCCAAGGTAACCAAACGATGGCACACAGCCAAGCGACAACATAGAAAATGATCAAGTGGACACTGCCTTGAGTTTTGCTTCCTTCAGAAATTGTTCTGCAGCAGTCTTACACTGCTCGCTCGGGTCTCTGCACCAAAGCGAAAGCAAAAGCGATCTCAACACTTGTTTTTCCTCACGCCAGAAAGATGACATTCAAGACAGAACGCCTCGCATTCATGAATAAACCACGTCTGAGCTGCTGCCAATCTCGGCTTCAATCAACGCCCGCGCCGCGCCCGTAGCTGACGCGCATAATCGCGCGCACTCAAGCGCGCGCGCGCGGAATCGCGCAGCGGAGCGCGCACTGATAAGCGTCGCACTCATTGGCCTTGTCGCCCGCGTCACAGACGTGTCTCACGCCGGTTGCGTCACGCGCTGCGTCGCTGCAAAAGGGCGCGACGTCAGGAACCCATCACACGTATCCAATGAGGTACAGGAATGCGGGATGTGGTAGCCGCTATGACCCTGACCTCACCTCAGCGGCGTCGCTCATTGGCTCGTGAAATCTTGTTGTGACGCATGCACGTCACGTTCTGCCCTCCGTGCGCGCTGACGTCACTGATGACTCCCGTTTGTCCCAACGCACAAAAACCTGGCGAGTGCACAAATGTCCATCACAAATGTCTCCTGGAATAGACAACGCATTCAATTCCCGGAACCAGCACTGACCCCCACATCAGGTCATCTGGTCCCTGCCGTATCTCCAGCATTAATTCTGATCACGGTTCGCTGTATGGCGGCCCAACCTCAGTGTCGCGTCTCCGGATCTTCCGCGTTATCGCGGAGACGATCAGGTCCGCACGAATCAATGTCTCCTGATCTGCCACCAGGTGGGGTTCACAGCGGACGCGTCACGTGACCCGCTCTCTGTGTGATCACGTGACGCGTGACGCTTCCGCTGCTCACGAAGCGTGAGTTTGGAGATTCATTGAGCTGGCGCGCGGCTCCGTTGCCCTGGAAACGCAGGACGCGTGGCACGATTAATTGCTCTTGCAGCGCGCATCTCGTGTGAGACAAATCGATCTTCTCGAGAACCAAACCACGTGTGAACGGCGGCGTCAACGTTGAGAAGAAATGTTCGTCTTGATGCACACGGCTGTCTGACGACATAAATTTCTGGCGTCTCTTTCTTAGTATCTTTGTCTCTGTCTCAGCCTGTTTCAATGACTTCTCTGTCTTCGTGTTTCTGTCTGCCTGTGTCTATGTCAGTCTCTGTCTCTGGATATCTTCTTTGACACAGCTTCTGTCTCTATGTGTCTACCTGTCTTTGGGCTTCTCTTGACAACATCTCACACTCCTCCGGAGTCTCTCTATTTTGTCTCTCGCTCTCAGTCTCTCTGTTTTGTCTCTCTTCTGAGTCTCTCTGTTATGTCTCTCTCCTGAGTCTCTCTGTTATGTCTCTCTCCTGAGTCTCTCTGTTATGTCTCTCTCCTGAGTCTCTCTGTTGTGTCTCTCTCCCAAGTCTCTCTGTTGTGTCTCTCTCCCAAGTCTCTCTGTTGTGTCTCTCTCCTGAGTCTCTCTGTTATGTCTCTCTCCTGAGTCTCTCTGTTGTGTCTCTCTCCCAAGTCTCTCTGTTGTGTCTCTCTCCTGAGTCTCTCTGTTGTGTATCTCTCCTCAGTCTCTCTGTTATGTCTCTCTCCTGAGTCTCTCTGTTGTGTCTCTCTCCCAAGTCTCTCCCTGAGCTGAACACGTGACTCCGCCAACCCAGCGAACGAGGCAGGTCAATTCGGAGGAGCATTTCTCGGATTGAGCGACAAATCGACTGCGGCCTGATCGAATTGAGCGCGACGGCGCGTGAGCGGTGAGGGAGGGAGGGCTTCGCTGTGGGGGCTGGGAGTGGCGGGGAAGGAGAGGTAAGCTCAGTGGGGGCTGGGTGTGGCGGGGGAGGGGCGGGGGAGGAAGGGGTTCGTTCGCACCATGAGGGTGGGAGTGGTGGGGAGGGAGGGGTTCACTCTATGGGGCCGGGAGCACGGGGGGGAGGGAGGGGGGGATGTGATGAGACGGGGACCGCTCTGCGCTCGGTGTGTGGCGTAGCTCGTAGGTCACCG
>JAAUXT010081789.1_pt1 | contig 26295 bp, 36 predicted proteins | sample 7278171 | NCBI WGS metagenome assembly JAAUXT01 (sample SAMN14350112, study PRJNA611818) | marine sediment metagenome | isolation source: surface marine sediment (1.8m) | place: French Polynesia: Moorea | collected 2018-08
AACACTTTCAAACTCGCGTTCACAGATTTAGCCTTTTGATGCCTATAGGTGATTCTCACCACCATACATTATACATAATGTATGCTTCAAGGTTCAAATCACCTAAAAATCTCTCGTAAATATGCAACCACGATGCTTGAGTGTAGAAGAACAGAAATGGAGCTGACTCCTTTTTTATTGACTTGAAAGATAAATGGCAATGTAGTGTCAGTACGTATTGGGTGGTCTGTTGACTTGGCTTGAAGCCTTCAAGTCCCAGAAGAAACCTCACCTTGCTATTCACACGCACGCGTGCCAGGTCGGCCCTATTCAATGAACAAGTGCAAGGACGCGAAATCCTGAGGTTCAGACGAAGCACAGAGCTTCTCGGGCCAATCGGGCTCCACCGAATTCTCACAGGAACCATCTTCACATGCATGTCCACCGGTATCAAGACAATGATCCCCAGAGCCAAGTGAGCAACAAATATCAAGAATGGACACTGCACGTTTTCATGTGCTCGTGCTTTGAAACAAACACATGTCAGAGGAACAAACTGTGCTTTGGCACAATGTCTTGATTTCCGTAGAATTGTGTTTTGCAAGTGAGAAGCATGCTTCCTTAAACAAACTTGGTGCCTCAGGAGCAATCTCAGTGTGACAACTGTTCCCACTTACACAGCACAAAATGAAATACAACACTATGCAAGCGCAAAAAGAGGAAAGGCGTTGAGAGAATTCGAAAGAATTCCACTCGAGCAGTAAACAAGATGAATGCTATTGCCTTATGAATGCTATTGCCTTTATTAGGTGTTCACTTTTTGGAGAGAACATCTTGGAGATTTTGTGAGAGAGTTTGCAATCTTTTGATCCCATTAAATTATTCCACAAAAGACTGCGATCGCACGTTTTCTCCTCAGAACGTGGGTGTACAAATTGCCCCACAGTTGACAGAGCTCTCGCGTGGAGGAGAATCACACCATCTGGACGACCAACAACGGGTTATTTTTGTGCGAAACAATTGCCAAAACGCCGCAAATGGACGTGAGTGAAGGAAGGAAACAAGGTGATCGAGCAGAACCTTTCTGGATGGTGCCTTGCTTTGTGACAAGTAATCGTAATAACAGCAAATCTACGAGATTGTTGTTTGAGTCAGCCCTCAAAAGTCAATTTTGAGACACACATGCACACTGATCTGAGAAAGGATAGTGAACTGAGCCTGGAGTCGGATCGGCTCCAACAATTGGAGACCGATCCTTTCAGTGTCTGGCAAAGTTGAAGGTCAGATTAACTTTTTGGCCGAGATTCTCTTTTCCATTCTTAGGCAGGGATGTATCTGATTGTAGGTTCTGTGTTTCCAACAAAGTCTGGAACCATGTTGTCGCTGGTGATTTTCATAAGACCAAGAAGGGTTGGCAGGTGAACCACAAGTGGGGTAGCTGTGAGTTCCAAAAGGTACAAGCACCGATGTTTGAAAGTCTGAGGTTCCCAAGGTATGCGAGGCATGACAACAGAAGTGCAGAGATGATCTTGAGCATTTTGCCCTTTTTCAAGTCAAATGCCTTGTAACCCACTACTTGGTAAAGCATCATCATTCTCCAACAGTCAAATCCGCAAGCATCTGAAGATTTTTTTCGCAGACTCAAAATTTGTGTGAGAGGAACGTGTTGGCATGCAATCAAAAATAACAAGTGTGCCACCTCATCAAAGTCCCCGACACAAGCGAGTTCGTCCAAACCAGAGCGAAGCGAAGTAGCGCAAAAACCCTGCCCCCACCCACACAAAGACATATCGTGAACAACATTTTGGACTGATACTTTTCACCTCCAAAAACTCAAAACGCAGCACATAGTTTCTTCAATTTTCATGTTGTTGCACAGTGCATAACCAGGACGTTTTCTCAACAGACCTGCGTTTCGGATCACGGCATTCGTCAAAAATGTGCCTTCCATCTCAATTACTGTTTGCTTTCCCCTGCAGACAACACCCAGAGGTTGTCCTGTGACACGAACACTAATGGTACATGCAAATGAAAGTGTTTTCCAATGGCAAAGCCTTTGCTGCATCTTCCGTCCTGGGTCTGTCGCATCAACAGGGTCACGATGAACCAAGAGGATCGGAATGAGGATCAAACATTTGGAGACGGAGAACCGTCATGACACAACAATACTTGGAGCTGTGTGAACAGAGGTTCTCTCCTCCACAAGGCAACGTTGACGACTGCAAGTGGCTCACCTCCCTGTCGAGGTTCTGGACGAGGTAGACCCAGCCGTCGCGGCTGTTGTTGACGCGGAAGACATTGGAGGTGACGGAGTAGGTGACGGTCTGCGCAGTTTCGCCCTGCATCCGCAGCCGGAACACCGGCGAACCTGCATGTAACGTAGCGGTCCATCAGAACGTGTTTGTCCGTCTGAGTGTCCGGATGAAACCTGCAGCTGCCGCAGGGTTATTCTGTGTGTGTGTGTGTGTGTGTGTGTGTGTGTGTGTCTGTCTGTCTGTCTGTCTGTCTGTCTGTCTGTCTGTCTGTCTGTCCATCCGAAGTCCTGACGACAACCTGTATCTGCATGAGTGGGACAGTCAACCAAAACAACCCTGCCACTGAGCCTCTCAGAACTTCTCGGAACCTTCGGGCCTCTTGACGCGCTGGGCAACAAGTAAACTCGTGCGGGTTTCTTCCAATTTCCGATTTTTTACAAACAAAAACTGAAGAATTTTACACGCCCGCATGCCTGAGGTGTTGTTTTTTCACCAAGAGTCAACTTTCGTTTCCAAAAGAATATTTCGTTTCCTTCAACACAACAGGGAACCCTGACTGTTGTAAAACATCCCCGACATGAGGAACATTGTACAATTGATCACGACCCTCGAGTCTTGTTGACAAAACGTCGGGACCTCGCGTCACGGACTCGAGTACAGCCAGGTTCACTTCATTAAACATTTAAGCTCAAGAGTCGGGGCTCTTCATCCATCATTTTGACACAATCCACGACAAGACCTCATCGGCGCAGCACTTCCAAGCAGCAACAGCACAAAAGAATTCCATTGGCTCACGAGATTCCTCTGAAGTTGTTCCGTCTCAGAAGATATCAAAGAAGACAAGGAAAATCATTGCCATCACAATACCCCAAAATTTCTGATTTTGGTAAAAATTCTGGAGGCCAAGGGCAACCATGATTTCATGGTATTGGACAGCTGACAATCTGCCGACTGGAAAACAGAGATGGCAAAATTGTAAGAAGCTTGCTGAAATCCAAACCCAGACAAACAGCATGAACAAGTTGTAACCCTATTTTACATATGCTTACGTGCGCAGAATACGGCAAGAGTAAGTTACCAGAGGACTTGCTTTGGAAGAAAAAAAAAACAAACCAAGATGTCTGAAACTGTTCCACTGAGATTATTCAATTTCCACGGTGAGGCCTTCAGCTGTCCTCCATGAGGTAGCTTCGAGGTGGAGGAACAGATGACGGGAAAATAGTCTGCAGTTTCATCAAATATGACTGTTGGAAAATTTTGACGCATTTTGGGGTGTCATCAACGCACCAGTTTTAGTTCCAGTATTGATTGGCTTCGCGTGTGTCACTGTCACCTGAGGTGAAGCAAATGAAAACTAATTCCAAAAATTGGACATTTTCCAAAATTAATTGGATTAAGTTTGTCATACCCCCTACTTGCCATGCTCCAATGTCCAAAGAGATCGTGGATGGGATGATTCAACAAAAAGACACAAACTGAGGTCAAGTGGAACCATGAGAACAAAACAGAATGTTGGTATCACGCCACAGAAATCCTAACATCTGCACAAAGGTTTCGCTGGATGTTGACATTGTCCTGAGGCTGAAGTGATTTCAACGATCTCTTGCTGTTTCTTCACCCACGAGAAACACAACGACCGCTCTTCAAGATACATGTGGCAGGAATAAAAACAGTTGAATCTTTCTTTTTCGAACCTGTTTGGAATTCAGTCCATGTTTTTTCGGATCCCGTAAGTGGGGTACGCAACTCGTTAAAAGGATGTGGTTGTAGTGAAAAAAGAGGCCCATTAGGATCTTTTGTTGCAGCCATTTTCAGACTCAAGTTTCTCTTATTTTTGGTGACACTGGCACCTCGCAGCAACCGAAATGGTTGTGTCATTTTTACCCGAGTGAATCACTCTGACCTACAGGAACATACGGTTCATTTCCCCAAAAACATGATCGTGTTCTGCACGTCTTGAAAGCATTTTGAGTATGTTTGAGCATTTGCCTTGATCTTGGTCTCTTTGTGGCGTCATTCAAGAAACTCGTGCACAATTCGTTCTCCATGTGACTTTCTGTTGAGTTTGACAGACCCAAACGTCGCTCGTATTTTGTCCTGCTCTAATGCTCTCACCCGTTTCCATGCACACCTTCTGTGACGAACACACCATCAGTGCCTTTGAGACAAAAGTCAAGAAAGGTATACGACGTTGCGGAAGACCTTTGATTCGAAAATCACAGCTCATCCTTTCCTGAGCGCATCCGTGGTCATGTCTTTGAAGTTTGTTGTCCACTCACCTCTCGGGGTGTTTTCTGGGATGTCGATCGAAAACTGGTTTCCATTTCCGTTGACGATGAACACAGGCGGGCTTCGCTGACCGCCGACGACAACGACCAGTGCTGTGAAAACAAGAATTCCAGGTACCGGTATTGAACAGATGCGCGTCTCCAGAAGTGCGACGTCCTTTCAGAAAACAGACATCCAAACATTCTTCACGGGGCGTTATGGACATCTGACTGTCCACTGAGGGTGGATGGTCACCGGGGGTGAGCAAAAATCCAATTTTGTTTTTTCTTTTTCATCACCCCAGGGTAGCCACCTATTGGAGGCACAGATGGACATCGGGTGACTGACCATCATCCTTCAACAGACAAACGCCTCAGATTGTTGCCTGAAGTCTCGTTGGTTCAGGGCCGGCTGACATGTAATGTACCGTCTGTCCAAACTCTGAGAGGTCATTGGGTTCCAAGCTTGACGGATTTCTGACGGTCTCTCACCTGTCAACGCGACGAACACAGCTGCAGCGGAGCTCCACTTCATTTTGACTGTTGCACAGTGTGGACTGAAGTTTTCATCCTCATCCGACAAGTTTTCTTGAGATCACAGCTTCCTGAGAGCAGGAGTCAAGACTGATGTTTCTGTCCGGCAGGTGTGTGGTTCTCGCTGCAGTATCGTCCGAAAGATGGTTCTTTGTGTTGTTGTTCTTGTTGCAGCGTGCGCGTGTGCTTTCTGCAAAACATCGAGAGAAAAATCAATCTTGGTAGCAACCCAAAGCATCCAGCTGGAAACATACGAGCGTAACAATAGGTGTGCCGTGTTCAGGACTGCAACATTGCGTGTGAAGTTCTGAAGCAGATCCTATCATGCACTGACCAATAAAAAGCACGGTAATTCGTGTTCAATGGGAAATTCACTCTCTTGCGCAAATGGACAGGAAAAATAACTCAAGACCCTCCCATGCACAAGTTTATTGTGTTTTCGAGCGGTTTAAAAATCAGGTTCTGGCTGCAAGCGTGAAAGTTTATTGCCATAAAGCATCAACTGAAGTTCGTCGCTCCAGGAGCTGCCCTGCTTCCGAGTTTATTCCACGTTTACTGCCGATCAATCAACTGCACAAATGTGACAATCTCTGCTGCAGTAACACCGCTTGCGGGCCGGTTCCTGCTTTGAATCAAGCCTCCACCAAATTTGCATCATTCTGCTGGAAACACGATAAATCCATCAACGACACTTCATGCCCAATCATAAAACTTCAAACAAAAACTTCTCTGCCTGACACCCTGTCAAATCATCCCCCAGAGCAATCGTTTTTGTGCATGATCAAGATTGGTGTTTTTGACGCTCGCTGCCGAGACTGTTTTGAGATCCACTGATTTATCGACCAATAGACCCACAACGTAGAAGCATCCTGACTCTCGCCTGTGATCTTCACGTACTTGGCTCTCACCTGCACTTTACGTGTATTCCATGCCTGCAAACTGCAGTTCCTTCCTCGCAACAAAGATTTGGTGATGCAGCAGGACTCAACTCCGCACCATGGTGCGTCCCCGGCAGACGCGCACTGCGCTCGTCAGGTATCGCGCGCTTGTTCTATCCGACGGATGAAAACCTCCGACCCGATTGATTGCTGACAGCAACGTTCGCAGATGTGTCACGCAATTTACACACATCGGCTCCGCGGCTTTCACCGCCTCAACCTATTGAATCTGTCGCGCGTGTGATTAACGGTATGTGCAGCGCGTCGTCCTTGCATCACAAACTCGACAAATAAATCCATAATTAGAGCAACTTCACTCGAACGAGGCGCGCTGCCGATTTCACTGTCTGCACATGCTTCTGGTCGCTGAAACAGATCCGTGTCTGTTTACGTGCAGCTGCCCCATCTGGCCGACTCGGCCGTGACAGTGATGCGGCTCCAATCACGATCAAAATTGACAAGCGCGTTCGCAGTATTGTGGAGACATTGATTCGGAAAGAGTGCGCAGTGTCAGCTTGCAGCTTCGAACTCAACAGAAAGGAAACTCCCAAACACACTGCTGCATGGAATTGATGGTGGGTGAATCATTGGCGAGTGGTGTTGAGGCGAGCAAATCCGAACTGGACTGACGAACTCAACTGGGAGCAACCTTCACGCAAACAGACACCGAGCAACAAGCGCTTCTGTGGCCAGGTGCCCGGGAAGGCGGCGTCGACGTTCAATGCATCGATAATAACTGGAACGCTGAGCAGATCAATATGAACTGGATTTGACCCAATTTTCGTCTTTAAATATATATTTAAACCCACAACAAACCAGCTTGCTTGCAACTCGTAGAATGCCCGTGCCAGTAGTTCTGAATTGTCACGTACGTACTCTGTATGGGTTCCACTTTGTGCGGCGTTTAGAAACAACGTAAAACGGATGATTCACCGGTTGAGCAGAAACGGACAATGATTGACAGGAGGGGTGTTGGTGCCCTAAATTGCCACAGTTCAACGGAAAAGGTAAGAATTGTTTGCGTTCAAAATGTTTCACCGTGCACCCTGGCACGCACACTGCAGAAGACGAATCTGTGCAGTTGACCATGGGTCCAGTGTGCACCGGAAGCAGAACGATGCCCATCGTGCACCAAGACTCACGACTAACGACTTGACAGATCTTGTTCGGCTCTTCAGAGACATTTCGTGCTCCAACAAACCAACATTGTTCGCAACGCGTCAGATTCTGCTGCGAGTACATGTATAGAGTGATTCCATCAACACCTCAGCGTGGTTTGATCACACTCGAACACGAGTACCAAAGTACATCGTCGTTTCTAGGTTCTGAACACGGCCCAAATTTGTCCTTTTTACTTTGCCTCAACCCTCGTGCCTGAAGCTATAGCAACTCGAGAGAGACAAGGACACGCGAGGACAGGCTCCATACACAGGTATTCAGCGGGGTGATCGCTGCCCCGCGCGTGCGGGGACACGCAGATGCGGCGCCACGGCTGAACGCACCGCCGACCCGAGTCACCGGGAATCAGCATCTGCATCAATACGAATGGCGTGCGCGAAAACAATCAGATTTATTATTCATAATCTGCCGCAATTGCCCGTTCATGCACAGGACCCCAACTGAGTTTTATGTTTGAAGATTTCCTCTTTGTTTCTGCCCAAAGTGTGGCAAACTCACGAAAGAGAATAATGTGTTTCAGCATAGCATATCAGGGAAGAAAGAAGAGTCATTTAGATGCATGCAAGTGGCTCAGAGCACACTCATGTTGGCTGTGCACAACCCACAGGGGATATTTCTGCATATCAGGAGACAGTGTCAGAAATGCAAATGCTCTAGAGGCTTGTCTCTCATTTCGGCGCGCTGAATTTTGCTTCAAGCAGTGTTTCTCCAAACTTTCCCAGGCAAACATTCTTCCCTGTTGTAGCGCCAGGCCAATGCCAGAGATCAACACGAACGTAAAAGATGCGTGAGAAAAGGCTCGAATTACAGCAGAAAGCAGGAAACGAGACCTTTTGGCAATGCTTCAGTGTGGAGTCAATTACAGACAGTTGACAAGGATACGCTAATTGTGGTTCTGTTTGGAACACCGAGATTACCCTGTTCACGGACCGGGTTTTGACGTCGTTGGCACCTTCAAAAGCACAAGTGTGCGCATTCCTCGTGGAAAATCACCCTCATGTAGCAGCAACTGACTTAACATAAGAAAGAATTTTGAAAAACAATTGCCGTGTGTGGGAGACAGTCTTCAGTATTCTGAAAAAGTAGGTCAGGTCTCCTGGGAGAATCGTCCCTGCGCGCGGGGGAGAACCGAATGTGATCCTCAAAAAGCCTCTCACTTTCGTCGCGACACCTTCTCACACGACTTGCAATGTCCTTCTTCACCTGATCAAAGCGACGCCGCCCAGATTGATTTGGAGTTTTGATGACAGCGCAGTCTGCAAGTCTCACCACCAGACTTGACCTCAGCAGGGTCACAGACACCCTGAGGAACCGAACCCGATTGTTAACCCCAAAACAATTCGTTGTTGCGGAAAATCCTCAATTCAAAAGCAAACACCGGAGACCTGGCACTTTTGTATTCCAATGAGGTTCCAGGTCATCTTCTTCAGCATCCAAACAGTTTAACATTTTACGTACCTGTTGAGTCTTCGATCCCTGCTTCTTCCTCTGAATGTTCTCTGCGAACCCCACAACTATCCAACCGCTGGTCGCGTCACACTGATCACCACCGCTAAATCCTCCTACATGTTTCACATTCCTTCAAAATGAAAAATTCCCAAGAAATGAATCCCACATAAAGAGTTGCTCATCCCTCCCTCAACTTCCTTTTCGCTGCTGAGAACCTATTGTTGACAGAATGCTGTTGTGTATGACCTACTTTGAGCAATGCAGAGAACTTTAGACATGTAAATAATATTGCTTATATGGCCAGAGTTGAGCTGAGGTCTGTCACTCTCCACTGAGCACCATCATGGCAGGCCTCCAGAATTTCAGCAGAGAGGCGTCAGTTTTGCTGCGTTTGTGTTTGCGCACTGTTTTCAAGTTCGAAATGTGTGATCGTCCCATTGACCAAGACGTGTTCAGCAAACAGGCTCAATTGACACACCAGCAGGCACCGTTTTTGTTGAACGGCTGGTGGTAGGATTGGGAAAGGCATGGCAATTGCTGCATGACATGACAGGGACACTCAAATGTTCTTTGGAACCACGTTCAGTGTCAAGGAACATTAGAAGCCTGAAGCAGAGGCATGAAGGAGGGCCCTTCAATCTGCTTGGTCAAGCCTGCAGTGAATGAAGCCCAAACTGCGCGAACTCTTTTTGTTCTGCGCTGGTCGCTGTCCAGGTGTGCGATCACAATGATTGGCACAGCACGGACGCAGCTTAAGGAATCACGTCCCCTCTGTGCTGTGAACCGGTTAGTAGCTGCATGGTGCGTGCACACGTCAATCTCACAGTAAACATCAACACCGACCTACTTGCCTGGCACTCCTACGTGCTCTGAGTTCCATTGTTAAAAAGAAAAAGTCACATACTATTCCTATGATGCTGTGATCCTCAAAATTTTGCTGTAGCAGCCGCCATCAGCAGAGACTGACAGGAAGCTGGCAAGTTGCGCACCTTTGGAAATTCGAGATTGGACTCCAGGAACTTTGCAATGCGGTGACACAAACAGTGGAATTATCAGATGTTCTTGTCTCAAGGTGGTTGGATCTAAAGGGAAACAAGTTTGCAACAGGTAACCCGTTTCTGTCACAACCATTTATCCATCCAACGGACGACAAGCGTGTGTGGTGCAATTTTGCCTGGAATGTCATCAAATTAACACAAATTAGTTGTTCAGAATGTTCAACCAAAGTGAGGTTCCTTTGCGAACTCTGAGCGGGCGTTCTGCAAGTTGCGCTTTCTTGGGATGCGCGGTGTGCTCAGTCGCGGAGACTTTAACGACAGAATGATATCCGCGCTGTTGTTCTCGCTCGAGGGCTGATTCGCACAAATCTGCATAAATTGTTCTAGCGTCTGAGCGCAGGTGTACTGCCCCGAAGTTGCGTGCACAAGCGTCGCGGCCAAGTTTTGCATGAATGGTGAATGATGTGAGATGTTTCAGAAACAGACGCTGTGGTTGTGGGTCTTGGTTCAAGGGAAAACAAGACAAGCAAGTTGTCCTGGTCTGATCCACCACCCAGTCTTGGATCTGATTTTGCCATATTGAATGTGCACAAGTGCAAATGTAAGGTTTATCAGCATTTGATTGGATCGCGTTTTTCTTTTCTGTTGCAGCATCTTTCGGCTCAAAGACGAACACCGGAAGTGATTGATTGACGATGGCGGCTGCGAGAGCGCTTGTACTTCTCCTTTCGTTGGGTAAGTTGCGCGTTGTTCAGGTCCAAAACACCTATATGAGACTTCTGTGAAGTTTGTCAATTTTTTTCCCTTTCGTGACAACGCACCACCCTCCTCACAAAGGCAAACTTACTCGAGATATTACGTCACTGACGCTGATCGTTTTCAGGATACTGCGCGTGTCAGCGGACGAACCGCGCCCCGGTCTGGGAGGACAACCTGCAGGACACGCTGCAGAACCGCGGTCTGCCCGAGAACACGCCCGTCGGTCAGTACACGCTCAAGGGAACAACGTCAACGTTCTGAGAGATCCATGTTTTCCAGCAAGTTTGATAAACGAATTGAGCAACACAAATGACTGATCTCTCGCAACGGCGTGAGAGGACAGCTAACTTTCGATGTCAGTTATTGCTCTGGCATCCTGAACCATGGAATCGAAATTGGACAAGACAAAAAAGATGTTTCGGTGCAGTTGTCTTCTCTGAGCTGAGAGCACTGGGCTGAAGGTTTGGGCTGAAGATGACGTCATAACTGGGATTTGCCCTACCAAGCTCCATTCACAGTTGAAGTGTAGTAGATGTAGAGAATGCACTGTTGAAATGTAGAAGTTGCACAGATCAGGATGTTGGAAGAGACGAATTTTGCTGTCAATAGAGTACGCTGTCTGTGGCCGTGGGGTTCAGTGTGTTTGTGTGTGTGTGTGTGTGTGTGTGTGTGTGTGTGTGTGTGTGTGTGTCAGATACGTGTGCAAGAATCTATCACAGCATAATCTGCTTGTCTCTTGCGCAGGAACGGTGGTGGGGACGCTGCGCGCCGTCGACCACGACGGGGACCGCGTCACCTTCTCCATATCCACGTCGAAGTACCTGTCCGTCGACTCGACCACCGGCGAGGTCACCCTCACCCACACGCTGGACAGAGAGGTAGGTCACGAGAAGTTCTATTGAACTGCTCACTGAAAGTTCTGGAGATCCCAGCTGGACGGGGAAAACACTGCAGTAAGGAGCATGGCTTGTCATTCAAGTGTGGTCAGAGTGATGCGAAACACACTTCACAGCGCTGAAGAAACCTTACTTGATGACGAAACAAAAGCAATCATCAGATGATGACAAACTTGTACGCTGGTGAATTATTCGACAAAAGTCGATAAGCAAAACGTGACAGGAGGACAAATCCATTCTCCAAAAGCAGAACACTCTCAAATAGGGCCCACACAACCTTTTTTCCAAATATGTTCATTCCATTTGTGAACTGAACAACAAGCAAATCAAAGGAGTGACAAGTTGACTCGGGTGAAGAGTTTGAAGGATTCGAAAGATGCGCGTTCGGTGAACCGGTGACAAGAGTGGTCAACAATGATGTGTCACTGTCAGCAGAACCCACGTACACATCCTACCTTGCACAGTGGTTGAAATTCCTTCACAGAAAAAAAGATGATTTGATCGGAATCAAACAGGCTGTTTGGGATTATTCAACATTCTTTCAAAACGGAACTGTCCCTTGTATTTTGTGTTTTGTGTTGCTGATCACGCACAGTGCTGGGTCCAGAAAAAGACAACTACCAATCAAAATTGAGCCAGACTTGACTATTTTTACCTGAAACATGTGAGGACTGGAGTTGTATGATATTTCTTTCTGCGTGTGTGATGTGAATGCAAGAACATCTTTCCCTATTCACTCTGTGCGTACACTGTCAACAGCCCAAAGTAAACAACATTGACAACCACGGGGAATTTTTGCAGAGTAAAAACCTGCAGTATCACGTCAACACGCAACAAAGAGTATTCATGAGAAAGTTCACGTTGGGGCATGAAACAGTTATATTCAGTTTGAATCTCAATTTGACGAAAATCACGCGAGAACCAAAGGTCCTGTACACTTCCGCCACAGACCTGGAGAAGGGGGCAACACTGTGCTATTCGCTGCGCATCTTGAAGACAGTTTCTCCCTGTTGACTTTGTGCGCAGAAAAGCGCAGGAAGAGATTCATTCACATTCATGTCTCGTTCGTACACACTGCGCTGCATTCCATTTCACCCATCAGCTAGAAACCCTTTACTAGAAGGTTGTACAAGTGAGCAGTCAAGTTGAAAGTGATGTGGCTTGCACTCCTTGAAGTTTATGTGTTCGCAACAATTTAAATTATGTAGCACCACATACCAGCCTTCAGTGCTTTCCAACAAAGATACAGGATGACAGTGAATCAAACTTTCCTTTCAGTTTGACTGAAATTCTGTTTGGACCTGCTCTTGGACAATGTTCTCGTGCGAGAATTGTGAAAGACCCACACACACGCGGATTTGTTTCGAAAAGATGAGGCGTAGGTCTCCGAAGGCAAATATTCGGACTGTGGAGTGTTGTTCCTTCCGTATAACCGAATTCTTTGCCTCCCACTCGTCTCTTTGCTTTGACACGAACGCACTCGGGAAGGGATGAAACAAAAGCCGGAAAGACAAATTCAGAAATTGGTACCTGTCCAGTACAGTTGGCAAAAAAAGTTTAGATTTGTGCGACAACACACCTTCGGGAGGAATTTCTTGTTCTTCACAAGGGACATTTAGAATTTGAGCCCAAATGAATAACTTGTGAAGCTGACAATGTTAACCAAGGGATGCGGAGCAGAAGTGAAGGAACAGAGAAGTTAGATAACCCGCAGGCCTGTGCCAAGTCTGAAAGTCTCAAAAATTTGGTCGCACAGAACATGTTGATTCCCATAATTGTGGAGGATGTGGGCACTTTTAATTGTCAAAACCAAAATGAAGATTTAGTCGCAGGTAAAATTTGATGAGCGGACCAAAACACAGGGGTGGTGGTACAAAGTGAATTATAATTATTTCACGGACCACTCATGGAACTCATCATGCGTGGTCTGCGACACCAGACCACGCAGGAAGAACCAAACAAGGTCTTATGGTTGTAAATCGTGGGACCAATATTTTTGTGGTTCAAGTCTGTAATCGAACAGAACCCAAGGGTCCAGTCATCCAGTGGTACGCCTTTCAAAACTAATCCATTCGTGATGAAGATTTTGCACCGTCAGCTGTCACTGGGCCCTCACATTGCATGGAGATTCAACACAGACTTGGCCCGGCCGACCACACGGCTTGCTGTGGGAGCACGACACAAGGGTTCACCGTTATATTTGACCCGAGATCATGGATACACGAGCTTTTCTTGCACGCTACATGCACACAATGTGTGAAACACGCACGCAGGTCAACAGATCAAGGCTAATAATTCTATCCATGCACATGCAGGAGCACAGATCTGATCTTGTGCCGAGCAGGTGAACTGGTGGACGCACCAGTTCGACAAGAACGACTCTCGGACCACGGCTCAAAAACACACACTGCAGCACGCAGGCAAATGGGGACTTTCGTTTTTTGCAGCACTCGTCCAGGAAATGTCTCAGGGTGTCCGTTCTCAGATTCTCGTAACAGCGACACACAGATTCAGCGCAACAGACACTCTCACAGCAACACGTTTCGCACATGTAAATTTTCTGAATCTGGCAATTTGATGTTTGCAGAACAATGCGAGGAGTGATGCCTTCGTCTGCTCAAACTCACCTTTTTGTCAAAAACAATATAAGCTAATGAAATGTAAATTTATTCCAAGGTGTTAGACCCAGAGGGGCGGTCGGTAAGTTCAAACAACTGAAGGAGAAGACAATAACTGTCGCCCTTTGGAAACGCGTCCCTTGTTCTAGAATCATTCCAGATGTGTAGACACATTTAGCGTGGCTTGTAACAATTGTTTCTTGCAGTCAGAACAGTTCGCTTCTTCAGTACTCACAAAATTAAACTTACTACCTTTGCATCTTAAGTGTCATCAGATGAATTTTAAGAAAGTCCTTGCGTTCGAACAGAAGCAAGACAACGGTGTTTGGCTGTCAAATTGTGAAGATCTATCCTTTGAGATTATTTTGTACTTTTCGAAAGCTTGCAAAATTGATTTGCTTTTGCTTTGAAACAACAACTCTTGCACTTTTTTGAAAAAGTATTTGCCCAATTTATAATGAACAATATTCATGTCGAGTCGTGAGTGTTGCCTAAATGGTGCGATGTGCAAGACGAAACATCGGATCAAAGATGTCGCGTCAAAAGAAAACTTGCAAAACAACACAACTTTATCCTCCAGGGAAAATTGGTCACTTTGTTTTGAAGTGCTAAATTGGTCTGGTGCTGAGCCAGTCGGCCATTTAGGTGTGAAGCCGCAGGAGAGAATCCAAGACTCAAGTTCCAAATTACAGAGAAACAAATGTCCTGTAGGCACGAAGGCGATTTCAAACGATGACGTTCGTTTCTCAAACGACCACATTGGTTTCTGCACCACAAACAAATTTTGCGTCGAAGAACATTCTTCCCAAGTTGACTGACTCTTTTTCCTTCTCAACATGTCAGGTTGAGATTCGATTGACTCATCTTAATGATCTACTCACCTGCACTACGCAAATTAGCAGTGCACCTAACAAAGCTTTATTTTCATAGAAACGCGTAGTTTCGCCACAAGCGAAGTTGAACACGAGGTGTACCACCAGGCACAGAGCAAATCGTGAAGCAAATTGTATTTCTGAAAGGGAATTTCTGGAAAACACCAGATTCGCTCAGCACTTCACGAAAACATTGAACTGGGAAACTTTTGGCGTCAGAAATATTATTTCTCCTCTTTGCAGTCGTACACTCAGTTTGACGTGACAGTTTACGCCGAGGACAGTAGAGGAAACCAGGTCAGTTGCCGAGTCCTCTGTTTGCCGTATCGCAGACGTACGTTTCCTTTGTTCGCTTCGCAACTTGACATCGACTGAACATTGGGTGCGCAGGTGTCGGCGTCGTTCCCAGTGACCGTCACCGATGACAACGACAACGCTCCTGAGTTCGTCGGCGTGCCCTACAGCGCGCGGATCAGCGAGGTACCGACCGCAACATTTCGTAAAAGCTGTCAACTTGCAGATAGAATGTTGATCAATGCGGAAGCTTGTTCATGCATCGAGATGTTTGTTGGCAGTTCGCGGGTCCGGGCACGGTGGTGCTCACGGTGAGCGTGACAGACAGAGACGTCGCAGACAACGCGCGCATCTCGCTTTCCTGCTACGCGCTCAACGACGAGGAGGTGCGACACGCCCAACTCTGTGACATTTGACCGCAGTTGTGCCAGGAGCCGTCTGCTTCTGTTGCGAAGACCACCACTTACGTACATGGTTGTCCATTTGCGCCAATCCTCCAACGAACCCAGTGTTTCGCTCGCTGCAGGCGTCGCTGGCGTGTCAGACGTTCGAGGTGGCGGGGATGCAGGTGCGGCAGGGCGAGTACCAGGGCTTCATCTCGGTGCGGCCCGGGGCGCGTCTCGACTACGAGACGACGCGCTTCTACACCATGAAGATACTCGCGCAGGTGGGTCCTCAGACACAGAACGAAAACGCAGTTGTGGTTGTTGTTGATGAAAGTGTGAAAGAGAGCCTCTCCACATGCAATTTGAAAATGATGCCACTGTTTTGTCTTGCCTGCAGGACAACGGCGAGCCGACGCAGAGCACGCTCGTCAACGTGGTGATCGAGGTGACGGACATGCAGGACCAGGGGCCGCGCTTCACCAACGCGCCGCTCACTGTCACGGTGCAGGAACACGCGCCCAGGGTCAGTGGACTCTCCTCTCGTACCAACCACAGAAGAGGAAACAAGACAGGAGTTTCATTTGAAAACGGATTGAAAGACACTGTCAAGGAAAAACTGAAAAACGTGTCTTGCTCTTTGCAGGGAACAGCAGTGGGGACGTTGAGCGCGCAAGATCAGGACACTGGCAACCCCAACCCCATCCGCATGGCTGTCGTGGAAGGTACACCCGCTCAGTCACTAGAAACCCCCGTGTGTTTCTGCAAAAGCATGACCGACAAATCTGTTTTACATCCTGTATTTTGAAAAGTGGATCTGTGATTTGCAGATTCGTACAACCTGTTCGAACTGGGCCCCGCGCGCGCCGGGCTGGACGGCGTCTACTCGAGCGAGATCCGGGTCCGAGGAGACGTCGACCGAGAGAGAATCCAGGGAGGAAGATACATCTTCCAGGCTGAGGTAAAATTTAAGTGGTACAAGCCATTCCATGTGATGTGCTCTGGTCTTCAGTTGGATGTGGCTGTGCCATTTTTGGTCTCTTTGTCTTGTCACCAGTCTCTCTTTTGAAGCAGAAGATAAAGTGGGAACCTGGCTGGTCATCAAATTGGACAAGCTGAAAAAAGTGCAGTTTCGAAATCAAGTGCATGGTTTTGTGCTGCAGGCGACGGAGGTGCAGCGTGGCCGGTCAGGCGCGTCAACGCGCAGCGTGGTCGTCGTGGATATCGTCGACGTGAACGACAACGCGCCGACGTTCCGCCGCAACTCGTACTCGTACAGCGTGAAGGAGGGTCAGACCGGAAGCTTCTTCATCCGCGATCTCGTCGTCTCCGATCCGGACGAGGTGAACAGACTTTGAGATCAATTCACTTCGTATTTGCTCAGAAGATCACACAAGTTTGCCACGCATTGAGAACGGTTTTATTGCTTGTCCCCTCCCCTGCAAAACACGTGTCCCGTCAAACAGGTGTCAACCTAAAAGGCGCCGGTTGATGAGCTTGAAACTCTTTTTCAGGGGGACAACGCTGCATTTGAAGTGAACGTGCTGGACAGCCTGGTCTTCGGCGTGTTTCCTCAGAGCGGGCAGGGCGTGGCGTCCCTGAGTATCAACATTCTAAACCCGGACGGTCTCGACTACGAGCGACCCGAGTCCAGAGTACAGACCTTCAAGGTGAATTGCAGCACACCGCAAGCAATGCACTCTCCTGAAGATGAAATAACTGTCGCAGTTATTCACGAGAACGATATCACGGCAGATTCGAGCTCGGGAGCACCTGACAGCGGAGCAGCGCTCGAGCACCGCGACCGTGACGATCTACGTGGAGGACGTGAACGACAACTCGCCGCGATTCTCCCAGTCCGTTTACGAGTTCAGCATCTCGGAGCGGATGGGAGCAGGGACGACGGTCGGACGAGTCCGGGTCAGTGTCGATGCGGGTTCTTCGTTCAACAGAATGTGGATACGTATCATTGGGAATGTGAGGGATTGAAACGAAGGGAGAAGTAACATCGGTATCGAGGGTCAATTCCTGATGTTTTTGTGCAGGCTGACGATGCTGATGGGGAAGGCCAGGGCAGAATCGAGTACGGCCTGGCAGGACCATTCTCAGAAAGGTACCAACGCTACATTCATGCACAATGTTCATTCGATGGCAATGGTGCTTTGATAAACGAGAGACAATGTATCTGTCCCCATTGACTTCCACAGCTTTGAAATTCTGCCCAACGGCGTGATTCGCCTCACGACGCCCGTGAACCGGGAGGTGACGGGGCCGCGCCTCGACCTGACGGTGGACGCCGAGGACGTCGGCGGCCGCAGCGCCGTCGCGACCGTGCGCGTCATCGTGCAGGACGTGAACGACGAGGCGCCCGTCTTCGAGCGGCAGATGTACGAGACGGTGGTGGACGAGACGCGCACCGAGCTGATGCCGCCCGTCACGGTCCGGGTGAGTGAGCAGTGCGCCGCTCTCTGAAGAAAAGTGCACGAAACGCAGTGAATTGGAAGCCACAAACTTCCTGTTCCTTGTGCAAAGTTTTGTGGATAAACAGAGGGAACCATAGACTACGTGTGAAACACCACCTCCATCATCGAGCGAACAAAATTTGTACATCTGAGTAAAACTTGTTCTGGTGTACATTGACCAGTAATTGCAGTGGCAATTGATGCTGTGTTCGGGCGTGCTTCGAGATGCATCCAAATGGTGATATAACCTGCGCCATGAACCCTGTGCGCTCCTCGATTAATTCTCCGCGCTCCGCGTTTGCAGGCGACGGACAGGGACTCCGAGGTGGTCACCTACCGCCTGGTGGGCGGCAACACGCGGGACAGCGCCTTCTCCCTCGGCTCCGTGTCGGGGCGACTGTCGCTCGTCCGACCGCTCTCTTACGTAGAGACTCCCGAGAACTCCGGAGTGTAAGCTTGCACTTCTTTAGTGTGGTTGTTGTTGACCAAATGAACTTCTGAAAGAAATAACCTGCAGGTTTTGACACAACTGACTGAGCAGATAGATACAAGAAACGAGAATTGCCCTTTAGATTTCCAAATGAACTACTGAATGGTCTGGTTGCGCTGGTCCAGTTGCAACTGAACCTGGACCCACGGAACTGGACCAGAACCTATAAAACTGGACCTGATTTACACAACTGGACGCAGACTTGCAGAACCAGACCAGTGGAACCAGACCAGTGGAACTGGACGTGCAGAACCAGACTATCTGTACTGGTCTGGTTGCACTGCTCCGGTTGTGCTGGTCTAGTTATACTGGTCTGCTTGCATTGGTCTACTTGTTTGTTGCAGGTTTCGCCTCGTGGTTGAGGCGACGGACAACGGAAATCCTGAACAAACCAGCAGAGCAGTCATCGTCGTCACCGTCAGGGTAGGTTCTTAGTTTTTGTTCGAGCTGCAACAGAGCAGCAACAGTCTGACCGTGAAATTAATACACAAAAGAAGCGAGAACAACGAACTAAGTTTTTGTTTCCTTGCGTTGGATCAAAGGCAGCCGAGAACAACTTGCTCAAAATTGGCCCTTTTTGATTCCAGGACATCAACGACAACGCGCCTGTCTTTGAGAGGCAGGTGTACACGGCAACTGTGTCGGAGCTGGCTGCAACAAGTGAGTCATTCCATCTTCTCAGCGTCTTTGCAAGGACCAATTTAACAATACACACAACGAAAAAACGCACCAGAAACAACCTCTTGGGAGTCACAGCAATTTTTCTCTGAACAAGAGCAAGAAGATTCTTTCACTTCCCCCGCTGCTCTTGCAGACCAGGAGGTGGTGCGCGTGAGCGCGACGGACGAGGACCAGGGGCCGGCGGGCGAGGTGACCTACCTGATCGACAGCAGTCAGGACAACTTCTACATCGAGCCTCGCACCGGGCAGGTGAAGGTGTCGCCCAACGCCGTGCTCGACCTGGAGAGGTCACCGCCCAGCTACCAGCTGCGAGTAAGTATCACCAAGTTCCGTGATTCCTTGAATGTTTCTCACAGCGTGAGGCTCGCCTCTCCTGAGCGCGCTTTTTTGCAGTCACTGTGATGTCTCGTGTTCAAAAGTCTGTCTTCAGGGGGCATTGGTTTCCTGTTTTCTGTGGTCTGAGATGATTCCGCGTCATCATCTCTGGCCATTTTATAAATATGTTGGTGCTTGAAAGGGTTGGCCAACAGGCAGAGTTCAAGAACCTTTTTCACAAATGCTTGGTCAGTGTCTTTCCTGTTTTTGTTTCTTGGAAGTTCCTGGACCCCATCCTGCAGGCAAATGTCTGTCAGAGAGGAACTTCTTGGAAAATGTCAAAAGAAATTCAAGCGTATATAATGTAGCTTCTCGCTTCCTGATGTCCGCTCTCTTGTTGCATGACACAAACCCTTGTGCCAGTAGTTTGTGCGCGCTGTGGCAGGTGCAGGCAACTCGCATCATAAAAAATACAATTTCTGAAATGATGCGGTGCTGAAAAGTTGTTTCTGTTTTCAGGTTTTGGCAATGGACCGGGGCAGTCCGCCCCAGACGGGCAGCGCTGTGCTCACTATCATCATCCAGGACGAGAACAACCAGCCGCCCGCCTTCCTCGCAGATCTCTATCGGGTCACGCTCTCCGAAGGTAAACGATTACGTCAACTCTGTAGTGTGAGCCAAATTGTCTTGTCATGGTAATTCCTTCTGAAACCTGGTCGTGTCACGTTTCCTGGCTCTCCTGGTTCAATCCACATCTGCGGACTCTTCGTATTCAGGGATCCCGATCGGGACGTCGGTGCTGCAGATCGAGGCTCGGGACCCGGACAGCTCGGCGGAGCTGCGCTACAGCATCCGACCTCGCAGTTTCGAGGCGCGCGGCCGCAACGGACAGACGCTGCAGAACCCGACCGCCGCCGTGGTCAGTACAGTCAACGATAGGGCATGGAGTCTGCGACATGAAAGAAACACCTCGAAATTATGATTTTTGCTGTTCAAAAGCACTTCTTCTTTTTGTGTGAGAGAAAAGGAACTCGTGATTGTGCCAAGCGGCCATCATCATTCTCCAGTAGCTGCCTTCAAACACACAATGTGGAGGCTCTCGTTGAAGTCAAAAGTAGACATGAAGTTGTTGATTGCACTGCAGCGGATGTTTTCGCTGGACGATGTGAGCGGGATCATCACGACGCGCTCCGAGGTGCGGCGCGACGTCGCGTCGCAGGTCAGCTTCGTCGCCGAGGTGCGCGACATCCGCGCCGCGCCCGCCACCGGGCAGCAGACCGCCACCGGTACGCCCATCCACCTGTTTGAGACATAAAGCCGAAACACAGAGCATTTCCACTGGATTTGGATGGCTCTTTTTCAGAATGGCAGTTTTCAGCGATGTATTTTGCCATGAGCTGTTTCTTTTCAGTGTCTGTTATCCTGAGCATTCGGTCGAGCGAGTCGGGCGATGTTGACTTCGGCGGTGCCTCGGGAAACACGATGTCTGTGAATGTGCGGGAGGGGGCGCCAGCCGGCGCACAGGTGGCGACCATCGTGGCCTACACGCCGGGCACCGGCGCCGTCATCCGCAACTACCAGGAGGTGCCCGAGTCCGATCCAGGCAACTACTTCGATGTGCAACAGTACTCGGGTAAGACGAGAAAGCAGAACAGAACATTTTGAATACAAAATTTTGTGAATGCATCTCGAGTGGAAGAGTTTCATTAGTTGTGCTTCGCTTGTTGCTCAAGGTAATTTCCTGCGCTGCACTTGATTTCAGGCATCGTGACGCTGACGCGCACACTCGACTACGAGGAGGGGCCGCGCACGCTCAGTTTACGCATCATGGCGTACACGGAGGACACGCCGCCGCGCAGCAGCGAGATCACCCTCAACGTGAACGTGCTCGACGTGAACGACAACCGACCCATCTTCACGGAGGAGGTGAGTTCTTGCCCGCGGACTGCAGGGAGGGGTGGGCAGCAGCACTGCGCGGGACTGCAGGAATTGTGTCCTGAATGCAAACCAGCAACAAAAGCGCAAACTTTTCTTCAGCAGCGAATCTGTCTTTCCTTTTCTGTCAACTGTTCGCTTGGTGTTCGTGCAGCGATACGAGTTCCGGATCTCGGAGTCGCTGCCGCCGGGCTCGCAGTTCGGGACAGTGACGGCGCACGACGCCGACTCGGGTCGCTTCCGCCGCGTGCGCTACAGTCTGCAGGGTCCGTCCGCGCAGGTCTTCACCATCGACCCCATCACGGTGCGTTTTCTTCGTTCTTGGCCACATTTTCAGTGCAATCACAAACTTTCTGTGCTGTCCGCACACGACGTCGCGTCTTTCTCCCCGACAGGGCCATTTGAGACTGCGGCAGGGCGCGCACCTGGATCGAGAGCGCACTGCGGCCTATGACCTCATCATCGTGGCGACGGACAACCCGGCGGAGCCCGGCGTACCGCAGTCCATCCAGCAGTCCACCACCACCACCGTGAGGGAACCTTGTTGCTCTCCTTTCCAGAATTCCCCTGGACACAACCATGCGTAAAAAAACGATTCGTGAGACTGAGCACCTTGCGTCTGCATGTCGTGCCATTCAAGACTCGAACTGCACAGGGTGTGACGATCAAGGATCGCAATTGAGAACTTTGTTGCAGGCTCGGGTGATTATCCTGGACGAGAACGACAACTCTCCCGAATTTTCGCGCGCCGAGTACGTGATGAACGTGCAGCAGGACGTGCCAATCGGGACGGAGCTGGGCTCGCTGAGCGCCACGGACCGCGACGCCGGGCGGAACGCGCAACTGCGATTCTCCATCAGCGACGACCCGTCGCAGGGTCAGTCGGCTTGGCTGACATCGTACTCGAATGCATGTCAGGCAATTTTGAATCGCTGCGTCCTCGCGTTGAATGTTCCCTCATTTTATCAAGGAAGTGTTGTTTCCTGCCGCAGGACTCTTCGGCGTGGACGCGGAGTCGGGTCGGGTCTTCACGCGGCGGAGTCTGCGCGGTGCGCGCGCAGCCGTCTACCGCCTCACAGTGCAGGTGCGCGACCAAGGATTCCCGCCGCGCGCCGCCACCGCCGCCCTCACTGTGCTCGTCGAGAACCCGAACACCTACTCCGGAGGCCCGCGCTTCCTCTACCCGGCGCAGGACGGAGAGACCGTCAAGATCCCCGAGGTGAGAGAGAGAGAGCAGTCAGCAATTTGTTCGAGACCCCACACAAATGCAGCAAAATTTGCCCAACAATGAAAACTCTTGCAATTCCGTGCTTCTCTGCAGAACATCGCGGTTGGAGGGAACGTGACTCGCATCGTGGTGCAGGGCCCGCAGGACGGCTCCAGGTGGCGCTTTGCCTTCATGTCGGGCGCCGCGCAGAGCGCCGACCACGACGCCTTCCATATCGACCCCGTGACCGGAATCGTGACGGTGCGCCGACCGCTCGACCGCGAGACGCGCGGCGCCTACCAGGTGAGAAGGAGGGGAGACAAAAACAGGCTGGTTGAGATGTTAGAGAGACACTCCAGGGTGACAAACAGGTGGGAGACAAAAGAAAATCAAAAAGAGGCAATGGCATGAGACAAGGTCAGAGACAAACTCAGCGACAGAGAACCAGGAAACAGACAACCTTGTGAGAGAGACATACAAGCAGGTCAGAATGATAACCAGGTGAACGGACCAACCTGAAAAAAAAACTGGAGGACGAGCAGATGGAGACAACAACAATTGCGGATCCCAAACATTTCAAGACTCATGACAATGCATCAGTTGAACCGCAGATGTTGGTGCATAGCAGACCAAAACGAATGATGAAGTTTCCCTCTTTCAGCTGATAGTGGAGGTGTCGGATCGGACGGACCCGTCCGCGGAGCCCAGTGTTCGCAGATTCTTCGTCGAGCTCGTCGACAGCGACGACAACGACCCGAGATTCATCGGCTGTCGCCAGGTGCGTCCTGCACTTCACTTCCTGAGGGCCGCGACAGTTTTCCGAGTCCAAGAAAAGACATGTTCTGCATCTTAATGTTGCTTCGTTGTGTCGGTCATGTCGCAAAAAACAACAAAAACTCTTCTTCCGATCGTACAGGTTGGACTGAGGCGCGTGTGGCAGGTTTCCCTGAGTGAGGCGGCGCCGGTCGGAACGCCCGTGCCGGGACTGACGGACCTGCGCGCCTGCGACGACGACACTCCCCCGAACAACCGCATCTTCTATTACATCACTTGTGAGTGTCAGCAGGTCCATGTAGGACACGGACCAAGGAGGCCTTCTGACCCTTGGAACCTTGAGATATTCTGAAACATTGCCTGTGTTCAATTTTCGTGTTCATCAACATTATTCCCTCCCTTCAAACGTGCAACACTGCTCATATGCACACAGGCGGGAACGAGCCTGCAGGTCGACAGCGCGTCGCGCCCTTCCACATTGACCGCTCGTCGGGCGTCGTAACGACCCAGACGAGGCTGAACCGCGGGTCGCGCCCCGAACACACGTTCTGCGTCACCGTCAGCAAGGACGCCAACTTCAACTTCCGGTGAGGCGCGTCAAGAACGAACGAGTGACTTGCTGTGCTCTTGCAGTGGAGAGATTGTATGGGAGCAGGGCCTTTGGGTCTTTGGACTGTTGTGCTCTTGTGGCATGCATCATAATCTCGTTCCTTTGTTTCACAGACACAAAGACGTCCCTTCAGACACGGCGCTCGCTCAGGACGATTCAACCGTGAAGGTTGTGGTGACTTTGACCCGCGGTGGCAGCGGAGGAGAGAATATTCCCAATTTCCTCCCGCAGACTGCTGGTTCCAGCACCCTCACTGCAGGTGAGCCAAAGTTTCCAGGCCTCGGGCTCAAGTGTCGTTTTTGCCTCTTTGTTCCATCCAGAACCAACGTCGCGGGCATGTGGCCTTGCAAGCAGGCTCAACGTGCAAAAGGACTTCAGAGGGCCTTCAGTGTTTGACGCCACATGAGCTTTCTTTTTTTTTTCCGCCGCAGGTCTGACGTCGTCGGCGCCGTTCCACACGCAGGTGTTCCGCGTCGTGCTGTTTGAAGACGACGCCACCATAATCGGAGACGTCGAGTACAGCATCATGAATCAGAACTACTACACTGTCGGCGTAAGTGCAAGCCACGCAGAAGTGTGCGCGACAAGCGTTCTTTGTTCTCATGTCTTGACGAAACGCGACATGACGTCAGGAGTTCAGGAACCCTTTACTCGCAGGATGTGACTCCGACTCCTGGCGCCTTCTCGGTCGGGAAGCGCGACGGCATCGTCTACACCAACATGGCGACGTTCCGCGACTACGAGGGCGGCTACTTCCGGATCCGCGTCGTCGGGCGCGACGCCGGAGACCGCTCCGCAGAAGCCGAACTCACGGTCAGCTTTTGCTGCAGCGCACCGAAAAGCGTTTATGCGCTGCTGAATCCAAGTCACGCAAAATCTTTTTTGTTTCTTTTACGAGTGTTGTCAGTGCAAAACACATTCTGACAAGAAAATATCAGTGTACGTTTTGTCGCCATGCCATCTCATGGTCCTGAAATTGTTTCATTGTTTGGTCATGCTTTGCAATTCGTTGGAAAGCGGAGTCTTCTGATAATTTCATGACTTGGTTCACGATGCGTGCACACGTGGACGCAGTGCTTGATCCATGCACAACAGGGCAAAATTGCCTGCATGCATGGTTGCTGTTCTTTGCAGATTTACATCGTGCGAGAAGATGAGCAGTACAAATACGTATTTCTTGGGAGACCTGCAGACGTCAGGGTCAGACAGCCGCAATTTTTCCAGTAAGTCCTTGCTGTCACGTCAAACTTACACCTGTCATCATTCAAGTTCTTGTGAGGTTCTCTGTAGAATCAACAGACCAGACCATCATTTTCTGCACTCTTGACCGATTGATCACATGGGAAGCGCGGTTTCTTTGACTTTTTGCAGGGAACTGGAACAAGTCATTGGCGACGGGATAAAGCTCTACCCAACGCGCTTTTACCATGCAATATTCAGAAACGGCTCCGTCGACTTTAACAAGTGAGTTGTCTCAGGAATGCTCCCTTTGCCATTCCAGATGTTCCAATCAGTTGTTGATCACGACATACACATCTCTCCTTTTTGTTCCTGTCCCCTGCAGAACGGAGCTGTGCTTCCACATCATCTACCAGCAGGAGGTCGTCCCGCGCGACAGGGCCTATGACCTGCTGTCCTTGAATGAGCCCAGGCTCAAGCCCATCTACACGCGGTACAACGTCAGGGAACTCATTGTACGTATTTTTTTCGAGCGCGCAGCAGCCTGATCTTCTTTTGTCATGCAGTTGTTCCTTCTCAGATTGAGAAGGCATGAATTTGTACAGACCATTTCGAGGAAGCCTGAAGCAAAACAATTTTTCACATTTCCCAATTGCAAAAGACAGTGAAAGGCTTTGGTGTCATTTCTCTGCAAATTGTCAGACCTGAACACATTTGCCACGTTGCACAGCACCGCCGGGTCTCAATGTTGATTCCCATGCATGTCCACCACCACAGGACTGCAGCAGCCCGTACACGACGAAGACGTGGTCGGACCAGCGGTGGGCGTGGTGGCTGCTCATCGCGCTCGGCATCCTGCTCTTCCTGCTCGCGCTGCTGCTCATCGTGTGCATCGCGTCGCTGTGGGACCGCTACCGCCACCGCATCACCCGATACAAACCCTGTGAGTGGCGCGCGCAGCGCAAGGTGTGGAAGGTGGGACCATGCGGGGGTGTGCAGCTCCATGACAGAGTGTCGAAAATTGTGCTGGTTGATGGTCGCGGTAGCGGCCATCTAGGTCCCGCTGTTGGCTTAAAAACCCTTAGCATTCATGTGTGCGTCTGTCCACACTTTGGAATGTAACCTCCCCCACCCCACCCCCCACCCCCCCACCACCCACCCACCACTGGACCCTACCCACCCACCCACCCACCCACCCACACCCACCACCAGACCCCCCAC